>Ga0316228_1000143_pt1 | contig 103238 bp, 107 predicted proteins | sample TBH18021metaG_FD_206005 | JGI IMG/M metagenome (GOLD analysis project Ga0316228, IMG submission 206005) | Freshwater microbial communities from Trout Bog Lake, Wisconsin, USA - TBH18021 | ecosystem: Environmental > Aquatic > Freshwater > Lake > Hypolimnion/Profundal zone | place: USA... | reverse complement strand
GACCTCTACAACAAGGATCTGGACGAGGTTCTGGTCGCCGGCGAGGACGCCTACCGCGAGGCCAAGGACTTCATGCGGATGCTGATGCCCGGCCAGTCCAAGGTCGTGAAGCCCTACCGCGACCCGACGCCGATCTTCGCCCGCTTCGGGGTCGAGCAGCAGCTCGACGCGATGTTCTCGACCCACGTCTCGCTGAAGTCCGGCGGCTACCTCGTCATCAACCCGACCGAGGCCTTGGTCTCGATCGACGTGAACTCCGGCCGCGCCACCCGCGAGCACGACATCGAGGACACGGCCCTCAAGACCAACATGGAGGCCGCCGAGGAGGTCGCCCGGCAGTTGCGCCTGCGCGATCTCGCGGGCCTGATCGTCATCGACTTCATCGACATGGAGGAGAAGCGCAACAACCGCGCCGTCGAGAAGAAGCTCAACGAGTGCCTGAAGAACGACCGCGCCCGCATCCAGGTCGGCCGGATCTCGCCCTTCGGCCTCCTGGAGATGAGCCGCCAGCGCATCCGCACGGGCGTGCTCGAATCCTCCTCGATCCCCTGCGCCCATTGCGGCGGCTCGGGCTTCGTGCGCGCCACCGCGTCGGTGGCGCTGCACATCCTGCGCTCGATCGAGGAGGTGCTGCTCAAGTCGGCGAGCCACAACCTCATCCTGCGCACCCGCACCGAGATCGCGCTCTACATCCTCAACCAGAAGCGCGGGCATCTGCACGAGCTTGAGGTGCGTTTCGGCGTGACGATCACGATCGCGGCCGACGAGCGGCTGGCGGCCACCACCCCGTTCCAGCTCGACCGCGGCGAGCCGGCCCAGCGGGCCGAAGGCCCGGTGACGGGCGTGCGCGCCCAGGCGATCTCGCCGACCACGGAGTTCGACGACGAGGACGAGGAAGTCGAAGAGACAGAGGCCGAGGTCGAGGTCGAGGTCGAGGCGGATACCGAGGGCGAAGCCGAGGAGACCCGCGCCGAGGCCCGGGAGGACGGCACGCGCGATGAGGGCGACGGTCGCCGTCGCCGCCGTCGCCGCCGTCGCCGGGGTGGCCGCTCGGAGGGGCGTTCCGAGGAGGAGCGCCAGGGCGCCGCGGGTTCCGACGAGAACGGCGGGGACGAGGAGTGGGACGGCGACGAGCCGGCGAACGCCAACGAGGCGAGCGACGAAGCGGCGACCGGCGAGCCGGCTGAGGCGGCCGTCGCGGCCGAGGGCGGCGCGTCCGACGCGGCCGTGGCAGGCCCGGACGAGGCCGCCCCGGTCGAGGATGAGGGTGGACGCCGCCGTCGCCGGGGACGCCGGGGCGGACGTGGGCGCGGGGAGGGCCGCACCCGCGAGGGCGCCGAGACGGAGGAGGCTGCGGCGTCCGACGAAGCGGTCGCCTTGCCGGCGGAGGAGCCGGTGAGCGGCGAGGCCGTGGCGGAGATCGTCGAGGCCGCCCCCGAAGCCATCCGCGGCGAGACGGCGGTGGACCTGCCGGTCGCCGAGCCGGCGACGGAGGCTGCCGAGTCTGACGAGACCCGGCCGACGAACGGTGCTGCCGAGCCGGCCTCCGCGCCAGCCGCTGAACCGGCGGCCGAGCCCGTGGCGGTCGTGCTGACGCCCCCGTCCGATCCGGACCGGCCCAAGCGCGCCGGCTGGTGGTCCCGCACCAAGGCTGCGCTGACCGGCGAGTGAGCGCGCGCGCCACCGGCCCCCTACGGCCGGTGGCGCCGAACCACGCAGGGTGAATCGATTCCGACCGGGGAGCGAATTCTCCGATCGATTAGAAACAGATAAGATTAGCCTTCATCATTGGTTGAAGGATCCGTGCGAAGATCGCCCCCGATTCGAAAATCGGAGGACCCCGCATGTTCGGCCTGAACCGCAAGCGCTCGGAGAAGGGCGCATCCGCTGCCCTGCAAGGGGCCGCCGTGCCGGCGCAGGCACCGGTCATCGTTGCGGCTGCACCGGATCCCCAGCCCGCCGCTGCCCCGACCTTCGACCGTGAATGGCAGTCGCTCCTGGCGCGCATGTCGGCCGCGGCCTCGGATGCCGGCACCTCGATCGGCTGGATGACCCACGACGCCTCGGGCACCGCCGAGCAGGCCCGGCTGATCGCGGCCGCGAGCGAGGAGCTCGCCGCCACCACGGGGGAGATCGCGGCCCGCTCCGCGTCCGCCGCCGAGACCGCCGAGACGGCCCGCGCCGGGATCGCCACCTGTGTCGGCGACCTCCATCGCGCCACTGAGGGCATGCGCGGCATCGAGGAGGGCACCGAGGAGATCGGAAGCCGGCTCGACAGCTTCTCGACCGCGGCCCTGCGGATCGAGGAGATGGCCGGCACCATCGCGGCGATCTCGGCCCAGACGAACCTGCTGGCGCTCAACGCCACGATCGAGGCGGCGCGTGCCGGCGAGGCGGGCCGCGGCTTCGCCGTGGTGGCCGCCGAGGTGAAGACCCTGTCGGCCCAGACCGCCAAGGCGACCGACGAGATCCGCGCCCGCGTGGCGGGGCTGCGTGAGGAGATGGCGGCCATGCAGGCCGCGGTCACGCGCAGCCGCGGCGCGGTCGAGACCGGGGCCGCCGCCATGGTGCGGGCCAATGCCCGCGTGGAGGCCGAGAGCGGCGCGGTCGCGAATGTCGCGTCGCAGATGCGCGAGGCCTCCGAGATCCTGAACCAGCAGATCCAGGCCACCGGCGACATCGCCAACAACGTCGGCCGGATCGCCGAGGGCACCGACAAGGCGCGCCGGGAGATTGGGGACGCCATGGCCGAACTCGAGCGGATCGAGGCGCTGGGCCGCAACCTGCTCGATCGGCAGGATGGCGGGCAGGCGGCGGAGGCGCATACGGCGCGCCTTCCGGCCGACCTCGCCGCCTGGCGGCGCGCCATCGCGGCGACCCTGGTTGGCATGCGCTCGGCCGACAACCCGCCCGTGGCGGTGGCCGCCAATCCGGCGCGCCCGGCCGCCGTGGAGACGCCCCTGGCGCAGGCGCGCGATCAGGCGGCGGCGATGCTCCGCCATGTCCGCGCCCAGGCCTGGGACGAGGCGACCACCGCCTTCGTGGCCTTCGAGGCGGCCATCAAGGACACGCGGTCGGCAGTGGCGTAAGCGGCCGCAGGCGACGCTAGGCGTCGATCAGACGCTCCAGCCGCATGCGGGTGATTTGCGCGACCGCCTCCAGGGCGGTCTCCCGCTCGGCCGCCGGATCGCGGCCGAGCCGGGCCTCGAACACCGAGAGGATCTCGGCCCGGCCGCGCCCCCGCACCGCGATGATGAACGGGAAGCCGAACCGGGCGCGGTAGGCCGCGTTCAGCCGCGCGAAGGCCGCCACCTCGGCCTCGGCCATGCGGTCGAGCCCGGCGCTGCCCTGCTCGCTCGCAGAGTCGGCCGTCAGCGCCCGCGCCCGCGCCTCGGGTCCGGCGAGTTCCGGATGGCCGTTGAGGAAGGTCACTTGCACGTCGTCGGGTGCGGAGCGCAGGGCCCGCATCATCGCCGCGTGCAGGTCGGCGATGTTGGCGAAGGGGCACTGCGGCGCAACGGCCTCGGCCACCCAGGCGGCGTGCTCGAACACGCCACCGAGCAGGGCCACGAAGGCGCCCGCCTCCATCCGGTTGACGGCGGCGAGGTCGGGCACGGCTTCAGCTGCCGCGATAGGTGGTGAAGCTGCCGGGCGCGCACAGCATCGGCACGTGATAGTGCTGCGCCGGGTCGAAGATCGCGAAGCGCACCACCGGATTGTCGATGAAGATGTCGGCTTCCGCGGTGCCGGGGCGGTCCCGGAAATAATCGTCTACGTGGAAGACCAGTTGATACTGGCCGACCCTCGCCTCGTTCGGTGCCAGGATCGGCTGGTCGGTGCGGCCATCCGCGTTGGTGACCACGCTCTTCACGAGCCGCCAAGTCCCGACCTGAGGTGTCTCTCCCTCGAAAACAGAGAAGTCGATGCGGATCCCCGCGGCGGGGCGCCCGCGGTCGGTATCCAGGACGTGGGTCGAGATGCCGGCCATGGCGTGATGATGCTCTAGCTGCCGCGATAGTAGGAATAGCCCCAGGGCGTGAACAGCACCGGCAGGTGGTGGCGCTGGCCCGCATCGCGGATCCGGAAGCGAATCGGCACGCGATCCAGGAAGTTCGGGCTCGGCAGGTTCACGCCGCGGGCGGCGAAATAAGCGCCGAGATGCAAGAGCAGTTCGTAATGGCCGGCCCGCAAGGCGGCATCCGTCAGCAGCGGCTCGGCCGGACGGCCGTTGGTGCCGGTGGTGACCGTCTTGATCGGCGTGAGGCTGTCGCCCTCGCGCCAAGCGAGGTCGCAGACGATGCCGGCCGCTGGCGTCCCGTGGAAATTGTCGATGGCGTGCAGCGTCAGGCGCGGGCCGAGGCCGGCCTGCGAGACAGGGGCGGTGGTGAGGGGAGCGGGCTTGTCGGGCGCCTGCCCGCTCGCGACGCTGCCGGATGCGGCGGCCACGGCGCCTCCGAGGCCCAGTCCGGTGAAGCTGCGGCGGGTCAGGGCGGATGTCTCCACGGCGGGCTCCCGTCACGCGATCGATCACGGGATCGCGGACGGCGTCAGCGATCGTGCACGCCGCGTTGCAAGGCACACGCCAAAGTAAGACCGTCGCTACTGCGACGGTGGTTCGGACGCCCCCCCGTCAGGGGCCTTCCGCCGCTCGCGCTCCTTGCGCAGTTCCCGCTCGGCCAGGAGCCAGAACTCGATCTCGAATCCCTCCGGCCGGTGGTTGCGCTCCCACAATTCATAGGCGCGCTCGCGGATCTGTTCGAACGTGATGGCGTCCGGCGCCGATGAGGAGGCGGGGGACGGCCCGGTCTTGTCGTCGGACACGGCCGATGGTTCCAAGGCGTGGGGCGGGTACTCCGGGGCGGTCGATCCCGGAGGCGAATAGGTGTCGGATGTCATGGCGCCGCCCGCCCCGCTCAGGGGGCCGGCCTTTCGAGATAGGCCGCCACGCTGGTGATCCGGCTCCCCACCATCGTGACAGCCTTGCGCAGACGCGCCTCGGTCACGCCGAAACGCTGGGCCCACGCCTCTCGGGTGGCGCGGTCGAAGATGTCGATATGCGTCTTGCCTCTGGATTCGGTGGACATGGTGTGCCCGCTCCGGTCTCTGGCTGTGCCGCGGCGTTGCCGGGCTCTCTGCCGGGACAACCGGGCGTCCCTGCCTTAAGTTGCCGGGGCGATACGCGCCTGTGGATCGATCAGGGCCGGGGTGTCGCGGGCCGCGCCGCAGGGTCGAGCAGCGGCTCGGATGACGCCTCGTCCTGCCGCACCCGGGCCGCCACGAAGGCGGTGAGCAGCGGCACCAGCAGGGCGGTCACCACGACGCTCGCCGCAACCAGCACCGTGGCGGGGCCGGCGGCCTCCGCGTAGGCCGGATTGGCGGCCGCGATGATCGCCGGGACGGCGGCGGCGTTGCCCGCCGTCGAGGCAGCCGCCACCCCGGCGACGCCGTTGCCGCCGGTGAGCCGGTCGGCCACGAACAGAGCCGCCCCCGTCACCGCCACCACGGCGACCCCGAGCCCGATTCCCAGGAGGCCCGCCTGCCAGATCTTGGCGAGGTCGAGCCCGAAGCCCAGCGCGAAGGCGAAGAACGGGATCATCACCGGGGCGGCCCCCGACAGGAAGGTGCGCATGTCCCGGTCGAGGTTGCCCAGCACCATGCCGATCACGAGCGGCAGGATGCTGCCCACCAGCGTCGGCCATGGGAAGGCCGAGAGGCCCGCGAGTCCCAGCGTCACCATGGTGAGGAACGGGCCGGATTCGAGGCTCATGATCGCGTAGGCGCCCGCATCCTTCGGGCGGCCGAACTGGCCCATCAGGGCGAGATAGAGCCCGCCATTGGTGTCGTTCATGGCGGCGACGATCGCGAGGGTCGAGAGCCCCGCGAAGGCCCCGCCCACGATGGGGGACTCCCCGAGGAGATGGCCGAACACCACGCCGAGGATCGCCGCGACGCCGACCTTGGTGGCCAGCAGGACGCCGCCCTTGCGGGCGATCGCCGGTGTGGCGCGGAAATCGATGCCCGCGCCCATGCAGACGAAGAACACCGCCAGGATCGGCAGGGCGCCGTTGAACAGCGCGCCGGTGAATGAGCCGAAGAAGGTCGCGGTGTTCGGAAACAGCGTGTGGAGGATCGCGCCGAGGAACAGCGGCACCACCATCAGGCCGCCCGGAACGCGCTCCAGCGAGCGCTTGATCGGAATCTGCATGGGTCGTCCTCCGGTGCGGCCGCTGTCCCGGGCCTGTCACCTGAAACCGTTCCCCCCGGGCGCGCTGCTACAACCATTCGATAAGCGGGTGCAACTTGGCGGTAGAGCCGCCCTCTATTGACACTGAGCCCACCGATTGCCGATGAGGCCGAATTGTAAGGCCGACTTGGCGCGCGCTGAGCGGCGCGGCGCAGATCTTTCGATGAACACCGATGTCCCGGCCATGACCCGCCTGCGCCTCATCGCCGACGACCTGACCGGCACCCTCGATACGGCAGCGGGCTTCACCGGCCTGTGCGGGCCGATCCCGGTGGCGTGGCCGGAAATCCTGCCTGAAGCCGGCCCCGGGTGCCTCGCCATCGATTCCGGCACCCGGGAAGTCTCGTCCGCGGAGGCCGACCGGATCGTCGGGGATCTCGCGCCACGGCTTCGCGGGGCCGACATCGCCTTCAAGAAGGTCGACAGCCTGCTGCGCGGCCCTTGGGCGGCGGAACTCGCCGCGGTGATGCGCCTCGGCGCCTGGGAACGGTGCATCGTGGCACCGGCCTTTCCGTACCAGGGCCGGCGTACCGCCGACGGACAGCAACGCGCCCGGCGCGATGGCGGCTGGGCACCGGTCTCCGGCGACATCGCCGAGGCCCTGCGGGCGGCGGGCCTGCCGGCGCGCCGGGCCATCCTCGCGGATGGCCCCGTGGCGGGCGTGGCGGTCTACGATGCGTCGAGCGACGACGATCTGGCCCGCATCGCCGAGCTCGGCCAGGAGGGGCCGGTGCTCTGGTGCGGCAGCGGCGGCCTGGCGGCCGCGCTGGCGCGGAGCGTTGCGGCGCCCAGCGACGATCGCCTCGCCGGCCCCGTGCTCGGCCTGTTCGGCTCCGACCGGCCGGAGACCGCTGCCCAGCTCGACGCCTGCGGGCCCCATCGCCTCGTCCTCGCGCCGGAGGCGGCGGACCATGCCGGACCGGTCGGCGAACGGCTCGCCCGGGACGGCGTCGTTCTGGCGAGCCTCGCCCTGCCGGCCGGCACCGCCCGGGAGGCCGCCGCTGAACGGATCGCCGCGACCTTCGCGGACGTGGTCGAGGGGATCCCGAAGCCCAGCACGCTGCTGGTCGCCGGCGGCGAGACCCTGAAGGCGCTCTGCCTCGCACTCCAGGTTGAACGCCTCGACGTCACCGGCCAGATCGCCCCCGGCTTGCCGCGCTCGACGCTGCGGGGCGGGTACTGGGACGGGCTCGCGGTGATCTCGAAATCCGGCGCCTTCGGAACGCAGACCGTTTGGCGCGATCTACTCCATCACAACGGTTTCACGCCCGACAGGAGCGACGCATGACGCAGCATCTCGCCATCACCATGGGCGATCCGGCCGGCATCGGCCCGGAGATCATCGTCAAGGCCGCCGCCCGCCTCAAGGACCGGATCGCCGCGGGGGACCTGAAGCTCATGGTCATCGGCAGCGCCCCGGCTCTGCACCGCGCAGAGGAGGCACTCGGCCTTCTGCCCGACACGATACCGGAGGTCACAGAGGACGGCGAGTGGCCCGCCCTCTGCTGCCTCCAGGCCGATGCGGAGGGCGCGCCGATCGAGCCGGGCCGCCTCTCGGCCGATGGCGGTCGCTTCGCCTACAAGGCGATCGAGGCCGGGGTGCGCCTCGCGCTGGCGGACAAGATCGGCGGGATCGTCACGGCGCCGCTCAACAAGGAGGCGCTCAACAAGGCCGGCTACCATTATGCCGGCCATACCGAGATGCTGGCGGAGCTGACCGGCGTGCGCGGCTCGGTGATGATGCTGGCCCACGGCAACATGCGGGTCTCGCACGTCACCACCCACGTCGCCCTGGAGGATGTGCCCAAGCGCGTGACCCCGGAGCGGCTGCGCCTCGTCCTCGACCTCACCGACAAGGCGCTGAAGGGCCTGGGGCTCGCCCGGCCGAAGATCGCGGTGGCGGCGCTCAATCCGCATGCCGGCGAGGGCGGGTTGTTCGGGCGCCAGGACATCGACGTCAGCACCCCGGTGATCGCGCAGGCCAACGCCGACGGGCTCGACGTTCACGGACCGGTGCCGGGCGACACGGTGTTCGTGAAGCTGCGCGCCGGCCAGTACGACGCCGTGGTGGCGATGTACCACGACCAGGGGCACATCCCGGTGAAGCTGCTGGGGTTCGAGATCGACCCGGCGACGGGGAAGTGGATGGACCTGTCGGGGGTGAACATCACCTTGGGCCTGCCGATCATCCGCACCTCGGTCGATCACGGCACGGCCTTCGACATCGCCGGCACCGGCATCGCCAATGAGCGCAGCCTGATCGAGGCGATCGAGTTCGCGGAACGGCTGGCGGCTAATCGTCAGGCCGGGTGAGCAAGCGGATCCGCGCCCTTCCCTCCCCCTTTGCGGGGGAGGGTGGCCCCTGTGTCAGCAGGGGTCGGGAGAGGGGAGCGACGGCGCAGAACAAAACTTTGCGCTGCGTGAAGGTCGCGTGCTCTCCGGAAACCGGGTTCCCCTCTCCCGGCCCGCTTCGCGGGCCACCCTCCCCCGCAGAGGGGGGAGGGAGAACCCATGGCATGTTTTGAGGTGCAATCCCCAGCGTCAGGCCGCATGTTTCACGTGAAACAAAACAGGAACGCGACCGCTCAACGCCCGTCCGCCGAAGGCCCCTCCCCCACGGCCTCGCAGACAAACGACGATGGTGGCGCCTCGACGCCGCGCCAGCGGGCATAGGCCCAGGGGCGATACCACGCCCCGCCTTCGGGCAGCCGCTCCGGCACGAGGTCGATCCCGTGGGTGCCGAACGGCCCGCACCGGCAGATCCGCGCGAACCCCATCCAGCCCCCCGGCCACAGCCCGTGCCGGGTGATGGCGGTGTCGGTGTACTCGGAGCAGCTCGGCCAGTGGCGGCACTGGCGACCGATCAGCCCCGACAGGGTGAGCTGATAGGCCCGGATCCCCCAATGCGCCGCCCGCCGGACCATGCCGTCAGGCGGCCTGCCGCTTGGCGGCGATCTGGTCGAGGGCGTCCACCACCGCGTCGAAGGTCAGGAGCGTCGAGGCGTGGCGCGCCTTGAACTCGCGCACCGGCTCCAGAACCGCGAGATCCGCCCAGGGGCCGTCGGGGGCCGGGCCGTGCTCCTTGAGCATCGCCCGCATGGTCTCGCGCACGCCCCGCAACTCCTCGGCGCTGGCACCGACCACGTGGCGGCCCATCAGCGACGAGGAGGCTTGGCCCAGCGCGCAGGCCCGGACCTCCTGGGCGAATTCCGCCACCCGTCCGTCCTCGCCCAGCACGAGATCCACCGTCACGGTCGAGCCGCACAGGCGGGAATGCGCCGTGGCGCTGGCATCCGGGTTCTCCAGCCGGCCGAGCCGGGGGATATCGGCGGCGAGTTCGAGGATGCGGCGGTTGTAGATATCGTCGAGCATCGGGTCCTCGGCCGTGGGTACAGGTCCCGTCGGGACGCTGCCGCGCGGCTCGCGCATTGCGCGTTGCCCCGCGAACGATGATATAGGCGCCTGATGGCCGCTTCGCGAGGAGGCAGGTCATCGACCAGGGTCGCGCCCACGGCCACGGTGGTATCCACGGCTCTGGCCATCCCGGGCGCCGGCCTGAAACCTTTTCAGGCCCGGGATCTTCCCTCACACGCCCGACGCGATTCCGACGATGTACGCCAAGCCCGACAGCACCCCGCTGAAGTCCCGCATCGCCCGGGCCGGAGATGCCATGGATGCCGCGCTCAAGTCCCTGTCGTATCCGAGCGATGGCCAGGTCATTCACCGGAACGGGCTCGACGGGCAAGGTCTAGACGGCATGCGCAATGACAATCGGCCGGTGGATGAGGCGCGTTCCGTCGAGGTCGCACCGGAACCGGCCTCCGCCACCCGCGTCCCCGAGGGCATCGAGACCGGCCGCCCGAGCCGCGCCGAGGCCGAGGCCGCCGTGCGCACGCTGCTCCGCTGGGCCGGCGACGATCCGACCCGCGAGGGCCTGCTGGATACCCCCGCCCGGGTGACCAAGGCCTACGAGCAGCTGTTCGGCGGCTACGGCGTCGATGCCGAGAAGCTCTTGGAGCGGGTGTTCGAGGAGGTCGAGGGCTATTCGGATATCGTGCTGGTGCGCGACATCCCGTTCCACTCCCATTGCGAGCACCACATGGTGCCGTTCATGGGGCTCGCCCACATCGCCTATTACCCGACCCGGGGCGTAGTCGGTCTCTCGAAGCTCGCCCGAGTGGTCGACACCTTCGCCCGCCGCCTGCAGACGCAGGAGACCATGACGGCCCAGATCGCCGACGTGATCGAGAGCATCCTCAAACCCCGTGGCGTCGCCGTGATGGTGGAGGCGGAGCATCTCTGCATGGCGATGCGCGGCGTCCAGAAGGCCGGGGTCTCGACCATTACCAGCCAGTTCCGTGGCGTGTTCAAGGACAACGCCAACGAGCAGGTGCGCTTCCTGACCCTTGTGCGCGGCGGCGCCAAGTAGTCTACAGCACGCGCCGAGTCAGGGACCGCTTCTCCACGCCATGACTGCGACCGACAGCGCCTTCGAGCCCCCCGGCCCCCGCGCCGCGGTCGAGGAAGGCTTGGCCTTCACGCCCCGCTTCGACCGGGACGGGCTGATCACCTGCATCGCGGTCGATGCCCGGGACGGCCGGGTGCTGATGCTCGCCCACATGAACGCCGAATCGCTGGCGCGGACCCTCGAGACCGGCGAGGCGTGGTACTGGTCGCGCTCGCGGGCCGAACTCTGGCACAAGGGCGCCACCAGCGGGCAGATCCAGCGCATCGTCGAGATGCGGGTCGATTGCGATCAGGACGCCCTGCTGATCCGCGTCGAGGTCGGCGGCGACGGCGGCTGCTGCCACACCGGCCGGCGGGATTGCTTCTACCGCGCCGTCGTCCGGCAGCCGGACGGCCGCGCCGCCCTGGAATTCGCCGAGCCATGAGCGCGACCCTTGCCGCGCCCGGGTGGCAAGACTGTCCCGCCGTCTCGTATCTTCTGCCCGGCGCCGTCGAGCCGATCCGGCCCCTGCCGAAGGCGGGTCCGCGGATCGGGCTGGCGCTCGGCGGCGGCTCGGCCCGGGGCTGGGCCCATATCGGCGTGCTGCGCGCCCTGGAGGAAGCCGGCATTCACCCGACCGTGGTGGCGGGCTGCTCGATCGGCGCGGTGGTCGGCGCCTGCTACGCGGCTGGGCGCCTCGACCGGTTGGAGACCTTTGCCCGGGCCCTGACCCGGCGCCGGGTGGTCGGGCTGATCGATCCGCGGCTGCCGGGCTCCGGCCTGATCGCCGGCAACCGCCTACGCCAGCGGCTCCATGCGGATCTCGGCGAGCGCCGGATCGAGCGCCTGCCGATCCGCTTCGGCTGCGTCGCCACCGAGTACGGTACCGGCGCGGAGGTCTGCCTGACCGCGGGCCCGGCGGTGGACGCGGTGCGCGCCTCCTACGCGATCCCCGGCCTGTTCCCGCCGGTGACGCATGAGGGCCGGGTGCTGATGGACGGCACGCTGGTCAACCCGGTGCCGGTGGCCCTGGCGCGAGCGCTGGGGGCCGACCTCGTGATCTGCGTGAACCTCAACGGCGATACCGGCGGCCCGGTGGTACGCGAGGTGCCGGTGCGCCGGGCCCGCGTCGGCATCCTGGACGCGATGCGCGGCCGCCTGTTTGGCTTCCGACGCCCGGAGCCGGACCTCGCCGTGCCGGGCCTCGCCCGGGTGGTGCTCGACGCGTTCAACATCACCCAGGACCGGATCTCCCGATCCCGGCTGGAGCGCGACCCGCCGGACGTGGCGATCGGGCCGGACGTGGCCGGCATGGGCCTGTTCGATTTCCACCGGGCGGATGAGGGAATCGCGCTCGGGTATCGGGCCGCGCGGGCGGCGCTGCCGCGGATCCGGGCTGTGGTGGCGGGAGCGGAGGCGCGGGCTTGAGGATGCAGGGACGATCCCACTAACCCCCCTCATCCTGAGGTGCCCGCGTCAGCGGGCCTCGAAGGAGGGCTCCAGGGATCGCTATGCTGGCTGGAGGGCTCCTTCGAGGCCTCCGCTTCGCTCCGGCACCTCAGGATGAGGGGGTTGGTTGGACAACTCGGAGAAGGCCCCGTCATCCCCCTGTCGCCCCCGTCTGCGATGGGCGCCCCACCATTTGGAGGGGTTCCAATGTCCGCGAGTCGCCGTCAGATCCTGCTCACCGGAGGCGCCGGCCTCGTCGGGCTGGCCTCCGGCCTCGCCCGCCCCGGCCTGAGCCGGGCCGCCGACCGGCCGCTCCTGACACACGGGCTCCAATCCGGCGATGTCGGCACCGACTCGGCGGTGGTCTGGGCCCGGTCCGACCGGCCGGCCCGGGCGATCATCGAATGGGCGACCACCGAGAGCTTTTCCAACATCCAGGGCGTCTTCGCCGACGCGCTCCCGGAGACAGACGGCACCGTGAAGGTGGCGCTGACCGGCCTGCCGGCGGGCCAAGACATCTTTTATCGCGTCCGCCTCCAGGACGTCGCCGCGCCGACCATCGTCGGGCCGGCCCAGGTCGGGCGGTTCCGCACCGCGCCGGCGGATCGGCGCTCGGTCTCGTTCTGCTGGTCGGGCGACACGGCGGGCCAGGGCTGGGGCATCGACGAGGCCCGCGGCGGCATGACGATCTATTCCGCCATCCTGAAGAATCGGCCGGACTTCTTCATCCATTCCGGCGACACGATCTACGCCGACGGGCCGATCCAGTCCGAGGTGAAGCTCCCCGACGGCAGCCTCTGGCGCAACCGCGTGACCGAGGCGGTCTCCAAGCCGGCCGAAACCCTCGAGGAATTCCGAGGCCGGCACAAGTACAACCTCACCGACCGGAACGTGCTGGCGATGAACGCCGCCGTGCCGATCCTGGCGCAGTGGGACGACCACGAGGTCACCAACAACTGGTGGCCGGGCGAGCCGCTGACCCGGGCCGAGCACCTGAAGAAGAAATACACCGATCCGAACGCGCTGGCCCTCCAGCTGCGCGCGGCCAAGGCGTTCCACGAATACATGCCGATGCGCTTCGAGCCGTCCGAGCCCGGCCGGGTCTACCGCAAGATCGGCTACGGCCCGCTGGTCGACGTGTTCATGCTCGACATGCGCTCCTACCGGGGTCCGAACGGCGAGAACACGCAGACCACCTACGGTCCGGATTCCTATTTCCTGGGCCCGAAGCAGATCGCGTGGCTGAAGCAGGCGCTGCTCGAATCCCGCGCCACCTGGAAGGTGATCGCCGCCGACATGCCGCTCGGCCTCGTGGTGACCTACGACGTCGATAAAAACTTCGGCTCGGAGGCGGTGGCGCAGGGCGATGGGCCGGCGCTCGGGCGCGAATTGGAGATCGCCGACCTGCTGCGCTTCATCAAGAACGCGGGGATCCGCAACACGGTGTGGTTCACGGCCGACGTGCATTACACGGCCGCGCATTACTACGACCCCAACAAGGCGCAGTTCCAGGATTTCGAGCCGTTCTGGGAGTTCGTCTCCGGGCCGCTGCACGCGGGCACCTTCGGACCGAACGCGCTGGACAACACCTTCGGGCCGCAGCTGCGCTTCGTGAAGGCGCCCGAGAAGGGGCAGGTGAACCTGTCACCGGCCTCCGGCTACCAGTTCTTCGGCCATGTCGCGGTCGACGGCCGGACCGAGCAGATGACGGTGACGCTCAAGGACGCGGCCGATGCGGATCTGTGGCACGTCACGCTCGACCCCGTGAAGGTGTGAGGGGAGCGTTTTTTAGGACTACGCTAGCCGCGCATCCCCCTCCCCCGCAGAGGGGGGAGGGAGCGCGCGCCGCTACGCCATCGTGATGTAATCCCGCAAAGCCTGATGCTCGGCCTCCACGGTGGCGATCTTGCGCGCCACCACGTCGCCGATCGAGACCAGCCCGATCAGATGCCCGTCCTCGCAGACCGGCACGTGGCGGAAGCGGCCGTCGGTCATCACCGACATGACCTCCTCGATCGTCGCGCTCCGGCCGCAGGTGGTGACATCCGCGGTCATGTGGGCCGAGACCGGCGCATCGAAGGCCGAGCCCCCGTGCCGGGCGAGCGCCCGCATGATGTCCCGCTCGGAGATGATGCCGGCCACCGATCCGTCGGCATGGGCGACCACCAAGGCGCCGATGCGCCGGTCGGCGAGGATCTGGATGACCTCCTCAAGGGTCTTGTCGGGGCTCACGGTGACGACCGAGCTCCCCTTCTCGGCGAGGATGCGTGCGACGGTCATGGCTCTCTCCCTTGTGACGCGTCCGGTGCGCCGTCAGCCCGCGGCGCCTGGATTACGCTGTCGACCGGGTTGGCCCCGGCTCCTTCACAATGCAGCGAGTGTGTGGCCGTTTCGCCCCGTTGGCAAGGTGGTCAGGCCTTCACCGTCTCCCGCGGGTCGAGGAACGGGAACAGCAGGAAGCCGACGATGAACCCGCCGAGATGCGCGTCCCACGCGATGGCCGCGCTCTCGCCCACCAGCGGCACGCTGACGAGGCCGAACAGCAGGTTGGTCACGAGCCAGATCGCCAGGAACGAGACCGCCGTCCGGTTGCGCAGGAGTTCGGGGATGGTCTCGACCGGTCGGCGCGGCGGCAATTGCCAGGGCGGCCCGCCGTAGCCGGAGACCGGCGATTGGAACACGAACCGGGCGGCCGCCGCCATCAGGGCCGAGATCCCCGCCGAGGCACCCACCAGCGGTCCGGCACTGAGGGGATCGACCAGGATGTGCAGCAGGCCGCCCGCGGCGGTGCCGGCGAGCGCGATCAGGCCGTAGCGCCAGGCTCCGCAGCGGCGGGCCACCGGGGAGCCGAAGGCAGCGAGCCATACGCTGTTGAAGATCACATGCATCCACGAGCCGTGGAGCAGCGCGTAGGTGGCGAGCGTCCAGGGCTGGAGCGCGTGCTCGCCCACGATGTAGCGGGCAAAGGCCTCGCGCGCCGCCTGCAGACCGGGATCGCCCGAGTCACCGGCCGCCCGGACCACCTCGGCGGCTTGGCCGGGGTCGAACCACAGGGTCCAGCGGGCCGGAATCAGCGCGAGATCCAGGACGAGGCTGATGTCCCAGGTGTCCGGCAGCAGGAACTCGCGCACCGCCTGGATCGCGAGCAGCAGCCCGATCGAGAGCGTGACGACCCCCGGCAGGTTGAAGACGGGGACGCGGCTCTGCCGCGGGAATTCGGGGGAGGCATCCATCGCGGCACCATGTCGGGGCTCGGGGCAGGTGGGCAAGCCCCGGCGAGGTATTGAATTTGGTTAAGAGCGTCTAACAAAACCGGGTTTGGCGCGTTGAGTAGAGATGGCAAGACCGCTCCTCCCCGAAGGCCTGTGGGCCGAGATCGCACCGCTGCTGCCGCCTGAACGCGCTAAGCCGAAGGGCGGTCGGCCTCGAACCTCCGACCGCGCGGCACTGACGGGGATCCTGTTCGTGCTGCGCTCAGGCACGCCGTGGGAGCTGCTGCCCCGGGAGATGGGCTGCGGTTCGGGGATGACCTGCTGGCGGCGCTTGCGCGACTGGCAGAGGGCCGGAGTGTGGGACCGCCTGCAGCACGCGCTTCTCGACCGGCTCGGCCGCCAGAACGGCATCGACTTCAGTCGAGCGTCCCTCGACAGCGCCTCGATCGCTGCCAAAAGGGGGGCCCGGCGACGGGCCCGAACCCGACCGACCGGGGCAAGCCGGGCACGAAGCGCCACATCGTCACCGATGCGAAGGGCATCCCCCTCGCTCTGAAGCTGACGGGGGCGAACGTCCATGACAGCCGCATGCTGGAGGCGGTCGTGGATGCCGTCCCGCCGATCCGGTCATGCTGGGGACCGCCGCGCAAGCGGCCCTCGAAGCTGCACGCCGACAAGGCCTACGACCACCGCCGCTGCCGTCAGGCGCTGACCCGCCGCCGCATCCAGCCCCGCATCGCCCGGCGCGGGATCGAGAGCAGCCAGAGGCTGGGACATCGTAGGTGGGTCGTCGAGCGGACCCTGGCTTGGTTCGCCCAATTCCGTCGCCTCGCCATCCGCTACGAGCGACGGGCCGACATCCATCTCGCCTTCTCGACGCTGGCTGCCGCCCTCATCGTCTGGCGCTTCATCGAACGATGGTTTTGTTAGGCGGTCTAATACTACAGTTGCGGATTGATCGCTGATGTAGTCCGCTGAGCGTCTGCAAGAGCGGAGGCTTAGCGATGTCGGTGGCGTCCTGGTCTGGTTCGCTGTTGGCCTGGGAGCAGGAACTCACAGCCCTGAAGGACCGCGTTGGGCGGTGCGTGCGGCGGCGCGAGTTGCGCATGTCGATCGGGCACTATCTCGACGGGCTCCTCTCCGGCGTCGAGCGCAAGACGGGCTGGCTCCTGGCCGAGCGTGCGGGTGAGGCCCGGCCGTATCGGTTGCAGGCTGTGCTGGGGCGGGGTCGGTGGGATGCGGATGCGGCACGCGATCTCGTGCGCGCCTACGCGGTCGAGTCCCTGGCCGACCCCGATGCGGTGCTCGTGGTCGACGAGACCGGCTTTCTGAAGAAGGGTGCGCACTCCGTCGGCGTGGCGCGGCAGTACTCCGGCACGGCGGGGCGGATCGAGAACTGTCAGGTCGGTGTGTTCCTGGCCTATGCCAGTCGCTACGGCCAGGCGCTGATCGACAGGCAGCTGTTCCTGCCCGAGGCCTGGGCCGCCGATCAGGCGCGGCGCGCCAAGGCCGGCGTGCCCGAGGCGGTGGCGTTTGCCACCAAGCCCACGATCGCGCGCGCGTTGATCGCTGCCGCCCTCGATGCCGGGCTGCCCTGTGCCTTCGTGCTGGCCGACGCGCTTTACGGGTCGGACAAGCGGCTGCGGATGATGCTGGAGGCGCGCGAGCAGCCCTATGTGCTCGCGGTGCGCAGCAACGAGCGCTTGATGACGGTCGCGGATGGCTTCGCGACCCGCGACGCGTCCGCCGTCGCCGACGCGCTGCCGGCCTCCGCTTGGCACCGGCACGCCGCCGGCGAGGGCGCGAAGGGGCCGCGGCTCTACGACTGGGCGCGGGTGCGCCTGCTGCGCCTGCAGACGCCGCCCTGGGACCATTGGCTGTTGATCCGGCGCAGCCTGCGCGAACCGTTCGAGCGCGCCTACTACGTCGTGTTCGCGCCTATGGAGACCACGCTGTCCGAACTGGCCGGGGTGGCTGGGCTGCGCTGGACCATCGAAACCTGCTTTGGCACCGCCAAGGGCGAACTCGGCCTCGACCACTGCGAGGCGCGTTCCTGGGACGGGTGGCACCGTCACATGACGCTGTGCATGGCCGCGCTCGCCTTCCTCGCGCGACTGCGCGCTGAGTTGGTGCGCGTCGCAGCTGGCAAACCGAACGAAACGAGTCCGATCGCCGCCGTCGAGGCCGCTTGAGGCCCCCTCCACCACCAAACCCGCCTGAGCACCTGCCACCGCTCTCTGTCCCGGAGATCAGGCACCTGCTCGCTCGCCTCCTCCTCGCTTTTGCCCCCATGCGCGCGCTGCTGCTTGCATGGTCCTTCTGGCGACGACGGCATCAGGCCGCGGCACGGGCAGCCCATCTCCGATCACGCCAAAAACTGCAACTGTAGTACTAAGACGGATCGCCTGATCGGCCGAAGTCCCCGCGGCGACTGATCGTGACGCATAAAGACCTGATCACACGCGCCCATTCCGCCCTCATGCGAAGTCTCTCCGGGCGCCGGCAGCCCGCAAGCTTGGCCGGCTGGTCCGGCGGATCGATGGACCGGTCTGAGGGATGCAACAGCCGCGATTGTCTCGCCGGCGCCGACGCGGTACCGCCGGGCGCCGCGTCGGCACGGGGCGTGCGCCCGGATCCAGGAAATGCCCGGACCGGCCGGCGACAGCCTCGCGGATGTGCCAGAACGATCCAGGGATGAACCACAGGCGTTTAGAGTCGGGACACCGATGAAGCATCCCACCAGCCGTATGCTCCACGCCTACTGGGAGCGCCTGCGCGGCGAGCGCGCCGCGCCGGAGCGGGGCGAGATCGAACCGGGGGAGATCCGGCACCTTCTGGCCGACAGCCTGATCCTCGAACTCGACATGGCCGCGTGCTCGGCCACCATCCGGCTCGCGGGGACGCGGGTCTGTGCCCTGTACGGCCGGGAGTTGAAGGGTCAGTCCTTCGCGCAGCTGTGGGGGGCGCAGGCGACGGATCCCTGGCGGATCGTCGAGATCGTCGCCAGCGATACCCTCGGGGTCGTGGCGGGCCTCAGCGGCACCAATGCGGCCGGCGAGGCGGCCGACCTCGAACTCTTGCTCCTGCCCCTGCGCCACCGGGGCCGCACCCAGGTCCGGGCGCTCGGCGCCCTGAGCCTCGACGGCACGCCCCCCTGGATCGGCCTGCGCCCCCTCGTAGAGGCCGAGACCACATCCCTGCGCATCCTGCCGAGCCGTCGCCCCGAGACCCTGCCGCCGCCGCGGCCCTCCGTCCGCGCGAGTGCCAGCTATCCGGGGCCGGTCCGCCGCGGCCACCTTCTGGTCCATGCCGGGGGCCGGGGCTGAGACGGCCCTATCGCCTCGCGGGAATTGATGTGAGGCAGATACAGCGTTGAGTAGAAAAAAGGGTTTCGTAACAGTCCCGGTCTAGTCTGGCTCCTGCAGATCGCGCTGGAGGATCAGTCCCGGGATGATCGCGGTCGACATCACCGCCGGAATGGAACTGCACGGGGTGCCTCATCCGGCGCGCGGTGCCTCGGACGAGCGCCGCCACCAGCGCGTGCGGGTCTCGGTTCTCGGCCGCTACATGCTGGCGGACCGGCGCGAATACCCATGCCAGACCGTGGACATGTCGCCGGGCGGCGTGCGCCTGGCCTGCGCGGTGCGGGGCGAAGTCGGCGAGCGGGTGGTGCTCTACCTGGAGCATATCGGCCGGATCGAGGGCCTGATCGCCCGCCACTGCGCCGACGGATTCGCGGTCCAGCTCAACGCCACCCCGCGCAAGCGCGACAAGCTCGCCTCACAGCTGACGTGGCTCGCCAACCGGGAGATGCTGGGCCTGCCGGAGGGCCGGTCTCACGAGCGTCTCGTGCCGACGCAGCCCGGGGTGACCCTGCGCATCGACGGCCATCAGGAAATCAAGGCGCGGCTCATCGACATCTCCATGTCGGGCGCCGCCATCGCCTGCCCGATGACGCTGCCGCTCGGGACCGCCGTGACCGTGGGCAGCACCCCGGGGCGGCTGGTGCGCTACTTCGAGGGCGGCTTCGGCGTGCAATTCCTGCTGCCGCTCTCGGCCGACCGCTTTCATGCCGGGATGACGCTGTAGCGGGACACCGGGTTTTCAAAGGGCTCGCCCGTTGGAAACCACGACGGGAGCCGCCCGCACGACGCCGAACAGACCCCGGGGTTCAGATCTTCTTGGCGAGCTGCGCCGCGGTGTCGGCGGCGGGCCGGGAGAGGTCCAGGGCGCCGAGGAAGCGGTTCTGCGCGTCCATCACGTACACGATGGCGGTGTGCTCCATCGTGTAGTCGCCGTCCTTGGCCGGCACCTTGCGGGCATAGGCGCGATACGCCTTCTCGGTGGCAGCGATCTGCTCGGGACTGCCGGTCAACCCGGTGATCCGCGGGTCGAAGCTCGACAGGTAGGTCTTCAGGCTCGCCGGGTCGTCGCGCTCGGGGTCCACCGTCACGAAGGCCACCCGCATGTGCGCCGCCTTCGGCCCGAGGGCGGCGAGCACGTCCGAGACCTGCTGCAGGGTCGTCGGGCAGACGTCCGGGCAATGGGTGAAGCCGAAGAAGACGAGGTGCGGTGCCCCCGCGAAGTCGCGCTCGGTGACGGTGCGGCCATCCTGATCGACGAGGGTGAACGGGCCACCGACGCCCGGCACGCCCACCGGCGCCTTCTCGGGCATGATGGCGAATACCGCGGCCCCCGTGATGCCGACGAGGCCGATGCAGAAGGCGAGGAGCGGGATGACGGCGCGGCGCATCGTGTCGGACTCCGACCTCAGGACGGAGGCTGGCACAGCACAGAACGGCGCGCGGAGGCAAGCGGGCCGGGTGTCGCCGGCCCGCCTGCCTAGAGCCGTGCCCGATCGCGCTGCAATCGTGCGACGCTCTAAGCCTCTGTTTTGACGCGCTCTCTTGCACCGAACCGGTGTCCACTTCGGCGGAGAGCGCTCTGAGTCTCAGGGCTTCGGTGCCGAGTCGCTCGCGGGACCGGCGGGGGCGGCGCCCTTCGGCGGCTCCTTGCCGAGGTAGATGTATTCCGGCGCCGCGCGGAGCTGGTCCTTGGTGGTGTCGATCCGGGCCTGGAGGGTCTTGTCGTCGGTCCGGTCGATCTTCAGCACGGAGGGATCGACGGCGACATATTTCGAGCCGAGCCCCAGGAAGCCGCCGACCCCGATCACCCAGGACTTCACGGTGTTCTTCTCGTCGAGGACGATGTCGGCGATCTGCCCGATCGTCTCGTTGGCGCCGTTCACGACGCTCGTGCCGATGAGCTTGCTGGCGACCCTGTCGTTGGGCGTCTGCGCCACGAAAGTCGGCCGCAGGTTGTCGGCCATGGTGGCGGGCTGCCCGGGGACCGGGGTCGCGGTGCTGTCGTTGCCCGCATTCGGGCTGGCATTCTGCGCTGCGGCGGTGGCGAGGCCCGCCAGCAGGAGGGCCGAGGCGAGGAGCGGGATGCGCATCGGATCAGGTCTTTCGGTCGGGGGGTCGCGGACGCGGGTGGCGCCGCCATAAGGCTTTGGCGAAGCTTAAGTTCCGTGCCGCCCGTCGCGCGCGGGCGAAAGCGCGGCGGTTTGCCGGCTGAGCATCCCCGGCACCGACCCTTTGACGGCGCAGCGCCCGCCGCTCACAAGGCGCAGGCCATGCTGCGCCTCGCCCTCTACCAGCCCGACATCCCCCAGAACACCGGCACGATGCTGCGCATGGCGGCCTGCCTGGGGCTCGCGGTGGAGATTATCGAGCCGGCGGGCTTCGACGTCTCGGACCGGCATCTGCGCCGCTCCGGGCTCGACTATCTCGACCACGTGGCGATCACCCGGCACCGCTCCTTCGCGGCCTTTGAGGCATGGCGGGCCGAGGCCGGGATCCGGCTCGTGCTCGCCACCACGACGGGTGCCCTGCCCTACACGGCGTTCGCCTACCGCGGAACAGATTGCCTGATGGTCGGACGCGAATCCGCCGGCGCGCCGGAGGCGGTCCACGCGGCGGCCGATGCCCGGGTGGTGGTGCCGATCCGACAGGGCCTGCGCTCCCTCAATGTCGCGGTGGCGGCCGCGATGATCGCTGGCGAGGCGCTGCGGCAGAGTTCGGGATCGGCGCCGTTGGGCGATTAGGACCTGCGTGAAGAGAGAGGGTTACGGCAAGGGCGGCTTCCGAGCGAGATCGGCGGCAGCGCGCCACGACATGGCAAGCGAAAACGGTCACCGATATTGCGATTCGCGTGTCATGAATATCGATGATTTAACAATTCCGAGATATGGTTTCAGATCTATGCCATAGATTGGTTTTGCCAAATTTGATTATAGTTTACTCTCCGAATATTCCGTTAAACATAATTTTAATACCCACATGATAATCTTTGATGGTCTTGCGACCAATGTGTGTAATCATGCAGTTCAACTTCTCCGTGCGGGCCCGCTTAATCACGTCCCTCCTGGTTCTGCTGGCCCTGACGCTCGGCCTCGGCGGCTTCTGCTATGCCCGGCTGAGCGCCTTGACCGTGTCTGTCGACGAACTCGGCGGCAATGCCCTGCCGTCCACCCGGATCATCGGCCGCCTCGCCACAAATTTCGAAGCCCTGCGCAGCCGGCAGCTGGCCTATCTCGTCTCCAGCGAGGAGCGGAGACCCCAATCCCTTCCGCGCCTGCGGGCGAGCATGGCCGACATCGAGGCGGACCTGAAGGAATACGTGCCCTACGTCAGCGATGGCGAGGAGGCGCTGTGGAAGGCCATCACCATGACGGTCCCCGCCTATTCGCAGATGGGCGAGGAATTCCTGCGCCGGATCCACGTGGGCGACACCAAGGCGGCGAGCGATTACCTGCTCGACGGGATGCTGCCGGCCCTCAACGCGGCCCGCGCGGCGCTGAAGGCCGATATCGCCTTCAACGATGCGCACGGCCAGCAGAGCGTCGCCACCGCCAACGCGCTGGGCGCGAGCGCCCGCACCGGCATCGCCGTGGTGCTCGCCGTCGTGGTCGCGATCACGCTGGCGATCGGCTGGATGTCGGTCTTCACGATCTCGGTCCCGGTCCGCCGCATGGCGGGCGTCATGAAGCGGGTGGCCGGGGGTGAGACGGATCTCGCGGTGCCGAATGCCGGCGAGCGTAGCGAGATCGGCGAGATGGCCGCCGCCGTTCAGGTGTTCCAGGACAACTTGGTCCGCACCCGCAGGCTCGAGGAGGAGACCGCCCAGGCCCGGGCCTCGGCGGAGGAGCAGCGCAAGCGCGTCGTGCGGGAGATGGCCGACGGGTTCGAGGCGACGGTCGGCGGCGTGATCGGCATGGTGTCGTCCTCGGCCACCGAGTTGCAGGCGACGGCGCAGCAGATGACGTCGACGGCAAGCCAGACCGCCAGCCAATCCACGGCCGTGGCCACCGCCGCCGAGGAGGCCGCCTCCAACGTCAACACCGTCGCCGCGGCAGCCGAGGAACTCGGCTCGTCCGTGCAGGAGATCAGCCGTCAGGTCGACGGCTCCGCCGACCTCGCCCGGCAGGCTGTCGCCGAGGCCGATCAGGCCGGCGCCCTGGTGCAGGAATTGAGCGCCGCCGTCTCTCGGATCGGAGACGTGGCGGGCCTGATCTCGACCATCGCCGGGCAGACGAACCTCCTGGCGCTCAACGCGACCATCGAGGCTGCACGGGCCGGGGCGGCCGGCAAGGGCTTTGCCGTCGTCGCCTCCGAAGTGAAGGCCCTGGCCGAACAGACCGCCAAGGCGACGAACGAGATTGCCGGGCAGATCCTCCAGATCCAGGGCTCGACCGGGCGGGCCGTCGCCTCGATCGGCGGGATCACGGGGCGCATCCGCGAGATCAGCGCGACGGCGACCTCCATCGCGGCAGCGGTCGAGGAACAGGGGGCGGCCACGCAGGAGATCGTCCGCAACGTCGCCCAGGCGGCGACCGGCACGAGCGAGGTGACGGGCAACATCGCAGGCGTGGCCGGGGCCGCCGAGGAGACGGGGGCGGCGGCGAGCCATGTTCTCGGCGCGGCGTCCGAGCTGTCGCGCCAATCCGAGCATCTCACAGCGGAGATCGCGCGTTTTCTGGCCACCGTGCGCGCCGCCTGACCGTCAGGCAGCGCAAGGGCGGGGACGAGGCAACGGATCCCGTCCCGCCCGCTTGGTAGGGTGGGGGCTCATCCCCGCCCCGAGAGACGCGCCGCATGGACGACCCCGCCTACAGGCCCTCCAGGCGCCACGCCGATCTCGGGCCGGCCTTCTTCGATCCCGTCACCCCGGCCCGCTTCCCGCAGACGATCCTGCGCTACCGCAATCAGGCCTGGGCGGAGCGCGTTGGCCTGGGCGGACTTTCGGAGGCGGCGTGGATCGCCCATTTCGGCCGGTTCGCGCCGCTGCCCGGCAGCTTCAAGACCCCGCTGGCCCTGCGCTACCACGGCCACCAGTTCCGCTCGTACAACCCGGAATTGGGCGATGGCCGGGGCTTCCTGTTCGCGCAGCTCCACGACCTGACGGACGAGCGCCTCCTCGACCTCGGCACCAAGGGCAGCGGCACCACGCCTTATTCCCGAGGCGCCGACGGGCGGCTCACCCTGAAGGGGGGCGTGCGCGAAGTGCTGGCGACCGCGCTGCTGGAGGCGCAGGGGGTCTATACGTCCAAGAGCTTCAGCCTGATCGAGACCGGCGAGGATCTCGTGCGCGGCGACGAGCCTTCCCCGGCGCGTTCGTCGGTTCTGGTGCGCCTGTCCCACGGTCATATCCGCATCGGCAGCTTCCAGCGCTTCCTGGCGCTGGGTGAGCCGGAGAACATCGCCCGGCTCCTCGACCACACGATCGAGACCCATCGGCCTGAACTCTGGCGCGACAGCCTGGAGGACAGGGGCGTCGCCTTTCTGGAGGACGTGGTCGCCCGGGTCGCGCGGATGGGCGCGCAATGGGCCGCCGCCGGCTTCGTCCACGGGGTGCTCAACAGCGACAACATCAACGTCACCGGCGAAAGCTTCGATTACGGACCCTGGCGCTTCCTGCCGCAATTCGACCCGGACTTCACGGCCGCCTATTTCGACGCGACTGGGCTCTACAGCTTCGGTCGCCAGCCGGAGGCCCTGTTCTGGAATCTCACCCGGCTGGCCGATTGCCTGCTGACCCTCGCACCGCAAGGGCGCCTGGAGACGGCCCTCTCGGGCTTCGGGCCGGCCCTGCAGGACGGTTTTGCGCAGTCCCTTTTTCGCCGGCTCGGCCTTGCGCAGGCGCCGCAGGCCGAGACCGACCGCTTGGTCGCCGCAATCTGGCGGTTCCTGGGGGAGAGCCGGGCGCCCTTCGAGCAGTTCTTCTTCGATTGGTACGGCGGCCTCGCCAGCGCCGGGCGGGCGCAGGCCAGCCCGTCCGCCAGCCATTACGCGAGCGAGGCCTTCGCGCCGGTGCGGGCCGCGCTGGAGCCCGTCACGCCCGTCCCCGGCGCGCGGCTCGATCACCCCTATTTCGCGGCGGCGCCCTGCACCCTGCTGATCGACGAAGTCGAGGGATTGTGGGCGCCGATCGCGGCCGCCGACGATTGGTCCCTGTTCGTGGCCAAGCTCGCCGACATCGCCCGGATGGCGGAGGCCTGCGGCACGGCCCCGGCTTCGGCCTCGGCCTGAGCCGCCTCCTCGGCGAGCCGCCGACGCTCCTCGGCGTAGCCCCCCGCGATGGCGAGATCGACCAGTCGCCGGGTTAGCCGGAAGGCCAGCCAGAACAGGGCGAGGCAGAGCAGCGTCGCGGCGGCGGCCTTGAGCGGGTCCACGGGGCTCCTCGGGTGTCTCCTCGGGCGGAGCGGCTCTTCTAAAGCCAGGGCCGGCCGCGGGGCAATTGGACTTGGCGCCAAGACGGACGTCCGGTCCTTCCTCGAAGCCTGGGGATCGCCGGGGCTCCGTTCGGCCGGTGTCGCGGATTGGGACCGCGTGCCCCTACACGACCTCTCGGGTCGTTCAGCAGGCCCCTGAGGCGGGGATAGAATTGCGCTCTCGCCGCCACCGCAGAAGGCCGCCTGAGATGCTAGTCTGTAGAAATCTCGACGGTATTAGCACTGGTAATCAGACAAAAAATATTGCAATGCCCCGGTTTTTACGAATGCTTATCGCAATCTAATCTCATAACATTCAATCCTAAGAAACATCGCCCGCGTGCATTGATCGCGCTCGAATTCTCTCATATGTAGATTTTATCCATTGAAAACTGTATCGGCCCGCCGGCTTCCGACCTGAATCAAGAATGCAACCGTTTTTATCGACCGATGAGGTCCATCCCAAGACCGCGTTCCGGCGTTGGCGGGAGATGGTCTGCGAACGCTTGGCACCCGCCACGCTACAGACCGATGACGCCAGCCATTTCCGGGGGAAGCTTGCGGTCACCAATATCGGCACCGTGCCGATCTCGCACCTCGCCTACACATCCCTACGGACGGAGGCGACCGCCGACATGATCCGGCGGAACGGCCAGCACAGTCAAGTCTATGCTATCCTGAGGCTTTCTGGGAACGCCAGCTATCAGCAGGGCGACCAGGAGGCAAAGACCCGGCCCGGCGATCTCGTCGTCCTCGATGCGCGTCCGACCGTCTGCATGATGGACGCAAACAGTTCGCTGCTGCTTAATCTGCCGCGTGAGCGCCTGGAAAACGTTCTGGGCCCGTCCCGGCTGTTCAGCGCCCTCACAATCAGCGGGGCTCTCGCCTCCGCGAGCCTGGCACAGACCTATTTCCAAGAGCTTGTCCGGGTGGGTAACCAACTCACCCCCGACGGAGCAGCACGCATGGCGTCGATCGGGATCGACCTGATCGTGGCAAGCCTCGCGGAGCGGCTCGCGCAGGAGGTGCCGCGCTCCACCCACGGCACCGTCACGGTCCAGCGCGCCAAAGCCTATATCGAGGCGCACCTGGGTGACCAGACCCTCGATCCGCCCCATCTCGCCGCCGCGGTCGGCGTCTCCCTGCGCCGCCTTCAGGAACTGTTCCACGCGAGCGGCCGGCACATCTCCGATTATATCTGGGAGCGCCGCCTGGAGGTCGCGGCCGCGCGACTGGTCGACCCGGCCTGCGCCCATATGTCGATCGGCCTGCTGGCCTATGGGAGCGGCTTCACCAGCCAGGCCCATTTCGCCCGCCGCTTCAAGCAGCGCCACGGCCTGACGCCGACGGAGTTCCGGCAGGCGTCCCGGCAGCGCCAGAACGATGGGCGCCCCAGGGGCAGACCGGCGCGCCTCTAGGGGCTGGGCTGGCGGACGCAGCGCCGGCGCGTCCCTCGGTCGCTTCGCGCTGGGCCCACAGACCGTGTTGAAGGGACCGCTCGGCGGCGACGGCGCCAGGACCTGGATCGTGGTATGGCGCCCCGGCCGGGCCGGGCGGTCCGGCGGCGGGATACCCTCGATCAGGCGGATACTTTTGCGCGAGACCTTCCATATCGAAGTCCTCGGCCCCGAGCCGGACGAGGTGCAGACGCGGATCTCGGTGCGCGTCGGCAGCCTGGACACCGCGCAGGAGCGGGCGCTGCGCCTGTTCGCCCGCGCCCGCGTTCCGCAGCGGTCGGGCGAGCCGGCGCAGGCCGTCCGGGTGATCGACGGTGCCGGCCGCGAGGTCTTCTATCGCACGCGGTTCGACGAGGGGGACTGAGGCGGATGCGGTTGCGGGCGCTGATCCTGCCGGGGCTGGTGCTGCTGGCCTGCGCGCTGGTCCTGCGCAGCTACACCCTGCCGCCGGCCCCCGACCGGCGGGGCGGCACCACGCTGCTGCTGACCTGGCCGAACCGCCCGCTCTTCGGCAGCCCCCGGGCCGACTGCCTCGCCGGCCCCGCCGACGCCCCGGTCCTGCCCTGCCTGATCGCCTCGGTCGCCCGCGCCCGCGACGACGGGATCATCCTGGCCCAGTTCCGCTTCTGCGCGACCTGCTACGACCTGTCAGGGCGCGTCGCCGTCATCGGCGGCGACCCGGCGCAGACGCAGGCACGGCTGGCGCAGATCGCCCGCTTCGGCTGGTAAGGCGCTGGCCGACGAGGCGCAGTCGGGCGACGTGCTCCCGGGCCCGCTCCAGGGTCTGGGCGACCGGGAACAGGGGATCGTGCGCCGCCGCGACCAGGAGGTGGGCGATCATCCGCCGCTCGGTCCAGAACAGCGAGCCGAGGGCGAAATCCGGCGGCGCGCAGGAATCGATCCGGTCGATCGCCCCGGTCCCGGACACCACCGCCTCAGTCAGGCGATGGACCAATTGGATCCCGGGGGCGGCCTCCGACTCCCCCTCGTCGTGAGCGATTTTCAGCACCCAGGCCTCGGAGCCGGTGACCGGCAGGATTAGGGAGGCGAGCGTCCGCCCCGACCGGCGCAGGCGCGCGATCCGCACACCGCCCCCCGCCGCCAGATCGGCCAGGGCAGCGCGCAGGAAGGCGACCTCCGCGGGCCGCTGGCCCAGGCCGGTGCCGGCCCGGCCCTTCCAGCCGGCCGCCTCGAGGGCGACGTGCTCGGTGAGCGCCCGGTCGAGGGCGTCCGGCGCGTCGAGCATCTCGAAGGTCACGGCCCCCTCGGCTTCCAGGCGCTTCTGTGCGCGGCGCAGCTTGCGCCGCCTCTGGCCGGAGAGATGGCCGAGATAGGCCCCCCGCGTTTCCGGGGCGTGGGCGGTCAGGTCGAGCAAGCCGCGGGCGTGCGGCCAGTAGGCGGCGTGGGCGATCCCCCGCGCCTTCAGGAGAGCCGGCAGCAGCCCGTCCGCGGGGGCGTTCGGCAGGAGGAGCCGCGGCGGCAGGCTCAGCGCCCGCGGGGCGGCGAGGAGGCCGGCCAGTGCCGCCGCCGGGTCGGCGCCGTCGAGCAGCGGGGCGCCGAAGGGGCCATAGCCATGGGTCCAGCCGATCAGCAGCGGCAGCGGCAGGCCCCAGCGCCATCGCGACACCCGAAACGGCCAGACCGCAAGGAAGCGCGCCCCCGGAGCCTCGGGAGGCCGGTCGGCCACGATCAGCAGGCGCACTCCGGCGCCGAAGGCGTCGCGCGCGGCGAGCGCGTAGCCCGCCTCGTAGAACGGGTTCCGGATGGCGGAAGCGGCCCCCAGAGCGCGCCAGGCCGGGATCCAGCACGCCCCCGGATCGAGGGGCCGGACCGCCGCGACGAGGCCCCGCGGGAGCGTGGCGGTCTCCAGCATGGGGACCGTCAGGCCGCGAGCCGGTGGCGGATCGCCCCAGCAAAGCCCAGGACATTGTAGCGCCACGCCGCCGCCCCCGCACCGGCGGCGAGCAGCACCATGCGCAGCACCTGCCCCGGCACCATGAAGCCCCCCGGCATCAGACCGATCCCCGCATTGACGGCGCCGCATGCTGCGGCAATCCCCGCGATGCCCGCCATATCGGCGAGCGGCAGGGGCATCGTCGTGCCCTCCCGCCGGGCGCCGAACACCAGCACGAGGCAGGCGGCACTCTGCCCGCCCGCGAAGGCGAGCGCCGCCCCGGGGGCGCCGAAGGTCGGGATCAGCAGGAACGAGAGCGCCGCCACGGTCGCGAGCGTCGCGAAGGCGGCGGCCGCCTCCAGGCCGCTGGTTCGGGTGAAGTAGATCACCTGACCGAAGTAATAGGCGCGGAACATCATCAGGATGCTCGCCAGGATCAGCACCGGGGCGAGATGGCGCGCCTCCGCCCGGTAATCGGGCCCGAGCAGCACCGTGACCACGAGGTCGTCGAAGCAGAGGAAGAACACGGCGCCGAAGGCCGCGATCAGCGTCATGGCCCGGGCGGCATCGCTCAGCACGCCTTCGGCCGCCGGCATGCCGCCGCTGCGCGCCTCGCGCTTGGCGAGGGAAATCAGCGACAGGGCGATCGCCTCGCCGAACACGATGAAGCTCTGGCGCAGGAAGTCGGCCAGCGCCCCGTAGGCGCCGAGGCCCGCCGGCCCCACGGTCTTGGCGATGATCAGCCGGTCGAGGCTCTGGGCGAGCGCCGCCGTCCCGAAGGAGATCACCAGGGGCCAGCCATAGGCGAACAGGCGCAGGGCTTCGGCCCGGCTGCCGCGCCCGGGCATCATCGGCGCGATCGTTGCGGCGGCCGGGAGCGAGGCGACCGCATTGGCGGTGGCCACCGCGAACGCGAGGTCGAGGGGATCGCCCGAGCGATGCAGCGCGAGGCTGCCGAGGCCGAGGATCAGCACGGCCCGGCTCATCACCGAGGCCGCCACCGCCCCGACCCGCAGGCGGGTGCGGGCGATCTCGGTCGCCCCCTCGAACAGGGTCGTGCCGCAGGCGAGCGCCAGGATGGCGGCGGCCATCCGGCCCTCGACCAGGCCGAGCCCGGCCGCCAGCGCACTGCCGAGGCCGGCGAGCAGCAGCGTCCCGCCCAGGATGCGCACCACGGTGCCGACCTGCGCGGGCTCGCGGGCCTCGTCGTAGAGGGCGAAGAACGCGAATTTCGGCCACTGGCAGGTCGCCCCGTAGAGCACCAGCGCCCAGGACAGGACGTACAGGTAGGTGCCGTAGCTCGCCGCCGGCGCCAGCCGGGTGAACACCGCCACCGAGGCCATGTTCAGGGCGGCCGCGAAGCCGCGCGAGCCGACATAGATCAGGCTGTGCCGGGCGATCATGACCGGGGCCCGGGGGCGCGTATCCCCCCTCCCCGCGTGTGGGGGGAGGCCCGCATGAACCCTGTCGTCCATGTGGGAAGCGGCGGCACAACCGGAGCGGCGGTGAGGGGGCCGCTCCAGAAGAAGTGCGTCCCCGCCCTTTCCCGGACGCATGCAGCGCCAGCGGAATGCGACCCGGGATCCAGCGCAGGGCTTCGCGAAGCGGGGATCGAAAACAAAGTGTCCCGCCTGCGCGGCGCTTCCAGTGCTGGGTCCCGGATCAAGTTCCGCTTCGCTTCACCTGCCCGGGAAAGGGACGCGCGTGATGTGTTCAGGAGCGCCGACCCCGCGATGGGCACGCTCCATCCCCGCCCCACGCTGGCACGATCCGGTCCCGCGGCGGGACGTATGGCAGGGGCCTGAGGCATGACGGCCGGAGCAGTGCAGCCGCCATGCCGGACCATCAGCCCGCCCGGCGGATCAGGGACGTACCGGTCATCTCCGCGGGCTGGTCGAGGCCCATCAGGTCGAGGAGCGTCGGCGCCACGTCGGCGAGCCGGCCGTCGGCCAGCGACACCCCCTCGACGCCGATCAGCGCCACCGGGACCGGGTTGAGCGTGTGGGCGGTGTGGGGCTCGCCGGTCTCCGGGTCGCGCATCGTCTCGCAATTGCCGTGGTCGGCGGTGACCAGCAGCGCCCCGCCCTGCGCGGTCACCGCCTCGACCACGCGGCCGAGGCAGGCATCGACGGTCTCCACCGCCTTCACGGCCGCCGCGAGGCTGCCGGTATGGCCGACCATGTCGGGGTTGGCGAAGTTCAGGATGATCAGGTCGTAGCGCCCGGACGCGATCGCCGCGACGGCGCGGTCGGTGAGTTCCGGAGCCGACATCTCCGGTTGCAGGTCGTAAGTCGCGACCTTCGGCGAGGGCACCAAGATCGCGTCCTGGCCCTCGAACGGCGCCTCGCGGCCGCCGTTCATGAAGTAGGTGACGTGGGGATACTTCTCGGTCTCGGCCATGCGCAGCTGCGCACGTCCGGCCCGCGCCACGGTCTCGCCGAGACCGTTCGGCAGGTCGATAGGACCGAACAGGGTGTCGGCGAAGGCATCGATCTCGACGCTGTACTGGACGATGCCCACGGCGGCGGCGAAGCGGACCGTCCGGGTCCGGGAAAAGCCGGCGAATGCCGGGTCGAGGAGCGCTTCCAGGATCTGCCGGGTCCGGTCGGCGCGGAAATTGAAGCTCAGCAGGCCGTCGCCGTCGCGCATGCCGGCATAGTCGCCGATGATGGCGGGCTTCATGAACTCGTCCGAGACGTCCTCCGCGTAGGCGGCCGCCACCGCCTGCCCGGCCCGGGCGAAGCGGGTGCCGCGCCCTTCGGTCAGGGCGTCATAGGCGATCGTGACCCGCTCCCAGCGGCGGTCCCGGTCCATCCCGAAATAGCGGCCGCACAGGGTGGCGATGCGCGCGCCCTGCGGCAGGGCCTTCTCCATCGCGGCGACGCAGGTGGCGGCAGAGCGGGGCGGCATGTCGCGCCCGTCGGTGAAGCCGTGGAGCCGGACCGGGATGCCGGCCTCGACCAGAACGCGCGCCAGCGCCACCGCGTGGTCCTGGTGGGCGTGGACGCCCCCCGGCGACAGCAGGCCCATGAGGTGGCAGGTGCCCCCCGATGCCCGCAGGGCCTCGATGAACCGGACCAGGCCGGGGTTCGTCGCCAGCGAGCCGTCCGCGATCGCGGCATCGATCCGGGGAAGGTCCTGCATGACGACACGGCCCGCGCCGATATTGAGGTGTCCGACCTCGGAATTGCCCATCTGCCCTTCGGGAAGCCCGACATCCGCGCCGAAGGTCCGGAGCCGCGCCTGGGGGCGTTCCCGCATCAACCCGTCGAAGACGGGCGTGTGCGCCTGATGGACAGCGTTGTCGGCGATGTCATCCCGAAGGCCCCAACCGTCGAGGATCACGAGCATCACGGGGCGCGGGGTGCTGTCGGGCACGGTCACAACTCTCCTCGAACTCTGGCCGGACCAGGCTTTCGGCGCGCGGCCGGCCCTCTGGGCGTATCGATCCTTGTGCGTGTCGATAATCGGCTTGGCCGCGCGAGACCACAGCCGCGGGTGCGGATCCGGCCACAGCCTCGCAAAAGCGTTCGGATTCCAACGGACTCGACGACGCACCGCTCCGGTGTGGCCCCGCCGCAGAGAGTCTCCAAAGATGGCTTCGGCCGAGCCGGGCCCCCGGCCTCCAGATCGTCCCGCGCCCGCGGCTCAGTCCGGTGCGGATAACTTGATCGGATCTCGGCCCGCCCGGGACATCCAAGACTTTCGCGGAAAAGCGTACCGTGAACAACTTGAGCGTTTGGCACCACCGCAAGGTCGTGCTAGCTTTCACGAATGTGTTTGACAGGGACTCACCCGCCGTGTCCTCAACTGAGATGGTGAATCGCGACGCGAGCGTGGATCTGGCACTTGATATGGTCGGACGCGCCTATCTGGCGCTGGCTCTTCTGTACGAAACAGCCCATCCCGGCGAGTTCGATGACGTTCAGAACAAGATCCGCGCCTTCGTCGCCGACAATCTCCGAATCGTCGAGGAAACCAGCCGGAACGGAACTCTCAACGCCGGGACCGTCGAGGCGGCGGCTCACCTTGTGAACAGCATCCTGGCCGAGGCGGAAAGCAGGATCGCGACGATGATCCGGCCGTCCCGACATCTGCGGAGTCAGTTGGTTACTTAGTACCCGCGGCCGAAGCCGCCAAGTGTTGCAGTCGAGCCATAATCCGTCGATAAACGATTCACCTCACTAAAGCGCCTCAATAGCAATCGCTCGGAACATCGACAGTCTTAACAGAGCGTGTTACCCGTCAGATCGACAGCAATAAAACTATACGCGCGATGATGGGCAGCGACGATTGTGAGCGGGTCGCACGCAGTGCGGAGGTCGCACTGGAGATCCTGGCCCGGGCCTATCACGCACTTGCGGTCGTGTACGAGCTATCGAATCCCGGCGCCTATGCGACGCTCCACGTCGCGATGATGCCCTACCTGCAGGATGGCTTCGGCCCCGAGGAAGCGTCGGGGATCGCCGATTCCCACGTCACGATGATGTCCAACGCCCTGGAGCGCGTCCGCTGCGCACTGGACGCTGTCGGAACCGACGTGGCGGCGATCCGCACCCGTGGAGACCAGCACAGCCTCTGAGCCGCACCGCCAGGGTCGTCTCCCGGTTGGTGGCCTACCGGAACAGAGGCAGGCCGACTCCGATGATCACGAGGCCGAGCACGATCAGACCACCGCCTGCACCTTCGAGGGTCGCCTGCTGAACCGAGCGCTGCGGAGCCATCCCGGCCAGCACCGTCCCCGAGACCAGGCAGATCACACTGAGACAGGTCATGGCGAGGTCCCTGCACCCGACCCGGGCGCGTCCTGCACGAGGCCGCCCACAATAGGGAGGAGGCCTTAACAAACTCCTGCCCGCACCGGCCGGCCGCGCCCGCCTGCGGCGGAGGGTCCGAACGTCCCGCGCGGCGGGCCCGGGCGCGACGGGCACGTCACAGGAAATCTCATCTGCGAGGCGGTTCGTCAGCGTCCGGTTCGTGATCATCGGCCTTCCGGCACGCTGCCTGGCGCGGACCGCCGAGGCCGAACCGATTGCCTACCGGATCGGCGACGCTGGCAGAGCACGCTGCCGCCGGGGATCGGATCGCGCCCCTGAAGCACCGCCCCACCCTTTCCCGGATTGTCGCGAACGCAGCGTCGATATCGGCCGTGCGGATGGACCCGTTCCAGCGGGCCGGTACGCCGATGACCGCGCTCGACAGCACCGCGCCGGGATGCGGCTCACCGCGGGATCGGTGGATGGCAAGCTCGATCCCCCCCTGGCCGAGGGTCCGTTCCGTCCCGAGGGGCACCGGCCCGAAGGCCTGTCTCTGGCCGCGTCGGCGAGATCCGGACGGAACCGTCCAGGGATCAGCGCCAACGTGCGGACGCAGCGGCTGAAGGGCCTGGAGACGGTGCCCGCCGTCCGGTTTCCGGGAGGGGACTGCGCCGTATCGGTGGCGGACGGCAAGGCGCCACTGGCCCCAGACAGCACGGGCGGCAGGCTCGCCTCCCTGGCCAACGCCCGGACGGACAGCCCCCCCGTCACCACCCCGATCGTGCGCTGCCGTGATCGGTCTGGCCGGACATAGCTCGCAGCCATCATGCCCGAGCATATTCTCGTTGGTTCGTCCGGCAACTTCGGCTGCCGGCCAAGATCAACCATGCGAGGCCGGCGCGCCATCAGGACGCGGACGAGGATGCGCGCCTGTCCGAACAAACCTAACGCAGCGCAGAGAACGCCCCGTCAAGCTCTGCTACCTTTCATACACTCGCGGCCATCATCATCCGGCGCCCGTGATGAGGGCTCCATGCGCCCCCGCCGACCATATCAGGGAGCGGCCCGGATGCCGCGTTTCTACTTCAACGTCTACGACGGCAAGAGCAGCCTGGACGTGCAAGGCTTCGAGCTGCCGAACTGGGAAGCAGCCCGGATCGAGGCTATCCGTCTTGCAGGCGAGATCTTGAGGGACGAAGCGGACTACATCGCCCGGCACGAGGACTGGCGCATCGAGGTCACAGACAGCACGGGACTTATCCTGTTCTGGATGGCATTCGCGATGCTTACGCCAGCAGCGATGCGGGATGGAACCTTCGATCAGGAAGGGGACATTGCGTGAGTGGCGCTCTGATCCGAGGTGTGTCAGACTGTCCTACTCGCGGACACGGTCTTCGGCATCCGCGATGAGGGTCTTGCACGCCCCCGCCGTTGCGACGGGAGCGGGCCAATGCCGCGCTACTTCTTCCACGTGCGGGTCGGCGCAGATGGCCTTGACACCATCGGCACCGATTTACCGGACCGGGAGACCGCTCGCCTCGAAGCAATTCGTCTTTCAGGCGACATCCTGAAGAACGATCCCTACCGTGTCGCCCTGGGGGAGGACTGGTACATCGAGGTGACCGATGATGTGGGCGTCATCCTCTTCCAAGTGACGTTCATGGTCGTCGCAGCGCCCGCCCTGAAACCCAACGGCCAGGGCGGCAGCGCTAACCACTGACCCGCCAGACTGACCGGACCGGCGTTCTGGACCGGGCTCGCTGGGGGGCTCCGGCATGGTCGCGGCCAGGGGTCGCCGGAAGGCCGGATCCGGGTAGCTCACGGGCGCGGGCGGCCGAGAGCCCTGCGACGCATACGGGCGGGAGCAGGGGTACGCGTTCCGCCACAGACCGATCGCTGGTGGCGGTCACCCGATTTCTACAGCTGGGCCGGTTCAGAACCGGCTGATGCAGAGGAGTTTGCCTCGCGCTGTGCAGAGCGTGAAAGCCTCGTCGATCCGAGAAAATGTATTGGCGCGCCCGAAAGGATTCGAACCTCTGACCCCCAGATTCGTAGTCTGGTGCTCTATCCAGCTGAGCTACGGGCGCCTGACACGGCGGCGGGGTCTTGGCCCGCCGGTGTGAGGGGGCTTCTAGAGGCTCCGACCGGGCTTGGCAAGACGGTTCGGACGACGAGTTTGCGATGCCCTCTCCGTGAGCCTCAAAGAACCCGGGCGCTCGCCCTCACCCGCTCCTCCGCGGCCCGGATCGCCTCCGGCGTGCCGACATGCAGCCACTGGCCGTCCAGGCGCATGCCGAACAGCCGCCCCGTCGCGATCGCCCGGTCGAACAGGAGATTCAGCGAGAACGCGCCCTCCGGCGTGTCGGCGAACAGGCCGGGGCTCAGGATGGCCACACCCGCGTAGATGAAGGGCGCCACCGCGCGCTCACCGCGGCGCTCCAGGCGCCCGTCCGCGTCCATCACGAAGTCGCCCGCGCCCTCGTAGCCGAGGCTGGTGGTGGTGGGCGCCACCAGAAGTAGGCTGTCCATGCGCGACCCGTCCCAGGTCTCGATCAGCCGCCGCAGGTTGGAGGCCGGCCCTTCGAGCCAGAACGAATCCGAATTCAGCACCGCGAAGGGCGCGTCGCCGAGGAGGGGGAGCGCTTTGCGGATGCCCCCGCCCGTCTCCAGAAGCGCCCCGCGCTCGTCGGATACGACCGTGACGGGTCCGATGGTCGACCGCTCGGCCCGGCGGGCGAGATGGCCCTCGATCAGGTCGGGCAGGTAATGGACGTTGACGATCGCGGTGCCGATCCCGGCCTCGGCGACCCGGTCGAGGGCGTGGTCGAGGAGTGCCTTGCCGGCCACCTCCACCAGGGGTTTGGGGACCGTGGCGGTCACCGGCCGCATGCGCTTGCCCAGGCCCGCGGCCAGGACGAAGGCGCGGCTGACGGCGGGCTCGGGGTCGCTCATGCGGTGACGGATCCGGTGGTCAGGGTTCGGGAACGGCGGCGACGAGGCCCGGCAGATGCTCCGCGTGCCAGGCCCGCAGCCCGGCCAGCGCCGGATGGGCGAGGTTGCGGGCGAGGTAGCCCTCGATCCGCGGCAGGTGGGCGAGGTACCCGGGCTTGCCGTCGCGCCGGTCGAGGCGCGCGAAGATGCCGAGAATCTTGGTGGCCCGCTGGGCGGCCAACAGCGCGTAGGCGGTCGCGAAGGCGCCGACATCGAAGGCTGGGTCCCGGCCGCGCCGCTCCCGCGCGTAGAGGCCGAGCAGCCGCAATTCGAATTCGGCGCTGGCGTCGACCCGCGCGTCCTGCAGCAGCGAGGCGACATCGTAGGCCGGGTGGCCCATCACCGCGTCCTGGAAGTCAATCACCCCGACCCGCTCCAGCCCGTCCCGCTCGGGCAGCCAGATCAGGTTGGGGGAATGGTAGTCGCGCAACGTCCAGGTCGGCCGATCGGGGACCGCGCCCTGAAGCGCCGCCCGCCACAGAACCACGAACGCAGCGCGCGCCTCCGCCGACAGGGTGACGTCCCGGATCGCGGGGGCGTACCACTCGGGCATCAGTTCCGCCTCGAACAGCAGCGCCTCCGGGTCGTAGGGCGGCAGCACGTGATCGATTCCGTCGGCCACCGGCAGGGTCGCGGGCAGCGGCGTGGCGTGGAGCTTGGCGAGCAGCCGCACCGCCTCGGCATAGCGCTCGGGCCGCGGGGCGCCGGCCTCGATGACCGGCTCGCTGCCGAGATCCTCCAGGATCAGCAGGCCCTCGGCGAGGTCCTCGCCGTAGATCTTCGGCGCCGAGAAGCCGAGCGCCCGCAGGCCCCGGTCAAGGGCCACGAAGGCGTGGACACTCTCGGCCAGATGCACGATCGCGCTGTAGGGCTTGCCGTCCCGCACCGGCGGCCCGTCCGGCCGGGGCGGGGCGATCATCAGCACGGCGCTGGTCCCGTCGGGCTTGGTCAGGCGCTCGTAGGCGCGGGAGGAGGCGTCGCCCTGCATCAGCACGCGCTCGGCGATGTCCCAGCCGCTGCGGTCGAGGAGGCGGCGCACAGCCCGGGCCCGGTCGAGCCGGGCGCGCATGCCTCCGGAGCCTTCGATCCGGGCGAGCCGCGCCCCGGGGCCGAATTCCGCCCGGAGGGACAGGTCGATGGTCAGCACCGGGCCGTCGCGGGGCGGCATCCGGTCGGGCCACTCGACGAGCGTGATCGCCCCCTCGGCCATCTCGTCGAAGCCGAGCTCCACCAGCTCGTCGGCGTCGCGCAGGCGGTAGAGATCGGCGTGGATGATCGGCCGCCCGTCCCGGGCCGTGTAGGGCTGGATCAGCGTGAAGGTCGGGCTCGGCACCTCCAGGCGCGGATCGCCGGTGAGCTCCCGGATGATCGCCCGCGCCAGCGTGGTCTTGCCGCCGCCCAGCCCCCCGGAGAGCGCCACGACATCCCCCGGGAGCAGGAACTCCGACAGGAACAGGCCGAGATCCTCGGTGGCGGGCTCCTCCGGCAATACGAATTCCCACGGCGCCGGCAGCGCGGATGCGCTCGCCGACTCGCCGTTCCCCTGCCCGTCCCGATCGTCTCCGCCCAAAGCCGCCTCCGAGACCCGAAGACGCATGGTCCGAAAACACGCTCCAGATGCAAGGGTTTCCGGCCGCAGTTGCGCGCTTCCCGCCCATCCGGTGCATCGAAAGCACGCTCGCGGCGCGACGCCGCCAACCGTCGCTCCGCCGCCGCGCTTGGCATACGGCTTGCCAAGCGGCGCGACTACGTCGCCGGTCCGGGCCGTCCGATCCGGCAGAACCATCCATCACGGAGGAAACGATGAAGCGTGAAGACCTCACCGAGAAGCTGCTCGACATCAAGCGCGAGAAGGGCTGGAGCTGGAAGCACATCCACGAGGCGATCGGCGGCCTGTCGCCCTTCCTGATCACCGCGGCCTGCATGGGTCAGATGAAGCTGCCCAAGGCCCAGGCGACGCGCGCGGCCGAGCTGTTCGGGCTCTCCGCCGCCGAGGAGCGGATGCTCAACGAGCCGCCCTACCGGGGCTCGATCCCGTCGCTGCCGCCCACCGACCCGCTGATCTACCGGTTCTACGAGCTGGTGATGGTCTACGGGACGACCTTCAAGGAACTGATCCAGGAGGAGTTCGGCGACGGCATCATGTCGGCGATCGATTTCAACATGGAGATGGCCCGGGAGGCCAACAACAAGGGCGACCGCGTGAAGCTCACCATGTCGGGCAAGTTCCTGCCGTACAAGTACTACGGCAACGACGACGACACGCCGGAATATGGCTTCAAGGAGGGCTGAGCGGTGCCTTCTTTCCCCTCCCCCTTGTGGGGAGGGGCCAGGGGTGGGGGTGGCGCAGGACCGAGCGTCCCGGTGCCTCCTGCACCCCCCCCACCTCCAACTCCTCCCCGCAAGGGGGAGGAGAGACCACGGGGTCGACGATTAGGCCGCCGCCGGCTGCCCCGCCGGCTCCAGATAATCCGCCACCGGCTGTGCCGGCCCGCCCCGCATCAGCACGTAGAGGAACGGCACCAGCAGCAGCGTGGCCGGCGTCGCGAAGGCGATGCCGCCCATCACGGCGCGCGCCAGCGCCGCGTTCTGCTCACCGCCCTCCCCGGTGCCGAGCGCCATCGGGATCAATCCCAAAAACATCGCCGAGGCGGTCATCAGCACCGGCCGCAGCCGGGTCTCGCCCGCGGTGATCGCCGCCTCCAGGGCGCTGCAGCCCGTCGCCTCCCGGTGCTCCTTGGCGAAGGTTACGAGCAGGATCGAGTTCGCCGAGGCGATGCCCACCGACATGATCGCCCCGAAGATCGACGGGATCGAGAACGCGGTCCCGGTGATGAACAGCGCGAAGGTGATGCCGCAGAAGGCCATCGGCAGGGCGGCGATCACCACGAACGGGTCGCCCCAGCTCTGATAGTTCACGGCCATCAGGAGGTAGACGGCGATCAGCGCGATGCCGAGTCCGATCTCCAGGCGGAAGAAGGCCGAGCGCATGTTCTCGATCTGGCCGCGCACCGCGATCTTGTCGGGCGCCTCCAGGTTCTTCTGCTCGTCCTGCACGATCGCGTCGATGTCCCGCGCCACCGAGCCGAGATCCCGGTCCTGCACCGCGGCGTAGATATCGAAGGTCGGCTGGATGTTGACGTGGCTGATCATCGTCTGCGTCGGCGTCCGACGGATGTCGGCGAGGCTCGACAGCAGGGTCAGCACCCCGGGACCGGAGCCGGAGGTCGCGGCGGCGCGCACGAACATCGGCGTGTTGCGCAGGTCGTTGAGCGAGCTGTTGCGGTATTCGGGCGTCTGCACCCAGAGCTGGTAGGGGATGCCGGTCTTCGGATCGGGCCAGAAATTCGGGGTGACCTGATAGCTGCCCGAGAGCGAGATGTTCATGTTCTGCGCCACCTGCTGCTCGGTGAGCCCGAGTTCGGAGGCAAGGCGCCGGTCGACGTCGACGTAGAATTGCGGCTCGTTGACGATCTGCTGCAGGTGGACGTCGACGAGACCCTTCGTGTGCTTCAGCCGCTGCACGATGCGCTGGGCGACCTCCAGATCCTTCTCCTTGTGCCGGCCGGAGACCTGCACGTCGATCGGGGTGATGACGCCGAAATTCAGGATCTGGGTGATCATGTCGGCGGGCTGGAAATACACCGTCACGTCGGGGAAGCGCTTCATCAGCTCCGCGCGCACGCGCTTGGTGTAGTCCGCCACCGAGCCGTGGCCCTCCTTGAGGCTGATCAGCATCTGGCCGTCGTTGTAGGAGACGAACGAGCCGTCCGAGAACGCGAAGTTGTAGTTGTTCGACGGCAGGCCGATGTTCTGAAGGATCTGGTCGACCTCGGCCGGCGGGATGACGGCGCGGACGGTATCCTCGACCTCGGCGAAGACCTGCCGGGTGGTCTCGATGCGCATGCCCGTGCGGGTGCGCAGATGCATGGTCATCTGGCTCGACTCGATCTGCGGGAAGTAGTCCTGGCCAACGAAGACGAACAGCACGCCGGTCAACCCGAGCACGACGCCGACGACGCCCATGGTCACGATCCGATGGCGCAAAACCGCGTGCAGCAGACCGACATAGCCCCGGTGGAAGCGCGTGAAGCCGCGCTCGAAGTGGCCGTGAATCCAGCCGGAAAGCCGCATGACCGGCGCCCCGACGACGCCGACGGCGCGGGCGATCCGGCCCCGCCGGGGGGCCTCGTGCTGATCCCGATCCTTGGCGTGCTTCTGCCGGTATTCCGGCGCCACGATCACGTCGATCAGCAGCGGCACCAGGGTGCGCGACAGCAGGTAGGAGGTCAGCATCGCGAACACGACCGCGAGCGCCTGCGGGGTGAACAGGTATTTCGGCGTGTCGGTGAGCGCGAACACCGCCGTGAAGGCGGCGCAGATCGCGAGCGTCGAGATCAGGGCGGGCTTGGCGATGCCGGCGGCGCCGTGGACCACGCTCTCGCGGAACTCCTCACCCTCCTCGAACAGCCGGTAGGTGTTCTCGATCGCCACCGTGGCGTCGTCCACCAGGATGCCGACCGCGAGCGCCAGGCCACCCAGCGTCATCACGTTGATGGTCTCGCCGAGCGCCGCGAGGACCGCCAGCGAGGTCATCACGCAGAGCGGGATCGAGATCAGCACGATGATGGTCGAGCGCCAGGAGCCGAGGAACAGCAGGATGGCAAGGCCGGTCAGCGCCGCCGCGGTCAGCGCCTCGTGCAGCACGCCCTCGATGGCGTTCGACACGAAGACCGACTGGTCGAACAGCTGCTTGATCGACAGACCCTCGGGGGCCGCCGCGCGGATCGTCGGCATCGCCGCCTTGACGTTGTTGACGACGTTCAGCGTCGAGGCGGTGCCGTTCTTGATGATCTGCATCAGCACGGCCTGCTGGCCGTCGGCGCTCACCACGTTGACCTGCGGCGGACCGCCGTCGCGGACATAGGCGACATCGCGCATCAGCACGGGCTGACCGGCCACCACCTTGATCGGTGCGAGGTTCAGCGTCTCGATCGAGGGCGGGGTGGCGTTGAGCTGGACCGGGTATTGCTGCTCGCCGATCTTGGCGAGGCCGGACGGCACGGTCAGGTTCTGGGCCGTCATGGCGTTGGTGACGTCCAGCGGCGTCAGGCCGAGCGCCTGGAGGGCGTGGAGGTCGAGATCGACCATGATCTGCCGGGGCGCGCCGCCGAAAGGCGACGGCAGGGTCGAGCCCGGCACCTGCGCCAGCGTCTGGCGAATCCGGTACTGGGCGTAGTCGTAGACCTCGTTGAGGCTCTGCTTGGCCGAGGTCAGGGCGAGCTGGATCACCGGCACCGAGGAGGCGGAGTAGCGCACGATCACCGGCGGCTGCGTGCCGGTGGGCATCACGGCGCGGATCGAGTTGGTCGAGGAGACCACCTGGGCGATCGCGAGATCGAGGCTCACCGACGGATCGAAGTAGATCCGCTGCACCGCCGTGCCCTGAAGGGTCGTCGACTCCATGCGGCGGATGTTGTTGACGTTGTTGGAGATGCCGTACTCGGCATAGGTGGTGATGCGCTGTTCCATCTCCGGCGCGGACAGGCCGGTATAGGTCCAGACCACCACGACGACCGGGATGTCGACGACCGGCAGCACGTCCTTGGGTGTGACGATGATGGCGCCGATGCCGCCGAGCATCATCAGCACCGCGAGCACGTAGGTCGTGATCCGGAACTTGAGGGCGTAGAGGACGAGGCCCATGCGGTCTCCGCCGGCCGGCGCGGGCCGGCAACTCCGCGTTGTGTACCGGCGAGCCGATACACCCGGAGTGTTTCGCTATCACGTCCCGTCAGGCAAGGGGCGGGCCGCGACGCCGCAGGGCGGCGTCGGGAGCGACCGGATCAGCGCAGCAGAGTGGACTTGTCGACCTGCAGCGCCCCGGCGATCTCGTCGAGCGCCTTGTGCTCGACCGCGCTGATGCCGTCGATGTCGGCCACGTCGGCGCCGATCAGGAACACATCCTGGCGTTGCTCGATCGGCCGTTCCACGATGGCGCCGATGAGGCGCAGGTTCTCCAGCCGGCCGGCCCGGGTCTTGGCCCGGGCGATCGCCTCGTAGAGCTCCTGCTCGACCCGCAGGGTGTCGTAGGATTTCTCGAGGATCGGATTGGCGCGGATCCCGCTGATCGCCGATTCGATCTCCTCCTCCGCCACGTCGCCATCCGCCACGATGACGTTGGCGGCGGACGAGACCGCCGCCTGCAGGAAGACGGCATCGCCCGCATACGACATGATCGTGCGGCCGAACCGAAGGATGGCGTCCTGGAAAATGCTCATGCCGACTCCCGTCCGGTCGGAAATGGCGGATATTGTGGCCGCCGAGTCAAGATGTGGCCTAGCTTAAGGGCGGGATCGCGCCCCTACGTAGCGGGTTCGTGCCCCGGCCAGTCCCGTCCGAGATGGGCCGCCACGCGGGCCGGATCGTCGCCGACCTCCGCCACCGCGGCCTCGACCTGCTCCACCGGCACCATGAACCGGCGTGCCCAATAGGCCCGCTCCCAGGCATGGGCGACGTTCACGGCCCTGGGTTCGGTCGGATCCTGCACGCTCTCGTCGGCCATCGGCGCTCCGCGTCTCGCGAGGGCCGGGCGGCCCCCGGCGTGACAAACGCCGGCCGGGGCCAATCGGGTCCGGATCGGCAGCAGCGGAGGCCGGAGGTGTTGCCCACCTCGAAGCACGCATTCTCCCCCTTCCGGCCCCCGGTCGGATGAGTGCGCGCCGCCCTCGGCCCTTACCCGGCGCGGAGGACGCGCGCCGCGGCCCGCAGGGCCTCGTTCATCCGGCCCTGCCAGCCCGGGCCCGTGGCCTTGAACGCCGCGACGGTTTCGGCATCGAGGCGCAGACTCACAAGCTGCTTGGTCGGCGCCTTCTGCGGCCCGCGGGAGCGGCGCAGGGTGGCCGCCAGTTCAGGGAAGGCCTCGGCAAAAGGCCGCGCAACCCGAGCCTGCTCCGCGGTGACCTCGGGATTGTCCGGGTCGTCCGCGATGCCAGCCTGGATGCGTGCCTCGTCGGCATCGGTGATCGGCGGCAGATCGAGCTTAGGCATCCTCGTAGATCCTCCGTTCCGCGCGGCTTGCCGGACGCAGGCTGATCAGCGACAGCGCCTCCGTTCCCAGCGGTGCGATCACGGCCGCGACGAGAAGCCCATCGAGCACGCCGATCGCCACGAAGCGGGGCCGACCGTCCGGCCCCGGATAGGACGGAACGATCACCGCATCCTCGAACAGGAGGCGGTCGCGCGCATCCGCGAAATCGAGGCCGTGCTTGGCGAGATTGATCTCTCGCTTCGACTCGTCCCAGACAACGCGCATGCCCTCAGCTACGATCCGGACCGCGAACGGTCAATCGGATCGTAGCTACGATTTGCTACTGCCCCCAGGATCAGCAGCAGCGGAAGCCCGAGGTGTTGCCCACCCCGAAGCGGGCATTCTCGCGATTGCGAAAGAACTCCACCTCGGTCATCGGCGCCCGGTCGGGATGGGTGCGGCGGATATGGTCGGCATAGGCCGCGTAATCCCCCTGCCCCACCATCAGCCGGGCGCCGTCGCAGACGCATTTGGACAGCGTCCGGAGGCGGTTCCGCAGGTTCGGCTGCTGCATCGCCCTACTCCGCCGGGACCAGACGCGGCTCGGTCTCCAGCGCGGTCCAGCGATCGGCGCGCCACGCCTTCAGGCAGGCGGCGATGCCGAAGCCCGCGATGGCGATGACGAGGCCGATGAACAGGGCCGCCAGCACCGCGTCGATCCGGTCGTTGAGGATGATCTGGCTCATCTGGTCGGCGTTCTTGGCCGGTGCCAGGATCTTGCCCTCGGCGGCGGCCCCCGCGTAGCGCTCGGCATGGGCCAGGAACCCGATCTTCGGATCGGCGGAGAAGATCTTCTGGTAGCCGGCCGTGAGGGTGCACAGGCACAGCCACGCGGTCGGGATGATGGTCACGAACGCGTAGCGCTCGCGCTTCATCTTGAAGATCACCACCGTGCACAGCGTCAGCGCCACCGCGGCCAGCATCTGGTTCGAGATGCCGAAGAGCGGCCACAGGGTGTTGATGCCGCCCAGCGGGTCGGTCACGCCCTGGTAGAGGAAGTAGCCCCAGGCCCCCACCGAGATGGCGGTGGCCGCGATGCTCGGGCCCCACGACGTGGTGTTCTTGAACGATGGCACCGCCAGCGCGACGAGATCCTGCACCATGAACCGGCAGGCGCGCGTGCCCGCATCCACCGCCGTGAGGATGAACAGGGCCTCGAACAGGATCGCGAAGTGGTACCAGAAGGCCATCATCGCCTTGCCGCCGATGGCCGACGAGATGATGTGGGCCATGCCGACCGCGAGCGTCGGCGCGCCGCCGGCCCGGGAGATGATGGTGCGCTCGCCGACATCGGCGGCGGTCTGGGTGATGATCTCGGGCGTCGTGGTGAAGCCGAGCTTGGTCACGGCCGCGGCGGCGGTCTCGGGCGTGGTGCCGATGAGGGCCGCGGGCGAGTTCATGGTGAAGTAGACGCCCGGGTCGATCACGCAGGCCGAGACCAGCGCCATGATCGCCACGAAGGATTCCATCAGCATGCCGCCGTAGCCGATGAAGCGGGCATCGGCCTCGCTGGCGATCAGCTTCGGGGTGGTGCCCGACGAGATCAGGGCGTGGAAGCCCGAGACCGCACCGCACGCGATGGTGATGAACAGGAAGGGGAACAGGCTGCCCGCCCAGACCGGGCCGGTGCCGTCCACGAACTTGGTCATCGCCGGCATCTGCATGTGCGGGGCGACGAAGGCGATGCCGAGCGCGAGGCCGACGATGGTGCCGATCTTCAGGAAGGTCGACAGGTAGTCGCGCGGGGCGAGCAGCAGCCAGACCGGCAGGATCGAGGCGACGAAACCGTAGCCGATCAGCATCCAGCAGAGCTGCGGGCCCGTGAAGGTGAAGGCCGGGCCCCAGACCGGGCTCGACGCCACCGAACCGCCGGCCACGATCGCCAGCATCAGCAGCACGAAGCCGAGGATCGAGACCTCACCGATCTTGCCGGGGCGGATGTAGCGCGAATAGACGCCCATCAGCATGGCGATCGGGATCGTCGACATCACCGTGAAGGTGCCCCAGGGGCTCTCGGCCAAAGCCTTGACGACGATCAGCGCCAGCACGGCGAGCAGGATCACCATGATCAGGAAGGTGCCGAACAGGGCGATGATGCCGGGAATCGTGCCGAGTTCGGCCCGGATCAGCTCGCCGAGCGACCGGCCGTCCCGACGCATCGACACGAACAGAACCATGAAGTCCTGCACGGCGCCGGCGAGAACCACGCCGGCCAGGATCCAGAGCATGCCGGGCAGGTAGCCCATCTGGGCGGCCAGCACCGGGCCGACCAACGGGCCGGCGCCCGCGATCGCCGCGAAATGGTGGCCGAACAGCACGCCGCGGTTGGTGGGCACGTAGTCGAGCCCGTCATTGTGGCGCACGGCGGGCGTCACCCGCTTCGGGTCGAGCCGCATCACCTTGTCGGCGATGAACTGGGAATAGTAGCGGTAGGCGATCAGGTAGACGCAGACGGCCGCGACCACGATCCACAGGGCGTTGATGGTCTCGCCCCGCTGGCTCGCCACGATCGCCAGCGCTGCGGCGCCGAGCGCTCCTATCAGGGCCCATGGCCCATGCCTGCCGAGCGCCGTACCCATGATGTCCCTCCCAGCACGCCGCCTCTGGCTCGGAGGGCGTGCAATAGCCTCCGGCCGGGATTTACGGATCCCGTGCGACAGGAACGGTTTATCCTATCCGTCTCCCGTTGACGCAAGCGGTTCAAGCTGTGATGCAGCGCACCGAACCGCACGATCAACGCGCTGTGTAACAACAGACATTCGTGGCGGACCTGTCGTCCTCATCCGGGTCGGACCGATGGAATCTCGACGCCGCTCGCCGCTGATGTGGCTTCTGCTGCTTCCCTTTCTGGGGCTCCTCTGGGTGCCGTTCTACAACCAGCGCGATCCGGTGCTGTTCGGATTCCCGTTCTTCTACTGGTATCAGCTGGCCTGGGTGCCGCTGACCTCGCTGATCCTCTACGTCGTCTACCGGGCCGTGCGCGATGACCGCTGATCTCGATATCCCGGCGCTGTCGGTCTTCGTCTTCTTCTTCCTGCTCGTGACCGTGATGGGCTTCGTGGCCGCGCGCTGGCGCCGGCCCGAGACGCTCGCCCATCTCGACGAGTGGGGCCTGGGCGGGCGCAAGTTCGGCACCTGGATCACGTGGTTCCTGATCGGCGGCGACTTCTACACCGCCTATACGGTCATCGCGGTGCCGGCGCTGGTCTACGCGGTGGGCGCCTACGGCTTCTTCGCCCTGCCCTACACGATCATCGTCTACCCGTTCGTGTTCGCGGTGATGCCGGTCCTGTGGCAGGCCGCCAAGGACAAGGGCTACGTCACGGCGGGCGACGTCGTGTACGGTACCTACGGCTCGCGGACGCTCGAACTCGCGGTCGCCGTCACCGGCGTGATCGCCACCATGCCGTACATCGCGCTCCAGCTCATCGGCATGGAGGTCGCCATCAAGGCGCTGGGCCTGCACGGCGAGCTGCCGCTGATCGTCGCCTTCCTGGTTCTGGCCTTCTACACCTACTCGTCGGGCCTGCGGGCGCCGGCGCTGATCGCCTTCGTCAAGGACATCATGATCTACATCGTGGTGCTGGTGGCGGTGGCGATCGTACCCTCGAAGCTCGGGGGCTACGGCGCGGTGTTCGACGCGGCCGACGCCGCCTTCAAGGCCAAGGGCTCGGGCGGCACGCTGCTCAGCCCGGCGCAGATCCTGCCCTACGCGTCCCTGGCGCTGGGCTCGGCGCTCGCGGCCTTCATGTACCCGCATACGCTGACCGGCATCTTCGCCTCCTCGGGCGGCAACACGATCCGCAAGAACGCGGTGCTGCTGCCGGCCTACACGCTGCTCCTCGGCCTGCTCGCCATGCTGGGCTATATGGGCCACGCGGCCGGCCTGAAGGTAACGAGCAACAACGACGTCGTGCCGGCCCTGTTCAAGACCCTGTTCCCGGGCTGGTTCGCGGGCTTCGCCTTCGCGGCGATCGCCATCGGCGCCCTGGTGCCGGCGGCGGTGATGTCGATCGGCGCCGCCAACCTGTTCTCGCGCAACGTCTGGAAGGCCTACGTCAACCCGAACGTCACCCCGTCGGGCGAGGCGCAGGTCGCCAAGATCACCTCGATGCTGGTCAAGATCGGCGCCCTGGTGGCGATCCTGGTCCTGCCGACGCAGTTCGCCCTCGACCTGCAATTGCTCGGCGGCCTGTGGATCCTGCAGACCCTGCCGGCCCTGGTCTTCGGCCTCTACGTCTCGTGGTTCCGCGCGCCGGCGCTGCTGGCGGGCTGGGCGGTCGGCTTCGTCGCCGGCAGCGTCATCGCGTGGTCGGATGGCTTGAAGCCCCTGCACAGCCTGACCTTCGGCGACACGAAGCTCACGCTCTATACCGGGCTCCTGGCGCTCGCCGTGAACATCGTCGTGGCGGTGGTGGTGAATGCGGCGCTGACGCTGGGCGGCCGGAACCCAGCCGTCGCGGCCGGCCGCTGAGGCCCCCAATATCCTGTTTGAGGAGAGCACAATGGCGAAGGTCGCATTCCTGGGTCTCGGTGTGATGGGCGGCCCGATGGCGGGCCACCTCGCCAAGAAGGGTGGCCACGACGTCACCGTCTACAACCGCACGACGCCAAAGGCGGAAGCCTGGGTGAAGACCTATGGCGGCACCTTCGCGCCCACACCCCGGCAGGCCGTCGAGGGCGCCGAGATCGTGTTCGCCTGCGTCGGCAACGACGACGATCTGCGCAGCGTCGTGCTGGGTGAGGATGGAGCGCTCGCCGGCATGAAGCCCGGCGCGATCTTCGTGGACCACACCACGGCTTCGGCCGAGGTCGCGCGGGAACTCGCCGCCGCGGCCGAGGCGAAGGGCGTCGGCTTCATCGACGCCCCGGTCTCCGGCGGCCAGGCGGGCGCCGAGAACGGCGTGCTCACCGTGATGTGCGGCGGCGACGCCGCGACCTACGCCAAGGTCGAGGGCGCGATCGGATCCTTCGCCCGGGCCTGTCGCCTGATGGGCCCGGTGGGCTCCGGCCAGCTCACCAAGATGGTCAACCAGATCTGCATCGCCGGTCTGGTCCAGGGCCTGTCGGAGGGCGTTCACTTCGCCAAGCGGGCCGGCCTGGACGTGGAGGCTGTTCTCGACGTGATCTCCAAGGGGGCCGCCGGCTCCTGGCAGATGGAGAACCGCGGCCAGACCATGAACCAGGGCAAGTTCGATTTCGGCTTCGCAGTCGACTGGATGCGCAAGGACCTGGGCATCCTGCTGGACGAGGCCCGCCGCAACGGCGCCAAGCTCCCGGTCTCGGCGCTGGTGGACCAGTTCTACGCCGAGGTGCAGGCCATGGGCGGAAACCGCTGGGACACGTCGAGCCTCGTGGCGCGGCTGGAGCGCTGAGCGCTCCTTTCGCGGTCAGGACGTAACGGAGACAGCTCCGCGCGCTCCCTCTCCCCTCTGCGGGAGAGGCTGGCCCGCGGGCGCCTCACAGCTCAGCCTGCGCCACCTCCGGATCCACCCACCGCCAGCTCTCCCCCATCTGGTGGCGGAACCATGTGAACTGGCGCTTGGCATAGGCGCGCGTATCCGCCTGCCCCCGGATGATCGCGTCCTCCAGGCTCATCGCCCCGTCGAGATGCGCGATCAGGCCCGGCACGCCGTGGGCCCGCATCACCGGCAGCATCGGATCGAGCTTTCGCGATTGCAGGCGCGCGACCTCGTCCAGCGCGCCCTCCGCGATCATGGTCCGGAATCGGGCGTCGATGCGGGCGCGCAGCTGTTCGCGGTCGGGCGCCAGGAAGATTCTTTCGAGATTCCATCCAGCTAGCGGGCCGGGCACCGGATCGCCGTAGAAGCTCGCGATCGGACGTCCGGTGGCGAAAAGCACCTCCAGGGCGCGCATCACCCGCATCCGGTCGCTCGGGCGCAGCCGGGCCGCCCCCTCGGCGTCGTGCCGGGCGAGGTCGGCGTGCAGCGCCTCGGTGGGGCGCCCCTCCGCGGCGCCCCGCACCTGCGCCCGCACCGCCTCGGGCACCGGCGGCAATTCCGAAAAGCCCTGCTCCAGCGCCCGGAAATACAGGCCGGTGCCGCCGACGAAAACCGGCAACCGCCCGTCGAGGCCCTGGAGCAGCGCCGCCGCATCCCGCGAAAAGTGCCCCACGGAGTAGTTCACGGCGCCGTCGACATGGCCGTAGAGCCGATGGGGGACCCGGGCCTCCTCGTCCGGATCGGGCCGGGCGGTGAGACGGCGCAGATCCGCGTAGACCTGCATGGAATCGGTGTTGATCACCACGCCGCCGTGGCGCTCGGACAGCCGGGCGGCGAGCGCCGACTTGCCCGACGCGGTGGGCCCTGCGATGAGGATCGCCGCCGGGCGCCCCCCGGCCTCTCGGTCTGGCAAGGCGAACCTCCACGATGCTGGTCGCGGTCCTGATAGCAAACCCGGATCGGCCGTCCATCACCGACGCGGTGCTGGCCGAGGCCCGCGCCGTGCTGCGGACAGTGCATCAGCCCCGGATCCTGCACGGGGAGGTCGCGGCCGAGCTGCTGGTGCCGGGCGAGCCTGCGGCCGCGGCGTCCCTCACGGACACGCTTCGGACGGCACTCGCCGGCGAGCCGATCGACCTCGCCGTGCTCCCCGCCGACGCACACCGGCGCAAGCGCCTGTTCCTGGCCGACATGGACTCGACCATGATCGAGCAGGAATGCATCGACGAGCTGGCCGGGACGCTCGGGCTCAAGGACCATGTGGCGGCGATCACCGAGCGCGCGATGCGCGGCGAGATCGCCTTCGAGCCGGCTTTGCGCGAGCGCGTGGCACTCCTGAAGGACATTCCGGTCGCGGCAATCGACGGGCTGATCGCCGAGCAATTGAGCCTGACGCCGGGCGGTCCCGCCCTGGTGCGGACGATGCGGGCGCACGGCGCCCAGACCTGCCTTGTCTCGGGCGGCTTCACCCTGTTCACCGGCCCGATCGCCGCGATGATCGGCTTCCACGAACACCGCTCCAACGTTCTGGACGTGGCGGATGGCCGCCTGACCGGCACCGTCGCGGATCCGATCGTCGGCAAGGTCGAGAAGCGCGCCACGCTGATCGAACGCCGCGACACGCTCGGCCTCGGCTTTGCGGACACGCTTGCGGTGGGCGATGGCGCCAACGACCTCGACATGCTGGCCGAGGCCGGCCTCGGCGTGGCATTCCGGGCCAAGCCCGCGGTCGCGGCCGCGGCGCAGGTCCGCGTCGAGCACGGCGACCTCACCGCCCTGCTCTATCTCCAGGGCTACGCGGCGGCGGAGTTCGTGGGCTGAGCGCTTAGTGGATGGTCCGGGTCAGGGCGACCACGGCGCCCAGCGCCGCCAGCGTCTGAAAGCCGATCGCCCCGACGAGTCAGCGCACCGTCTCGACCTTGGCGGCGGCGATGGCGCCTTTCACGGCTTCGATCTCGGCCTTGGTCTCAAGTCGCAGACCGTCGATATCGGCCTTTGTAGATAGGCGCAGGGCTTCAAGATCTGCCTGGGTTGTGAGCCGCAGCGCCTCGATATCGGCGCGGGTTTGAATCTTGAAGGCTTCGATGTCCCCGCGGACGATCTGTATATCCGCCTGCACGTCGCGGATATCGGTCTTCGTGGCGAGATTGCTGTCGAGGATATCGACCAGCGCATCGGCCAAGCCCTCGGCCTGCTCCGGCGACGGCTTCGCCTTCTCCCGCAGTGCGCGGGCGAACTTCAGGGTATCGAAGGCAACGGCCGTCATAGGTTCAGGATTGTCCGAGCCGCACCGACTCGCCGTGCCAGTGTGACCACCCGCGCCTCTGCATCAATGCGCTGTCCAGATCACAGAAAGGCCGCCGCTCCTCATGAAGCGACGGCCTGAGTTCGTTCGTCCGAAGATGCCGCTCAGTCCAGCCCGACGGCCACGAAGCGCACGTCACCGGTGGCGCTCGCCACGAGCAGCAGCACCGACTTGCGTCCGTCCTTCTTCAGCGCGTCGATCCGCTTGGTCACGTCGGCCGGCGTGTTCACCGCCTCCTGGCCGACCTCGACGATCACCTCGCCGGGCTGGATCCGCTTGTCGGCCGCCGTCGAGTTCGGGTCGACGCGGGTGACGACCACGCCCTTCACGGTGTCCTTGATCGAATACTTCTTACGCAGATCATCGGTCATGCCGGACAGGTTGAGGCCCAGCGCCTGACGGGCCGCGCTCTCGGGTTCCGGCTGGCGCAGGTTGGCGAGCTGCGGCTTGTCGTTGTCGTCCAGGCGCCCGAGGGTGACGGGCTTCGTCACCTCCTCGCCCTTGCGCATGACGACCACGTCGACCTTCTGGCCCACCGGGGTGGAGGCCACGATTCGTGGCAGATCGCCGGATGCCTTCACGGGGGCGCCATTGAACTTCAGGATCACATCGCCGACCTCGATACCGGCGGTCTTGGCCGGACCCTTCTCGTCGACGCCGGCCACCAGAGCGCCCCGTGGGCCGCCCTTGAGGTTCAGCGCCTCCGCGGTGGCGTCATCGACGTTCTGGATGCGAACGCCGAGCCAGCCGCGCCGAACCTCGCCGAAATCGCGCAGCTGGTCGATCACGGGCTTCGCCGTGTCGGAGGGCACCGCGAAGCCGATGCCCACCGAGCCGCCCGTGGGCGACAGGATCGCCGTGTTGATGCCGATCACCTCGCCGTCCATGTTGAACAGCGGACCGCCCGAATTGCCCTTGTTGATGGCCGCGTCGGTCTGGATGTAGTTGTCGTACGGGCCGGATTCGATGTTCCGGCCCCGGGCCGAGACGATGCCGGCCGAGACCGAGCCGCCGAGGCCGAACGGGTTGCCGATGGCGATGACCCAGTCGCCCGGCCGCATCTTGTCGGAATTGCCGAACGGCACCGCCTTCAGCGGGTGATCAGCCGGGGGCTTCACCCGCAGCACTGCGAGATCGATCTTCGAATCCTTGCCGACGATCTCGGCCTTCAGCTTGGTGCCGTCGTGCAGGATCACCTGAATGTCGTTGGCGTCGCCGATGACGTGGTTGTTGGTCACCACGAGGCCGGCGGCGTCGATGATGAAGCCGGAGCCCAACGAGTTCGACTTGCGCTGCGCCCGCGGGGCATCCCCGTCGCCGCCCCCTCCGCCGCCGCCCCGGCCGCCGCGGCGGTTGAAGAACTCCTCAAACAGATCCTCGAACGGGGTTCCTGGAGGCACCTGCGGCCCGGCGCGTCCGCCGCGGGCCTCGACCGTGGTGGAGGCCGAGATGTTCACCACCGCATCGGTCACCTGATCGGCGAGATCGGCGAGCGAGGCCGGCCCCTTAGCCAAGGCCGGGACCGGCAGCGCCGCCGTCACCACCGAGGCGCCCACGAGGATGGCAGCCATCAGGCTGCGGGTACGCGAGAGGGGCTGCGCCTTGGCGCGGCCGAAGGGCGCCTCGGGGGCGCGCGCGACGGAGTGCATGATCGACCTCTTCAAGACCGCGTTTCCGGCTCCGCGGATCCCTGACCGACGATCAGGGTCCGCGTGTTGTCGACTAAGGTAGGTCCCGGGCGCCGCGGCGCCAACACGCTCAGCGTGCGGCGCCGGCGGTGGACCCGGTGGTGGCGCTCGGATCGGCCGGCCCGCGCGGGGGACGCGTCGCTGCCGCCGCAGCCCGGCCCTGCGGATCGCTGAAGTAGCGGAAGAAGTCCGTGTTCGGGCTGATCACCAAGCGCGTATCCGACCCCTTCAACCCGACCTCGTAGGCCTGCATCGACCGGTAGAAGCTGAAGAAGTCCGCGTCCGCGCCGAACGCCTCGGCAAGGATGCGGTTCTTGTCGGCGTCGCCCTGGCCGCGCAGCTGCTCGGATTTCTGCGTCGCCTCCGCGAGGATCACCGTGACCTCGCGGTCGGCCTTGGCGCGGATCGTGGCGGCGATCTGGTCGCCGTTGGCGCGGATGTCGGCGGCCTCGCGCTCGCGCTCGGTCTTCATCCGCTTGTAGACCGCTGCCGAGTTCTGCGCCGGCAGATCGACGCGGGTCATGCGCAGATCGACGATCTCTACGCCGAGCGCCTTCGCCTGCCGGTTCACGTCCTCCTGGATGTTGTGCATCAGCTGGCCGCGCTCGGTCTTGACGATGGCGTCGCGGGTCGAGCGGGCGAGCACGTTGCGCAGGCCGGAATTGGTGAAGCTCGCGAGCCGCTGGTTGGCGAGCCCGATATTGCCCACCGCCTGGTAGAAGCGCAGCGGATCGAGGATCCGGTAGCGGGCGAAGGCGTCCACCTCCAGGTTCTGGCGGTCGGCGGTCAGCACCGTCTGAACCGGCAGGTCGAGGTCGAGAACGCGCTTGTCGAAGATCACGACATTCTCGACGAACGGCACCTTGAAGTAGAGACCGGGCTTGTCCTCGCCGGTGGCGTTGAGGACGGCGCGGACGCGGCCAAACTGCAGGACCAGCGCCTGCTGCATCTGGCCGACGGTGAAGATCGAGGCGTAGAGCCCGATCGCGACGATCGCGGCGACCGCGATCAGGCCGGTGCGGAGTGCCTGTTTCATCGGCCGGCCCCCGTCTGGGTCTGGGCCCGGGCGCCGAACTCCGAGAGCGGCAGCACCGGCAGCACGCCAGCCGCCGTCGCGGCCCCCGGCTGCGTCCCGTTCTGGTCGATGATCACCTTGTTCACGGAGCCCAGAACCTTCTCCATCGTCTCCAGGAAGATCCGCTCGCGGCTGATCGCCGGGGCGGCCTTGTACGAGGCGTAGACCTCGCTGAAGCGCGCCGCCTGTCCGGTCGCGTCGGCGGTCGCCTTGGTCCGGTAGGCCTCGGCCTGCTGGACGATCTGGGACGCCTTGCCGCGGGCCTGCGGCACCTCACGGCTTGCGTAGGTCTTGGCCTCGTTCTGCGCCGTGTCGGCGTCCTGCTGGGCGGCGTTCACGTCGATGAAGGCGGGGCGCACCTCCGGCGGCGGGTTCACCGAGACGAGCTGCACCACCTCGATGCGCACGCCCGCGCCGTACTCGTCCAGCGCCTTCTGGACCATCTCCTTCACCTCCTGCGCAATGCTCGACTGCTCGTTGGTGAGGATCGCCTGGATGTTGCGTCGGCCGATCACCTCGCGCATCGCGCTCTCGGAGATCGCCTTGATGGTGCCCTCCGGGTTCTGGAGGTTGAACACGAAGTCGGATGCCTTCAGCGGGTTGACGCGCCACTGCACCTCGAAGTCGAGATCAACGATGTTCTCGTCGCCGGTGAGCATCAGGCTCTCGTCCGGAACGTCGCGGTTGCGGCCCTGGCCGCCGGGGCCGGCACGGAAGCCGATCTGGATCGAGTTCTGCGAGCCGACATCTGGCTTCACCACCCCGCCGATCGGATAGGGGAAGTTGTAGCGCAGGCCCTCGCCCTTGGTGCCGACGTAACGGCCGAAGATGGTCTCGATGCCGACCTGCCGGGGATAGACGGTGTAGAAGCCGGTGGCGAGCCAGACCGCCACGGCGAGCGCCGCGATCACCGCCGCGCTGCGGCCGCCGCCGAGGCCGGTCGAGCCCCCGCCGCTGCCGTAGCCGCCGGTGCCGCCGCCGCCCGGGATCAGGTTGCGCAGCCGGTCCTGCCCACGCTTGAGCAGATCCTCGAGGTTCGGCGGGGTCTTCCCGCCGTTGCCCCACGGGCCGCCGCCACCGCCGTTACCGCCGGGCCGGCCCCAGGGGCCTCCGCCGCCGCTCTGATTGCTCCAAGGCATCCTAGCCGTCGTCTCCCGCCTGTCCGCACCCGACCGACATGCCGGTCGGCGCTCCTTGCCTGAACGGCCACGCTCGCCCGCCTAGTCCCGCCCATCCGGGTCGATCGCCGGGCGACCCAGGCCAGTCTAAGGCCTAAGAGCCTGCACGCACGCATCTTCCCGCAGGATGCGCAAGCCCGGCGTGAGCGCGCGCACCTGACAGGCACCTGCGGGCGCACGCCCCGTGCTGTCAAGGCTGGCAGGTGGGCATGCGAAGCCCCAAAGGCAAATGCGGCCGCGCGCCTCAGCGCACGCGTTCCCAATCGACGAACGCGAAGGCGTGCTCATCGCGCGGGGCCACGGGATGGGCCTCGCGAAACACTTCGCGGAACTGCGCCCGGTCGAAGGCCGGGAAACGCACGTCGCCTGCCGGCTCCGCATCGACCTCGGTGAGGTGGAGGCGATCGGCCTGCGGGAGCGCGAGGGCGTAGATCTCGGCGCCGCCCACCACCATCAGCTCCGTGCCGGCGGCCGCCAGCGCGGCCTCCCAGTCGTGGACGGCCTCGGCGCCCTCGGCCTGGAAGCCGCGGTCGCGGGTCAGCACCAGCGTGCGGCGGCCCGGCAGCGGCCGGCCGATCGAGTCCCAGGTCCGGCGGCCCATCAGCATCGGCTTGCCCATGGTGAGCGCCTTGAACCGCTTCAGGTCGCTGGACAGGTGCCACGCGAGGCCGTTGTCGCGGCCGATCACGCCGTTGCGGGCGACGGCCGCCACCAGGGAGACGATCGGCCTCATACCGCCACCGGCGCCGCGATGGCGGGATGCGGATCGTAATTCTCGATTGTTATGTCCTCGTACCGGAAAGCGAAGAGGTCCCGGACCGCCGGATTCAGCCGCAGCTGCGGCAGCGGGCGCGGCGTCCGGCTCAACAGGGTCCGGGTCTGCTCCAGGTGGTTCCGGTACAGATGCGCATCGCCGAAGGTGTGGACGAAGTCGCCGACCCCGAGGCCGGTCACCTGGGCGATCATCTGGGTCAGGAGCGCGTAGCTCGCGATGTTGAACGGCACGCCGAGAAAAACGTCGGCCGAGCGCTGGTAGAGCTGGCAGGAGAGCCGCCCCTCGCTCACGTAGAACTGGAACAGGCAGTGGCAGGGGGCGAGCGCCATCTTGTCGAGGTCGGCCGGGTTCCAGGCCGAGACGATCAGGCGGCGGGAATCCGGGTTGCGCCGGATCTCGTCGAGCACCCAGGCGATCTGATCGACGGTGCCGCCGCCGGGCTTCTGCCAGGAGCGCCATTGCTTGCCGTAGACCGGCCCGAGATCGCCGTGTTCGTCGGCCCACTCGTCCCAGATCGTCACGCCGTTGGCTCTGAGCGCTGCCACGTTGGTGTCGCCGGCCAGGAACCAGAGCAGCTCGTGAATGATCGAGCGCAGGTGCAGCCGCTTCGTGGTCACCAGCGGGAAACCCGCCGACAGGTCGAAGCGCATCTGATGGCCGAACACCGAAAGCGTGCCGGTGCCGGTGCGGTCGTCCTTGGCGGCGCCCGCGTCGAGGATTCGCCGGAGCAGGTCGTGATAAGCGTCCATCCGCCATTCCTGCGCGCCGCCGCGCCGCCCGGCAAGTTCGACGCCGACATATGCACCGCCGTCGCACAACGTGGTGATCAAGCCGGCCACAGCAGATAAGTCACGAGGGCGAGGTTCGACCAGCCATGCAGGGCGATGCCGGGCCAGAGCCGCCCGGTCCGCCAACGCAGCCAGCCGAGGGCGAAGGCCAGGGGTAGCAGCGAGACCGGCCGGGCCAGCCCCCAGGACGAGATGTGGGCGGCCGCGAAGATGATCGCGGTGACCAGGATGGCCCCCACGGGCCCTACGGCCGATTGAGCGCGGGCGAAGGCTTCGCCGCGCAGCAGCAGTTCTTCCGCCACGGGCGCCAGGATGGCGAGGTAGGCGAGCCATGCCGCCACCGCCGTCTGACTCATGAACGGCGACAGCCGCACATGCTGGCCGAAGCTGGCGCCGAACAGCTCCGCCGTACCGGTCACCCAGGCGATGTGCAGCACCGGCCAGACCAGGAGAATCCCGAGCAGAATGACGGGCCGCATCCCGTTCGGGCGCTCCCGGTCGAGGGCGAGGCGGCGGCGCCAGCCGGCCCGGTCCCGCCACCAGGCCCCGCCGATGACCAGAAGGGCGAGGAAGACCTGACGCAGGGCATCGATCGCGAAGGCCCGGTGGGCGAGTTCCACCGCACCGAGGAAGGGGCGCCGCTCCGGCGGCAGGAACGGGTCGATCCCGTTCCACAGATCGAACCCGACGCGCACGGCGGCCAGCGAGAGCAGGCTCGCCGCGCCGAGATAGACGACAACGAGGGCGATCAGTGCGCCGAGGCGCCAAGTCGCAGACCAGATCCGGTTAAAACGGCCTCGCCCCTCCGGCGCATAGGCATGGGACTGCGCACTTCCGGCCACAGCCTCGGCCGGAGGCGCGATAAGAGGCGCTGGCGCGACACGATCGGGCTTCAAAACCGGACCGATCCCCTCTATATCTCGGGAGCCGGTCGCGAGGCCGGCTATGGCGATAAACGTTCTTCGCAATAAACCTATCGGACCCGGGGGCGGTACCCGGCGCCTCCACCCGAACCCAGGACATGCTGCCGCAAGGCAGATGACCGCAAGCCTGGGCTCCGGCGGGGGCGAAGTAGGATCGACGAGGGCGTAAAGGTTGGACTTTCGCTCGGCATGGTTCCGCCGTTATCGGGCCTTTGCAATAGTTGCCAACGACAACTTTGCTCCGGTGGCGGTGGCCGCGTAAGCGGTCCCCAATACCTACTTGAAGTCCTAGCGGGTAGCACCGCATAGGCGGGGTTCGGAGGCACCTGGCAACAGAAGCCTCCACTTCCTTTTCCTCGGTCCGGCCATCCGCGGCGGGGCGCCGGGCAGTCCGGGCTAGGGCGCGACCGCAGATGGCAGACGACCTGATCCGTTACGATCTTCTGGTGCAGGACGCCCTGCGCGGCGTGGTGCGCAAGGTGCTGACCGATGCGGCCCGCGAAGGGCTGATGGGCGAGCACCATTTCTACGTCTCGTTCCGGACGGAGGCGCCCGGTGTGCGGATGTCGCAGGCCCTGCGCGAGAAGTACCCGCAGGACATGACGATCGTCCTGCAGCACCAGTTCTGGGACCTCAACGTCACCGAGCACGCCTTCGAGGTCGGCCTGTCCTTCTCGGGCGTGCCGGAGCGGCTGCTGGTGCCGTTCGATGCCCTGTCGGGCTTCTTCGACCCCTCCGTGCAGTTCGGCCTGAAGTTCGACCTCAGCGAAGCCGGCGAGGCGCCCGAGGAGGCGAACGCCGCCCCGGCCAAGGCTGGCCCGCGCGGGGCAGGCTCCGAGCCCGGCGAGGTTCGCCCCAAGGGTGCGGGTGTCGCCACGATCGGTGCCGCTGCGCCGAAGGGCCTGCCGGCCCCCGCGGCGGCGAGCGACAAGGGCTTGCCCAAGCCGGACGAGAAGGCCCCCCGCCCCGCCGCCAAAAAGGACGGCGAGGAGGCCGGCGCCGAGGTCGTGAGCCTGGACGCGTTCCGCAAGAAGAGCTGAATTCTTCCGAGGCCGAATCGACGGCCCGGGGATTTCAAGGGTAGACGAGGAGATCGCACCGCCAGCGCTTTCGGCGGGTGAGCGGAAGCACCGCGCGAAGCGCTTCAACGAGGGGCTGAAGCGAGCCGCGACCCTGCTGAATTCGTTGGCTATCGCCACGATCGGCATTGCGGTCATCAATCCCTTCTCGCAACGGCATTTCAATCTGCTCGCAGACGGCGGTTGAACTTTGCTGGTGGCGGCGATTGTCCTACATCTGATGGGTCAGCTCTTGATCAAATTCCTGCGTCTGGAGGATTGATCGCATGACCCAAGCTTATGCCAACAAGATTCTTGGGCTCGCCCTTGCGATGTCGGCGACAATGTTCGTCGGTGTCTGAATCGCGAGCCGGATCTATGACCGTAAGACCCGCCAGTTAGAGGCGCGTCGGGGCGATTGACGGCCGCCGTTTCCGTTTGGACGCTTTGTCGGGTGCACCGTACGTCATCACGAGCGAAGCGAAGTGACCCAGGGCAGCGCAACCTCGGACAGCGTGGCGCCGACTGAATTCCTTCGCTTCGCTCGTATGAACGGACGGCCGAATCCCTCATGTGGGACCGGCATAACGAGCCGCGTCACCACATTCCGGACCGTGCCAACGCCGATCGTCCGGCAGTCCCCTCACAATCGGACAGACCCGAGATGATCACGGACTCAGGAGTTTGACGAAGGCGGCGCCCGCACCGAAGAACGCGGCCGCAGCCGCCATACCGGCAAAAGCAAGGGAGAGCGGTGCCAAGACGCGGTCTCGGCCGAGCTTGAGCGTCTCGGCGTGCAACTTCGCCGCCTCAGCCTGCAGCTCGGTTTGCTCGTCGATCAGCTTACGCTGTTCGGCGACGACCTTTTCCGTCTCCGCATTGGAGCGCAGGACGCGGGCAACCTGCTCGGCGTAGTCCAGCGTCGCGGGAGCAACGGTCTCGGCCATCGCGGTTTGTGTCTAATTGCAGCCAGGGCGACTCTCTCGTTCGCGTCAGCAATGTGAGAATGCACGCGGAACCCGTCAAGCTGCGTGCGTGCGCCCCTCGGCCTCCATGCGCAACCCGTGCTCCGGCCGCAGCGTCACCCGGTGGAGCGGCGTGACCGGCGGGTGATCGGCCGGCAGGTGGAACCGCACCGCCCGCACGATATGCGCCAGCAGGATCACGGCCTCCTGCACCGAAAAACTCTGCCCGATGCAGACCCGCGGCCCCGCGCCGAACGGCAGGTAGGTGAAGCGCGCGATGCTGTCGCGGTTCTCGGGGAGGAACCGCTCCGGCACGAAGGCCTCGGGATCGTCCCACAGCAACTGGTGGCGGTGGAGTACCCAGGGGGCCACCATCACCAGCGAGCCCCGCGGCACCTTGATCCGGCCGAACCGGTCGTCCCGCACCGCCTGCCGGCTGAGGAACGGCACCGGCGGGAACAGGCGCATCGCCTCCTCGATCACCGCCCGCGTGTAGGGCAGCCGCTCCATGGAAAAGTCCCCCGGCCCGGCGGCGTCGACCTCGGCCTCGATCCGCGCCTGGGCGGCCGGATCCTGCGACAGGCAGTAGAGCGTCCATGTCAGGGAGTTGGCGGTGGTCTCGTGGCCGGCGGCGATGAAGGTCACGATGTTGGCCTTCACGGCGAGGTCCGAGAGGCCGGTGCCGGTCTCGGGGTCCTGCGCGGCGAGCAGCAGCGTCAGCAGGTCCCGCGGCGCCTCGCCCTGCGCCATCAGTGCCTTGCGCCGGGCGATCAGCTCGTCGACCACCTCGGCGAAGAAGCGCCCCGCCGGCCGCGCCCGCAGGCGGCCGATTCGCGGCACGAAATCCGGCACGCCGAACACGTCGAGGGGGTCGATCGGCCCCACCGCCTCCAGGAAGCGCGTGATGGCGCGCCCGAGGGCGTCCGGATCGCTCGGCAACCCATGCGTGAAGATCGTCCGCTCCAGCACGTCCAGCGTGACGCGGGTCATCTCCAGGGCGACGTCGACCTGCTTGCCGACCCGGCGGGCGAGGCGCCGGCCGAGACGGGCGCCAGCGGCGTTCATCGCGTCGGAAAACCCCTGGACCGTGCGGGCGTTGAAGATCGGCGCCAGCGTCCGGCGCTGAAGCCGCCACTCGTCACCCTCGGCGCTGAGCAGGCCGTTGCCGAGGCCTGGGGCGAGCACCCGGCGCTGGAGGTCGTCCTTACGGTAATTCTCGGCGTTCTCGATCAGCACGGTGCGAATCAGCGCCGGGTCGCTCACCAGGGTGATCCGGCCCATCGCGCCCTCGGCCGCCACCACCGGCAGCTTGAAATGCGCGTCCATCCAGGTGGTAATCGGATTCTTGCGCGCCGCCCTCAGGAACTCGAACAGGCCGAGCGGCTCCTTGAGCCGAGGCGGCACGGCGGGGCGGAACCGGGGGGCGGTCTTCGGCTCGGAGAGATCGATCGTCGCGCTCATCGGCTCCTTGTCCGGCGGGAACAGAGCCCCGCCCTTGTCGGCGCGGCGGCACAAACCGGCATCGCGATTCACCCGCGCCTCATTTAAGTAGGCACCGCACTGCACCAGACGTAGAGGCCACGATGTCGCCCACCGAGACCGCCACCCGCACCGAGTCCGATACCTTCGGTCCGATTGAGGTCCCGGCGCATCGCTACTGGGGCGCGCAGACGCAGCGCTCGATCCAGAACTTCAAGATCGGCACCGACCGGATGCCGGCGCCGCTGGTGCACGCGCTCGGCCTCGTGAAGCAGGCCGCCGCCCTGGTGAACAAGGATCTCGGCGCCCTGGAGCCGAAGCTCGCCGACGCCATCGCGGCCTCGGCCGCCGAGGTGGTGGAGGGCCGCTACGACGACGAGTTCCCCCTCGTCATCTACCAGACCGGCTCGGGCACCCAGTCCAACATGAACGCCAACGAGGTGATCGCGAGCCTTGCCAACGAGCGGCTGGGTGGTCAGCGTGGCGGCAAGGCGCCGGTCCACCCGAACGACCATTGCAACCGCGGCCAGTCCTCCAACGACACCTTCCCGACCGCCATGCACATCGCGGTCGCCCGCGAGATCCAGGGCCGCCTGCTGCCGGCGCTCTCCCACCTGCACGGGGCGCTCGACGCCAAGGCTCAGGCGTTCGCTTCGATCGTCAAGATCGGCCGTACGCACCTGCAGGATGCCACGCCGGTCTCCCTCGGCCAGGAATTCTCGGGCTACGCCGCGCAGGTGGCGCTCGGTGGTTCGCGGGTCGCCGCGACCCTGCCGGGGGTGCTGGCGCTGGCCCAGGGCGGCACCGCGGTCGGCACCGGGCTCAACGCCCATCCGGAATTCGCCGAGCGCTTCGCCGCCAAGGTCGCGGAGCTGACCGGCCTGCCCTTCACCTCGGCCGACAACAAGTTCGAGGCGCTGGCCACCCACGACGCCCTGGTGTTCACGCAGGGTGCGCTCGCGGCGCTCGCCGCCGGCCTGTTCAAGATCGCGCAGGACATCCGCTTCCTCGGCTCGGGCCCGCGCTCGGGCCTCGGCGAGCTGTCCCTGCCCGAGAACGAGCCCGGCTCCTCGATCATGCCCGGCAAGGTCAACCCGACCCAGTGCGAGGCGCTGACCATGGTCTGCGCCCAGGTGATCGGCAACGGCACCACGGTGAGCTTCGCCGGCTCGCAGGGCAATTTCGAGCTCAACGTGTTCAAGCCGGTGATCGCCAACGCGGTGCTGCAGTCGATCCGCCTGCTGGCCGATGCGGCAATCAGCTTCACCGACAATTGCGTGGTCGGCATCAAGGCCAACGAGGACAAGATCGCCGACCTGATGAGCCGTTCGCTCATGTTGGTCACCGCGCTCGCCCCCTCGATCGGCTACGACAAGGCCGCCGAGATCGCCAAGACCGCGCACAAGAACGGCACGACCCTCAAGGAGGAGGCGCTGCGCCTCGGCTACGTGACCGAGGCGGAGTTCGAGCGCGTGGTCCGGCCGGAGACGATGCTGGCTCCCAGCGCCGATTAAGTTTGCGACTTGGCCGGCGCATCTGTCATGCGCCGGCCGCCACTGCCGGGAAGCGATCCATGGCCGAGATCATCAACCTGCGTCAGGTCCGCAAGGCGAAGGCCCGCGCGGCCGAGGACGCGAAGGCCGAATCGAACCGGATCGCCTTCGGCCAGCCGAAAAAGGCCAAGACCCTTCAGCAGCGGCGCAAGGCTCTGGAGACCGAGCGCCACGAGGGCCACCGGCTTGACCGGCCGGATTCCGATCCGGCGGAATGAGAAACCGCCCCAGCCTCTTCAACGTGTTTGGCCGCGTTGCGGCGCGCAATGCGCGGCCCCGGGCCATGACGCGCGCCCTTTCGCGGACAGGTGGAGCGAAGCGGAACCTGAGCCGGGATCCAGCACGAGAAGCGCCGCGTCAGCGGCACAAGGTGATCCAGAAGGTGATCCAGATCGACGCTTGGCGAGGTCCCGTGCTGGATCCCGGATCGCATGCCGCTGTCGCTGCATGCGCCCGGGAAAGGGCCGCGTTCCGGATACGAGGAACGGCGGCGAACCGCCTCGACACCGTGTCCCGGGTCTTGGCCCAAGACCCTGAAACGGCTGGGGTCGATCCCTTCGGGGGTGCTCGCGCGATATGAGCGCCGGCCTCACCAAGCATTCCGTGATGATCGCAGGCCACCGCACCAGCGTGTCCCTGGAGGATCCGTTCTGGACGGCCCTGCGCGAGGTCGCGGAGGCGCGGGACCAGTCGGTCCAGGCGCTGATCGGTGCCATCGATGCCGGGCGCGGCGGTCAGAACCTGTCGTCGGCGATTCGCGTCTTCGTGCTGGAGGCCGTGCGCCGGCCGCCGATCCAGCAAACGTGACCGCGCACAGGATTGACCTTCCGGCCGGCCGCGCTTTGTGACATCTGCGCGACAGAACCACGCAGGACTTGCGACCCAATGACCACACGTGAACCGCTGCTCAAGCCCGTCCCGATTGCGGAGCTGCGGCCGACCCAGATGACCGTAGGCTACCGGGAGGTGGCGGAGAAGCGCCGTCGCTGGCGCGCCTATGACGGCGAGAAGAAGCGGGAATTCCTCGGCGCGCATCAGATCCCGACGGTGCTGGGCCCTAAGAAGCGCCACTACGTGGTCGACCATCACCATCTCTCCCGCGCCCTGCTGGAGGAGGGCGTCAAGGACGTGCTGGTGACGGTGATCGCCGACCTGCACCACCTCGAGAAGGATGCCTTCTGGACGGTGTGCGACCATAAATCCTGGGTCTATCCCTACGATGCCGAGGGCGTGCGCCGGGAATTTCACGATCTCCCGAAGGCGATCGCCGACCTGGAGGACGATCCCTTCCGCAGCCTTGCGGGCGAGCTGCGCCGGGCCGGCGGCTTCGCCAAGGACACGACGCCATTCAGCGAGTTCCTGTGGGCCGATTTCCTTCGGCGCAACATCAAGGAGAAGCGCGTCGAGAACGATTTTCCGGCCGCGATGGAGAAGGCCATGAGCTTGGCCAAGTCCAAGGACGCCGGCTACCTGCCCGGCTGGTGTGGCCCTTCGAAAGGCTGATCAGATCCCCCAATAGGGCGCCGCGTCGTAATAGCGGTGGATCTGCTCCTCCCAGGCGCCGTCCCCGGCCGGATCCGTACCCTCGGGGGTACGGGCCGGCGCGGCGCGGAGCTGGTCCTCCGTGAGGTCGAGCACGTAGGCGTCCTGCCGGGGCTCGAACCGGAGCACCGACCAGGGCAGCGTGTAAAAATCTTCACCGAGCCCCAGGAAGCCGCCGAAGCTCATCACCGCATAGGCGACCCGGCCAGAGGCCTTGTCGAGCATCAGCCGCTCGATCCGGCCGACACGGGTCCCGTCCGGGCGGCGCACATCGGTGCCGATGACCCGGTCGCTGGCGATCAGGCGGCGAGGTTCCCGCGGGGCGGGTTGGTCGGTCGCTGGCAAGGGCGCCTCCTGATCGATCGTGCGCGTCTGCCCGAAAAACGCCCCGGGCGCAGGCCACGTTCCGGCCCGCACCCGCGCCCGACCTCTCAGACGGACGACCATCACCGTATGCTGCGCCTCGCCCCGTCGTTCGCCTTGCCCCTTGCTCCGTGCCTCGCGCTGGCCGCCCTGCTCCTGCCGGCCGCCGCGCAGGCCCAGGATCGCGGCAGCGTCAGCCCGAAACCCCTGCCGCCCCTGGAGCATCCGGACGCGCCCTCGACGCCCGCCAAGGCGCTGTTCGGGCGCGTCACGAAGGCCTCCTCTGGGCCGGCCCATATCTACGGGTTCTACGCCAAGGGCTGCTTCGCGGGCGGCGAGGCGCTGCCGCTGGACGGGCCGAACTGGCAGGTCATGCGCCCCTCCCGCAACCGGATGTGGGGCACGCCCTACCTCGTCGATTTCGTCGAGCGCCTGTCACAGAAGGCCGCCCGGGTCGGCTGGCCGGGCCTGCTCGTCGGCGACATGGCCCAGCCCCGGGGCGGCCCGATGATCACCGGCCATGCCTCGCACCAGATCGGCATCGACGCCGATGTCTGGCTGACCCCGATGCCCGATCACCGCATGAGCCGGGCGGAGCGCGAGGAAACCTCGGCCACCGACATGGTCCGGCCCGACCGCCTCGACATCGACCCGGAGGTCTGGACGCCGACGCATCTGCAATTGATCAAGCTCACCGCCGAGCAGCCGGAGGTGGAACGCATCTTCGTCAACGCGGCGATCAAGAAGGCACTCTGCCGCGACGCCGCCGGCAGCCGCTGGATGTCCAAGGTGCGCCCGATGTACGGGCACAATTACCACTACCATATCCGGCTCGCCTGCCCGGCCGGCCAGGAGGATTGCCAGCCGCAAGGCGCACCCGCGGGCGGCGACGGCTGCGACGACCTCGGCTACTGGTTCTCGGACGCGGTGCTGCACCCGAAGCCCCCGAAGGTGCCGCCGAAGCCCAAGCCCGCCATGACCATGGCGGCGCTCCCGGCGGCGTGCCGGGCGGTGCTGAAAGCACCGTGAGGCGATCGGGGGCGGTTCACGAACCGGCGCGATGTGCTAACGCCCCGGGATGCCCCGCTGGCTTTTCCTCATCCTCGCTACCGCCGTCGCCCTCTCGGTGCTGGGCAGCGTGCTGATCGTGCTGCGCAGCCCGAACAGCACGCCCCAGCTCGGGGGCAACTTTCTCGCCCCGGGCGCGCCGGGCATGCAGCCCAAGCCCGGCGGCAACCCTCAGGGATCCTCCGGCGGCAGCCCTCAGGGATCGTCCGCCGGCGCCCCCCCGGACTCGCCGGGCGGCAAACCCTGAGGACAATCAGGCGGCGATGCCGGTCCCGACCGGGCAGCTGACGCCGGTGCCACCCAGGCCGCAATAGCCGCCTGGGTTCTTGGCCAGGTACTGCTGGTGGTAGCCTTCCGCGAAGTAGAAGTGCTCCAGCGGCTTGATCTCGGTGGTGATGTCCGGAAAGCCGCGCTGCCGCAGCGCCTCGGCATAGGCTTCGCGCACCGCCCGGGCCGTCGCCTCCTGGGCGGGGCCGTTCGTGTAGATGCCTGAGCGGTACTGCGTGCCGACATCGTTGCCCTGGCGTAGGCCCTGGGTCGGGTCGTGGCTCTCGAAGAAGGTCCGCAGCACCGCATCCAGCGGCAGCACGGCGGGATCGAACGCCACCAGCACGACCTCGTTGTGGCCGGTCTGACCGGTGCAGACCTCCTCGTAGGTCGGGTTCGGAGTGTAGCCGCCGGCATAGCCCACGGCGGTCACGAACACGCCCTCGGGCAGTTGCCAGAACCGGCGCTCGGCGCCCCAGAAGCAGCCGAGCCCCAGAACAATCGTCTCGATGCCCGGGGGATAGGGACCCTTCAGCGGATTGCCGTTGACGTAGTGGGTCTCGGCCGTCGGGAGCGGCGTCGGGCGCCCCGGCAGGGCCTCGGCGGGGCTCGGCATCTCGGGGCGCTTGCGGAACAGGAACATCGGTTTGCCTTCCGGTCTCGGATTCCTCCCCATATGGGGAGGGCCCCGGTTCGGAGAAAGCGTGCGGCCGCCGCGACACGGGAACCTCTGCGCAGGTCGCCCTGGCAAAGGACTGGACCTCACGAGCAATTTACGGCTTGTACCGGTATCGGGCGGCCGGAGCGCCGCCCTCGTGCAGTCATGCGAGGGTAGATCCGAATGGAAACGGGCTGGACCGCCACGCGTCACGTGCCGGGCAACCTGAACGTGAAGTCGCATCAGGGCGACCTGTTCGCCGCCGCGGTGCGCGCGACCCGAATGCCGATGATCGTCACGGATCCGGGCCAGTACGACAACCCGATCGTGTTCGCGAACGACGCCTTCCTGAAGCTCACCGGCTATACCCGGCTCGACGTGACCGGCCGCAACTGTCGTTTCCTGCAGGGGCCGGAGACCGACCCGGCCGCCATCGACCGCGTCCGCGACGCCGTCCGACAGCAGGAAGACGTCCGTGTCGACCTGATCAACTACCGCAAGGACGGCTCGACCTTCCACAACGCCCTCTTCATCGGGCCGGTGCGGGATGCCGACGGCAAGGTCATCTACTTCTTCGCCTCGCAGCTCGATGTGAGCGGACATTACGCGCTGACCGCCGAGATCGCGCGGCTGGAGGACGAGCTCGCTGAGGTCCGGACCCGCCTCCACGGCCGGTAGAGCCCGAGGGGATCCGGTCTGGCGCGCTCAGGGCTTCGTCAGGAATCCAATCGGCTCGCGCCCCGGCTGGCCGAGCCAGAGCAGCACTGCGCCGAGGCCCAGCCCGATCAGGGAGGCCGGCGCCAGGGTGAGCGGCAGGCCCAGCACATGCCACAGCCAGGGCGCCGCCCCCTCGACGCTGCCCTGCAGGGCCCCGGCCCGGTCCTTGAACAGGGTGGCGATCACCTCGGAGAGCGGCGTCACCCGCAAGGCATTGTTGGCGATGGAGCGGGCGCCGTCATAGACCAGCGCGACGAAGCCGCCGGCCAGCAGCAGGAAGCCCAGGACGCGGACGAGGAAGCGGATCATCGCGGACGTCTTCGAAGCCTCGTGCGCGCCCGGCCGGCGCCCGCCCCGGAGTATGGGTCCCGGCCGCCGGGCGCAAGCGCCGGCAACCCGCGGTTGCCGGTCCGGGGTGCCCGTGTCACAGGGGCATCGGGCGGCGGCGGGCCGTGCGGGAACGGTCGGCCTTGGACGCGCACGCAACGACACACACCCTCGGCCTCGTGATCTTCGATTGCGACGGCGTCCTGGTCGACAGCGAGCCCCTCAGCCTCGCCTGCCTGACGGCCGGCCTCAACCGGATCGGCGCGGCGATCGACTTCGCCACCGTGCGGGCACGCTTCACCGGCACGTCCATGCCGTCGATCATGGCGCATATCGCCCGGGATTACGGGATCACGGCGCCTGAGGGCTTCGTCGAGGCGGTCAAGGCCGAGACCCTGGCGCTGTTCGATACCGAATTGCGGGCGATGCGCGGCGTCGCCGAGGCGGTTGCGGCCCTTGGCCTGCCGATCTGCGTGGCGTCCAGCAGCGATCCGGTGCGGCTGCGCCACTCCCTGACGCTGACCGGGCTGCTGCCGCTGTTCGGCGCGCACGTCTTCTCCTCGGCGCAGGTGCAGCGGGGCAAGCCCTTTCCGGACCTGTTCCTGTTCGCGGCCGAACGGATGGGAGTCCCGCCCGCGGCGTGCCTGGTCATCGAGGACAGCGTGCCCGGGGTCACGGCGGCCCGGAGCGCGGGCATGCGGGTCGCCGGCTTCACCGGCGGCGGTCACTGGGGTCACGATCCCGCGGGGGCCGACCTCGTGCGCGCCGGCGTCGGCCGGATCTTTTCGGATTTTTCCGAGCTCGCGACCATCATCGCAGAGGCCTGAACGATCCCGCCTCCGCCGAGCCCAGCCGGCACCATTCCCTGCCAGACGCGACCCCAAAAACGGAATTCGCTTCCGTTGACGAGCCGCGGCCGCACCTCCATCTTTGGTGGTGCCGCTACGGGACGGGTCCTGCCGCGGTCGCGGTCATTTGAGAAGCGTAGCTTGCGCCGCGTCATCAAACGCTAAAGCACTGCGACGGCCTTCGCGCCGCGCGGTCCTTCCGTCTGGAGGACACTCGATGTCGAGCCGACCCTCTGTCGACGCCCTTATATCCCTGAATGCGCCCTGCCTTCGCGCCCAATGGCGGTGCTGTCGACGCTAGACCGCCGACCATCATGCAGCAGTCATCGCGATCCGGCATGGCTTCGCGCCAGCCCAGGGAGTTTCACGTGCCATGCACAGTCTCTATGCAGAGCTGCCCCCCGGAGACCGCCCCGCAGGCGCCGATCCGGCCCCCATACCGTCGCCCGCCCGAAACGAACCGCCACGGGTGATCGAGATCGGCGAGGTCACCGCCGGGATCGCCGTGCCGGAGGGACGCGGCGTGCGGTTCTTCTCGTCGGCCCGGGATTTCGACGGACTCGACGGCGCCGTGTTCCGGACGGCCGAACAGGCGGCCCGCGCGGCCCGCGAGCGCATCCGCACCCGGGCTCGGGCCGAGACCAAGCCGGAGCGAGCCCGCCTCCGCCACGCCTGACCGGCGCACCGAAAGCCGCTCCGCCGGGCCAACGCGCCCCGGCGGAGCGTTGGCACTCCGTCTCGCGCGCCTTACCGGGCGCATTCCTCGCGGGTGCGCTTCATGGCCTCGGCGAAGCCGCCGAGCGCGTATTCGTCGCTCGTCGGGTTTCCGCGCAGCGACGTGGTCTTGATGATCAACTTTGGGTTGCGGGCGCTCATCTCGGAGACGACCCGCGCCTCCTCGGCCGGGTTCTGCAGCCACGCATTGCCGTCCTTGACCACGAGGCCGTAGCGGCTGGCGCCGAGATTGAGGCTCGGATCGGTGGGGGCGGCGGCCGAGCCGGGCTTGACCTGGGCGGCCGCGGGCTTCGACGGAAAGCCCAGCATCACCGCCACCTCGTTCTGCACGTTCTCGCCCTTGCGGACGCTCACGAACAAATAGGCGGTGTCGCGCTTCAGCGTCTTGGGCGAGCGCGCCTGCGGCTGCGCGATGGCGTAGCAGAGCTTGGTGCGGCCATCGCCGTTCACGAAGACGTTCCAGTCGCCGAAGATCGCCACCGGCGTGGCCTGCTGCATGCCCGGAGGCGTCGCCGCTTTCTTCTCGGGACGGCTCGCCCGCTGGCGGCCGCGCCGACGCCCACGCTGGGCCGGCGCGTCGTCGGCGCTCGTATCGGGCGTGGCTTCCTGTGCGTGGGCTGCCGTCGCGGACAGGCCGGCTGGGCCGAGAAGCCCCCCGAAGACACCGGAAACAAAACCGAACGAGAGCAGGACCAGGGCTCCGACCGGGAGCAGGCAAGGGACGCGGACCATCTTCACTTCCTGACGACGGGCGGCTCCATCAGGCGCCGCACCGGGGTTCGGGATTAGTGAAGCTTGCGTAAAGCGTCGGCAAGATGGCGGGACAACGCTGTCCGCGTCAGATCGCCCGGGCTTCGGCGGCCTGGGCGGCGATCACGACCGCCGCCGCCGCGACCGGCTGGGCCGCTTCGGCAACAGCTGTGGTGACCGCGTTCGGCTGCGCCGGTGCGGCGCGCTTGCGGGGCGGATCGTTATAGGGAGTGTTGTAGCCCTTGCGGACGGCAGACCAGTAGGCCTCCCGCGTCAGGCCCGAGCCGGTCAGCGCGGCGTCAATCATCGCTGTCGCCCGTGCCGCGAGATCCGGCACCTCGTCCGGCTGCAGCCAACTCTCGACAGGCATCCTGAGCACTCCGTTCCACACAGCGAAGCTTCTAGCGGGGCGGACTTAGCCAAATGGTGAACGCGCGGCTTGGCCAATGGTTGCGCCGCACAATTTCGAAGGAGGGCTGGGGAAAGCTCGGGGCCGAGACGTGATCGACCGGCGCGGTCGCACCGACCGGGGAGGATGCTTGTCATCCAGCCAGAACGCAATCGACGATGCGGCGCCGAGGGAGCATAGGCACCACACATGAGGGCCTCGGACTCTCAGGCGCCAGTCTATCAGGCCAATCCTGAGCATGGACGCGCCAAAACCCCCTATCGATCACGGTGTTTGTGAATTAATCGGGCAATACCTGGAATCAATATGGTAATTCCAAATTCGAAACACAAATATTTTCCATGATAGAATTTGAATAAACGCCCATGCAGGATGAAAAATCTCAGACGTTGCTTGCCAATGCGCGATTCGTGAGCCTATCTTGAAGGCGGATTCGTAGTAAGCCGTGACCGTGCACGACACCGCTTACACAAGCAGGATGGCCGCCATGGTAGGCCCCGTGAAAAGCGCGCTGCCGACCCAGTTCGTTCAGCGTCCCCAGGCACTCACCCGAGATCAGGCCGCGGGGCAGAACCCGGTCGGAGGGCCGACGCGGGGCGCTGCAGCCTTGAAAGATCCCGTGGCAGCCTCCGGCACGGCACGGATCCGGGACGCAATCCTATTCGGCGCGTCGGCATGGACCGATGACGACCGTGCCGACGTCATGAACCACGCGCTCGCGACTCTGGCCTCCGCCAAGATAGACGGCCGAAGATCGGCGGCTCAGGCCCTTCAGGACGCGGAGCGGAAGCTGATCCGGCTGCGGATGCAAGTGCGCGCGGCCATCGAGTCCGGCAATAGGAAGGCGGCGGCCTCTCTCGCAGTGGAACTGGCCGCCGTAGCCCAAGACCTCGCCGCCGCCGCACGCGACTATGCTGCGGCAGCGGGATCGGCGCCCGGAATCGTAACCGGGGACGCATCCGAGTCCGCCGATGCGAGCGATGCCGGAGGCTTGGCTCAGGAGGCCTCCGCTGCGCCGGCAGAAGTTTCGCAGGCCGCGGCCCCCGCCTCGACAGAAAATCCCGACCGGGCACAGGCCGATTCGACAGCGGATGGCGCCGAGACGATCACGGTTGCGGTGTCTGCTTCGTCCGGATCGCCGGATGGCAATCCGAACCGGGAGGTGCAGGCTGCGCAGGACGCCCAACACGACACGGAGTTCCTGGACGCGGTCCACCGTCTGCTCGATGAGTCCAAGGATCTGTTTCACGCGATGAAGCGGCTGGCGGAGGCCCCTGTGGCCCGAGCGGTACCCGGCGAGAAAAAGGGTTGAGGCCCTCGTCCGGGCCGGGCCGCACGACGCGGCAGACGCGACGCCTGTCCGAAACGCAGTGCGCTCCCTCCCCCGGTGGCGGCTCACGGCCGAAGGATCAGCATGAAGCCGTCCGGCGCGGCGCACCGGGCTGGGAACAGGCGACCCGCGCCGTCTCGGCGGATGGGGCCGGCGCCCAAGAGTTGAAACCAGCGACGAAGACGCAGGAGACGACACCGTGGACAAGATCAGCGCGACAACCGCCCATCCCTCCGCGCATCAATCGCAAAATGCCGAGAAGGCGCGCAAACCCGACCCGAACAACGACGCCAACGCTCAGGCGAGCAAGCGTTTGGAAGAGGCTGAACGGGCCAGGAAAGTCATCGATAGCCGGCCATCGCAGGCGCAACTGAAATTCCAACAGTCGTTACACGCGGCGCACGGCGCATCCGACGTCAAGAATTCCTGACCCAACGCCGCGCTTTGGCAGGGTCCAGAACAGCGCTCCGAGGACATGGTCGGCCCGCCGCCGCAAAGGCTGACTGTTCTCGATCGCGACCGAAGGTCGCCCTTCGGTCGCGATCGAGACGTCGAACGGGCAATCAGGCCAGCCGCTCGATCCAGCCCTGCGCCTGCTGGCGCACGTTCTCGGGCGCGGTGCCGCCGTAGCTGGTGCGGCTCGCCACCGAGTTCGCGACGCCGAGCACCGCGTAGACCGCTTCGGTGATGCGCGGCTCGGCCTCCTGCATCTCGGAGAGCGACAGCTCTTCGAGCCCGACACCTTTGGCGGAAGCCGCACCCACGAGGCGGCCGGTGACATGATGCGCCTGACGGAACGGCAGGCCGAGCTCGCGCACCAGCCAGTCGGCGAGGTCGGTGGCGGTGGCGTAGCCGGAGCCGGCGGCCTGGGCGAGCACCGCGGCGTTGGGCTCCAGATCCTGCACCATGCCGGTCAGGGCGGCGAGACACAGCGACAGGGCCTGGAGGGCATCGAACGTGCCCTCCTTGTCCTCCTGCATGTCCTTCGAATAGGCAAGCGGCAGCCCCTTCATGACGATCAGCAGGCCGGTCAGCGCGCCGATGATCCGGCCGGACTTGGCCCGCACCAGCTCGGCGGCGTCGGGGTTGCGCTTCTGCGGCATGATCGACGAGCCGGTGGTGAACCCATCGGATAGCCGGACGAAGTTGAACTGGGCCGAGGTCCAGACCACCAGCTCCTCGGCGAAGCGGGACAGGTGGACGGCGCAGATCGAGGCGGCGGCGAGCGATTCAAGGGCGAAATCGCGGTCGGCCACCGAGTCGAGGGAGTTCGCAGTCGGCCGGTCGAAGCCGAGCGCCGCCGCGGTGGCGTGCCGATCGATCGGGAAGGACGTGCCGGCGAGCGCCGCGGCGCCGAGCGGGCACTCATTGAGCCGCGCCCGGGCATCGCGGAACCGGCCCCGGTCGCGGGCCAGCATCTCGACATAGGCGAGGCAATGGTGGCCGAAGGTCACCGGCTGGGCGGATTGCAGATGCGTGAAGCCCGGCATCACGGTATCGGCGTGCTTGAGCGCGGTCTCGCTGAGCGCCCGCTGCAGGTCGGCGGCCTGCTGGTCGAGGGAGTCGAGGGTGTCGCGCACCCAGAGCTTCATGTCGGTGGCGACCTGGTCGTTGCGCGAGCGCGCCGTGTGCAGCCGCCCGGCGGCCGGGCCGACGATCTCGGTCAGCCGGCTCTCCACCGACATGTGGATGTCCTCGAGCTCGCGCTTGAACACGAAGCGCCCGGCCTCGATCTCGTCGCGCACGGACTTGAGCCCGGCCTCGATCGCGGCCACATCGTCGGCCGGCAGGATGCCGGCTTGGCCCAGCATCGCCACATGCGCCAGCGAGCCGCGGATATCCTGGGGCGCGAGGCGCTTGTCGAATCCGATGGAGGCGTTGATCTCCTCCATGATCTCCGCCGGGCCGCTCGCGAAGCGGCCACCCCACATCCGGTTGCTCATGTCGATCCTTCCGCGCCCTGAACGTCCCGGCAGGCAAGCCTGATGCCCGGCCGCACACCCATCCTGGCCGGCGCGGGCATCGCCGCGCTCGCCGTCCTCGGGATCGCCCTATACGGGAGCGGTCTCCTGCCCGGCAACACGGGCGGGGCGGTCCAGCCCTGCGCCGCCGCCAAGCCGGCGCTGGCCCGGGTCGATGCGGCGTCCAAGGGTGAGGTCGCCGCCATGCAGGCGCCGGCGCAGGCCCGGCCCGCCCCCGAGATCCGGTTCAAGGGGCCTGACGGCGCCGAGACCGGGCTCGCCGATCTGAAGGGGCGGCTGCTTCTGGTCAATCTCTGGGCGACGTGGTGCGCCCCCTGCAAGGCCGAGATGCCGGCGCTCGACCATCTCCAGACGCAGCTCGGCGGGCCGGATTTCCAGGTCGTCGCCATCAACGTCGACACCCGCAACCTGGAAAAGCCGCCGGAATGGCTGAAGCAGGCCGGCATCCGCGACCTCGCCTTCTATGCCGATCCGGGCGGGCGCGTGCTTCCGGCGATCCAACGCGACACCCAATCCCCCGGCCTGCCGACCACGATGCTGATCGATGCCCAGGGCTGCACGATCGGGGTGATGAAGGGGCCGGCGGCGTGGGCGAGCCCGGACGGGCTGGCGCTGATTCGTGCGGCTTTGGGGCGGACGTCGTAAAGCTTCTGTGCCCCGATCGCTTGCCCCCGCCTTCGATGCGCGGCAAGGCCTCCCCCGATGACATCACATTCCAGAGACCGCCCGCCGCCGCGACGCGGCCCGCGCCCCCTCTCGGCCATCCGCACGCTGCTCGCCAGCGAGGCGGCGGGCGGGCTGATCCTGATGGGCGCGGCGGCGCTCGCCCTCGTCGTCGCCAACGGGCCCTTCGCCGAGACCTACGCGCACGCGCTCCACGCCGAGCTCGGGCCGATGAGCGTGCAGCACTGGATCAACGACGGGCTGATGGCCGGGTTCTTCCTGCTGGTTGGCCTGGAGATCAAGCGCGAGGCCCTCGACGGGCGGCTGCGCACCTGGCCGGACCGGATGCTGCCGGGCTTCGCGGCGCTCGGCGGCATGGCGGTGCCGGCCGGCGTCTACGCCCTCGCCAACCTCGGCAGCGACACCCTGCGGGGCTGGGGGATCCCGGCCGCCACCGACATCGCCTTCGCGCTGGGCGTCCTGGCGCTGCTCGGGTCCCGGGCGCCGGTTTCGCTCAAGATCTTCCTCAGCGCGGTGGCGATCATCGACGATCTCGGCGCCGTGCTGGTGATCGCGCTGTTCTACAGTTCTGGCCTTGATCTCACGATGCTGGGGCTGGCCGCCCTCGTGCTCGCCGGCCTCTACGGCCTCAACCGGGCCGGCGTGTCGTGGCTTCCGGCTTACCTGATCCTCGGCCTCGTCCTTTGGGTGCTCGTGCTGCGCTCTGGGATCCACGCGACGATCGCGGGCGTGCTCCTGGCGCTCACCATCCCGATCCGGGTCAGCCCCGGGCGGCCGGAGGACGCGCACTCGCCGCTGCACCGGCTGGAGCACGCGCTGGCCCCGTGGATCACTTATCTCGTGGTGCCGATCTTCGGCTTCGCCAATGCGGGCGTGAACCTGACCGGCCTGAGCGGCGACGCGCTGCTCCAGCCCGTGACGCTGGGCATCGCCGCCGGCCTGTTCCTGGGCAAGCAGGCCGGCGTGTTCGCGAGCCTGCGGCTCGCCGTCGCGCTCGGGCTCGGGCAGCGTCCATCCAAGGCGAGCTGGGGGCAGGTCTATGGTGTCGCCGTGCTCTGCGGTATCGGTTTTACCATGAGCCTGTTCATCGGCGGCCTCGCCTTCGCGGACCCGCAGCACGAGACCGCCGTGAAGCTCGGCGTTCTTGCTGGCTCCGCCCTGTCGGGGCTTCTTGGTGCGGCGATCCTCCTCCTCGCGCGCCCCGGCGTGGCGAAGGCCTGAACCCGCGCGCGGCTCCGGCTTCGCCGCACGCGGTGAAATGCGCTACCCCGCTTGCGTATGCGCTTCTATCTCGGCCTCGCCACCACCTTCCACGATCCCGCCATCGCCCTTGTCGGGCCGGACGGCACCCTGCTGTTCGCCGAGGCTGCGGAGCGCTTCCTCCAGTACAAGCGCGCCCCGAACTGCGAGCCGGACGCCCCGGCCGTGATGGCGGCCTTGCTGAAGGACTTCGTCCCGCCGGGCTCCGAACTGGTCGTCGCCTCCACCTGGGGCCCGCAATTCACGGACTTCTTGCGAGGCCAAGCCGGCGCCGGCGCCTTCGACCTCATGGCCCTGTCGGCTCATACCACCGCGCTCAACCGCTCCTTCGTGCCCGAGCAGGCGGAGCGCGTGTTCATCGCCGATCTCCACGGCGCGCAGGAGCGGGCCGGCCACGGCACCCTGCTGGCCCTGAACCAGGAGGCGCGGATCACCGGCGCGGCGCCCCGGGCGACGATCGCCGGGCAGCGGCGCTATCCGCACCATCTCTGCCACGCCGCCTACGGCCTCTGGGGCAGCCCGTTCGAAGAGGCCACCGCCCTGGTGGTCGACGGCATGGGCGAGACCGGCGCCGCGGCGGTCTACCGGCTGCAGGACGGCCGGATCACCGAGCTGCGCCGCCACCGCGGCCGCGGATCCCTGGGCTTCCTGTACGGGCTGATCACCGACCTCGCCGGCTTCGACCAGGTGAAGGGCGAGGAGTGGAAGATCATGGGGCTCGCCCCCTACGGCAGCCCCGATCCGGACCTCGCGGCGCTGCTCGCCCGCCTCTGCACGGTCGAGGGGCACCGCCTGCGCTACGCCGACGCCGAGACGATCCGGGATGTGGCCGCGGAGATCCGCGCGCGTCGTCCGGCAGAGGCCCTGGAGCAGGGCTGGGCCGATCTCGCCCGCTGCGGCCAAGATCTCTTTGCGACGTTGATGGACGCGCTGGTGGCGGAGGCGCACGCGCTGGCGCCGTCCGAGAACCTCGTGATCGCGGGCGGCTGCGGGCTGAACTCGTCCTATAACGGCCGGGTGCTCGACCGGTCCGGCTTCACGCGGCTGCACGTGCCCTCGGCCCCGGCGGACGACGGCAACGCGGTCGGCGCCGCGTGGCTCGCCTATGCGGAAGACCATCCGGACTGGGCCGGGCCGCCGCCCGCGCAGCGCCCGCTCTCGCCCTATCTGGGCTCCCAAGTCTCGACCGCCCCGATGGAGCGGCTCGCCGAGCAGGAGCCCCGCGCCCGGCGCGTCGGCCACGCGGAGGCGACCCGCGCGGCCGCGCGGATCCTAGCCGAAGGCGGCCTCGTCGGCTGGGTGCAGGGCCGGGCCGAGTTCGGGCCCCGGGCGCTCGGCAACCGCTCGATCCTGGCCGATCCGCGGCCGGAGGGCGCCAAGAACGCACTCAACGCCAAAGTGAAGTATCGGGAGGCGTTCCGGCCCTTCGCGCCCTCGATCCTGGCCGAGGCCGGGTCGGACTGGTTCGAGGGCTATGCCGACAGCCCCTACATGGAGCGGACCCTCGTCTGGCGGGAGACGGTCCGGGCCCGGGTGCCGGCCGTGGTCCACGCGGACGGGACCGGCCGGCTCCAGAGCGTCACGGCAGAGCGGAACCCGGCCTACGCGGCGCTGATCGGCGCCTTCGCGGCGATCACCGGCGTGCCGATCCTGCTCAACACCAGCTTCAACGTCATGGGCAAGCCGATCCTGCACGGCGCCGAGGACGCAATCCTGATGTTCTACACCAGCGGCCTCGATGCCCTCGTGGTCGAGGACTGGCTGGTGGTGAAATAAGACGCGCCGCGCCCAGGGGACGCGGCGTGCCGTGTGCTACTGCGACCTGGGCGAAAAACTTACTCGCAGACCTCGACACGGCGGTAGGTGAACTCGCCGTCGCCGAGCCACTCCTTGCGGCGCTCGTAGTGGCAGATCGGGCCGCGGCGCTCGCGGATGACGACGGGCTCGGGCTCCTCGACCACGACGCGGCGCGGACGGTACTCCGGCGGCGGGGGCGGGGGCGGATTGTTGGCGCCGTTGATGAGGGCGCTGCCCACGACACCGCCCACCACGCCGGCCGCGAGGCCGCCGACGATGGCGCCGGTCTGATCGCGGGCGGTGGCCGGGGCGACGGCCCCGAGCACCAGGGTCGCCGCGAGGGCGGCGGCCCCGGCGCGGATCATCGTGAAGGAACCGGTGAAGGACACGCGAAATATCTCCCGTTCGTGTTGAGGATGATCCAACACCGGGAGGATTAAAAATCCCCGAAGCTGCGCGGTGCGATGGCGTTCCGAAGCCACCGGATCGCGTACGGGCGCCTCGGCGGCGGGGTCGGCTCGCCTCCGGGCGAGCCGACCTTGACCGCGTCGCGTACTACTTGGCCTTGTCGGCGATGCCCTTCAGGCCCGCATCGTAAACGCCCGCGATGGCCTCCTCGGCCTTGGCGTCGGGGGCGCCCTTGGCCTTGAACGTGCCCTTCCAGGTCACCTTGGAGCCGCTGCCGGCCTTCGCGACCATGATGGTCGAATGGTAATCCGTGACAGGGAGCGGGCCTTCGAGGATCGTGTAGGTGTAGTCCATCTTCTTGTCGCTGCGGGACTCTTCCTCCTCGACGATCGTCCCGCCGCCCTTCAGGCTCAGCGTCCGGACCTCCTTGCCGCCCTTCTTCGACAGGACGCATTTCTCGATCACCGGATGCCAGTCGCCGATCCCGCAGAACCCACCGATGGTCTTCCACACGGCCTCGGGCGACGCGGCGACGTCCACCGACTTGGAGACTTCGAGGGCCCAGGCCGGCCCCGCCACGCCGACGCAGATTGCGGCGGCAGCCAACAGCACAGACTTCATCAGACGCTCCCTAGCACTCGACGCTCTCTGGTCCGGCGCGAGTCAGGGACACACCGAGAGCGTAGCCGACACGTTGCAAGTTCGACTTTAGTCCATAGGACTGCGTCCCTTGCGCGCAGTCGGGTGCTGCGACGCTCAGAGCAGGCCGTCGAGGCTCTCGATCACCCGGGCCGGGGCGAGGTCGGCGTATTCCTCCGGCAGCCCCTTGCGGTTCACCCAGGCGGTGCGGAACCCGAAGGCGGCAGCCCCCGCCACGTCCCAGCGGTTCGAGGAGCAGAACAGCACGTCCCCCGCCCCGACCGCCAGCCGCGTCAGGGCGCTCCGATAGGCGTCGGGGTGGGTCTTGAACACCTGCGCGTCGTCCACCGACAGGACCGCGTCGAGGTGATCGGCCAGTCCCGCAGAGGCCACCGCCCGGTCGACCATGGCGGCGTTGCCGTTGGTGAGGATTGCGGTGCGGATGCCGCGCTTGCGTAAGGCAGCCAGCACGCCCGGCACCTCCGGATAGGCGTCGAGGTCGCGGTAGGCGTCGAGCAGGCGCTCCCGCAGGCCGGGATCGACCTTCGGGTGGAGCGCGAGCGCGTAGTCGAGGGCCCTCACGGTGAGGTCCCAGAAGGCGGCGTAGCGGCCCATCAGCGCCAGGGTCCAGCTGTATTCGAGCTGCTTGTTACGCCAGACCTCGGAGAGATGGTCCGCATCCGGCCCCACCGCCTCGGCATAGCGCTGGACCGCGGCGTTGACATCGAACAGCGTGCCGTAGGCGTCGAACACGGCGGCTTTCACGCCCGCGAGCGGTCCTGATGCGTCGGTCATGGCGATCCTCTCTGGGTGCTCTCGCCCGATCTGGGGCCGGGACCGCGTCGCGGCGAGCCCGACCTTTTTCTCACGTCCGGCGCAGGCGCAGGCCGAACAGGTGCAGCAAACCTGCCAGCAGGCCGCCGTAGACCGCCGCGCCGGCCAGCCCGAGCAGCGCCAGCACGACGAGTTCGCGTCCGTGCGGCAGGGCGGGCACCAGCGCCTGGGCGAGCCCCTGTCCATAGACGGCAACCACCGTCAGCCCAAAGCAGGCCAGCACAACCCCCGCGACGGTGAGCCCCAGGGTGCGCCCGGGTGCCGCCCAGTTGCGGCGCTTGGCGAGCACCAGCAGCAGGATCAGATTGACCCATTGGGCGACCGCCGTGGCGAGGGCCAATCCGGTGACGCCGTAGGGGCCGGTGAGCCAGAGCTTGAGCGCGACATTCACCGCGATCGCCGTCAGCGAGGCCCAGAGCGGGGTCTTGGTATCCTGCCGCGCGTAGAAGCTCGCCGTCGCGCTGCGCACCAGCACCACGGCGGGCAGCGCGAAGCCGTAGGCGGCGAGCACCGAAGCCGCGCGGGCGGCATCCTCCGCACTGAAGGCGCCGCGCTGGAACAGGGCCGCCATGATCAGGCCCGGGATGGTCAGGAACGCGACCGTGAACGGCGCCGAGAGCGCTAGGGAGAAGCCTGCCGCCCGGTTCTGTGCCGCATGTGCCCCGGCGACGTCGCCGGCGGCGATGCGCCGGCTCATCTCGGGCAGCAGCACGGTGCCGGCCGCGATGGCGATGACCCCGAACGGAAGCTGGTAGAGCCGGTCCGCATAGTAGAGGGCCGAGACCGCCCCGGTCGGCAGCCAGCTCGCGATGATCGTGTCGGCGAAGGCCGCGATCTGGAACCCGGCCGAACCGATCACCGCCGGCCCGAGCACTGTGAAGAAGCGTTTGAGCGCCGGATCGAGCCGCGGCACGGCGAGATCGGGCATGACGCGCACCCGGCGGCAGCCCCACCAGAGCAGGCCGAACTGCAGCACGCCCGAAACGGCCACGCCCCAGGCGGCCGCATAGGCGGCGTTCGGGAACAGGAAGCTCAACGACAGCGCCGCCAGCATGGCGAGGTTGAGCAGCACCGGGGCGCCCGCCGCCACGGCGAAGTGCCGGTGGGCGTTGAGGATGCCCGACAGCAGCGTCACCAGCGTCATGAACAGCAGGTACGGGAAGGTGATGCGGGTCAGCGCCACCGCGAGCCGGAAGCGCTCGCCGTCCTCCGCGAAGCCCGGCGCCAGGGCGTGGACCACCCAGGGCATCGCCGGCAGGGCGAGGTTGAGCAGCACGAGCTGCACGATCAGCATCAGGGTGAAGACGCGGTCGGCGAAGCGGTGCGCGTCGCCCGGAGCACCCGCCTCCGCGAGGCCGGCATAGGCCGGCACGAAGGCGGTGTTGAACGCCCCCTCCCCGAAGATCGCGCGGAAATGGTTCGGCAGCCGGAAGGCGACCACGAAGGCGTCGGCCAAGGGCCCCGCGCCCATCACGGCGGCCATCACCACGTCCCGGGCAAAGCCCGTGACGCGCGAGACCAGGGTCCAGCCGCCGACCGAGAGGATGGAGCGGATCATCGGGCCACGCGGGCTCCGCAATTCCCCTCCCCCTTGTGGGGAGGGGTCAGGGGTAAGGCTTGTGCAGATGGCACCGGATCGCTCAATCCTACACCATCCCCACCTCCAACGCCTCCCCACAAGGGGGAGGAGAGATCCGCGCGGCTCGAGATGAGTGGATCTTGTCGGTTGGGGAGGAGAGGGGCAGCGTGACGGTTCAGGCTATGACACCCGTCCCGCGCCGGCCGGCATCGTCGCTCCCCCCTTGCGGGACTTCGTCCCGACCCGACCCCCGCGAATGCGGGGGCCACCCTCCCCCGCAGAGGAGGGAGGAAGCGCCGCGGAAGCGTCGCGCTGGTCGATCGAAAAGAAATGGCCGAACCCTTTTTCACCGGGTCATCCGGCGATGCGCGCATCAAGAGCCGGTTTCATCGGTCACCTCAAGGGTGCCGCGGACACGAAGCCCGCGGCACCGGCCGGATGCCTCAGGCGGTCGCCTCGGCGTACATCTTCTCCACGTGCTCCCAGTTCACGAGATTCTCGATGAACGCCTTCAGGTAGTCGGGCCGGCGGTTGCGGTAGTCGATGTAGTAGGAGTGCTCCCACACGTCGACGCCGAGGATCGGCTTGGCGCCGTGGACCAGCGGGTTCTCGCCGTTCGGGGTCTTCATGATCGCGAGCTTGCCGTCCTTCACGGCGAGCCACGCCCAGCCCGAGCCGAACTGGCCGATGCCCGCCTGGATGAAGTCCGCCTTGAACTTCTCCGCGCCGCCGAGATCCTCGTCGATCTTCTTGGCCAGCGCACCCGGGATCGCGCCGCCGCCATTCGGCTTCATCCATTGCCAGAAATGGATGTGGTTGTAATGCTGGCCCGCGTTGTTGAAGAGCGGCTGATTGGTGTTGTAGGCGGCCTTCACGATCTCCTCGACACTCTTGCCCTGGAGATCGGTGCCCTCGAGCAGCTTGTTACCGGTATCGACATAGGCCTTGTGGTGCTTGTCGTGGTGAAACTCGAGGGTTTCCTTCGACATGTACGGCCCGAGCGCGTCGTAGGCGTAGGGCAGTTCCGGCAAGGTGAAGGTCATCGCGTCTGTCTCCGCTTGGCAAAGAACATGGGCAGGGGGCAGCCTCGTCCCCGGCGGGGGCTTCCGAGTCGAGAGACCGCTAGGTAAGTCGGACGCCGCGGGACGGCAACGCCGTTCCGGGTCGGCCGCACGGGAAGCCCCGGAAACGGGGCCCGCCCGGCCGCGCGGGTCCACCTGCAGACAACCGGCGGCCTGCGCTTTTCCTGGGGATCTCGCCGTCCGGTTTTGCAATATCCCGGCCAGGCCTTACTGTGCACCACGCCTTGAGAGCCGGCTGGGGCCGGCACGTGTTAGAGAGTCTCATGATCGCTGCGCTGTTCGCGCTCGCCGCCGCCATGATCATCGGGGGCTGCGCCGCCGTGATCCAGGGGTTCCCGTATGTGCGTCTGGAGAGCGGGCTTGCGATGGTGATCGCGGGCTCGGTGGCGGCCTCCTCGGGGGCGGTCCTGCTGGGCCTCGGCGTGCTGGCCCTCAGCTTCCGGCACGTCGCGCGGGCGATCGCGACGGTATCGGCGTCCGGCCTGCGTGAAGCCGCGCCCCTGTCTGCGCCGCTTGCTCCGCCCCTTGCCGCGCCGAGTGCGGTGCCGAACGCAGCCGACGAGGGCCGGGGCCGGCCACCGATCCTGCCCGCCGCCCCGGCCTTCATCGTCCCGTCGGTCGTCGAGCCGCCCTTCGATCCCGAGCGGCCCCGGATCGAGCCGAACCTGGATCTCCGCGCGGGGTCGGCGTCGCCCGTGCCGACCGATCTGCCAAAGCCGGTCCGGGCCGAACCGACCCCGCAGGCCTCCGCGCCACCGGTCGTTGCGCGTGGACCCAGCCTGTCGAGGGAGGCCCCCAGGCTCGAGATGCCTCAGCCGGAGGCGCCCAGACCCGAGCCGGCTCAAGCGACAGGTGTGATCGCCCCGGAAGACGATCTGTTCGCCGCGCCGGAACTCCCCCCGGAGCCCAAGGCAGTGCCGCCCGCGCCCTCCGCCCCCGCACCGGAGCCCGCGGCTCCGAATCCGGAAGCGCGCACCGTGGTCGGCCGCTACGCCTCGGGCGGCAATACCTACGTGATGTTCGAGAACGGCTCGATCGAGGCGGAGACGCCACAGGGCCGGTTCACCTTCGCGTCCCTCGACGAGTTGAAAGCCTTCGTGGACGGCGGCGGCGAAGCCGGCACGCGGGGCGCCGCCTGAGCGCCCGTCGAGGGCTCAGACCAGCGGGTTGAGGCTGTCGTTGCGCGCCGGGATCGGCGCCCGCATGGTGAGGGCGAAGCCCCCGGGGGCGTAGTCGGTCGTCACCTCGGCCTGGACCTGCGCGATCAGGACCCGCTGAAGCAGGCGCGAGCCAAATCCCTGGCGGCTCGGCGGCGCGACCGGCGGGCCGCCGGTTTCCCGCCAGGAGAAGCGCAGGATCCCGGCCGGCCCACCGGGCTCCAGTGTCCAGTCCACCGCGACCCGCCCGGTGCGGTTCGAGAGCGCCCCGTACTTGGCGGCGTTGGTGGTGAGTTCGTGGATCGCCATTCCGATCGGCACCGCGATCTCGGAGGGCAGGTCGATCGCCGGCCCCGACAGGCTGATCCGGCCCTCCGCGCCGCCCTCCGCGGTTACTTCCGCGTAGGGCCTCAGCTCGTTGAGCAGGAGATCTTCCAGGGAGGCCATCTGCCACGTGTCCTCGGTGAGCACCGAGTGGGTGTGTGCGAGCGATTTGATGCGCCCCACGAAGGCCTCGTAAAAGCTCTCGATGCTCGAGGCCGTGCGCGCCGTGGAACCCACGATCGCCTGGACGGTGGCGAGCGTGTTCTTCACCCGGTGGTGCAGCTCGCGGATCAGCAGGCTCTGGCGCTCCTCGGCGAGGCGCCGGTCGGTCACGTCCGCCACCACCCCGATCAGGCGGCGCGGCAGGCGGCCGGGGGCGTCGCGCTCGAACCGGCCCGCCATGTCGATCGTGCGCCACGCGCCGTCCGACTTGCGCCGGATGCGGCCGCCGATCTGCAGGATCCCGTCCTCCCTCAGCGCCCGCGAGATCGCCTTGCGCACCGCCGGCCTATCCTCCGGGTGGAGGATGTCGTTCAGGAATTCTGCCTTGCCGATGGTGCCGTCCTCGGGCGCGTGCCCGAAGATCTCGTACATGTGCTCGTTCTCCCAGATCGCCTGGTCCTCGAGCATGTGCCACTCGAAGATGCCGAGCTTGGCGATCGTGGTGGCGACCCGCAGGCGCTGGTCGCGCGACAGGATCTCGTCCCGGGCCTCGACCCGTGTGGTGATGTCCTGGATGACCCCGACCATGCTGGTGGGCGCACCGTCCGGGCCCGCCACCGCCTGTCCACGAACCCGCAGGATCACCGTGCGCCCGGCCACCGTGGTGGCGGTGTCGAACTGGTAGGGCGTGCTGGCCTCGCCGGCCTGCGCGATGATCGCGCTGAGCCGCGCGAGCTCCGTCTCGGACAGGCCGGTCTTCAGCTCGTCCCAGGATACGGAGCGGCCCGGCGGCCGCCCCAGGATCCGCGCGGCCCGGCGCGACAGGGTGAGAAGACCCGTCGCCCGGTCCCAGCGCCATTCCCCGAGGCCGGCTGCGGCGAGCGCCTCGCTGTTCGCCTCCGAATGGGCAGCCGTGTCCACATCGACGGATTCGACCACGAGGGTGCGGCCCGTCCGGCGCACCCGCACGTCGAGGCTGGTGCCGTCCGCGCGCCGCCAGAATTGAAGGCCGGTCTGGAGCCCTCCGGGCCCCTCGGCCAGGAGGTCGGCGGCGGCCCGCCCGGGCAGCGCGCCCGGTGCCCAGCCGATCAGATCATGGAGGGTCCGGTTGGCGGCGACGATCACGCTCTCGTCCGCCGACAGCACGACGAGGCCGACCGCGGCCTCGTCGAAGCCCGTGCGGGACGGGTCGTCCGCTGCCGGGTCCTGCGCCACCCACTCACTCACTTGGACGAATCCTCGAACGCGCCCTGGCGCGCTCCCGCAGGAGATGGCCCCTCGCCCGTCGCGACCCGCGAGCGGGCGTCAGGATGGCGCCCGAGCGTGACCGTGGCAAGCCGCTCACCGGGAATGCGGCATTGCATCCCTGCAGGTCTATAGCATCATCCCGGGCGCTGGCCTCCGGCCCCCGGAAAAGACGATGCCCAATCAAGGCCCTGGACTATCGTACCGGTTCCGGTGTCGGACACGACGGTCAGGAACCCGACCTATCGGAGGAGACGCCGGGCCCGCGCGGGCACGGGCATCAGGGACGCGCGTCAGGCCGAGGGTTCGGAGCCGCGCGGCAGGCGGGCAAATTCCAGATAAGTTGGCCGCCGACCGGCTGCCAGCGCCTTGGCCTCGTAGCGGGTGCCAGGCCAGCCCGGGAAAGCCTTCGTCCAGTCCGCTGCCCCCCGCGCTGTCCAGGTCAGGACCGGACAGCGCGCGGCCCGGACCAGGGTCCAACCGGCATAATCGTCGATGTCGCTGGCGAAGCGAAACAGGCCGCCATCCTTGAGAACCCGGCCGATCTCGATGAGCGAGGCGTCCGACACGAAGCGGCGCTTGCGCTGGCGCCGCTTCGGCCAGGGATCGGGATAGAGCAGGTAGACCCGATCCAGGCAGGCATCCGGCAGGCGCGCCAGCAGGGCGGTCACGTCCTCGTCGCGGATGCGGATGTTGCGTAACGACCGCGCCTCGACCGCAGCCAGCAGCTTCGCCACGCCGTTGACGAAGGGTTCGGCCCCGATGAAGCCGATCTCGGGATGGGCCGCGGCCTGTGCGGCGAGGTGCTCGCCACCGCCGAAACCGATCTCGAGCCAGATCGCTCGGGGCGGGTCGGGGAAGAGCGTGCGCGGATCGAGGGGCCGGTCGTCCGGCGGCAGGGTCACGCGCAGCTTGGGCAGCAGGTCAGCGAGGCGCCGCTCCTGCTCGCCGCGCAGGCGCTTGCCCTTGCGCCGGCCGAAGAAGGCACGCTCCGGCTCCTCGGCCGGGGGACCGGGTTGCCGGCTCATCTCAGACATAGCACCGACTTGGTTTCGACCCATTCAGCACAAGAGCGAAGGGTTTCCAGCGGGCGCGAGCCCTTTGGCGGGTCGTCAGGGCAGAGCCCGACAATCGGGCAGAGCCCAACAGCAGGGCTCCGCCCTGCACCCGCAAAAGGTCTCGACCTTTTGAAAACAGACTGCGCGAGGCTCAGGCCAGCGCCGACTTCAGCTTGTCGGCGAGGTCAGTCCGCTCCCAAGAGAAGCCGCCATCCGCCTCCGGGGCGCGGCCGAAATGGCCGTAGGCCGCGGTGCGCGCGTAGATCGGCTTGTTGAGGCCGAGCGCCGTGCGGATGCCGCGGGGCGAGAGGTCGAGCGCGTCCATCAGCACGCCTTCGAGCTTGGCCTCGTCGACGTTCCCGGTGCCGTGCAGGTCCACGTAGATCGAGAGCGGCTTCGAGACGCCGATCGCGTAGGCGAGCTGGATCGTCGCCCGGCGGGCGAGACCGGCGGCCACGACGTTCTTGGCGAGGTAGCGGGCCGCATAGGCCGCCGAGCGATCGACCTTCGTCGGATCCTTGCCCGAGAAGGCGCCGCCGCCGTGGGGGGCCGCGCCGCCGTAGGTGTCCACGATGATCTTGCGGCCGGTGAGGCCGGCATCGCCGTCCGGACCGCCGATCACGAACTTGCCGGTCGGGTTCACGTGCCAGGCGGTGCCCTCGTTGACCCAGCCTTCCGGCAGGGCCTTGCGAATGTAGGGCTCGACGATGGCGCGCACGTCCGCCGAATCCAGGGACTCGTCGAGGTGCTGGGTCGACAGCACGATCTGGGTCACCTCGACCGGGCGGCCGTTCTCGTAGCGGACCGTCACCTGGCTCTTGGCGTCGGGGCCGAGCTTGGCGGCGTCGCCCTGCTTGGCCCGGCGGGCATCGGCGAGGTCCTTGAGGATGCGGTGGGCGTAGAAGATCGGGGCCGGCATCAGCTCCGGGGTCTCGTCGGCGGCGTAGCCGAACATGATGCCCTGGTCGCCCGCGCCCTCATCCTTGTTGCCGGCGGCGTCCACGCCCTGGGCGATGTCGGCCGACTGGGCGTGCAGGTGGATGGCGACGTCGTTGTTCTTCCAGTGGAAGCCGGCCTGCTCGTAGCCGATATCCTTCACCGCCTCGCGGGTCAGGGCCTCGAGATCCTTGAAGGTGACCGAATCCGGCCCGCGCACCTCACCGGCGATGACGATCCGGTTGGTGGTCGCCAGCGTCTCGACGCCGAGCCGCGCCTCCGGCATCGCCGTCAGGTAAGCGTCGACCACGGTGTCCGAGATCCTGTCGCAGACCTTGTCCGGGTGCCCTTCGGAGACCGACTCGCTGGTGAACAGGTAGTTGGAACGCGGCATGGGCGGCCTCGGCTGCAGAGCACGCCGGCGCGATCGCGGCGCTTGACCCTTCTGGGGCCGGGGTTCTCGCACCCGGCTACAGGTCGGTCAAGACGGATTGACGAACGGATCCGCTATAACGGACGATGCGAGTGGAAAAACGGCCGACGCCGAATACCTAAAGCAGCATTGCGGAGATCAGAATCAGCGCGGCGCTCAAGGACGTGACGCCCACATCATCTTGTCTCCGACAGCCAAAGGCCAGCTTTCGAGTCGATGTGCTAGCTGCCGAGCTTGTTCTCCAGCGCCCGGATGGCGTTGGCGACGTCGCGGCGGGCTTCCTCGGAGAAATTCTCCGTGATATGGCGCCCTACAACCTCGGCCAGCCCCTTCAGTCCGCCCTCGGACAGGGCCGCCTGCTCCCGCTCACCGAAGCCCGGGGCGACGAAGTCATCGGTCCGCGGCATGCCCTTGAAGAAGTAATCCATCGGCACGCCCGTCATCCGGGAGAAGATGTCCAGGTGGACGGCGCTGATCCGGTTGGTACCCTTCTCGTACTTCTGAAGCTGGGCTGCAGACATACCGAAGCTTTGCGCGACGCGGCGCTGGGTAAGGGATGCCTTGCGCCGCTGCTCGGCGATGCGCTGCCCGACATAGACGTCGCGCTGATCGGTTTTCTGACCCGCCATCGAAGAGCTCGCTCACCCCCTTGCCACCATTCCTGGCGGCAAAGCTTAGCGCGGACCGGGGACCTTGTCACCGGTTTACGGCCTCGAGTCCTTGCTTTGACGCGCTCTCGCGCACGGAGCCGGCGTCCATTTCGACGGAAAGCGTCCCAGGATGGGAGATGTACGGCCCTGCCGTCCGGCCCAAGCGGCGCCTCCGGCCTCGAAATGATGGCGTCCCCGGCAGGGCTCGAACCTGCGACCCCAGGTTTCATACCACTTCGGCTTTCGCCGCCGCGCCCGAGAGGGGCGCGTTCGTGGCCTGGACTATCCCTTCACCGTGGGCTGGCATGCTGCCAGCCTTTAGGTGCCGCCCGTCTAGTCTCTACACCTTCCCGCGGGGCGCGGATGCGCCGAGCGGGCTTGGCTCGGGATCGGCAGGGTACCGGACGACGAAGCGCCGGCACCGGAAGCTTTCCCCGACTTTGAGCGGATCCGCCGCGCGGTTTCCCGGCGCGACGCCCAATTGAACCTGTTTAGGAAACCTGTGCTCTGTCCAGCTGAGCTACGGAGACAACCGCGCGTTCCATAGCATCCTCGCCGTCGCAGGCCAACCGCGCCGGGTGGACACGGCGTCCGCGCGGCGCATGATGGCCCGGGGGTTCGATGCGTGGGATTGCGGGATCGGCGGGGCGGATCGGGGCGATGCTTCTGGCGGCTCTGATGCCGGCGTCTCCCGTGCGGGCGGCGCCCCGATCCGGCGTGCCGGATTGCCTGCCCGGTCCGGTGCGCGCCGAGGTTCTGGCGGAGATCGGAACCCGCGGTGAGATCCGCCTCGCCTCGGGCGCCCGGGTGGTTCTGGATTCCCTCCGGTGGCCGGACGCGCCGGATATTGCCGCGGCGGCACGGGCCTGGCTCGACGCCCGGCGGGGTGCCGCACTTGCGGTCATGCCGCGCGGGCGGCCCGACCGCTGGGACCGGGAGCGCGCCGACATCCAGGTGGCGGAGGGCGATACGGATCTCGCGGGCGGACTGATCGGCGAAGGCCTCGCATTCGCCGACGCGAACGAGGCCGATTCGCTCTGCCGGCCGGCGCTGCGTCTGGTCGAGGCGGGCGCGCGGGCGAAGGGACAGGGCCTGTGGCGCGAGCCGTTGCCGGACGCGACCGATGGTCCGGCGCTGCGTGCGCGGGCCGGGCGCTTCGTTGTGGTGGAGGGCCGCCTGCGCCATGTCGGCGAGCGCGGCGCCCGGACCTATCTCGATTTCGGAGCCCGGGGGGCGGACGCCCTCACGGTGACGGTATCGAAACGCACTTGGCGAATGGTGCGTGCCCGTGGTTTGAGTGCGGCCTCGCTCGAAGGCCAGCCCGTGCGGGTGCGCGGGATCCTGGACATCTGGCGCGGCCCGACTCTCGAGGTCGGGCCCGATGCCATCGAGGTCCTGGGCGAGGCGGACCGGCCCGGGGCCGGGCCGGAGACGGAACGGGGGCTGCGGCGCTGATCGCATGAACGGGATCACGGGGGGATTTCGGGTGGCGGGGTGTCTTCCGCCGAAGGCGACGGCACCCTGTGCCGTGGCCGCATTCGTCAGCCTGCTTCTGGGCGCCTGCGTGGCCGACCAGACCGCCGCGACCGTGCAGCCGGCCGTGGTGCGGGTCCCCGTCGAGGCGCCGCGGACCACCGGCCGCGAGCGCGTCGCGGATGCCGACCACCTCAAGCTCGTGGCCTCCTTCGGGGGCGAGGCGCGCGCCCCGAACGTGACACGGATGCTCACGGAGGTGACCGACCGGCTCGTGAAGGCGAGCGACCGACCGGACCAGACCTACGCGGTCACGCTGCTGGATTCGCCGGTGGTCAATGCCTTCGCGCTGCCGAACGGTCGCCTCTACGTCACCCGCGGACTGGTTGCGCTCGCGAGCGACACCTCGGAGGTGGCGGCCGTGCTGGCGCACGAGATGGCGCACGTGACCCTCAGCCACGCCACGGCCCGCAGCGAACTGGAACTGCGCTCGGCGCTGGTCAGCCGGGTCGTGACCGACGTGCTGAACGATCCCGATACCGGGGCGCAACTCCAGAGCCAGTCGCGCTTCGCGCTGGCGCGCTTCTCCCGCGAGCAGGAGCTGGAGGCGGACGCCACCGGCGTGCGGACGCTCGCCAAGGCCGGCTACGATCCCTTCGCGGCCGGCCGCTTCCTCACCGCCCTCAACCGCTCGACGGGGCTGAAAGCCAACAGCGCCGCCGAGCCCGACATGCTGGCGACCCACCCTGGCACCGCCGAGCGCATCACGCAGGTCACCCGGGCGGCCCGGCGCATCGGCGCGCCGGGTATCGGCACCGACGACCGGGCCGCCTACCTCGCCGCGGTGGACGGGCTCGCTTATGGCGACAACCCCCGTGACGGGGCGGTACGGGGTCACCGCTTCATCCATCCGGGTCTCGGCATCGCCTTCGAGGTGCCGGACGGCTTCACCCTGGAGAACACCCGCTCGGCAGTCCTCGGCACGACCCCGGACGGCAACCGGCGCCTGCTGTTCGACCAGATCGAGGCCAAGAACAGCCAGACCCTCGACGCCGTGCTGAAGGCGAGCTGGAACGACGCCTTCGATCCGTCGGGCTTCGAGACCCGGGAGGTCGGCGGCCACCCGGCGGCCTTCGCGCTGTCGCGGGGCAAGGAATGGACCTTCCGCCTCGCGGCGATCCGGATCGGCGATTCGACCTACCGGATGATCATGGCGGCCAAGGGCGCGACCGATCCCGACCCGGCCTTCCGCCGCTGGACCGCGACCCTCGGGGCGATCGCGCCCGAGGAGGCGGTCTTGCGTCCCCTGCATCTGCAGGTGGTGCAGGCGAATTCGACCAGCCCCGAGGAGCTTGCCCGCCGCATGGCGGTGCCCGATCGGGCCCTCGACCGGTTCCTCGTCCTCAACGGTCTGGAGCGGGGGGCCGCGCTGGCCCCTGGGCGCAGCTACAAGATCGTGACGGAATAGCCGTCCTGCGCGGCCGCGGCTTGTGCAGAACGCGCCGCCGCGGATCCTTCTCAGGTCGTTCAGGGAGAGCCCCGTGATTCGATTCTTCTACAATCTCAGCCCCAACCCCATGAAGGTCGCCCTCTGTCTCGAGGAGATGGGACTGCCCTACGAGCCGGTGCCGGTCGATACCCGCAAGGGCGACCAGTTCGAGCCCGCCTACACGGCGATCAACCCGAACGGGAAGGTGCCGGCGATCGTCGACGGCGACGTGACGGTGTTCGATTCGAACGCGATCCTGCTCTACCTCGCCGGGAAAACCGGCCGGTTCCTGCCCGAGGGCGAGCCCGTGCGTGGCGAGATGCTGTCCTGGCTGATGTTCGTGGCCACCGGCATCGGACCGTTCTCCGGCCAGTGCGTGCATTTCCGCCATTTCGCGCAGGACGGCGGCGCCTACGCCACCGAGCGCTACGCCTTCGAGGCGCGCCGGCACTGGGAGGTGCTCGACCAGCGCCTCGCCGGCCGCACCTACGTGCTCGGCGACACCTACACGATCGTCGACATGGCGGTCTGGGGCTGGGCGCGGATGGTGCCGTTCGTGCTGGGCGAGACCGCCTTCGCGGAGCTGCCGAACGTGAAGCGCCTCCTCGACGCGATCAATGCCCGGCCCGCCGCCCAGGCGGCCGAGGCGCTCAAGGGTCGCCACGCCTTCAAGGCCGAGATGGATGCGGAGGCCCGGCGCATCATGTTCCCGGCCACGCGCGGCGCCGCCTGAGCCGGCGCGATCCGGCCGCTCCCGGCCTCAGGGCGCGGGGGCGGTCACCGTGAGCATCGGCAAGGCGACGGAGAGTGTGCCGGGCGGCATCCGCTCGGTACCGAGCGACAGGCACGCGGCAAGGCCGAGGCAGAGGGCGAGACCGAGAAGCGAGGTTTCGAAGCCGCGGTAAACCCAATCCATGACGGTCCCCTGTAAGGGCGGGACCGTCAGGATGCGCCGATCGGGTTAACGGATCGGTGCGCCCCCCTCACCAACCCGAGGCGACGAGGGCGGCCCCGGCGGCGATCAGCGCGACGCCCGCCCAGGCCGCGAGGCTCAGGGTCTCGCCGAGCAGGCTGGCGCCGAGGATCGCCACCAGGACGACGCTGAGCTTGTCGAGGGGCGCGACCCGCGCCGCGTCGCCCAGCGACAGCGCCCGAAAGTAGCAGAGCCAGGACGCCCCGGTAGCGAGCCCCGAGAGAATCAGAAACACGAGGCTGCGGCCGGAGATCTGTGCGAGCCCGCCGGCCTGGCCGGTGCCAAGGACGATCGCCCCGGCAAAGACCAGGATCACCGCGGTTCGGACCAGGGTCGCGACATCCGACGGCACGCCCGAGACCCCGACCTTGGCGAGGATCGCGGTGAGCGCCGCGAAGCAGGCGGCGGCGAGCGCCCAGAAGCGCCAGGATTGCAGCAGGTAACTCACCGAAATCTCATAGGGTTTCGATACTGGTGCCCGGCCACACCGCCGTCCTTACGGGCGCAGCGAAGCGACCCGCGTAGAGCCTGCGACGTATAGAGAAGCCGCCGCCCTCCCGGCGCGGCGGCTCTCCCCCATTCAATTCCTTGCCGGATCGTCAATGTTTCCCGTGAAACATTTCGACGTTCACAGGAGCTTGTCGGGGGTGATCGGCAGGTGCCGCACCCGCTTGCCGGTGGCGTGGAACACCGCGTTGGCGATCGCCGCCGCGGTGCCGACGATCCCGATCTCGCCGAGCCCTTTCACGCCCAGCGGGTTCGCCTTGTCCTCCTCGTCCACGAAGATCACGTCGATGTCGTAGATGTCGGCGTTCACCGGCACGTGGTACTCACCGAGATTGTGGTTCATGAACCGGCCGATCCGGTGGTCGAGCATCGACTCTTCCTCCAGCGCCGAGCCGATCCCCATCACCACGCCGCCGAGGATCTGGCTGCGCGCGGTCTTCGGATTCAGGATCTTCCCGGCCGCGATCGCCGAGACGATGCGGGTCACCCGGACCTGCCCCAACTCCTCGTCGACTTTGACCTCGGCGAAAATCGCCGAGTGGGTGTAGGCTTCGTATTTCTGGTTGAAGTCCTTGTCGGGCCCAGCCTCCTCGACGGCCTCGACCTTGTCGACGCCCGCCGCCTGCAGCACCTCCACCAGGGAAACGCTGCGACCCGGATCGCCCGCGACCGAGATCCGGCCATCCGAGAACACCGCGCGGTCGAAATCGACATTGGCGAGCGGCGAGTTCTCCATGGCGCGCGCGAGCTTGAACACCTGCTCGCCGACGTTGCGGCAGGCCTTCATCACGGCGGTGCCCGAGGAGGCCGCCGTCCATGAGCCACCCTCGACAGGGGCTTCGGGCAGGCGGGTGTCGCCGAGCTTGGTGGTGACCGCATCCATCGGCAGGCCAAGGGTATCGGCGGCGATCTGCGTGAGGATGGTGTAGGTGCCGGTACCGATGTCACCGGTGGAATTGCCGACCGTGAGGCGGCCGTCCGGCGTCAGAGTCGCGATGGCGCTCGATTGCATCATCATCGATTCCCAGATGCCGGTGGCCACGCCCCAGCCGATCAATTCCCGCCCCTCGCGGGTGGAGCGGGGCTGGGCGTTGCGCTGAGCCCAGCCGAAGCGCTCGGCGCCGAGCTGGAAGCAACGGCGCAACTCCTTCGAGCCGAAGGGCTTGCCCTCGGCGGTGGCGTCGGATTCGGCGTAGTTCTTCAGCCGCAGCGCGATCGGGTCCATCCCGGTCGCGTAGGCGAGCTCGTCCATGGCGGTCTCGATGGCGAAGACGCCGGTCACTGCGCCGGGGGCCCGCATGTCGCCCGGGGTCGGCGTGTCGAGCTTCACCAGCCGGTAGCCCAGGGCGACGTTGTCACACCGGTACAGGACGCCCGACCAGTTGACGACGACCTCCTGGTAATCCTCGTATTGCGAGGTGCCCTGGACGGCGTCGTGCCGGAGCGCCGTCAGCTTGCCGTCCGGCTCGGCGCCCAGCGCGATCGTCTGAAGGGCTTCGGACCGGTAGGTGAAGCTCCACATCTGATCGCGGGTCAGGGTTACCCGCACCGACCGCTTCAGCTCCTGCGCGGCTAGCATGGCCAGGAACAGCTGGTATTGCGGGCGCAGGCCCGAGCCGAAGCCGCCGCCGAGATAGGGGTTGAGCACCCGCACCTGATCGGGCTTCAGGCCGAACACGTTGGTCAGGTACTGGTGGCTGTTCGAGACGCCCTGGATCTTGTCGTAGACCGTGTAGGTCCCGTCCTGCTCCACCACCACCGTGGAGGCGTGGGGCTCCATCGGGTTGTGGTGCTCGTCGGCGAGGCTGTAGCTGCCCTGCACGCGGACCGGGGCGCTGTCGAAAGCCTTGTCGGCGTCGCCCCAGGGCTTCGGCGGCGGCTTGATGCCCTGGCGCTTGTAGGGCGGCTCGTAGGCGGTGCCGCGCAGGGCGCCGAGATCGGTTTCCGGCTCCTGCGCCGCGTAGGTCACGTGGACGAGCGAGGCCGCGTAGCGCGCCGTCTCGAAATCCTCGGCCACCACCAGGGCAACCGGCTGGCCGCTGAACGCGATCAGGTCGTCGTAGAGGGCGCGGAACGGCGAGCCAGGGGGCGCCACCTGATCCTGGAAATTCTTGTCCCGCCACGCGGTGCGCGGCCGGTTCTCATGGGTGATCACCTTGAGGACGCCCGGCACCGCCTCGGCCTGGCCTGAGTCGATCGCCACGATCCGGCCCTTGGCGATGGCGCTCGACACCACGTACCCATAGGCGAGGTCTGGGGCGGCGAACTCGCCCGCATACTTGGCGAGGCCGGTGACCTTGGCGGGGCCATCGATGCGGCTGCGCGGGCTGCCCACGAAGGTGTCGCGGCCGGTGGAGCTGAAGGTCTGAGTCATGGCGGGGCCTACTGGATGCGCTTGTCGCTGAGCGACTGGGGCGTGCCGGCGGCGGCCTGTTCGAGGCCGCGCACGATGGCCCGCCGGGCGAGATCGACCTTGAAGCCATTCTCCGATTGCGGTTTCGCCTCGGACACGATCAGGTCGGCCGCCGCCTGAAAGCTCTCGCGGGTGGCCGGCTTGCCTTCCAGCAGGGCCTCGGCCTCCCGATTGCGCCAGGGCTTGTGGGCGACGCCGCCGAGCGCCAGACGCGCGGACTTCACCGTGCCGCCGTCGAGCTCCAGCCCCGCCGCCACCGAGACCAGCGCGAAGGCGTAGGACAGGCGGTCCCGCAGCTTCAGGTAGGTGTAGTGCTGCGGGAAGCGGCTCGCGGGCAGATCGACCGCAACGATGATCTCGCCGGGGGCGAGGTTGGTGTCGACCTCAGGCGTCTCGCCCGGCAGGCGGTGGAACTCGGCGAAGGGAATCGACCGCTCGCCCTGCGGCCCGCTGACCTGCACGGTCGCCTCCAGGGCAGCCAGCGCGATGCACATGTCGGAGGGGTGGGTGGCGATACATTTATCGCTCGTCCCGAAGATCGCGTGGATGCGGTTCATCCCGCCGATCGCCGGGCAGCCGGAGCCGGGCTCGCGCTTATTGCAGGCGGTGGCGGTGTCGTAAAAATAGTAGCAGCGGGTCCGCTGGAGCAGGTTTCCGCCGGTCGAAGCCGCGTTGCGCAGCTGCGCCGAGGCGCCGGCCAGGATGGCGTTGCGCAGCAGCGGATAGCGCTCGGCGACGCGGTCGTCGTAGGCCACCTTCGCGTTGGTGGCGAGCGCGCCGATCCGCAGGCCGCCCGCGTGATCCTCGATCTGGTCGAGGGGCAGGCGGGTGATGTCGATGAGCCGGCCTGGTTTCTCGACATCGTATTTCATCAGGTCGATCAGGTTGGTGCCGCCCGCGATGAAGCGCGCCCCGGCCGCGAAGGCCTGCACCGCCTCCGCCACCGTGCCGGCGCGGACGTAATCGAAGCGGTTCATCGGGCGCTCCCCTGCATGACGTCCTCGATGGCGTCGACGATGTTGGTGTAGGCGCCGCAGCGGCAGATGTTGCCGCTCATCGCCTCGCGGATCTCGTCCCGGGTGTGGGCGTGGCCCTCGTTCATCAGGCCGACCGACGAGCAGAGCTGGCCCGGGGTGCAATAGCCGCACTGGAAGGCGTCGTGCTCGATGAACGCCTCTTGGATCGGGTGAAGGGCGTTGCTGCCCGCGCGGTCACCGAGGCTGGCGAGGCCTTCCACCGTGGTGATCTCGGCGCCGTCCTTCATCACCGCGAGGGTCAGGCATGAATTCACCCGGGTGCCGTTCACCAGCACCGTGCAGGCACCGCACTGGCCGTGGTCACAGCCCTTTTTGGTGCCGGTGAGATCGAGCCGTTCGCGCAGCAGGTCGAGGAGCGTGGTCCACGGGGCGACCTGGAGTTCGCGCCGCTGCCCGTTGATCGTGAGCGTGATGCCGATGGGCGTATCCGCCGACACGGGCGGCTGTGTCTCGAGGCGCATGGGGTGTCCACGATCTGGGCCGATGGGTTCGGTCGATAACCATTCCAATCTGCGCCCGTTCCGAGGGAGCGATTCTCGGTCTCGGAGCGGACGGCTCAGGTGCGCATCGCACCCCTTCGACATTGCCGCCTGCACCCAGCCTCGGCTAACCCTCGTCCTGCGAAAAAACCCCGGAGCCCCCGATGGCCGCGCTCGACGCGATCCTCAACGACATCGACGCCGATCTGGAGAACGCCCTGGAGCGGCTGTTCGCCTTCCTGCGGATCCCGTCGATCTCCACCGATCCGGCCTATGCCGGCCCGTGCCGCGAGGCCGCCGCCTGGCTCGCCAACGACCTGACGGCTTTGGGCTTCGAGACCTCTGTGGAGGAGACCTCGCTCCACCCGGTGGTGCTCGCCCACAAGCCGAAGCCCGGTGCGCCGCATGTCCTGTTCTACGGCCATTACGACGTGCAGCCGGTCGATCCCCTCGACCTCTGGACCGCACCGCCCTTCGAGCCGCACATCGCCGACGACGGTGAGGGTGGCAAGAAAATCGTCGGGCGCGGCTCGTCCGACGACAAGGGTCAGGTGATGACCTTCGTGGAGGCCTGCCGGGCCCATATCGCCATGAACGGCGAGCTGCCCTGCGGCGTAACCATCCTGGTCGAGGGGGCCGAGGAGAGCGGCTCGCAGGGCCTGCCCGAATGGGTCGCGGCCAATCGCGAAAAACTCGGCTGCGACGTGGTGCTGGTTTGCGACACCACCATGTGGGACCGCGCCACCCCGGCCATCACGTCCAGCTTGCGCGGCCTCGCCTATTTCGAGGTGAAGGTCACCTGCGCCGACCGCGACCTGCATTCCGGCTTCTTCGGCGGCGCGGCGCGTAACCCGATCCACGTGCTGGCCAAGATCATCGCCGACCTGCACGATGCGGACGGGCGGGTGACCATCCCGGGCTTCTACGAGGGCGTGCACGAGCGCCCGCCGGAGGTTCTGGAGCAGTGGCGCGGCCTCGGGCTGACGCCGGAGAAGCTGCTCGGCCCGATCGGCCTGAAGGAGCCGGCGGGCGAGCGCGGGCGCCTGCCGATCGAGCTGGTGCAGTCACGCCCGTCCTGCGACGCCAACGGCATCATCGGCGGCTATACCGGCGAGGGCACCAAGACGGTCATCGCCTCTATGGCCTCGGCCAAGATCTCGTTCCGCCTCGTGGACGACCAGGACCCGCAGGTGCTGGCACGCAACTTCGAGGCCTTCGTGCGGGAGCGGATCCCGGCGGATTGTTCGGTCGAGTTCATCACCTACAAGGGCTCGCGGGCGATCAGCCTGCCCTTCGACATGCCGCAGCTCGGCGCCGCCAAGGCCGCTTTGGCCGAAGAATGGGGCGTGCCGGCCGTGACCGTGGGCGCGGGGGGCTCGATCCCGATCGTCGGCGACTTCAAGCGGATCCTGCAGCGCGACACCCTGCTGATCGGCTTCGGCCTCGACGATGACCGGATCCACTCGCCCAACGAGAAGTACGACCTGACGAGCTTCCACAAGGGCACGCGCTCCTGGGCGCGGATCCTCACGGCCCTCGGCCAGGGCTGATCTCAACGGGTGGGGGCCGCACGCATCTTCGCATCGATCCAGGCCCAGAGCGCCCGGATCTCCTCGGCGGCCGGGCTGCCGGGGGCGTATTCGGTGACGCCGAGGCCCATCGCCAGGGCGTCCTGATGGTCGACCCGGTGGATGATGCTGGGCTCGGCCAGCACGCCGAGCGACCGCAACTGCGCCGCGTAGGCGCTGGTGCGAGGCGAAGGCAGCGGCGGGCATTGGTTGAGTGCCAGGGCCAACCGTCCGCGCAGCCCGAGATCCACGAGCGCTTGGAGCGTCGGACGGGCCGCCACGATGTCGAGCCGGGATGGCCGCACCGGCAGGAGCACGAAATCGGCCGTCTTCAGGGCCGGGGCGAGCCCGGTGGAGCTGCCGGCCGTGTCCAGGACGGCGAGCGTGGTGCCCTGCTCGGCCAGCAGATCCAGGATCTCCGGCAACTGCCCGATCTCCCAGGGCTGGATCCGGTCGACCGCAACGGCGCCGTCCGTCCGCAGGACGCCCCAGCCCGCCAGGGAGTTTTGCGGGTCGAGATCGAGCGCGGTCACGCGCTCGCCCGCCTCCGCGGCGGCGACCGCTAGGGAGGCCGCCAGCGTCGTCTTGCCGGTGCCGCCCTTCTGGACGGCGACCGCAAGGATCCGCAGCGGCCGGCTGCCCGCCTTGGGCGAGCCCCCCGCCCCGATCTCGGATCCTTCAGGATCCATGCGTCTGGCCCGTCGCTTGTGAAGTCCGCCGCGCCGGGGAGCCCCCTCCCCGGCCGGACGCGGATCGGCAGACGCGGCCCGAATCCGGGCCCGAGGCTCCGGATCCGCGACTCGCGCACGCGCGGTCCCGTTGCAGTGATCGTATCCCGGACTTCATGACGACGAGACTATTCACCTGCGGCCGCGACCCGGCCCAATTGGACCCGATCAAGATCCTGCGGGGACGCACCAAGGTCGAGGCCAGCAACACTCGGATTCCGGCTCCGCCAGGATCGGCTCGCGGCGCGCGACCCTGCCCCCGGATCCTCGGCGTTCTGTCTGGTGCGGGAGCGATACTGGCACGTACATAGCGTAGCCCGCGCAGATACGTCAAGTCATTCAACCAGTAAGCGATCCACACGAAATCAAATACTGTAATATAATCGATCTTATATTCAAGGAATAATACTTGTAATATTCAATCCATTCGTAAAGAGAAACTAATTTACTGGCCCAGAAAAGAATTTTACCGAAAATATTCCTCCGATCATATTCGCCACAGGCCGCAGTCCCACATCGTCGTTGCAAGCCGGGACCGACTTCGTTGGGATGGCCTCCGGGCGATTCGGAATGACCCGGGTCGTCCGCCTTCCGGAACGCCATGACCGACCTGTCGCAAGATCCGCATTTCTTTGCCATCCTCACCGGCAGCTACGCCCGACGCCTCGGCACGCCGCTGGTGCCCGAAGGGGCGGACGCGGCGTGGCTCTATGAGCAGGCGCCCTTCGCGGTCCTGGCACATGACGGCGGCGCGGATCCGCGCTTCGTCTACGCCAACCGGACCGCGCAGACCTGTTTCGGGTACAGCCGGGAGGAACTCGTCGGCCTGCCCTCGCGGCTCTCGGCGGAGGCACCCGAGCGGGCCGAGCGCCAGCGGCTGCTCGATGCCGTCAGCCGGGACGGCTTCACCTGCGGCTACCGCGGCCTGCGCATCGCCAAGGACGGACGCCGCTTCTGGATCGAACGCGCCGTGGTCTGGCAGCTCGACCGGGACGGGGCCACGATCGGCCAAGCCGCGACCTTCTCGGAGTGGCGCAACGCGTGAGGGCGAGCGGGCGCGCCCGTCAGGACGCTGCGGCCCGGGACAGGGCCGCGTGGCGGTATTCGCGCGGGCTCGCGCCGTAGCGGCCGCGGAAGCGGCGGGAAAAGTGAGCCTGATCGACGAAGCCGCATCGATAGGCCACTTCGCCGACCTGCAGGGTCAGGCATGCCGGATCGGACAGGCGCTGCGCGGCCACCGCGAGCCTCTGCTGCCAGATCCAGGCGGCGATGTTGAGGCCCTCCTCGTTGAACAGGCTCTGGAGATGGCGCAGCGACACCCCCGCTGCGGCCGCGACCTGAGCTGGATCGAGGTTGGGGTCGCCGAGACTCGCCGCGATGTGGGCCTTGGCGCGCTGGACGATCACGGTTCCGTGCAAGGCCTTGGGCGTCTCCAGGGCCATACGCTCGGCCACGCTGGCGACAACGAGGTCGAGGGCCACGCCCACCATGCGCTCAGCCGTCTGCGGCGTCAGCTGTTCCCCCAGGCGCATGAGGTTGTTGAAGAACGACCGTGTCAGCATCGCCGTCGGCAGGTCGCCTCCGACGGTCAACCCGGCGAAGCGGCGGGTCGATCCCAGCATGGCCTCAAGCCGTTCCCGCGGGATCTGGATCGCCAGCACTTCACTGTATCCGTCGTGCTCGATCGTCCAGGGCGTATTGGTGTCCCGTATCGAAAAATCACCGGCCCTATCGGTACTCGACCGATCGTATTGATCGGCCGATACTGCACCTGTGAGCACCATGCTCATGAAGAGATGGTCGGTCTTGTTGTTCTCGTGGCGAAGCGTCTGCGGTGTAGTAACGGCCCTCAAGTTGCTCAGAGCAAATTTAGTCAACACCAGGTTGCCTATTGTGCTCCCGGAAATGATGGCGTGGAAGGGGCTATCATCCACACGGTTCTGAACCATCGGGACCAAGCGGTCTTCGCATACGTCGCGCCACTGACGGAATCGGTCCTTCGGATGTACTTCATCCGTCGAAAAGATGGTTTGCATAGTGGCAGCCGTATGGCTTCGACCGCCGAAGATCGCAACCGTGACGTGATTTCAATCGTACGCGTGCGTTCGGAAAAACACGATCGACTGTATATCAATAGACCGATGAATGCGGGATGCTTGACGCGGCCAGAGCGGCAAGACCGGCCGGCAGAGCCGGCAGCCGCCGTGATCCGGTCGTGACGGGCCTCTCAGGCCCGTCCTTCCTGCACGGCGTGGCACGCGACGCCGTCGAGCAAAGCCGGCACCTCGGCGCGGCAGCGGTCGTTGGCCAGAGGGCAGCGCGGATGGAAGGTGCAGCCGGAGGGCGGATCGATCGGATTCGGGATCTCGCCGGAGACCGGGATCCGGGCGCGGCCGACATGGGCGAGGTCGGGCACCGCGTCGAGGAGCATCCGCGTGTAGGGATGGCGCGGCGTCGCGAACAGGTCCTTGGCGGAGGCGACCTCCACGAGGCGGCCGAGATACATCACCCCCACCCGGGTCGCCATGTGGCGGACCACGGCAAGGTTGTGGGAGATGAACAGGTAGGTCAGCCCGAGTCGATCCTGCAGGTCCCGCATCAGGTTGAGGATCTGGGCCTGGACCGAGACGTCGAGCGCCGAAGTCGGCTCGTCGCCGACCAGGAACTCGGCCTGGCTCGCCAGCGCCCGGGCGATCGCCACCCGCTGGCGCTGGCCGCCGGAGAATTCGTGCGGGTACTTTTTGGAGTCATCCGCGTGGAGGCCGACGAGCCCCAGAAGTTCGCTCACCCGGGCGCGGATCGCCCCCTCCCCCTGGATCAGGTTGAAGGCCCGGATCGGCTCGGCGATGATCCTGCCCACCCGCCAGCGCGGGTTCATGGACGCATAAGGGTCCTGGAAGATCATCTGGATGCGCGCGCGCAGGCGCCTGCGGGCGGCAGCTTGGCGCGGGTCGGTCATCGAGACGCCGGTGATCGTCACCTCGCCGGCGGAGGGCGGCAGCAGGCCGACCACCATCCGCGCGACCGTCGACTTGCCGGAGCCGGATTCACCGACGATCGCGAAGGTCTCGCCCTTCTCGATCGCGAAGCCGACCCGGTCGACCGCCGTGAGGAATTTGCGCGGCTCGCGCTCGATCACCCGGTTGAGCCAGGGCTTCGACACGTCGAACCGGCGGCGCAGGTCCGTGACTTCGACGTAGGCGCTCACGCCGCTTGCTCCGCTGCATCGTACAGGTGACAGGCGACCCGGCTCGCATCGACCGGGATCGGCTCCGGCCGCTCGACGCGGCAGCGAGCAAACACCTTCGGGCAGCGCGGATTGAAGGCGCAGCCCTTCGGGATGGCGGTGAGCCGCGGCATCGCGCCGGGGATCTGGCTGAGCCGGTCCGCCTCCTGCGACAGGGTCGGGATCGCCCCCATCAGGCCGACCGCGTAGGGATGGTGCGGCTTGGCGATTACCGAGGCGACGGGGCCGATCTCGGCCACCCGCCCGGCATACATCACCGCCACCCGGTCGGCGGCCTCGGCGATCACGCCCATGTCGTGGGTCACCAGCATCACCGCGGTGCCGTGCTCGCGGCAGAGGCGCTTCAGCAGCGTGATGATCTGGGCCTGGACCGAGACGTCCAAAGCTGTGGTCGGCTCGTCGGCGATGATCAGCTCCGGCTCGGCGGCGAGCGCCAATGCGATCACCACCCGCTGACGCATGCCGCCGGAGAATTCGTGCGGGTAGCCGTCGATCCGGCGTTCCGGGGCCGGGATGCCGACCTCGGCGAGCAGATCGATGGCGCGGGTGCGGGCGGCCTTCGCTGACAGGCCGGTATGGGTGCGCAGGGTCTCGACGATCTGATCGCCGACCCGGAACAGCGGGTCGAGGGAGGTCAGCGGATCCTGGAAGATCATGCCGATGCGCTTGCCGCGCACGCGCCGCATCGCCTCGGGAGAGAGGTTGTCGATGCGCTCGCCGCGCAGACGGATCTCGCCGCCGGCGATGCGTCCGGGCCGGTCGATCAGCCCGATCACCGCCGAGCCGGTCACCGACTTGCCGGCCCCGGATTCGCCGACGACGCCGAGGATCTCGCCGCGGCCGATGTCGAAGGACACCCGGTCGATGGCTGTGAGCGGCCCGCGGCGGGTGTCGAAAGCGACCGTGAGGTCACGCACGGAGAGGATCGTTTCGCTCATTGCAGCTTCGGATTGAGCGCGTCGCGCAGCCAATCCCCCAGGAGGTTGATGGCGATGACGAGGCCGGCCAGCGCCACGCCGGGGAACGCCACGATCCACCACTCGCCGGAGAACAGGAACCGGTTGCCGGTGCGGATCAGGGTGCCGAGCGACGGCATGGTCTCGGGCAGGCCGGTGCCGAGGAACGACAGGGTCGCCTCGGTGATGATGGCGAGCGCCAAGTTGATGGTCGCGATGACGAAGACCGGGCCGGTGACGTTCGGCAGGACGTGGCGCACCAGGATCACCGGCGACGACAGGCCGATCAGCCGGGCCGCCTGAACGTAATCCTTGCCCTTCTCGACCATCACGGAGGAGCGCACGGTGCGGGCGTACTGCACCCAGAAGGACAGGCCGATCGACACCACGATCAGCCCGATCAAGGGCCCGACATCGAGGGCGCTGCCAAAACTTGCCTTGGCGACGCCGTCCACCACCAGGGCGATCAGGATCGCCGGGAAGGTGAGCTGCACGTCGGCGACCCGCATGATCAGCGTGTCGACGGCCCCGCCCGCGTAGCCGGCGATCAGGCCGAGCGCGA
>Ga0316228_1000130_pt1 | contig 108622 bp, 102 predicted proteins | sample TBH18021metaG_FD_206005 | JGI IMG/M metagenome (GOLD analysis project Ga0316228, IMG submission 206005) | Freshwater microbial communities from Trout Bog Lake, Wisconsin, USA - TBH18021 | ecosystem: Environmental > Aquatic > Freshwater > Lake > Hypolimnion/Profundal zone | place: USA... | reverse complement strand
TCTTAACAACGGTAAAGTACGTGATGATCGTACGGGTGTAGGCACCATTGGTGTATTTGGTATGCAGCAACGCTACGACCTATCTAAAGGATTCCCAGCAGTTACTACAAAGAAATTAGCGTTTAAAGCCTGCCTGGGTGAACTGTTATGGTTCATTGAAGGGTCAGGTGATGAACGTAGACTAGCAGAAATTACACATGGTACTAGCGAAGGTAAAACTACCATCTGGACACCAAATGCTCTAGCACCGTACTGGATACCAAAAGCCAAATATCAAGGTGATCTAGGTCGTGTGTATGGTGTGCAATGGCGAGACTTCAATGGCACTGATCAATTGATGGCATTAATTGAAGGTATTAAACGAGATCCATACGGTCGTAGACATATTATCACAGCTTGGAACCCAGCAGAGCTAGAAGAAATGGCTCTTCCTCCTTGCCATTGTTTTGCACAGTTTTATGTCTCAGCAGACGGTAAACTAAGTTGTCAGATGTACCAGCGTTCGGCGGATTATTTTTTAGGTGTCCCATTCAATATTGCAAGCTATTCGATTTTAACGCATATGATTGCTCAAGTTTGTGACTTAAAAGTTGGAGAATTTGTTCATGTATTGGGTGATGCACACATCTATCTTAATCATGTAGAACAAGTTAAAGAACAACTTACAAGAGATCCGTTGCCTGCACCAACTCTTTGGCTTAATCCAGAAGTAAAAGATATTACTAAATTTACTATGGAAGATGTTAAATTGTTAAATTATCAATCACATTCTGCCATAAAAGCACCAATGGCTGTATAAATATATTAAAAGGCAGTGCTAAGACGCTGATTAATATATGACTAAAAAGATAACTCACATACACCATATTATACCAAAGCATATGGGGGGCACTAATAATGCAGATAATTTAGTAGAACTTACTATAGAAGAACATGCAGAAGCTCACAAATTATTATATGAGCAACATGGTAATAAATTTGATCATATCGCATACATGGCATTATCTAATCAGATTAGTAATGCAGAAGCAACCTACTTAAAATTATTGGGTCCGAAAAAATGGACTAAAGAAGGAAAACAAAAACTTAGTGATTTAGCTAAACTAAGAAAAGGTGATAAAAATCCATTTTATGGTAAAAATCACAGTGAAGAAACTAAACAGAAATTACGAAGTAATTGTAAAAACGATTGGATAAAAGGTATAGATCCTTCTTTACTTCCTTATACAAAATATTATATAATAACATATCCTAACGGAGAAACAAAAAAGATAGCTGGGTTAAAAGAAATCGCCAGAGAATTTAATGTTAGTATTACCAATGTATATAACACTATTAAACGAATGTCTCAAGGAAAACTTCCAACGCGAAGTGTTTTTGCAGGGCATTTTATTAAGGAAGTAGACTAGATGGATACAACCACCACCCACCAATCAAAGCGCCAATGGCGGTATGAACGTCCTCATCGTGTGAGATTGTTTAGCCACGCTGTACATTTTAAGAATGCCAGCGAGTTGACTACCAAGCAGATCTATTTACAGTGTGCAGGGCACTTTAGCACCACTGACGAGTATCGTTGGGTTGAACAAAATGCTATCGAGATAAATTACTTCTTTGACGATCAAGTTACCAGCTGGCACAAGACTGTGTTGTTCTATGCAGATCTAAGTGAAGCTGAGTATGTAGATTATAGTTTGAGATTTTTTAGGCATGGGGAAGAATGGAAATGACATGGACAGCTACGGTAGAAGAAGATAGCGATGGTGAATTATGTATTGTATTTCCTCCTGAAAGTATAGAAGGACTAGGTTGGCAACCGGGTGATAGTATAGTATGGTCTGACATAGGCGATGGTACTTGGTCATTGAGGAAGAAGGAAGACGAATGATAGAATACGAACAACAAGACTATAACATGGCCAAAGAGATTATTTCGATAGGATTTTTAATGGACAGTGATAGAAAAACATTACAACTAACTGAAGAAAATATCGTAGACGTAGCTAAAAAATATTATACCGTAAGAATGAGAACATTTAACCCTAAGACTGGAACACATCTATGAAACTATCAGCGAACGGAGTAGAAGGACACTTACTATATACAGGCACTGGACAATATGTATTCAGAGTCTATACAGATAACTTTGAATTCACTGATTATGATTTGCTACACAGCGACTTATGTGTTACGATAACAGATAAGGATGCTACGTTCTATTCAGATAACAAAGGTAACAGATTAGATCATACTCTAGAAACACTAGGAGAAATTAAATGAAAGTATATAAAAACAAATACAAAAACCACTGGGTAAGTCCTTACACAATCTGTGAGAAGCTTTGCTGGTGGCGTGAAATTGACTATGATGAACCCTGGGTCAAAGGTGTTAATACAGTCCTAACTCCCGTAATGCAAGTATGGCAAAAGTTTTTAGACATTGTAGATCCTAAGATTGACTATGTTAAGATTGATCGTTGGGATACTTGGAATATGGATAGTACACTCAGTCCTATTATCTTACCTATGTTAAAACAACTACAAAAAGATAAACATGGTGCTCCGTGGACCGACGACGAAGATGTGCCGGCACGTTTGCGCAGTACTACACCTGCGGCAATCAAAAGTAAAAAGAATGAATGGGATACAGACAGCAATCACTTCAAACGTTGGGATTATATCATGGGTGAAATGATCTGGGCTTTTGAACAGCTATGCGATGAAGATAATGATGCACAGTTCCACACAGGTGTAAGTGATATTGAGTGGAAGGTAAGTGATCAAGATGAAAATGGCAAACCTTTACTATGGGAAATGGCCAAAGGTCCTAACGACACTAGCAAGTTTGATCGTAAAGGTTATATGAAACATCAAACACGCATTCGTAATGGTACACGCCTATTTGGTAAGTACTATCAAAATCTGTGGGACTAATGAAAATACTTGTAGCTGAATTACGTATGGGCGATGTTGAAGATCCTGAGATCTATGCCGCAGAACCTATACTTGAGTTTGAGCGCACAGAACGTGGGCAGTGGTTAAAAGAACACAGTTACGAGCAGATGACATTTGATATACTAGCACATCCTGAAGTTTGGGGGTATGGTATTAGAATTCACGCTTGGTTAAATGATCGGGACTTAACTTTTTATAAATTAAAATGGAGTTAAAATGGCAAATTTAAAAGACACAATAAAAGCAGCACTAGAAAAGAAACAAGCAGAACAACACCCTGACAATGCTAAAAAGTCAGTGGACAAAGGACACAATCCTAAGAGTCAGGTTAATGTCAACAAGCCTGCTAAAAAATCAGCTGGAAGGGGTAGATAATGGCTAATGTTTTTAAAGATCAAAAGACTTTTATGAAAGCCTGTGATCAAAGTGTAGATGACTACAACAACGGTCAAGTGGCCTTATACGCAAACTTGATTGACGAAGAAGTAGAAGAATTCAAACAAGCATACAACAAGTATGATCATGTTGAAATGTTAGATGCTCTTATTGACATTTTAGTTGTTACAGTTGGTGCTATTCATAGTATGGGTGCCGATGGCGAAGGTGCATGGAAAGAAGTCATGCGCACTAACTTTGCTAAGATCGACAAAGACACAGGTAAAGTACGCAAACGTGAAGATGGTAAAGTACTAAAACCTATTGGTTGGACTCCTCCTAATCTAGGACCTTACGTCAAATGAAAATAGTTGTCACAGGTGGATTGGGTTTTATAGGGCATAATGTTGTCCGTTTGCTTGAAGCACAAGGACATGAATGCTATGTGGTCGACACCTGTACTGACTATGGGTTTGTTCCGTATAAAGAACTAGATTATTTAATTAATCAACGTCAATCACGTATCCTGGCTCGTCCTATCAAAGTTGATATACGCAATGTTGATCGTGTAGACAATATATTCCGTGTGTTCAATCCAGAGTTAGTCATACACTTGGCTAGCTTTCCTAGACAAAAAGTAGTCAATGCTAATCCTGTTGAAGGCAGTGATGTAATGATCAACGGCCTACTGAATCTATTAGAAGCCAGCAAAGCACACGGTGTTCGTAAGTTTGTCTACATTAGTTCTAGCATGGTCTACGGAAACTTTGACAACTATGTAGATGAGCTTGCTACATGTAAACCAGTGGGCTCATATGGTATTATGAAGTATGCAGGAGAACTATTGGTCAGAGACTATGCTAAACATGGTTACTTTGATCATGTTACTATACGTCCCAGTGCTGTGTATGGTGAGCATGATGTAGAGGATCGTGTGATCAGTAAGTTCTTAACCAAGGCCTTGCGTGGCGAAACACTTAAGATAAATGGCGCAGATGAAGTATTAGACTTTACACATGTAGATGATGTTGCTCAAGGTATTGTTCAAGCGGCATTCAGTGATCGTGCATTAAATGAAATTTATAATATCACTCGTTGCGAGCCAACTGAATACACTTTACTCAAAGCCGCAGAAACTATTATTAATCTAGTAGGACAAGGCTCAGTTACTGTAACTGAGCGTGATTTAGATTATCCGCGTCGCGGTAAATTAAGTTCTGATGCAGCATACTCAGACTTTAGATTTGATCCCAAAATAGATTTTCAACAAGGAATTAAACAATACCATGAGTGGTACTTACAAAATCCCATTCTTTGGCGTAGCTCGTCAGTACACTAATCTTCGCGAAGAAATACTTGACGCTACTGATAAAGTTTACAGTAGTGGTCGAGTTCTTGACGGCATGTATACTAGTTTATTTGAACAGTACATGCGTAACCACACCCAACGTAAGTATGCATGCAGTGTAGGTAGCTGTACACAGGCATTAATCTTTAGCCTACGTGCTGTTAATAATGTCACAGGCGCACTCCGTGATCGTAACAAAGTCCTAATACCCGCACAGAGTTTTGTAGCTACACTTAACGCAGTAGTAGAAGCTGGCTTTGATCCCGTGTTCTGCGATGTAGATCCTGTAACAGGACTTATCGACCTAAATAAAATACCAGTACACCACAGTGAAATTGCCGCTGTTATGTATGTTAATCTATTTGGTAATATTATTGACTACGATAAACTCACTGTGTACAAGCAGATGTGGGCAGAAGACAATATTCCTGTAATTGAAGATGCAGCACAGAGTTTTGGTGCTAGTTATCGTGATGTTCCTAGCGGTAAGTTGGGTGACGTTAGCTGTCTTAGCTTTGACCCCACTAAGAACTTAAACAACTATGGTAGTGGTGGCATGATCTTAACTGATGATGCTGAGATCTGGGAGCTGGTCAACGACATGCGCGACAACGGCAAAGGTAACGAACATATTGCCAGCGGTACTAACAGTAAGATGTCAGAAGCAGACTGCGCACAGATGATTGTCAAGTTACGTCATTTTTATAGTTGGCAAGAACGTAGAACAGAAATTGCTGAATACTATACTAGTGAACTAGATGGATACGTGACTATTCCCGCTGTGGATATGAACGTAACTCATGCCTGGAGTAAGTTTGTAGTACATCATCTAGATCGCACAACATTAATACACGATTTAGATCGTGCAGGAGTCGAAACTCGCGCTACTTACATCAGACCTTTGCACTTGCATTCTCTTGCTTATGCATTTGACATTGCATATGATCCCGGTATCTTAGAAGGTGCTGAACAGTTTAGTAAGACCTGCCTAAGTTTGCCAATTTATCCAGAATTAGAAGATTATGAAGTTGAATATGTAGTTGATGCTATTAAGCAGAGTATCGATTAGTATAGTAATCTTTTAGCCAAGCCCATTCAAAACTTAGCATTAATTTATCATAGTCACCGTTGACTAATTCGTAATATTCCAAAGCATCACGTGCGCCTTTTAAACTCCACCCAGCACAGTACCCCTCTGCTGTAGTTAACCAAATGTCTAAACGATACCGACTTTCAATACTACCTGTACGCTCTACATCATCCTTAAGTTTTAACACTTCACGGAATGCTGTACGCCATGTTAGTTCTGGTGTGGTATTATAGTGGGCAACTGCACTTAATACAGGGACCACAGCATGTGCTTTGCTCAATGTAAAGTCTAATCCGCTTTCTTTAGTTTCCAACACTAAACGCTTATTATATGCGATCACACCCATGTGTCCATATTCTAGGCCGTTTACAGGATTACGACTATTAAAGATATAGTGTTTAGGTTCTTGTAAGTAGTCAGGTTGCCAAGACCAATCAAATTCAGGTACTACTTCTAACTTAGCAAACACAGTAAAGAACCAATCCGTTTGACTGGCATTGGCCGCGGCTTTATATGCCTCACTGCGCCCATTGACATTTTTAACTCTACGCACCCAATTGGTTGCGCCACTGTCACCCACCATTGACAGTAGGTGATTATACCACTGTTCTGCCTGCGGTTCGCCGTTGCTGATATAGATAATATCAAGGTTATTATCGCCTAAAAACCAGTCTTTTTGTTTCAAAACGAATGGATAATCGTAGATTTGATGCTGTAAATGTGCCGATATTTCACGGGGTACTAACGATACACTGTTTGCTCTGTTAAATGTGTGTACACTACGATCTCGCCATAAAATAGGTGCAAAGTTTACAGTTGAGTCCGTGTCACGTTTGAATAAGACATAGGGTGTGTTAAACTTAGTAGCCTTAACTACATCAACTAGGTTATCGCTGGTATATGTGACAACAGGCACAGGCAATCTAGGTACCCCTGGATAATGCCAATTAACTTCTTTGTACCATTCTAGTAAAGGTATGTCTAGTTGCTGGTTAAATTCACTTACATTAACTAGGAACGTATCACCAAACTTCTCATGATCGCTGTGCCAACAATGTAGTTGATATGCTTCCCATGGAGGTGCCCTATAGTCAAAATCAAACTCTGCATAGTCGCAACAACTACTAATTACCCAGACATAAGGGGTTCTAGAACGTGAAATACAGCGTTTTAACGTGTCTAAGTGATTATCGTAGTATCTGACCACACGACTATGTGGAAAACGTGTTTGGAGTGTTTGAACATTAGCATCATGCCCGCCCATGTCCATAATAAAGATATCATACATTATGGTATCAACATATAGATCAAATCTGCCAGAGTTGCACTCCAACTGTCACTAGCAAACGCATCTATCCTTATATCATATTCTTGTTCTGAGGGTGGTTCAAATATTTTGTTAGTGTCTTTGTACTTACTACGTTTAATTGTATCCATCCATACCACAAAGTCAGCATCAAAAACAGCACGTAGTTCCTGGGTAGGACAAACAAAATCACAGACGGTAACAAACCCAGCTTCAACTGATTTGTCAGCAATAGCACGCATACGTAGTGCTTGTCGTAGTCTGCCCTCTGAGCTAAAGTCCCAGTCGTTACATTCAGTACGCACATCTTCTGCATTAATCCATTCTGCTGGATTATTTTTAACAATTTCGTTAAAGAGTTTTTCAGCTAAGGTAGTTTTACCACTACCAGGCAATCCCATGATTAATATTTTCATATAGTAGTCATACCTTGATAAATTGAATAAAAATCTTGGCTAATTTGTGCGTGCCAGTCTGGACCATAGTGCTGTTGATCTCTGGCTTTGGTAAATGTAATTTTTCTATATTTAAAAGTCACGCTTTCCATGTCCATGTCCAGCAACTGAAAATTATAAATTTTTTGTAGCAGATCCACAATTAATCTATTCTTAGTATAATTGTTATGTATATTATTGTCTTCAAATTGAAATCGCAGATCATCAGTTTCCCACGGGCCATTGTATCTAGTGTTGTTCTTATTTGGCCCATGGCAGTATGATTCAAACCTATATAGATTAGGCCACAGTATTGCTACCTTGGCAGGATTTAAAATAGGTATAATGTTGGCTGCAAATCTAGCCACAGTGTCTGCACTGGCTCCGCCTGCTCCGGCATTGTAAACCACATGATCAGGAAACTGTTTACCTAGCTGTTCACTCCAGGTATCCTCAAATGGTACACCAACTCCAACAGTATGACTACAGCCCAAGGTCAATAATATAGGGTTATCTGTAGGATCAAATGGCCTGGATCTAAATCCATGACTGTTATACTTGTAGGTAAAACTATCTTTACGCCACTCACTTGGAGGCAGTTTATCAAACCATTCTTCGTTGTCTAGATCACTCAGACTAAATTGAAGTTCTTGATCGCGTGGGTATGGGCCTATGTCTAGGGTTTTTGCAAAAGTCCAGTAATTTATAAGATCAGTCACGACATTACCTTTATGTCATATAACTGCTCAAAACGATCAGCATCTCTACGTGTGTTAACCATTGGGTATCCACGAACATTTAGACTGGTGTTAAGCAACATAGGACACCCAGTCCAAGTATACCAAGCTTCTAATAGTTGTCTGATTCCGCTACCATCTTTCGCAACTGTTTGTACGCGACTTGTACCATCAACATGTACAATAGCAGGAAACAGGTCAGGATGCCTGCAACGAGCCACAACCTGCATATAAGGGCTACGATCCCACCCAGGAGGCATATCGAAGTACTCGTGAACAAGCTCCTCAAGTATAACAGGCGCAAAAGGTCTAAACTTTTGTCTACGTTTGATTTCATTTACTTGATCCTTAATGTCTGGACCTCTAGGGTCCGCTAATAAACTACGGTTACCAAGGGCTCTAGGTCCAAACTCTGCCCGCCCGCTGGCTACCCCAACAATTTTGTTAGTAACCAACTCGGAAATGATATCTTTAACAGGATAACGGCCAGCAATATTAGTGCCCAAGAAAGCATTATCCCAAACCAATCTTCTGCCCACTGCCATTGCAGCCGCGCCAAGGCTACTGCCAGCATCACCAGGATTAGGCATAATCCAAATGTTATCAAAATACTCTCCTAGAATTCTATTTGCACTACAGTTAAGTGCTACTCCGCCGCAGTATACTAAATTTTCACTATAACCAATATCACTGGCTTTAATCATTATATTACCAATTAAGTCTTCTGTCAACTCTTGTACCTGCGCGGCCATGTCCATAGGGTCATTGGGATAGACTATGTCATCAGTTAATCCTAGGTGTAGATTCTGTTTGAACACGATGTTTTTTTCATCGTGTAATAGAGATGCTCTTAGTCGCAAACTACGAAGATCTACCACCTGACCCCATCCAGCCATGCCCATTAAGATATATTCTTCATCTAGTGGTTTGAGTCCAGCTTGCTTGGTAAAGGCACTGTACATCAGACCAATGCTGTGCGGATACTTTTGCCCCCACAATTTTTTATACACGGCCTTGCCACGGTCATCATAGTAACTATGCCAGATACTAATAGTGTCCCACTCGCCTATTGCATCAATGACAACCACCGTGGCATCTGTAAATGAGCTTGTTTGAAAACCTGCGGCCGCATGTGTTAAGTGATGGTTGTAACTCTTAATAGGTAATTTATCTAGACTTAACTTAGGTAATTGTTGTTTTAATATACCTGAGACAGTCCATGGTGTTTTTAATTCACTCCACTGGCCAGCATACAATTGACGAGCCTTTTTAACCCACGGACGCTCATAGTATGCTATACGGTCTATGGATCCATACTTAAGCGCATCTTTGATTAATGGTTCATTTAAGTTACTGTCGTGTTTACGTTTGCTGTATCGTTCAGCATGTCCAGCAAACAGTATCTTCCCATCATCATTGATGAGAGTTACTGCCGCATCATGAAACCCCGCAGAAATTCCTAAGATATTCATATATTATTTTTTCAGCCTCAACGTGTGCAGGTTCCAATGGATGTGTAGTAGCAAAAGGAAATTTGTTCTGTTCTGCCCATTCATAAAACCCTAGGTTTGTAGGAAACCACATCCAATTACGATAATTTAATTGCTGTAATAAAGTAGTCAGTGTTGCATCATTTTTAAAATGACTGGTGTTATTCAAACTATGATCTACCATGGTAAACAGATAAGGTATTTTTTTCAATTCTAAATATTGTTGCATCATAACTATCTCGCATAATGATGCGTATAATTCCCAATATTCAAATGTACCTACATAGTGATAAAATACTTTGGCAAACTGAAATATTCCTTTTTCTTTATCTTTGGCTATTTTAGACACATGCCAGTCAAAGACCACAGGATTATCGTTGTGAAAGTATTCTTTAATAGACTTTGAATCGTCTATTATAGACCATGAAGTTAACTGTTCCCACTCGTCTGCAATTCTAAATTCGTATCTTCCAGGAAATGTCCAAGTAATTAACACTAAGCCAATATCATCTTTCATTGCTTCGCAGGCATTCATAGTTTCTCTGCGTATAGCACTATTTGATCTACCTGGCATTGCCGCGCAATGATAGTCCATGCTTAGACGTTTGGCCAGCAGTGCTGGATATGTATGTTGGCTAGGACAAAACTTGCAGTCAGCAAGTTCATTGCCGTAGGTAAAACTATCACCGCCAGCAATTAACGTAGCCACGACAGTTGTTCCATATAATTGTAAATTTTGTCTGCTACCCTAGCATGTCCTTGTTCTAAAAAATGCTTACGAGGACCTTGAGGTGTACTGTCAGTCCATTCCATCATTGACTGATCAGGCCACCCTAGAAAATATTTTAATTCAATTTGACCTATTAGATCTTTATGCACAAGACTTTTTCTTTCTGTACTCTGATGATTTCCAAATGCGTCTAACATCAGATATTTTTTATTATGTGTTTTTAAATAGTTTTGTAATAATATATTGTTAATCAAATACTGTCTATATAGGTATTGGTCATTGTGATTCCAATTGATATGATCTATTAGCCATTTTCTCCAAGGTGCTAGATGCTCATGTGGCAGTGGGCTACACCCTGGCCATAGGTCATATGTACCCGCACTGTCTGACCATTCTATCCTAGCAAAATGGCTCCATGCTATGACTACCATATCATAGTTATTAATTTGTTCTATACAGGTTCTAACCATACGAGTATTGCCAGTCCCTGGTTTTGCTAAGTTAGTTACTTCATAGCCTATTTTTTCTGCCAATAGATAAGGCCAAGCAGAATTTAAATCTGCTAGTTCTTCCCCGTAGGTAAAACTATCTCCAACTGTTAATAATCGCATTATTTGTAAATAAAAGGATCTCTTTTACGAAGTTCTTTTAACTTCTTACGATAGTGTAATTCTAATTTGATACGATTATAAAGATTTCGTAACCACTTCATTGAATTTCTCCTTAAGTAATTCATGCGCAGCTAAATGTGCGGCTTCTAGAGGGTGCCCGTCTGAACCCATACTGTACTTATTTTCTATTGCCCATTGGTAAAATCCTCTTGGTCTACAGGTGTCATGAGGATCTGTTCCTGCCGGAAACATATACCAATGGTCCCACGCTATCTGCGGATTATCAGAGACTACACAGTTATCTACACAGGTAAACAAATAAGGAATATTATTCAATGTTAAATAATTTTGCAGTTCTAGTATTTCACTGTCACTGTCTAATTTGTTGTCTCTACTAGGCCAACTCCAACATACTATCACTAGGTGTTTGAGGTTAAATTCAACCAGTGGCATACAAGTATCTATCACTCTACGACATATTTCTTTATTGCCCAACCCAGGATATGCTGAGCACACATAGTTATTACCTGACAGCAGCGCCGTGAATGTTTTACGGCTGTAACCATCAGGCCCGCCATGTGGGCTGTCTGCAAGCTCACTGCCCCATATATGACTATCACCCCCTGCTACTGTAATCATATCCTGGTTTCATCATTGCTATTTGTTGTTGTTTATAGTCTGAATCTGTCCAACAATAGTCAAAAGTATTAGCAATTCCATTGACTTCTATACGGTATATGTCTAGGTAGTTTGACATCTTAGTCCAGATCTCTTCAATGTTGTCAGTACCAAAACTGGCCATTAGATCTACACGACCAATTGGCAAATATCCTAAACTTAGTTTAGTGTCTGCAGGATCCAAATTGTTATCCACTAGCCATTGAGTAAATTCTGCTTGCTCTTTATCATGCCAAGGATACTTGCCGCCCTTGGTAACATCACGACTCCACTCTACATCAAATTCACCACTGTAATATTGTAGCTGTGTGATAGCGTCACAGACTGTACGATCCAAATTTGGGGCATGCTCATCACGCCATACTTCAAATAGAGTTTTGCCTATTTGTGTCCAATGCATATAGACTCTGCCAAATTCTCTATCATACCCATTAGATAAAAATCCTTGACGATGTTGGTCTAATAGTGGATAGCGTTTGACTAACGGAAAAGTAGTTATCTGACTAGGGCGTATCCAGTCTGGGGCCATGGCTTTTTTACGTTGGCTTAGTATTAGGTTTTCTAACTCATGACATATGGTATTCAATTCGCGTATTGCATACTTTGTTTCATAGTCAGCATATTTGTAGTAGGGGCTTAAGTTATCCACAGTGCCCTGTAACAATTCAAAATGATTATGCAGTTGATTTAATATACCATGTTTTGGACTCAATCCAATATTAGCATCATCTTTGATGTATAGATCAGGTAGATTATATTCAGCTGGAAACCTTACAGTATTTGGATGAAACCATTCTTCAATGATATAAGGGCGCAGACCGTGATCTTGCCACACTTTAGTTTGATTAAATCTATTAATGGTTTCAATTGATGTGTTTAATTCACTGCAAAGAAACTCTAATGTACGTTTGCTGTCAGGCCAACCTAGAAAACAAAAGTTTTTTTCTAAAAGTAGTTTTGAATTGAGTATTTCTTGTAGTGCTGATATCCAATCTTGTGCAAGTTTGTGATCATCAGCAATGATATAATAGTCAAGAAAATCCGTTTTGTCTAACGGATTGCGTAGAGTTACTTTAACCGATTGATTGGTACCATTCAAATACATCGCGTCTTTCCAATAAAATATCAGCCAAAATTAAGTCATCTTGGCGAATCGTTTCTAATTGTAACACACGATGCTTGCCTTTGTCAAGAGCAATCTGCCATTCATTGGGCCACTGTTCTTGGAAGGTTGGGCGAGTTTTAAGCTGTATTAACATGTCCCTAAGTTGGCTATTTGCTAGTCCAATGCTATCGGGTCCGCCATCCAAAAGTTCATCTATCCAAGGGTGTAATATTGACTTGGGTAGGGCCAAGGGTGACATGATAATATTAGGGCTAAAACTAAAGACAACTTTGGCTAAGATGTCTACACCCAATTCTGTTGCTAACTGCTCAATATTACGAAGTTCAAACATACCCGGCAGGGTAAGTGTGAAGTCTAACCTCATCTGACGGCGGTGCGTAGCGATTCCAAGGCCTTCCTTAAAGTTATCAACCCACGCTTGATAGTCGAGACCTGTGCGTATATATTCTCCAATTCTGCCTGTACCATCAAGGCTTGCACATATTTGCCAGTCACGTAGCCTGCTGAGAATATCAGTATAGAGATTGACGCCGCGATAATTGACGCGACTAAGATTTGTGTTGTATCTAGCATAAACATTTTTACCATCTCCCAGTTCAACAATGCGCTGCATATAGCGCCAATGTTGTTCGTACATCAAGGGCTCACCGCCAACCCAATATACTTCCTCGATTTGATGATTCTCTACCGCAGATGAAAATTCTTCTTCAATCTGCCCGTCCTGGAATGCTTCAATTTGACGTTTGATAGTAGGCTGCATCCAATTATTCTTTGGATCACCCCAATTGATCATGTTATGTTGTCTTTGTTCACTCTCCCACGCACTAGACAACATATCACCGCACATACGACACTTAAAGTTGCAGAGATTACTAAAACGATAATCCCAACTTACAGGCCGCATAGTTGTCGTTCCCTCTGCGTCTGTAGTGTCCCATATACTATTGTACTTATGAGCAAACAGTTGATCAAAATAACTACGGTAAACGCTTGTGTTCAATAATTTATCATTGCAGACTTCACATTCAGGTAAGGTTTCACCTGCCATCATACGCACACGCACATCTTTCATATGTTCGCTGTTCCAGTGTTCCTCTAGAGTAATAGGAATATACTTGCCTGTACCACTAGCAGTGTCAATATACTGTTTAAAGTTTTGTGCAGGCTCGCGACTAGCACAACACATTCGTCGCTCAGTCTGCGGACTTAGGTATGTGTGTACCCAAGGTGCTAGGCAAAGTGTCTTAGGTTTGTCCATATCCCATGGCCTTGGCAATTTCATTGTGTGAGTTTAAGAAACTTTGTTCTCTATATTTGTCCGTGGTCTGCATTTTTTGCAAAAATTCTTCACCGTCACTGCCTTGACCATTACGAATAAATTTCACTATACGCATGATCTCTGCACGATGCTTGGGATGAAACTGATGATTTTCTAATCTATCGATCACTAACGCCTGCGCCGCGGGAGTCATGCGGCTGATACACATGTGCCAGGGATCATGTAACATATTAAAGTATACATGATCAAATGTTTGGTCTTCAATCCAACGACAAATCTCTGGCAGATAGTAGACATTTTGTATGTTTACTGTTAGACATAACTGTGTTGAAAATTTAGCACTACGCATTGAATTAAATTTAACTAAATTGTTTTGTACTATATTCCAATCAGCGCCATAACGCTCATATTCAAATCGTTCTTTAGTATTGTCAATGCTAAATGCTACTTCAACATGTTTAAAATGACTCCATATGTTATAGCAGTCAGGAAACACAGTGCCATTGGTGTTGTAGTGTATTTCAATATTTTTAGCATAGTCGTGATCTACAGCATATTGTAATAGATCAAAATGCTGTTGAATAAGGAAAGGTTCGCCACCTGTGAATTCAAAGTATTTAATGTTAGGCAGTAGAGCTTTTAGGTTATCCCAGAATTGAGGATTTTCTCTAGGCCAAGCACCATCAGTGAGAAACTTGTAAGCAAGATGTTCTTTACGATTAATACCTGGTACGTAGTCCATCTCTTCTTTAGCCCACTTACTACTTGACCAACTTCCACAAATACGGCACTTAAGATTACAGATATTGCCCAACTTAAGGTCAATAAACCACAACTGATCAGGATTGACATTGTTAAAATCCACAAGATCATAGTATTCCTTTAGTCTAATGCGACTGTTCATGCGCTTGCTAGTACGTCCAGCGGCTTCTTCATCCCAGCAACGCTGGCAGGTACTAGGCTTATTACCAGCGAGAAAATCCTTGCGTAGATCCTGCATGTAGTCACTGTGATATATTTCTTCAAGAGTATGCTCTCTGAGATTATACCCAGAGATTTCATCTTTGGCTAAACAGCAAGGACGAGCTGTGCCTATAGGACTGGTTTCAATACTAATCCAAGGTAGCATACAAATTTTTTCAGGCAACATAAGTTCTCAATGTTTGTAATTCTGGGAATGTAGCTTCAAATGATTCTTTACGATACGCATCATGTATGTCGTTCACACGAAAGAATTCACCTAGTAAATGTGTTTTAGAATTGTTTTGGTACATAAAGTTAATTATGCCTTCATAGCCACTGACTGCACGCTTTAAATGGTCCTGGGGTGTCAGCCACTCAATATGGTCAACAATCTTATTGCGTATGTGATCTTTTAATACACTAGGCAGTACATCAATTCTGTCGCGCTCTGGACCTTGTAGAATATTAATATTCCAGTCTTGTGCTTTGATGTATCCTTTATTGACCCACTCTCGATGAAAGTCAGGTAAGTGATGTACATTGTATAGGCTAACTGTACTACTTACATAAAAGTCTGTAGTTGGGCATACTTCCAACATCTGTTCACGATTGCGTTCAATTTGATCCCATTTAGTACCTTTACGAATATATTCAGCACGTGGACCCATAGCATCCAAACTAGCACCAACACTGACATTCTTGAACAGCTTCCAATAGTCAAGTACATTATCATCTTTTAAGTTTAAGCGACTAAAGTTTGTGTTATAGATTAGCTTAACATCAAACATTTCACGTTTAACTAGTTCTTTAAGTATACGATAATGCTCTTCCATCATCATGGGTTCGCCGCCAGCAAAGTATACCTGTTCTAAGTAAGGTATATGTGGTTCTAACTGTTCCCACATGTCTAATTCAGTGCGACCTGCAAACATGATCTTAGGATAGTTACGTTTGCCGTATAGGTCTTCTTCCTCAGTGTACCAACTTGAACTAAACCAACCACCACAGGTTCTGCAGGTAAAGTTACATAGGTTACTAAACCGCACATCATAGTAGCGTAACTTAAAGTCGTCATATGAGCCATCTGGTTTAGTAGCATCAACTAGACCAATATGATGACCAAAGTTTTTATTAGTACTGTTACGCATACTCATAAATCCTGATGCTTCTTGTTCGTAGCACTTAGTACATTCTTTGCATGGTTTTTCTGCTAGCATATTTGCACGCATTTCTTTATATGCAGATTGATTCCACACTACTTCCATACTATCTTGTTTAAAGTTGCCAATTGGATATTTGTCATCGCCCAAACAACAAGGATAAGCACGACCATCAGGAAAGGCATGCATGTGTATCCAAGGAATCATACAGAATCGATCACTAGCAGTTAGGCGATCTAACTGATCAGGTCGTAGATCAGCTTCATCTATATACACAGGCTTGCGTGTATGATAGTTATGATTTTTATAATATTCTGTTTCTTTACTCATAGAGTATCATACCATTCAGCTAATTGTGGAAAGGTATGTCTGAAGTCTTTGCCACGTCGTTGATCATACTGTTCATAGAAGTTCTTAAAGTCACGTTGTAATACTTCACGTGATAATGCACCACTGTGTGGACTATCTACTGTCTGTAGGTATTCAACCAATCTATCAAGTTGATTGAATTCATATTCGTGTAGATATTCACGGGCAGCATTTCCAAATCGTCCTAGTTCATGGGCAAACTCTACACGCATCTCTAAAGGCAATATCAATGGACTTTGGAAACTAGGGAATCGTAAAATGTTTAGGCTAAAGTTGATACTATCTTTGCCGTATTTCTTTTTAAGATTTACAATGCTCCATAAAAATTCAGTTAGACTTGGTAAGCATAGGGCATTGATGGTACACATAACATGTAGGCCGCGCAATTTACCACTATCCAATAGATAACTAACATTGCTAGCCCACTGATTCCAATCCAAGCCATCACGTATATAAATTGCGTGACGACCAATACTTTCATTGCTGGTGTACAAATCAAGTTCAATACCTTGTGTGGCATCTAATAGTCTCTCCAACTTATCTTGTTCAAATCCTAGGTTACTGTTAATAGCAAGTCTGGTAGAGCTTTTTCCTCTATTTGCTTGGAACCACTCAATTAGTCTCCAAGTATATCCACTCATCAAGGGCTCTCCGCCTGTGATGCGTAGTTCTTTTAGGGTTTTGTGGAGGTCTGATTCCCACCAACGGAAGAACGCTTCCACGTAGGGATTAACTTGATCAATAGTATACAGTTGACTACTATCGTGAGTGTGAGTAAAGTGATTGCGTCCGTCAGATACGAGATGTTCATAGGCTCCATTGCGTTTAATATCTCGTACCCAGGTAGTACTAAAAGCAGGGTTACAATAGCTACAAGCAAACTGGCATGTTCTATCGAAAGCGATTTCCAATGTTTGTAGGTCAACATCGCGATCAGGGCTAGTATTAAAAGCTTCATCTAAGTCTTTATCCTCATATATTACAGTTTTATAAACACGATCACTAATTGGCTCGGGCACATCTACCCCAGCATACTTAGGATCCTTGTACATGTCTTCAATTTTCCAGCAGTACTCACAACCCTTAGGGCGAAGTCCATCTTGCATCAATGCACGATCATTTTTCTTTTCACGAGTGTTGTGCAGAGCTTTGGGATTAACCAATACCTGTTCAACACTGACCTGATGTGGCAATGGGTGGTGACAACTAGTAGTTTGTCCTGAACCTAACCATATAGTAGCATTGTACCATTTGGCCGCACAGAAGCTCTCTGACTTAATGTCAATTACTCTACGCTTGTATTGTAAGTCTGTTTCTTTAGCTAGCTTCGGCATGGTATTTGCACTCCTGCCAAAATTCTTTCATTTGTGGAAACACATCTAAGAATGTTTCATCACGTGCATCTTTTGTTGTAGCACCACGACGTTTATCATATTCATTAAAGAAGCGATAAAAATCAGCACGCTGTTCATGTAGATACTTGTCAGTGAGTTTCTTACCTTTCTTCATCCAATCTAGGTCACGTTCTAGGCGTTGGATTTCATAGTCTTTGAATCCATCAAAACGAAGTTCACCTTCCTTAAGTTGATGTTGCTTCATATACTTGACTACATCAGCTAATATCACAGTATAGCTTTCTGGAAGAATTTGTAGACTCTGCCAACTAGGTGTACGTAGTACAGGAGTATCAAACCAAACACGTTGATAAGTTGAACTATATGTCTTACGCAAAAACAAGATCTCTTCTAACAAACGTTTTAGTCCTAAAATGCTCAGATTGTTCATGGTAATAATAAACGTTAGGCTATTGCGTCCTGGAATTTCTTCTAAGAAACGAGTAGTATAGTCAACTACCCTACTAGGATTTAAGCCACGACGAATATAACTAGCATGTTCTGGAATACCAGTGTCAAGGCTTACATACTGCATGAAGTGTTCAATCTTTGTGCCTTCACATAACTGTTTGACTTTGTCTATATACTTGTTAAACAGTTCTGGTTCTACGCTAAAGTTACTAGTAACATCTACGTGTAAGTCACTCTTAGGTGCCGCTAGGATATAGTCAAACACACGATGCGTGTTCTTGTCCATTAGAGGTTCACCACCAGTCATTCTAAAATGTTTTAGTTTAGGGTATAGTTCAGGCCACCAAGCCCAAAACGCATCTACATAAGGATTATCATCTTTAACTGGAATAGGTTTGCGTCGACCTTGGAAGTGTTCTGGAGCATTATGTGGCTTGCTGGTAGGATATGCACCCCAGCGGTCAATATCCTTTTGCCATTCTGTGCTGAACTGTGGACTGCAATAGCTACATGCTAGATTACAGCCGTGACTAAAGTTTACTTCTACATAACTAGGAGTAACATCAGCGTCCCATGGTAGATCTTTAATAGTGTCGTAGTGTTCTGCCGCCCAGGGTTCACCACTACGATAGTGACGATCACTTAAGTGTCCAGCATCCTCCATAGTCCAGCAGTAGTTACACTCTTTAGGGCGAGTACCCTCTAGCATTTTCTTACGTTGTTCTTTCTTATATGCTGTGTTATGTAAGGCGCTAGGATGAAACACTAAAGGGGCCGCATCAATCTCATGTAAGGGAGGATGGTAACAGCTATTGTTTAATCCTGTAGGTAAATGTAGGCTTACCTGTTGCCATTTAGCCAAGCAAAGACTAGGACCTAGTTTGTCCTTCATCTCTTCTGCACTTGACATGAATACGCTTTTATTAGCCATTGTTATTTACTACCTGTTTATAAGCAACCTGTGAAAATGGAAGATAATCAAAAAGATTTTCTTTACGGATCTTATCCAATAGCAATATGCTTGCTATAGTATTTAAAAACAAAGATTGTCCTTGATTTTTCTGTATTTTATTCTTAGCATACATTAATTGAGATATACTTTCTTGTGACAATGGCATCGTTAATGCTTGATCAACTTGTTGATTAGCCAATTCAATTAACTCTGGCGGTAGACAATCTACCGAATAGTAATCTGGAAATTCTAATACAGATAACCACATGTCAATTCCTATATTGTTAAAATATTTTACATATTCATCTAAGAACCAAATATTTAAATTACTAACAACATTATCAGTTGTAAGTTTTAAATTGTCCATTTTATCTCGATGTTCTACCAGATCTTGAATATTTTTTTCTATCAAAGCCCAATTGGATCCTGATCGAAGACTATTAAGTTTTTCGCCAACAGCATCTATACTAATATGATAATCAACTATACCAAAATGTTTCCAATAATCAAATATAGATTTATCTTTATATTTTAACGTAGATACATTACTATTGTATCTCAATGAGACATTTTGACTTTTTTCTTGTTTGATATATTCGTCTAATACTTCCCAATGGCAGGGATTTAATAAAGGTTCTCCCCCTGTAAAATAAATTTCTGTTACAGAATCATTTACTATTATGTCTAGATAGTCTGTTAAATCAGTAAAACTATCAATTTCAATCCCAAATTCTTTTTCCCATAGACTACTTGAGTGTGGCCCGCAGGTACGACAAGATAGATTACATACCTTAGAATTTCTTATATCAATATATTGATATCCAGTCCATGGCTGTTTACGATGATTCAGACCTTGTCTATAACTTTTAACGTTGTTTGCTTCTTGTTTTGTGCATATACGGCATTCAGCAGGAGCACAATTTGTTTGTTTAATACGTTCTTTAAGATCAGCAAAAGGATTTCCTGTTTTTAAATCAGTAATATTTTTCCTGTAAGAATGATCAATTACACAACAGGGAGCAATTTTATTATTAGGAAAAAATGTAATGCCGTTGGTAATAGCTGCACAGGTCCATTGTTCTTTGCTTGTCATTCTCTAACCATTGGTCCTTGATTTTTAAAGTTACTCTTATAATGATGTTTAAAAAATTTGCTTTCTTCTGGATCCATATCCACAATAGGTAAACCTAAACGTTGCCGTAGTGTATCACCTATTACCTTGCAGTGATCTATAGCAATATCCTCATGGTTGTATTCATTCCATAGGTCTTCAAGTGTATCAAAGTCTTGTACCCAACGATATTCCCAATCGCATAGCATTGTTAAGTATGTGCCCAAGCGTGCGCCATATATTGCCCAGAAGCCATTTTCTACATCTGCGCCTACTGTTTGCCAAATGCACAAATGGTCATAGTTACGTGAGTGTACACGTTGCTCAAACTCAGATAAATTAGGCTTTGCACCGCGATCTAAACACATCTTAACGCCTTCACGGAAGCCTGCACGCCATGCCTGGAAAGCTGTTTGATTAGGATATGTTGTTGAATAACAATCTGCCATAGCCCAGTAGTTGGGATAGAAACAAAACTCTACATCATTCTTAGCGTCGCCGTCTGATGCTTCATGTGTTCGCATGTTATACACAAACTCTTTGGTCCAGCAACTTAGTCCTCCGTTTCCGTACTGTAGCCCATTAATATGGTTGCGAGCACGCCAACGAAATACTTTATCGCTATTAGCATCAGTAAGAGCAAGCTGAAGGTTAAAAAATCCTGGATCGGGTATATTATCACCGTCAACAACCACAAAACGATCAGTGTCGCTGATGTCAGCACATGCCTTGTGTGCGGCGTCACTGCCCTTAACTCCGTCAACCCTTTTTGCCCATGGTACCATGTTTTGAATCTTAATCCAATTTTGTTCTTTATTAGGTTCATCATATGTTAGGTATATTACATCCAAGTCTGCTATGTCAATTAGTTGTGTCATAATATTCTATAGTTGAGTATTCTTCATTTTTTTCTAAAATCAATCCTGCATGATTTTTAACCACGGCATATCCGTGATCGCTTTTCTTTAATTTTACACTAATTCCTAGGTCAAGAGCAATCTTTTCTAGACGATTTCTTTCTAAATTTACATAATACCTACTGGCATTATCGTATACATCCTTTTCTACAACCAAGTATTTGGTATTTTCTGGGTGTTGTTGCATAGTACACATAGTAATCTTACCCGTGTCATCATAATGAACCCTATATTCAATGGGTTCAGGTACTATAACTCCAAAACTAGCCAGGGCCTGATTAAACTCTTCTTCCCAACTCATCTTCATATTCCTTAACTATATCATCTGTGATCCATGACTTTTCATAATAGTGTAGTGGGTGATATTGATTTATATTATTAATACGCACCATTGGCAAATCCAATTCATAGACCAGTGCTTCGTGCCAGGGTATAGATCTACTCAATCCGTTAATGTCTGGTTTCATATGTACAAAATTAATAAAATCTATTGCAGGTAACAGACATTTTTCAACTCCTAGAGTTTTGGCTGCTATAGAGTAAACCACATCAGTGGTAGGTATTTTGTCTCGACAATTTTTTAATACATTATCTCTGATGTAATTCCAATTGGTAAAAATTTGTTCTGCGTATCTAAAAAAATCTGCAGAATCTTGACTATATCTAAAATACATTAGTCCGCTGTAGACATCTGGCAAGTCATTATCATCAAACAAACGTCTATAACTACGCACTACGCTAGGTTGTTCTAGGTAATCTTTACATCCCTGACTAAGCGCAATGTTCTTTAATCTGAACGTAGTCCACCAGTGCGCTATGCTGCGAGTAAAAATCAAATCACTTTCTAATTTAATTGTTTCTTTAAACGGTGTTAGATAAAATACCTGCCACTCATTTGACAATTTCCACTCAGAATCTTTTGCCAGATCCTGTTCTAGTAGAATAACATAGTCAAAAACTCTGCGGTGTTGTTCTGTAATCTGTTCCATGGTTGCTGAGTCAACTATAACAGCATATTGACTGCCGGGCATGGTTAGCTTTATGCTCATGGCCTGCACATAGGCCAGACGTAGGTAATCAACGGTAGTATTTTGTGCTATTGACACAAACCCTTGTTGTGCCTGATGAGGTGTTATTCTGTGCATATTGTTTTTACAAAATTATCAAAATCATCTGACAACAAATATTCTTTATCCATAACGTGAATATTCTGTTGTGGTACCAGTACAGCTTTATTAGTTTCTTTAATTGTTATTAAACCCTTGTCAATTGACATTGATTTTATTGGATCATTGTAGGTAAACATTGACCACGGAATTAGAGTATTGGGATTTTGATTATACCCGTTTAATAGATTATTGGCTATGGTAAATGCAAAGTCATTTCTAAAAGCCCCATGTTTAACATGATATAGATTCCAGTAGTATAGATAATTTCTTTGTACACGCCCTACTAGATTAAAAAACATCTGTGCTGTTGGTGTCTTTTTAAATACCGCGGCAGTGGCCCATTGATAGACTAATCCGTATGCGCCCATCTTATCAGGCCAAGCACCAAGTTGTGTTTGATTTTGTGCTGTGATTTTATAATCAAAATCTTGCTCAAATAATTTCAATAGATTGCAATCTAAAACCAAATAATCGCCGTCAATTAAAATAGTTTCATCATACGGGCTTAGATCATATGCACGATATCTATTGCCGTTTTTCCATGCTGTGCCTTCTTTAGTTCTAATATTTGGCATGGTATTGCTGATGCAAATAACATTGTCAAATATATCACTGGCAATCTCAGAGTCAGTTATCAGTGTTACAGGTAGATTAAGTGTGTGAGCAATTAATTGACTAGAACGTTTGGCTATTTTTACATAGTCAACTGTGTCTGTATTAAAAGCAAATAATACAACACCTCTAGACTTTGCGGGCACGTTTGATTTCTGCATGCTGGATATGCCACATATTCATTACCATTTGATAATGTTGTTTACATAACCCTAAGAATTCTAATCTATTAACTAGGATTGGATTTTGGTATGTGTCTTCTAAGAAGAGCTCATCTTCACCCCAGGTGACTACAAAAGAATACAGCTCAGGAGTTGCTTTAAACAACCCACCATTATAGGCAAAATGTAAATCAGTTTGAATTTTTTCGCGTAGAATACGCTTGTTGGTTTGGTAATCTGTTGCTAAACGGATTTGGTCTACAATTTTTTCTAAGTCGCTCATACTAGTAATTATCTAGTCTAGCAGACTTAGAAAAATATTATGAGATTGTTACAGTACCCCAGGTATTAGTTAGGTATGTGGTTTCTGGATAAACAACATTGATTTGAGCATTGTGGGTAAATCCAACAGTATTATTAAAATGTGAGTTACCGCCTACTGTAGAGCAATAGGTATAGAATGTAACTGTAATTGTTGATCCATTATCGCTATGTGAACCTTGAAGTCCATTAGTGTTAACAGCAATATAAACATAGTCACCATCATAAACATAGGTAGAATTAGCTGATGTAATTTTTGCCACTACCTGAGCTGAGGTGCTCATATTCCAATAACCTAAGCCAGTGTTATTAGTACTAACTGTACCGCCACTACCAGAATAGCTAGTAGTAGTTCCCTTAATAGTGATACCTGTTAAGTTAGTTCCCCATAGGGTTACAAAGTCAGCTGAATGGCTTGTACCATTTGATCCTGTTGGTGTATTTACAACAACGTTGATTTGCCCGCCTGCGTTAAAGAAATAGCGTGCTTGGTCAGCACTGGCAAAAGTTACAGTTCTTGTGATTGTACTTGTTTGTGCGGCACTAGAAGTATCTGTAAATGATATTGCAGTACCATAGTTACTGCCAGTAGTTGTAGTACCTTGCGCATAAGCAGTTGCACGTGTTGTATTAACTTGTGTAACTGCGGCAGCTACGTTTGAAAAATACGTGATAGTTTGGCCAGCTGTCATATTGATGTTAGCACCGCCTAGGCCCCCACCAATTTGTGTTTGTCCTTGGTGTGCTAATGCGGCGTTAGTAGTATAGACTAATCCTGCCCATTGTACGGCTGTAACTGTACCGCCTGTTGAAACTGATGCAATTAAACTAGTGCTTTGGCCGTATCCCCAGGTACTGCTACCAACTCCCCATACATAAGCAACATTGCCGCCAGCAGTTGTTTGTGCTAGTCCATTGTAGTCCGTTGCTTGAATTAATCCACCAGAAGCGTATGCCATGTTCCTATCCCGTTTTAACTATTTAGTTTGACGATGGCTTCAATTGTACCCTCGTCTAATGTTGTTTTATTATCTAAACTACGTCCAATGACGTTGAATGCTGTGATTTCACTGCGTAGAGCTGATCTAGCTAAGCCATTGCCTGCCGACACTAGGCGATCACCTTTTTTAACCATACCAATAACACGCACAGGCACACGTCCTTGAACTGCCACTGGCGGGTGTGTTAGATCGTTACCTGCTGATCCATTCATTAGATAAGCTGCACGTGTACTAATAACTCCAAATACATCTTCTGTTAGGTCTTCTGCGGCTGCTGTAATTTCTTTAGCACCACCAAGTGCTACCACTGTGCCAGCTGGATATGCTGTATCAGCTTCAAATCGTTCTGCCAAGTCAGCGTATTGTGCAGTAATAGATGTACCAACTAGGTAGTTAGCATACACATTACCAAATTTACTGCCTGTAGATCCAATATTAATACCAGCACCGCTTGGTAGTAAGGTATTTTGTAATGTTGTGGTACCTGCAACTACAAGAGGTCCAGCAAACGTACTTGTTAGGCTACTTGCAGTTAATGTTAATATTGTTTGGTTAACACCGCTTTGATTAACTTGGAATAATATGTTTTTGTTTGAGGTAGTTTCTTGTAGAACAGCTGATGCTCCGCCTGCGTTAATCACTAGATCTGAGTTAACAGTTAATCCAGCTGTTGATAATGCGTATGCCGTTGTGAATGCTGTTTGGTCTGACATGTAGTGACTGGCTGCCAATCCACCTAGTGAATTTGCACCTTGTGTTGCGCCAGTGAATTGTGCGCCTGTCAATGATGCTTGACTAATCAAATTCAATCCAGGAATAATTGTAGTAAATCCTGGAATAGCTGTTTGTGGGGTAAATGTAGTATCTTTACTTAGAATAGCAATAGCTTGGTTACTAATGTAGAATATAACTACTACATGACTAGCTGAACTTGAATCTAAAATTGTTTGTGTAACAGGACCGCTAGTGCCTGCTGTGCTAGTATATGCTGGGCCGATGGTAATCCATGCTGAACCAGACCATACTTTTAATTGTGCGTTAGTTGTGTCCCACCAAATATCACCAGTAACGCTAACTGATGCACTAGGTGCTGTTGATTGTGAGATTGAGCTTGAAATAGGTTTCCAAATGTTGTTAGCACTGTTATATACTTTTAAGATCTCGTTAACACTGTCGTACCAAAGTTGACCTGTTAAAGGTGCTGTTGGGGGAGTACTGTTGCTGAAATTTTCTAATATTTCAACATAGTTTTCGTTTAAGAAAATACCGTAACCAGCATAGTTTTTACCAATTAGGGTTATACTAGTTGCTGTGGTATTAACTGTACCATCTGCGACAGTTGCTAGTGTTCTACCAGCTGTTGTTGTGACTGTATATGACATTTTTCTAACCTATTTAATATTATATTATTTATCACACTTTAATCCAAGGGTTTAGATTAATATGTAATGTTAATGTACCCATTTCCGCCAGATGTATAGTCTGCGCCGCCATTAGAGCCTATACCTATAGTTGCTCCTCCTGGTACTAGACTTTGTCCATTTATGCCGCTAGATCCAGCAGAACTATTATCTGCTCCGGCTGATCCGCCTGCGCCGCCTAATGGATAGCCGCCTCCGCCACCACCACCACCACCGCCGTCGTAACCAGCACTTCCACCAGTACCACCAATTGATGTTCCAGAATAACTTGTAGCACCTTGGGGGCCGCCTGCTACATTATTACTACCTCCAGTACCACCCCCGCCACCTGCGGCAACAATTATTGGGCTTCCATTTAATAACACTACAGATGCGGCGCCGCCGCCACCGCCACCGCCTGATCCGCCATGTGGGCCAGCATTACCGCCTGGGCCGCCGTTATAATTACTATAATCTGTACCACCTGCGCCGCTTCCACCACCGCCGCTAGTAGTCCCGTTTGTGCCACCACCGCCTGGTAGTAGAGTATAGACTGTGCCTGGAGTTGTAGACGTTGTATAAGTTATGATGTTACCAGCATAGCCCGCATGACCTGGGCCACCGCCATCATCTCCACCACCACCACCACCGCCGCCTATAACGGTAAACGTCAGTGAAAATATACCAGCTGGAACTGTAAAACTGTTGGTTGTATTAGGTGTACTATAGGTAACGTTGCCAGATCCGTAGTTACCAAAAACCTGTTGCCATACGCCGTTGGTTTTAGTGTAAATTCGTTTGATAGGTTGCCATACGCCGTTGGCTTTGGCATAGACTGCCTGCGCCTGTCTTTGTACTCCACTGGCTTTAACGTAGGTATTTGGCATAATTAGTACTGATAGATAATATCGCCATTATTACCTGTAGAGTTAGATGGTACGCCATTGGCAATGGATTGTATGGTTTTAGTGCCTTGGCTATTTGATCCAACATTAGAAGCATTTAATGGACTTTGCACATAGTTGATTACCCAGTCTTGTCTAGCAGCTAAATTACCACCAATGGTCACTGCGCCGCCCACTGTTAAACTGCCAGTGGCTATTACGCTATCTGCACTTAAATTACCAACTAGGTTACCGTATAGTGTTGTGGCATATAAATTATTAAATCTTGTAGCCGATGCGCCAATGTCAACTGTTCCATTGTATTGAGGAACCATTGCGGCCTGTAAAGTTGTTATTCCACCTAATGTAGTAGTTGTGTTAGCAGTAAAGGCACCTTGTGCTGTTAATGCTCCGGTAACCACCGCCGCATCGTTGATAGTTACGACTCCAGTACTAGCACCAATAGCAATAGCCGCAACATTTGCGCCATTTTGATTGACGTAGAAATTAAGATCTCTGTTATTCTGTACTGTACGAATAGCTACTCTATTACTGGCAGATTCAAGAGTTGCTGTTAAGTCACTGGCAATAACAAACCCACCGCCTGCTGTTATTTGATATTGAGTGGCAGCATTTTGGTCACTGCGTAAAAATTGATTGCTGGTTACACCGTTTAATGTTAATGCGTTACTAGCAGAGCCTGTAAATTGACTGCCTGCTAACGCTGATGTATCAACTAAATTCAATCCAGGATTAATAGTAACAAAGCCAGCAATAGCCGATTGTGGGGTAAACACTGAATCATTGCTGATAATAGCAACAATATTGTTATTAACTTTTAATTCAACTACAGTATGACTAACACTGCTACTGTCAATAATGGTAGTAGTAATAGCACCTGAACCAGTTGAGGTGTTTGGTGGGCCAATTAAGATCCATCCGTTGGTAGCGCCACTGAAAACATATAATTGATTATGAACATTATCCCACCATAGGTCACCTATGGTGCTGGTCACCGCAGTCGGAGCAACTGCCGCTGAAATACTGCTACTAATTGGTTTCCATTGACTTAAACTAGTATTCCAAACTTTTAAAGTATTAGTACTTGTGTCATACCAAAGTTGTCCAGTAAGTGGACTATTAGGTGCAGTATTAGCCGCAAAATTCTCTAAAATGTGTACAAAGTTTTCGTTTAAGAATGCACCATATCCAGCATAGTCTCTACCTATCAATGTGATGCTTAACGCCGCAGTGTTAATCGTTGCGTCTTGCACTGTAGCTATAGGAGCACCTTGCGTTGTGGTTATGTAATATGCCATTATTTTACCTTAATTAACTAGATAGTTGGAACCAGAAGTCCCCGTTGTTACTACCAGCATCATTTACTCCTAGAACAGGAGCAGAGTTGCTGACAAATTTAGCTGAACCACCCCACCATTGTGCGGCATTCTTTACAAATCCTGTAGTCGCTACTGCGGCATTACCTGAACCATTGTAGGTATCTGGTTGTGTTACTGCGGTTGCTCCACCAAATAAATTAAATCCTGATTGTGAAGCTGTGGCTACTGTTGATCCATCAATAGACAATGTCATTGAGCCAACATCAGTATCAGTAATACTTAAAATACTGTTTGATTGGTAAATTGCGTTAGTTTTAAATCCTGAATTGTTAACTACAAAAGATGTAGTAGCAATCATAGCATTAGCTGTACCAGCTGGTGCTGTTGGTGCTGTTGGTACACCTGTTAACGCAGCGTTAATAAAGCTGTTGTCAACGTATTGTTTAGTAGCAACACCTAGTGGTTGTGCAGGGTCATTGGCAACGTAAACGTTGCCATCTAAGCCGCTAATATAAAGAGCTTTTTCTTGTCCATTGACTAATGAGTTAACGTGGAAGCTGACATTGCCACCTAGATACGTGTTATATAATCTACCAGTTCCTGTTGTTGTAACATTAGCAAAGAATGTTCCTAATGTACCCAATTGAATACCAACATTACTTTGTAATGTTAGACTACCTGAGCCTACATTGTTTAGATCACTACGGAAATAACTAGCCGCTGGATATGCGCCTAGATAGCTAGCATTATTAGCTGTGCCATAGATAGTATAACTACTATTCATGTTATAGCCAGCTTGGATAACTGTATTAAAACCTGAGATAGGTGTAGCTAACGTAAATGTTGCTGAGCTAATAATTGCAGTGCGAGTACCATCTAAGTAAATTGATACCACATCGTGTGGATTACTACCAGTATCAAGTAATTGTTCCCATACTGCACCACTACCGTTGCGTTGTGGGCCTACTAAGACCCAACTGGTGCTGCCAAGACAAACATAAAGTTGGTTGTATGTGGTATCTAGATAAAAGCTACCTGCTACTGCTGAAATTGTAGGAACACCGCTTGATGATCCAGTAATTGCTGTGCCTACAGGTACCCATGCATTGGATCCGTTGTAGACATACATTACGTTGCTGGTTGAATTGTACCACAGTTGTCCCACTTGCGGACTTGTTGGACTTGTGCTATTGGAAAAGTTTACCAATAGTGCCAATTGATCAGTGACCATGATCTGGCCATAGTTACTGTAGTTACGTCCCACCAGCGTCAAGCTAGTAGTGGTATTGTCTACGGTACCATCTGCAATAGTGCCTAGCGTTTGTCCATTGGGTAGTGTTATATTGTACGACATTTTATTATCCTAGTTATGCTGTCAAATTAGTTAGCGTTTGAATTCTCACAGTATAATCGATCTGTATAAGTCTATTCAGTGCCTTCTGCACTGGACTGAAAATCACGTGTGTTAGCAGTGGTAACCCTGCACCTAATCCACTGGCTCCTGCTACTGAACCAAATAAGCCCAATTCGTCAAATACAAAGTCGCCGTTAAGCGTTTGGCTGTTATCATATACTGCTTGCCCGCTAGGTTCACCGTAGTCTAACAAACAGGTCACTACAATGTCAGTGTAGACTAACCCTGGTGTGTGGTTAATAGTAATATTGTTACGCAATGGGTCTGTATTGGCCGCATTGGTATTGTCTACAATTTTGTAGTATGTTGGGTTATACAAGTCAGCGTTTTGTACGTTGGTATTTGTAGGCAAGTAAGTAATAACACCTGTAGGGTCAACTGTAGTCCCACCATTACCAAAGTGCATTTCAGTAATAAAATTAGTACCTTTGTTGGCTACGTTTTGTGCTAGAGCAACACTCATGTTTTCATAATGGATAGCATTACACTTATCAACAAAGACTTCTTTGGTGATAGGATTGTGGATTTTTACAAATCCTTTAATGCTTAAATTAGTTGTTGAGTGCATCTTATGCTCTTCCCTTTACAAATACCTGTTTAGTCTGTGGATCAAATATTTTAATGTGTGCTTCTACACGAATACCACCGCGCTCGTCTGGAGCTTTTTTTGGTTGTTCAGTTTGTGTATTAGTGGTCATACTCTTATTTATCGCGTTTTTATCCATGATTATTCTTACCAAATTGCCAAGTTAGCACGGCGCCATGTATTAGTAGCAATACATACATAAACATAGCCGCCATCGTAGGTAATTTGTCCTTTGGTGCCCACTGAGTTATTAGCTGTTGGAACATAAACGTTACTAACTGTTAGATTACCACCAATTGTAACTCCTGTGTTGGCAAAAGTAGTGACTACGTTTGCGGCTAGCGTGCCACCTACGTGTACCTTAACTGTGGTACCTAAGGTATCTGTACCAAGCGTTAAATTGCCAGTGTTTACATACAAGTATCCGTCATCTTTACCACTGATAGTCCATGCGCTAGACACAAAGTTATTACCATTGATACCCATGTCAATGTACTTGCTACTGTCTGTACCGTCTGGAGCAGTAGCAATAAAGTCTGCACTGTTGTTAGTGCCCACGCTGTCAATATTTTGGATATTTAATTGTACAAAGCTATTAGCAGTGTTAACGGCATTTACTACCACATTACCAAATGCTATTGGGCTTGGGAACCCTACGTTTAACGCACCAAACACTGAGGTATTACCAGTGATGCTTAATGGGCCAATATTTCCAATGTAAGTTGGTAAGTAAGCGGCTACTTTGGTGTTACTGTAAAATGATTGGCTATTAACATATCCTGTCATAGCTGTGTTAGCTGTGTTGGCCGCAGTATTAGCCGCAGTTACCTGTTGATTAATATAACTAACCACGCTGGTATTAGCAATATTGGCCGCTGTGTTAGCCGCTGTTACTTGACTGTTAACATACCCTGTCATTATAATGTTAGCAGTGTTTGCTGATGTGTTGGCCGCAGTTACTTGACTGCTAACATATCCTAACATGCCTATATTAGCTGAGGCAATGGCAGTTGCTTGTATGGTGTTGCCTCGATCAACGTAACCCTTCATGCCAACGTTGGCCGCAGTGATAGCAGTATTTTCACCGCTGGTTGCGGCATCAACGTAGCCTTTCATTCCAACATTGGCTGCAGTAATTGAAGCGTTTACTGTTGCAATGTTAGCTGTAAGAGCTGTGTATAAGTTACTGGTAAAATATGTACGCAGTGTACTTACATTAGCTTGTAACGTAGTCAGTGTGTTGGCAACATAGTCAATTACAGGAATACTTGTGGTATCTGCAGCTATGGTTAAATTTCCTAATTGGCTAATCTTAATTGTCATTTTTATGTCTCAGTGTAAATTGTTACATTGCCTTCAGTGGCTATCATCATATTTATCGCATTTTCAGTTGTTATAGCATTATTCATTCCTGGAATTATATTGCTATAAGTTGCTGGGTATGCCTTCATAACGTTTGCAGCCAATGTATCGCTGCCATTCAACCCTGTACCATCTAGGGCTGTACCAGTACCGTTGTTGTAGAATACATTAGCATAGGTAATTAGATTACCGTAAGTGGTATTTGGTATTATTTGACTAGCACTAGCATCAAACGCACTAGCACCAGCAAGGTGTGTAGCAGCCGCTGTGCCTTGTGTACCTCTACGTATTTGTCCTAGAGTATTTGTTACTACGTTAGCAGTCCAGTAAGTAATACGTTCAGCGTCAATGAATATCACACCAGGTTTTAAATTAACTGGGTCTGGCATAGTCAGTGCAGCCGCGTTAGCAACAAAAATATTGCCGTCTGTTAGGCCTAAACTATGTGTTAGTACAGTTGTGTTGGCGCTGCTGATACGTAGATAACTAGGTTTGTTAATCATGTTATCAAATATTCTATAGCCTAAAGTAACATTAGCACCATTTACAGTTACATTTGAAGTATAGATACGCATGTCTAATGTGTCAAATGTAATACCTGGCACTAGTTCTTCTGGAGCATGGCTATAGTATCTGTCAATATATTGTCCGCCACTTAGAACGATCTCTTCTGGTGTATTACCAGCCAGTTCCTCTGTGACATAGTTACTTTGATAGATTGTATCTAGAACATTAGTTGACAGTAAAGGTATACCGTCTTGGCTGTATTGTACGCTGTCATAACTGCTAAGGTCCCATGTGCGACCAAATCCTGGACTTAGATCAAATCCTGCGCCAACCACTGGGCTACTTGGATATGTAATACCAGTTAGCAGTTGATCTAATGCATTGTATGTTGCTGTAATAGTAGTATCTGTAGCCAAGCTGACGTTGACACTTAGTGAAATTTGTGTTACACTAGTAATAACATTGCTCAAGTTAATTGTAACATTAGAAACTATGTTAGTAATGTATCCTGCTGTGACATTAGCACCACTGATAGTCATACCTTTTAATAGGTTACTTGCTGGGAACACATAGATAGTATTTGCACTTACCGCTGCATTAGCTACAGTAATTGGCACTGTAATTGTGTCAACCACTGGCATTACATTGCTAGGTTCATAGTAACCTACAATACGATCACTGGCATTAGTAAACAGGTTAGCCGCATATACTGTATAATCGCCTGAGAAGAATGTTCCAGATGTAATTATATTTGATTTAACCTGATATGCTTGACGTACTAGTACATTACCTTCAGGTTGTGCATAGGTTACAATTTGTCCTGCAATGTAATTGGTATATGGTTGCCATTGCTGAACTGTACTTGAATATGTAGTACGGTCAAATTTGATTGCTGTGTCAAAAGTTCTAACCAATGGGTAAGCATTACCAGTTAGTAACGGTGTGTTGTTAGTGAATGGCAATTTAACCAATTGTGCATAAGCAGTAGCTGACACACTTGAGGTACCGTTAATAGTAACCACAGGTGTGGTAATATATCCGCTACCTGGGTTAGTAACTGTGATACTAACCACAGTTAAATTAGCATTACCAGTAACCGGTCCGCTCATAACTGCGGTAGCAGTTGCTCCTGATCCTTTACCGTCAACACTTGAAATAGTTACCTGAGGAACAAAACTATAGTTTGCTCCTGTTGTTTCTACTATAACTGCACCGACCTGTAGTGTACGGTTATCGTACCATTGATTATAAGGGAATGTCTGCCAGGTAGCTTCATCTTCGCTGGTGTATGGTACTTCGCCGCTTGGACTACGGAATATGCCGTAGCCTGTGCTGGTGTCATAGTATGCTGGCAAATCAAAGTCAGTAACACTACCACTATAAGTATCGTTGCCGGTGTAGTCAATTAAGTATTCACGTACTTTAGTTCTATATGGTTTTACTTCGTTAATATAGTCTTGATAGTAGGTTTGATTATCAACAATATAACTTGGGAATTGGCTTAGTGTACGCAATTTGTGTGTTACACTGATAAAACTTGATTTAAATAGCCAATCAACATAGTTTTGTTCTGTTAGCAAGTAGTTTACTAAGATAAAGAACAAGTTATTAAATTCACCTTGTAATTGGTCAATAAAGATATCATTGTTCAGCGCCTGTACAATAGCACGAATTTCATTGTTAGGGTCTTGGTCAAATCTGCTACTGTCAAAGTCTTGATTACCAAAACCTAAGGCATTATTAACAAAGTCACCAAGGCTGGTATTTAATTGTATAGTACCGTTTTGAATACCAACTACTTGGAATGTGCCATCAGTATTAACAACAAACAATCTCCAAGTACCATTACCAGTGGCATCACTTACATAGATGATTTCACCAGCCGCTGGTTTCAATGCCAAAGCATCATTGGTTGTCATTACAGAAAAATTAGGTTTAGTTGCTGCACTATATCCTGTAGCATACCAATCAGTGTAGGTCCAATACAAGCTAGTCTTGTAGGCCTGTACTTGTTCAATCTGCCAAAGTTTATCGGCAGTTAATACATACAACACCCAAAGACCGTTTTGTGTACTGTCGCTGGTCACTAATACCAGATAGCCCGGTGCTAATGACATAGTATCAATATAATTTAATTCTTCAACTGTTGATACACTTTGATCGTATGCACCCAATTTGTAATCAGGTTGCGGATCTTCTGCATACATGCCTGCTAGACTGTATTGTTCAACAATAGGATTAGCAATTAAAATACTATTTGCATACTGTACCATTTCTACCACAGCGGTTAGTCTGCCTTTGAACATACTTTGTCTTGGGCGTATGTCAATACCATAACGATCAGCGTCGCTGAGTGTTGGATCAGGTACTGTTTGACCAATGCTGTCTAATCCAGCCAAACTGTCAACTAGTTTATTGACAATTTTTACAGGTATTGGGTCACTAGGATTACCTTTTTGTACTAGTTCGTATTCGCTGTGTATCATATCACTGTTGATCAACAGTTGATAGTCTAAGTGCATGATGGTATTGTCAGCTGACAAGTACGATCCTACATTGTAGAATGCAATGGCCTGCGGACTGATTACCGCTGCATAAGCTAGGCCTTGATTCTTAGGATTCTGTATATAGTCTGCTATCACACTAGTAGGCAAATGTCTAGTAGGATTATTAGGATCTACAGTAGTTTTGCCTGTGACCCAATAATAGTAGTTAGTAGTGATAATATTTGTAGTTGGATCTACATAGGTAATCTCTACATAAGCACTGTTATCAGCATATTTAGGTTGACCGTCGCCACCGTTAGCCACGTACTGACTTGGTAGGTAGATACTCTTTACCCACTCACAAACTTCAATAACAGCACCTGGGAATAAATTACCCCAATTGATACTACGATATGTTATTTTATCATTGAGGTTAGTATCTTGTTCATAGTCTATGTAGCGAACTTGACTTAGGTTCCACCAAACTCGCCCAACTTGTAGATCACCCCAGTAGACATTTGAATTGATGTCTGCATTGGCATTAGTACCTACATTGTATTGTGCAGGATCATATTCTGTCTTGTAACTGATTTCTTGCTCAGCTTCGCCTAGTATACGACCTTTAGCTGGATCAATGAATTGTAGATCATCAATAATTGTATTGGTTAGATTATTGTATAGATATGCTCTGGTTAAACTGTCTGGATCAACTTTAGCCTGTTGATATCTAATCAATCCCCAACCGCGAGCCAGCGTTGGGTTTTCAAATATGTACACAGCGCCTGTGCCGCTAGGTTCACCATTGACTGTAGCACCTGGTGCCGAAACAACAACAAAGGTTTCTTTAACATCAAGAGAGTAACCAAACTCTGCACCTGATGCTAATAGTCCTGGATCTAGGTTTTGACAGTATTGATATCTACCTGGAGTATATACGTCATCGCGCGGATCATCGTACAGTTCATAAATGTAAGTACTACCACTGCCAGGAATACTGTCAAACCATTTGGTTGTGGTACGATCAAATGTAGTACTGTTAGTAGTAGTAGCAACATCAAATGTAGTGTATCTATGTGTAGTACCACGTGCCGCACCAATAACCAACATGTAGGCATTTTGTGCAATCTTAACTTGGCTACCAAAGTATTCGCCAGGTTGACCAAATGGATTAACAATAATCTGCATGAATGCGAATAGTCTAAGGTCAGCATCAGCATATACACCTGGACTACCAGGAGTACGTATACCTGACAGAATACGCAGTTGGTCTTTAGCTACAGTAACATCTGAGTTTAAGCGCAATAGACCATTTTGATTGACCGCACTAACACCTAAGATTTGTGCATCGTTAACATCTTTAACAATACTGTCTAAGCTGGCCATTGGGTAAGCTGTGGTTGTAATTGATGTGTTAGCCCAGATGTGGCTGTTATTATTCCATACTGGATTTACAATAGCAACAACATTAGCACCTGTTGAACTTTGGCCATAGTTGAATAAGATATTACCAGTGTAGTTTGTAACTGTGACAAATTGACTATTGGTTACGTTGGCCAATACTACTACATTAGCATAAACTCCACTGCCTTGATTTTGACTGATGGTCTGACCAGCCACGGCTGTGATATTACTGCTGAGTGCTAGTATATTAGCCGCCTGTCCGTTATAGGTCGTTGGCATCATACGTGCTGATACAATAACTTCAAAGTTTTGTAAACGTATACTATCGCCAGGTGTGAATACTGGATTTACAGCATAGCCAGTGTTGGTACCGTATAAGCGACCTCTGTTATGGAATTTCCAAATAGCACCACTGTTGTATTCTGTACCATTGGCATAGTAAGGGGCACCTGTATAGATTGCACAGTTAATACCGCAAACTGTTAGACTGGTACCAAATGCTGCACCTGCTTGTAAGGCTGTTAGAGTATTTTCTAAGCTGTCAACTCCAATTAATCTTTCTAATAGATTAAAGTCATTGACTTCAATGTATAACACATGACCTACTTCTGGTGGGTCAATAAATTCAATAGTATAAGTACCTGTTACTGTGTAGTTAGTAACTTCATTACCGTCAATAGTTACTTTATAAACTGGACCAATTGGATTTCTAGTTGTGTAGATTAATCCACCTGTGGTTTTAAATGCTTCTATCACACGATCGTAGATGTAAATACAACCTGCACCTACTAGTAGATTGCCACCTTCGCCTGCTACAGTATCACCAGGTGCACCAATAGCAATCTGTGCGCCATCAAAGCTAGCTGACAGTGAGTGACCAAAATTAGCAAAGGTATTTGCTGGATTTGGATTTTGAATATTCTTAACTAGTTTATAGTAAGGTTGTTGCACAATACTGATGTCACTTTGTACTACATTTGCAGTAAAGTAAACTGTACTACCACTTAAGGTATAGTCTTGGTTAGGAATATATGTTTTGTTACTGCTGGTAATTAATAGCGATGTAGCATCGTTAGCGGCATACGGAGTAAATGTCAACGGAATACTATTAGTAACACTGGCATTTACAACATTAGTTACATAAACTCCTGCATCAACACTTTGAATGCTGATATTGCCAGCTACATAGGTGTTGCCAATTAAGACATTAGAGCCTATGGCAAAATTGCTAACTAAATTTGTCAATACAACTACACTAGAATTACTTACTGTTGCAGCCAATGAGCCTTGTGCGCCTGACACTGATTGGTTAATCAATTGAGTAGCTGTTGCTGAAATATTACCGCTGAGAGTTAGGGTAACTTGATCTTTAACTGACACTGTTTGTTGTTGGAATGGAACAAAACGACTTAGGCCGTAGGCATAAACATTGTTGTTACCTGCCGCTCCCACGTATAACCATTCACCGTCTTGATTAAACTGTATGCTAGACCCAAACAAATCACCTACATTGCCACCTACTATGATTTGCTTACGATCAAATGTACTTGAACTTACAGTCTTGCTGTAGATGTACACATATCCTGTATTGCCTGAAGTACCGCTGTTAGGTGCCCCCACAGCCAATACATCACTGTTATTAGCATCAACAGATAAGTCTACAGCCTGACCAAATGCGCTGGTGTTTGTACCAAGTGGTTGTACAGTTACACCTTCAGCAAACGTGCCTGCGTAATTTTTTAAGAATGTGTTAACAGATCCCACGCCGTTTAAAGCAGTTGGCGATCCCACAGCTACCACAAGGTTGTCTGCGCTCATAGCTACGCTAGTGCCAAAACCGTCGCCTTGGGTGTATTCATTAACACCTTTAGTCACCTGTTGTGTGAAATTCCAAGGATGTGCTTTTTCATAGACATTCCAAAGATGTTCAACTGTAGCCACAGGACTTCCCATGGCCAATGTTGTAGCGGCATTATCATCAATCCAGATCTTTTCTCCTACTTGCCATCCGTGTGGCGGATTACCTGCATAACCATATAGACGTGCATCTTCCATGTATTGGAAACGCATACTGTCTAATCTATATAAGATACCAGACCCTGTTTGTGTAGTCAGTGATGAGACGTTTGAAGGACTACCAAGATATTTTACCATGATGTTGTTGAGATCAACAACTTTGTACACTTGATAGAAACCATCAAATGCTGTGCTAAAATTCTTAATTAAAAACACACTGCCTTCAGTAGTGGCTGTACCTGCTACAAAATTATGCGGTGCTTGTGTGGTAAAGGTAATATAATTGTTTAGACTATTAGCTACCTGAGTTACCAAATTGTTTGTTTCAGTTACACGATAGACATTCCAATCACGTTTAAAGTCTTTGGCTACCCAAATACGATATCCACTGCCCATGCTGGCAATATTATTGTCTAGGTCAACGTAATTAGCAAGATCAAATATAGTTAGATCAACGTCTTGTGAGTTAACATATCCTGCTGTAGGAATATCGTTGTCATAGTTACTGTGACTGGTTCTAATTAAAGCAATGTTGCCATTATAGGTACCGTATGATCCATATAGTTGACTTTGATTGAATACAGCAACACCATCACCTAGATTATTATTTTCTGCTGTGACAAACTGCGCTACACTTGGGTTTACACCAAATGCTTTTTCATTCAATGGAATTTCAATATAAGGATTGCTGTCTAGTGCTCCGTAAGCACCCACACGTATAGCCCACTCTTCATAGAATTTAATGTCACTGGTCAAGTTATTAAATGTAGCACGCAACATTTGATTAACAGCATTTGCTGAACCTTTTTGTGCAATATACCCTTTGTAGAATTCTATTTGTGTGGTTTTAGTTAGGCCCAGGTCACTAAGATATTGACGAGGCTTGTAGCCAATTAATGTATGGCTGTAAGTTAAATTGTCTTTGTCTTTGATCTCACCGTAGCTGTCATAGTATGACTGTGCTTCTACAGCCAATGTTGAGAAGTTAGGTAATAGGCCTTTTTGTATTTGATTGCTGGTCAACTGACTCCAATATTGGAATTGGAAAGTTGGGCTAGCAATGATATCTTGCAAGGCTGTATAGTATTGACTCTTGTATTCAACGATATCACCTTGAAGGTAATCTTGTCCTTGATTCCAACTGTCGACTACACCTGAACTATAGATAAATCCAGGAGCATATAAACTACCGTCCCACGCAGCAGTTTTCTGACCAATTAGTTTTAGACGGTATTGACGATTACCTGTTTCTGGTTGATATATCACATCATCAAACACTGTGGTGTTGTCAAATATCAAAATATGTTCGTACTGTACTAGGTCAACTTCAACATATCCAATAACACTTGCTGGATCAGTCAGTGATAATTTAAATGTTGTAGGAGTACGTAAGACCGAGTAGTTGTTATTTCTAACTAGGTTAAAGTTTTGATCAATAACTTTACTACCGTACTGACTATCAGTAATACCAGCAGTAATACTGTTGACACTGATAGCAGTTAAAGTATCTGCCACAGGACTTAAGACTAAGATACTACCTGGTTTCCAGCCCTGTTGTGCCCAGTATAAGAATTCTTTAACTGATAAGTTCCAGTCACGTATTTCACCTAAGTTAGGATCTACAAGTCCAAATGTAAAGCCCTGTGCTACCAAATAACGTTGGTAGCTGATTAAGAAGTCAGCTATCTGTTGTTGTGTGCTAAATTCAAAACCGTATGGAACTTTTAGTTTTAAGTTTTGATAGTTATTGAATAGTGTAGCTGTGCTGTTCAACACTGTGGTCTTATTAGCATTACTATTAACCACACTAGGGATAATTGTAAAGTAACTGTTTTGTAAATCATAGCCACGAACACTGTAACCATTTGTGGTCTTTTCTACAATAACTGCACTGTAGATTAATTTACCTACAGGTACTGGGCCTTCTACAGTCCATACTTTGTAGTTTTCGTTAGGTATGACAATACTGTTATTAGTACTGGTTGGACTGACCTGTTCTGCTAATACCTCAAGATATTTTTGATCAGTGAAGCCTGCAGCCGCATAGGCTAGGTTAACAGTAAATGATTTAATAAATGGGCTGATGTATGATTCAGGATTGATACCTTGATTACGTAGGTATTCTGCTATCCAGTTAATGTATCCTGCACCACGATACACTGTGCCTGAGCTAGTATCACCATTGAAGTCAACTTGATCTTGTGTTATGTGATGATTAGTGTTACGTGTTAAATACTGCTCTGACCCTATCACTAATCCACTGCTAGTATCTTGAAGAGTGTTTAATTGATTAAATTGAGAATAATTGTAAGTATCAATCAACAACCCAAAATATTTACCTGGTTTAGCCAGTGCAATAGCCTGTTGAACTGCGTATGGGAATTCGCTACTTGAGCGCCAAGCATACTCTACTGGACCATATTGGCCCACTGCCCAACTCTGTGCCATTTTTCTGCTGTTGATTGATTTGGCCATTATCTGTGCTGGACTTAGCAAGTTACCGTTTTGATCTACAGGGATGACCTGACTTAGGCCAGGGCGAACATAGTGCGGATCAATACCTGCTCTAGCACCTTGTACAATCAACCCAGCTTCTAGGTCATTCCATAGTAATGTGTTACCGCCGGTATAAGGTGCAGGACCGTAATAGCTTTCCCACCAAGTAGGCATAGTAGCAAACCCTAGCATTTCCCATGGTGTTAGGTGTGGGCGTAGTGTGTCGTAGTAGTATTGATAGCAAGCACGCCACGATCCTGGTAGAGCCTCACCAGTAAGTTTATCAGGTTGGCCAGCATAGTTCCAAGTAAAGCTGTCATTGCTTTCAAATGTACTGTTGGTGCTGAAATCTAATTTATTATTACCAATCCAATTTAAGAAACTATTTGATGCCAGTTGATTGATTTCAGCCAGGCTATATGCTTCAGGTACACGTCTAAATTTGCCTGGTACCACTGATAAGATATCACCGTAGGTACCTGTATCAGGTAGTTTAATATTGTTGAATATACGTAGTTCTAATTCTAATAAGAACTGATCTCTATAGTCATTGAACACAGGTGTTACACTGCCATCGTGGCCGCGTATAACATCTGTAGGTGTTCTATAGGTATTGTCATAGAATACTTCTGGTACATATGGTGGCCATAAGCCTAACTTAGTAGGAGTTTCTGGAATATAGTTACCATCAGTGTTGCTGTATTCGTTGATGGTAATAATGTCACCAACATTTAATGTTGTTAAGAATGTTATTGCTGGTACTGTTGAACTAAATTCAAAGTCTTGATTATTGACCACTTGCTGACCATTGACATAGACTAATACTGCTTGATTGCTTAACTGTTGGTCGTTGAATACGTTAGTTAATTGATAGTCAGTGACTAAAGGATCAAATACAGTATAGGTTAAGGTAGTCTTTAATGGACCATAAGGTACCATGTCACTGTAGTAGAATGGGAATGATTTATTCTTAACAGCATTGATCTTAGTTAAAATTAAATCAACACTGGCCGCAGGATCTGTAGGAATAATACCTGGTAAACTAACTGCTAGTTCTAAAAATTTATTTTTAAATTTAGTATATTCTTGTTGAGCAAAGCGCAAGGCATTGATAAAGTTAGCGTTGTCATCTACTAGGAATATTGACAGTGGTGCAGGTGCTGAGTGTTGTAGCAGTGTACCGCCTTGGGCTTTGATATCAATATCACGTAGGTTACTACTGCCAAGAATATTACCTATAACTGAATTGCTGTTCTGTGCCAGCGCAACTAAATGGTTACGAACCTGTCCTAGGGTCAATGTATTAATATCTACGTTCTGTGCATTAACGTCTAGATTCTGTGGTACTTGGTAGAAGCCAAGTTGGCTGACTTGATCACTATAGACTAGAATATCAATTTGGTCACCAGTGGTCAGTGTTGCAGAAACTGTAACTGCACTATTGGCCAACGCCCATTGACTAGATTGTAAGTACGTGTAATTTTGAAATACTTTTAAGTAAGGTATAGTTGCAGATGTATTTGGTACTACATCAATAGGGAATGAGCTAGTAGTACCATCATAGGTATAGCTGATCTGTTGATACTGTTTACTGTTTTCTGGAACTGTCTTCCAGGTATTTTTAGGTTGCAGTGTTTGGCTGTCAACTATAGTTTGTAGATAGCCAAGGTTAATTAGCTCTGTTTGTACTACTCCAGAAGCATCTGAATAGGTAAATGAGTCTGTGTTAAAGTAATTTTGAAACTCAATATCGCCTTGGGTACTGAAGTTTCTATAGGTCAATGAGAACCCTAGTACAGGATCAACAAAGCCAGTGGAATTAACTAAATACCCAAATAACCAAGTACCTTTAAATGTACTTCTAGTATAGGTAGAAAAACTCTTGCCACTAACATCTAACACTTCAAATAGCGGAAATTGATTAACCGCGGTCTTTTGTTGGCTGCTATTCCATTGCACACCATTGTACCACCACTCACTACCTGCGTATTGACCAGTTGCTACTGTGGTAGTATCATATGGTAATACATCTCCGTCTGCAGCTTTGACTAATTCAATATGATATGGACCTGTAGGTGCTCCATCTAGATCAACTGAATACTGTACTAGTTTGACCAGATAAATCTTATTCTTAACCAATGGATCTTGATCAGCAGCAAATATCACACGCAGGCCATTGGGGTATATTGGTTTACCGTTAGCGTCTAATAATGGTATACCAAATGCAGTTGAATATGTCTGGCCTTGCAGTTGCGTAAATGCATCTGTGGTAGTGGTGTCTAAAATATCAATCGCATCTAGTCCACGGCGGCCATAGTTAAACAATAATGTATCTGCATCAAATTGAATAATAGGTCGTTGGCCACGAGAATTTTGGTCAAATGATGGTAGTACACCATTGTAGTTTGCTGTGGCAGTGATAACGTCAACATGGAACCAACGATTGTTACGTGACCAAGCATTACGATCTACACTACTGCGATTAATAGTAATGTAGTCTGGGAACAAGGTATTAGGATACAATAAAGTATTTTCTTTAATGTAGGCCTCTGGGGTTATCATTTGGTCTACAGGGACTAAACGTATACCACTGTTGTATAATGCTTGATTACCAACTTCTTCTACGTAGTATTGATTATTTTGATATTCAGCTGGCGTTACATCTGTGCCAAATTGAATTTTTAATCCTGAAGTAAAATTAACTCCATTTGGACTAGTATAATTTTGTTGTCCTAGGATGTCAGCATCTACATCAATGGCCCAGTTGTTGTATTCAACAACTTTGATCTTTTCAAAAATATTATAATTTGTGCCGTCTTGTATCCACAAGGTATCTAGGCCAGCAGTTAACAGCGGCATTGGATAGAATAACCCGTCAAGATCTTTGTAGAATTCTCTGTTGGCATTAACTACACCAAATTTAATGTAGACCTTTTGATTCACTGCCACTGCTTGATCAGGAATTAACTGTATTAGTAGGTCATTAGTGCCATCTGCATTTTTAATTCCTGCATCAACTAACACAACTTTCCATACGTTGTATCTCAACGATGAGCTGACAATAGTACCTGCGTTATAACCTGGTACTACATTACCTGAGTGATCATGTACTACTGGAGCAGTCCAATCAGCATCGCCACCTTTGTGTGGCCAAGTGCTGACACTAGAAAAAACTAGTTTCTTACCTGTGAGCTGTTGAACAATACCGTTGTATTGTGGGTACTCTGTAGTAAACTGACTGACTGTTTTATTCTGCCAGGTATTGTATGGTACTGGCGTAGAGTAGTCTATATTGTCTACTACCTGCATGCCTGAGAACTTGTCTTGTGCCGTGCTTTGCGGAACATTGAATGAAATAGTACCAACATCAATACCATTGTTAGTTACGCCATAGACGTCGCGTGAGCTGATAGTAGGAGTAGCATTTACTTTACCTGCTAGAGCTAGATTGCCTCGTTCGCTTTGAATCCAAAAAGGTACACCAGGTTGATTGACTATAAATTTATACTCGCCACCGCGTGCCAGAGTAATACTATAGTCTACTGTGCCAGTCTGATCAGTAAAAATATACTGAAGATTGTTAGGATCACGAGTGACTGTGTATGTTGTAGTCAGTGGCAGACCTGAGGTGTTAACAGCCACAGCATCAGGACCATTAGGCAACCAGTAGTATTGACTAAAGTTAACAAACTTGTCATATGAAATTAATGGATCAAAACTGTAGTATTCTTGTTCCCATAGGCGACTTTGATTATTAGTGAATCCGCCATAGTAATTGATTTGATTTAGTAAATCGCGATAGCTAGCAAAGAATTTAATATTCTGTTGTTGATCTTTGATTACCAAGCTAGGTTCAAGCTGATAGTCTTGACGATCAGCTGTAGGTTCAATTATGTAGCTATCACCGCTCTTATATGTAGGAGCAAATGTGCGTCCTATGTAACCATATAAGTTTGTTAAATTAGGTTCACTGACCAGTTGATCCATTGTAGCTGATAAGAACTTTTGATTCGTATCAGTTTGGAATACACTAGGTAAAAATTTAAGCGTTTTTCTTGTTACGGCCATTATACTCTCAATATGTTATGAACTTACAACTGCGCCAGTTTGATTCAACTGAGCAGCGGTAATTGCTGTAATTATTTTCACGTCTGCCACTGTGGCTGCACTGGTTACTATTTCATTGATGTTACAATTAACCTGCATTAAACTACCAAACACGCTGGATTCATTTGCAGGTACAATCGTAATACTTGCTACATTAGGAACTAATTGAACATGTAGGTATGCGGCTAATTCACTGAAGTAGAATGTTTCACCAAAGTCCCAATTGGCCACATCAAAATAACTATTAATTGCTGCAATCACTTGGCTTTGTACTTCATTGTCACTGATAACCACATTAGGATTCTTAATCACTAAGAAATTTGCCTGTAGTGTAGGATCTGCTTTGGCTCCAAACAAAGGTTTAAATGCCGCAGGATTATAAATGATAGTGTCACTGATGGCTTTGTAATTGTCTAGGCCACTGTAAGCAGTATCAAGTTCTTCACTGGTAGGTGCTGTTGGTTTGCTGATTAATCCAGTAGTGTCTTGTACCCATGCAAGATAGTCTGTGCTATATTGTTGCGTTAGAATATACAAGTCAATGATGTTGTTTGGGCTAGGATCAATACGGCGATTATTTGGACTATTATGGCGATACTGGAAGTAGATACTTTGGCGTCCTACTTTAGCCACATATCCTGACACAGGATTGAGTGTGTAAACAGCGCCACTAACACTCAATTGATAAAAACTATCAATTGGTGGTATATAGAACAGTTGTCCTGCTTGGTAGGTTGTTGCAGCTACCTGTGCATCGCGCAGTGATTGATATGTTGATACCACAGTACTATTGTCTACACTGGTCTGTACAATAAAATTATCATAGCCAGTGGTTTCTTGGAAGTAAACGTACTTGCTGTCAATGTTGGTTTCTGGGCTAACAATCAATTCAAACAGTTCAGGATTATCTGGGATGCCGTCATTGTTGACATCACTGAATGTAATTAAAATACGATTTTGATCTACATAGCCATCAACTTCAGTAATAGCTTTATAGATATACCAAATGTAGTCAAGTGCCAGTGGATTACTGTCATCGGGATTACTATTAACTTTTAACACTTTGATCTGATCGTGTACAGTTTGTCCTGTTGTGGTATCAAAGATCTTAGTCGTGCCGTCATAGTAGAAGTCTGTTTCTAATACGCTTTCAAACACATAGTTTAGGCCGCGATAGCTAACTGTGTAGGTTTTACCCACAGTTGTAAATGCGATAAGCCAGCTTGAATCTAACCCTGTACCAGATGTATCACCAGCATGAGCTAAACTAAAATCATTAGCAGTGTTTAAGTCGCCTGGTAGTACCATTTGCCAGCTGGCTAAACCTACATCATAGCGTAGACCAAAGTTAGCATAGGCTTGAATATAGCTGACCATTGCAGCTACAATGCTGTTAGAAAATGTTACATTGAATACTGCAAACACTTTGTCAGCAATAGCACCTGTAGGAACATTTTGGCTGATAGTCACTGGACCACTGCCATTAGGTAAATTACCCTGTCCTCCATTTGTACCATCACCTACTACTAATTCTACTGCACCATAGATATAGTATTTGTCACCAGGCTTGCTAGGTGTACCTGTTTGTATAGTATTTGTAGCGTCAAAGTAGTTACCTAGGCCTGCTGAATAACGAATAATACTACCTTGTACTATGTATTTGTTATTGCTGGTCACTGATGAGCCAATTTGTAAGATCTTACCTGATGCATCTGTAAAGTATCCTGTACTACCGTTAGCAATCACAGTTGATTTATTCCAGTAGATATTAGTCAATGCTATCAAAGGATAGTTAGCATAGAAAAATTGTGTAGTCTCAGGTGCTTGCGCAATTGGTGCTACCTTGTCATAGATCACACGATAGATGTCATTGGTAGTGGTGTAGCTGAAACTGAATGTATTGATAAAAGGATCACGATATAAGATACCATCATCTGCAAAAATGTTAGTGCTGGAATATTTGCCTGTTACATCAATAACATCAAGATAACGACTAATGCCGCTACTGGTACGGTTAACTGCTTTGATCTTTAAAATATTACTGAATAATGTGTAAGGTAAGATATTATAATCTTCACCTGTGATCATACGATTCTGTGTGTAGAACTGTTGTGGTGCTTTCTGACGTACATCGTCAAGACTTTCACGTGTGGCTGAATTTGCCACTGTGTACTGTAGACTGGCTGTGATTGTAATGGTTTCGACACGGCCACTTGCACTGATATAGTTAATAGGAACTACTACACCCTGCATTTCGTCAGGAGTAATTTTGTATTGTAGGCCATTGCTGGTTCTGTAATACACACGGAAATTGCCTTGTGGAATATTACTAAATGAGCCATCACCAAATACTAGATCAATTTGATCACCTGCACGACTGTTAACTTGATAGATATTTCTATTAGTGCTTTGATTGTAGATAACATTGGTATTGGCCACAGCTGGAACCTGTTCCCACAATGTGCCTAGATTGCCATTGGTGTCTACACTGTATAACCAAATGTCACTGTTGTTAATATTGTTAGTATTGATACTGTATACACGATTAGGCACACTTTCAGCAAAGTTAAAGTCTTGGCTTTGTAGTTTACCCTGTACAAAATACAAGAAGTAACCAGTATTAACTGATCCATTACCTAGGTTGTCATTTTTGTATAAGAAATTAAACGGTGCATTCAGATATGGATTTACTTCATATATGTATGATTGTCCTGCTGAAGTTGGGCTTACCATTTCAAACGGCATACCGGTGCCCGCCACTGTGGCATTGAAACTATATGTAGCTAACACATTAGGTATTAGATTAATCTGATATTCATCATTGGTGATGCCATTGATTAACTGGCTAGCACTAGGCTTACCAATAGCTTGATTGCTGATCAATGCAGCATTTAAGATTAAGGTAAATTGTTCTTGCCAGTTACCGTTGCCTGCATCTGCCCAGTTAATCACTAGGTTTGATAGATTAATACCATTGCTGTCGTAAATTGTTTCAGTTGTGCTAACTGATGTAAATTTTAAGAATCCACGACTGTTGATATTGCGTTTAGGGTTATAGCTAATTAAGCGAGCTAGTTTAAGAATACTGTCACGACGTTGTGCTGTGTCAATAAAGTTTTCACGTGCGTTTAAGTCGCCACGGAAAGCCAATGATTGGCCTAAAAAGGCAATCATATCAATTAAGGCAATGAACTCACTTGACTCAATGAAGTCATTAAAGTCTTCTGGATAGTAAAGCTGTAGGTAGCTTACCATTGAAGCACGAAGTGTTTCGTAATCGTAACTTTGGAAGTCAGCGTTACGGAATGTTTGATATAGTTTAGTCCAGTCTTCAGCGACTAATAAACTGGTTTGTCGTGTGGTGGTTGCCATCTTTATTCCCTAATATAATGTATTTATCAGGTTTAAAAACTGCGCAGTTAATAATTAGTGTGCTGTAAGGGTATTGGTTGCGTTGTTGAAGTTCATTAGCATGGTATTAACTTGATTAGTTAGTACATAGCGTAATTGTACTTCAATTTGTATGCCTTGATCATATTCTGTGATAACAATATTATCAAAACTCACACGCGGATCATAGGTAGCCACTGATTGTACATCTTGGCTGATCACTGATTTTAGGTCTTCTGTAAAAGGCTCGTGTAAGACATTCCAAATAATAGTACCAAAATTTGGATTCATTAGCTTTTCGCCCTTGCGGATATTAAAATGATTAAGTATATCGCGTTTAATCAAGTCAAAATCTGTCAAGCGCCAGTTTCTTGTGCCTGCTAGTGTACTAAAACCTTTATATGTGTTTGCCATACAAATATTTATCCGGCATTTACTGTTGATAATTGTGGCGCAAGTACCTGCACAGCATATTTGCCTTTGTTAAAATATGTGGCTCCAGTGGTGCCATAAGCATCTGCACCGCTTTTACCGTTGCGATAATCGCGTGCCCCGCCAGGGCCTAATAGGTGTGCCACAGCCAACATACCTGCTACGTCTTCTGGTGATTGATCAGATGTAACACAGCCCAATTTACACATACTGGTGTAATTGCGTTTGGTATAAGCACACATTGCGGCTTCTTGTTCTGCTGGACTACCTAAGAATGTCTGTAGGCTATCCATGCCGTTTTTGCCAGTCCAATTATTGGGATTGTTTAACTGTGCGTTTGACTTACAGGTACTCTTGACATAACGGCCATCAACCAGTGCAGGCCAACCAAATTGATATTTGCCTACGTAGCCAATGCTGTTGACTGTGTTATATTTGCCACCACTTTCACTCTTACCAATAGTGGTGTAGTAGGCAGTAAGTTGTGCAGAAGTCAGACTACCAATAGTACAGTCACAAGGTGGTTGGTTGCGTAGATCAGTTGCGGTTGCAGGATTTTTTATTCCTGTGTCTTGTGCTTGTTTAGTAGCATCTACAGGTGCATTATATGTTCCAGGCTGTATACCTGGACTTTGTGGCACAAAGAATGCTGCGGCTGTGGTTCTAGTAAATGGTTCGTGTGTTGGCGCAACCGTAACAATCGTATCTAATGTGCCAGGATTAATTACCCATTGTCCTACAGTGTTTTGTGCTGTATCAGGCAAACTCTGATGTTGAATACCTTTTACTTCTTTGGCTGATTTTGATTTTCCTGACTGTGCGTACCATCCGCTGCCATCTACAGCAACCACCCCACCTGATTTAAGTGATACTTGTCCTGTGGCATCTACAATAAATTCTCCGCCAAGTTTTAACTGTGTTGCTCCTGCTTGTAGATTAAATGCACCTGGACTTAGTATGTTAGTCGTTGACGTGTTCATTTGGAATGTGCTGGTGGCATTCATATTGATATTCTGTGCATTAAAGTTAATGTCAGCATCACTGTGGAAGTTAATAGTTCCAAGACTTCTAACATTAAAATTACTGCCAGCAAATATATTCAATGCGCCATCACTGCCTAACTCAATCCAATTATCACCATTGGCATTGGCAATATAAAGAATATTGTTAGTGTCATTCATCAGGATTTGATGTCCACCTGCTGAACGCAGACGTATCAATTGATCTATGCCTAGGGCTGTACCATCATCCATAACAAATGAATGTCCACCTTTACGTGTTTTAACAGTAAAGTAGTCAGGAGGTAAGTTGCCGCTGTTTAATTTAGTAACATATTCTTTGTCGTCTGCTGGATCGTTGACAAATGGACGGCCTGGGGTGGATATACCAAATACCTGACTAGGGCTTTCGCGCTGACTTGAGCTTGAAATAGCACCACGCACTGGATCTTTTTCAAGACCCTGTTGTTGTAGTATACCGTATTGGAATTTGTGTATGGGTTTATTGTTATTGTAGAAACTTGAATTAGTAACATCTGCTGTCTGATACTCATTGAATTCCACTACAGGAACAATGTCACCTTGTTTGTATGTGTTGTTTTCGTTTTTACCAAGACTAGTAGTATCTACATTAGGAGTACCAGCAATAGCTGGAATCATATAGTGACTTAGGCTTGAGTCAACACAGGCCAACCAGTATCCACGTAAAGGATCCCCTGCGATAAACAGAACAATCACTTCAACTTCAAGGTCTGGTGGTACTGCCCACATACCATAGCTGTGTGACACAGTTTCAAAACTGTTGGTTGTTGGAGACTGTGCTCCAGACTTCTGTACTTGACTGGTATAGCCCATGAATGGACTAGCATATGACACTGTGCGCCAATTGTTAGGATCATCAGCAGGTCCGCCTAGATCAGGAATATATACCTGTAGTCGACCACTGCGTGTTGGATCTAGATTGTTTTTAACCACACCAATGTATGGATACGGATCAACACGTGTGCCGCTGGCTTCTTCTCTGCGTAGATTTTTTGCTACTTTACTTGCTATTCTATGATCGATTGCCATTTTTTAATTATCCTGTAACTGCTGCTTGGCCAGGAACTTGATTCCCTTTAATACTTATTGGTGTAAAATTAGGAACGATTGCTTGTGGTTCTGTTTGATCTGTAATAACAGCACTAGGCGCTGTTTCGTTTACGGCCATCAAATCCTGTTGTCCAGGAGTAAATCCTCCGCCGCTGGTTTCTGTTTGATCACCATAGTAGCCTCCAGAATAGTCAGGGCCAATGGCCTGAGTAATCTGTTGGTCTTGGCCAGGTGTTTGATTATTAGCACTGTCTGCAGCAGAAGCAGTGCTTGGGTCTGGACCACCTCCAGCTACTTCTACAGTAGGCACAGGAGTTGGTGGAGTTACACCAGGAGTTATTTGAGCTGTTGGTGTTCTATTGTCACTGGTTTGATTATTTTGTCCATTGACATAATCGTATGCCTGCTGTCTTACCAATCTAACCAGTTCTAGTTCTTGTGTAAATTGTCCGTTGGTAAAGTGACTAGATACTTTAGTTACTATGTACAGTCCTGAAAACACACTCTGTTTGTAGTTGGTGTTAAACTTCATAAACCCAGTGGTTTCGTCAATGTCTGACGGAATTCTAAACAATAGCTGTACGTAAAGTCCGCCCTTGTCCATGACTAAACTACTGTTACCAGCAGTTAAACGTGGATCTGTACTGGGTTTAGATGCAACATTAAATCCTTCTAGCGGAGGTCTATAGAACACATCATCCTGTTTAATGTAGTCAGGATCTCCAATGATTTTTAATTTAACATTCAGCATGTCAGCTTGACTGTTGGTCATGATGCTGGCTTCTAGATCCACTGACGCAGTTTCTTTGGCTGTGCTAGCACCACCAGTGGCATTGCTTCTAGAGTTTTGTACTACTGGTTTCATTACCAGTGGCATCACAGCATCATATTGACTGCTGGCCGCAGTGGTAGTCGTAGGAGCATTACCACCGCCGTTGTAGTTTGGATAGTTTTGTGTTTGATTATCCGTGGTGTTGCTGGCCGCAGTTGGATTAACATCTGTTAGACTATTTCTATAGGCAGTGACCTGATTAAAGTATAGTGCATTAAATTTAATATCAAAATCTAAAACGTCATCATTTTGTCCTGTATACAGATAGTTGTAGTATTTCACAGGATATAGTTGCACACCTTGTGGGCCTATGTCAGCACGTAGATTGTAAATTTTATATGGTATTACACTGTAGGTAATTTCTCTGGCCCACACACGTTTACGTACATCAAAATCTAATAGTCTGACTGTAGGAATAATTTTAAACCAATACAGTGGTTTATCTTTTAATGCTTCTTTCTTGCTGGCATAGTCAGGATCTTCAGGCACAATCAATTGATTCTGTATGTAATCGCTATTTCTAACTATGTAGTCAATGAGCCTGTCAATAGTTGTGCCTGCTTGTATTTGAAATATAGCTTTAGTAGGATCATATAACGCTACGTTTGGGGTAGCTGGTGCCGCTGGAGCTGGTATTGTAGTTGTTACTCCAAGTCTAGCATTCTGTTGAGTAGCGTAGTCTTGCATACGTTTAGCATAGGCTGCATCTGACTCACCAGGTGCTTTGATAAAATATGTTTTGTCATATGAACCAGCAATGGCATTATTTGTTGTAGTGGCAGAAGCCGTGGCTGCTTTAATTGCGGCATTTTGAGTATTAGCATAATCTCTCATACGTTTAGCATAGGCTGCATCTGACTCACCAGGTGCTTTGATAAAGTATGTCTGATCTACTACCCCTGAAGTGTAGGTTGGTGTTGCACTGGTAGTAGCAGGTGTGGGGTTGGCTGTGGTTGTTTTAACCGTGCCGCCAACTGTCTGTCCTAGATCAGCACGCTTCATAGCCACAATGTCACCTGGGGTTTGATTGCCCTTCATTGATGTTTCTTTTGGTGTATGTCTAAGTTGATCTGTAAATAAACTGTCGCCTATGCTGATGGTTGTACCATCATCTAGTGTGGTCTTAGGAAATTCAAATCTATAGACATCAGCTACACTGATTTTATTATACTGCACCAACGCCTGCATCCATTGATTAATCGCACTGCCATAACTTGAGAATTTATTATATGCTGGAGGGGTTGATGGTGTTGGTTTAGCAGTGGCAGTGTTAGGCTGCGGAGTAGTTGGGATTGACGCAAATCTATTTTTCCCTGTGGTCTGCGTTGCTGAATTTGTTGGGGCAGGTGTTGATCCATTGGCCGCCTGCACTTCTGCTCTGACTGCGTTTAGTGCTGTGACTTCATCAGCAGTTGTGCCTTCTACACTTTGGAAAAAGTTAGCCACAGTGCTGGCAGTAATTTCAAAGTTTGCAGGAGTTGAACAGGTAGACATATCATATGCTGAATGATGGAATGGCACATAGGTGATTTTATATTCTGCACCTTTGACTGTTACTCTGATTTCCAAATTGGTGATTTTACATGGTACACGTTTTCTTAGATCTTCAATTGAGCCCAAGATACTGCCATCATCGCCCATGGCAAAGAAATCAATTTGAATTAGATATGGCATATCTAAATAGTTTTGTGCATTGATGTCTTTGGCCGCTAACAATAATCTTTCTACAAAGGTAAATCCATAGGGTTCAATTAAGGTAAATGACCCTTCTATGGCATTGGTATTTCTACTAAGGTCATTAGGCGCAATAACTGTGGTCATGCTAAAGTCTTCAAAATAGAAGTCTTCACTAAAGAATTGATTTCTAGGAAAATTATCGGGACTGTAACGGCCAGCACTGGCCACTAGAACATTTTTTGGTGTATAGGTTTGAGTTTCTACAGTATGATTATAGTCTGAATCTGATAGTAGATGTAAACTTAGACCGTAGATATAGCTAGGATAGTCTTTTAATCTATTAGGCAAAGGTTTGTTAGTATTAGTATCAGGTGTTGCTGTAGTAGGTTTACTAGGAGCATTAGGACTATTATAGTTTGGTGCTGTGTTTAAATTTTGTGTAGTATCTGCCGCAGGATTAGGTGCTGTGTCTGCTACACTTGCTTCATTGGCCACAGGTCCTGTTGTTATAGTTTCAGCACTAGGATCAAATCCGCCGCCACTGGCTTCATTTTGATCACCGTAGTATCCACCTGCATAACTTGGTGCAAGATTTTGTTGTTCGCTGGCAGACAATGCCGCAGGACCTGGAACATTGTTAGCCGTAGCTATAGTAGAACCGCCGCCACTGGCTTCTGTTTGTTCGCCATAGTAGCCGCCTGAATAGTCAGGTGCTAGGCCTGTAACACTAGGAGGAGGTGAACTAGGAGTATTGACTAACTGGGTTTCAGCGTTATCTTGAGTAATCACGTCAGTCATTTGTTACAATCCCAATGCTGATGTTAGATTCTGTTTCTGTGGTACGTAGATAACAACACCTGGCACAAAGTCAAAAATTGGATCTTGTATAACATTAGGATTTCTAACAGCAAATACCCACCATAGGCCTGGATCTCCATATAAGTCAAAGGCCAACAGATCAGGACGATTACCATATATCTTATCAATTTGGTATTGTACATCTGTAGAATTAATTGGTATGTTAGGAATATTAGCCACATCTAAGAAAAAACTGTAGATGTCTGTGTTAGCATACGGGCTGGTCTTGTTATAAGCCACGGTCATTAGATGAATCCTCCGACACCTGTTTTGGTGTCTTTGATTAATTTACCCTGCGCAAAGTCAGTTAGGTTAAATCTATTGTGTAAATTATTGCGACTATACATTGGGCGTAGAGTCACTGCAATGGTACTGGTAGTAGGCACACGAGTATGTGTGGTTATGGTACTAAATCCTGTGGTGTTGCCTGCAGCCACAATGGCTTTAGTTGCCGCTGTTGTAGCCTGTGTACTAGACTGCAACAGACTAGGTACTGTACCTGGATCCAGTGCGCTGGTATCTACACTACTGTTTGGTCCTTGTGTATTTTGTGGACTTTCTGTAGATGTTGTTAGACTAGTTTGGCTAATTGGCACTTGTATGTAGTCAGCTTCATTTGGTAAGGTATGAGTGAAACTAGTAATCACGCAAGGAACGTGCGGGAAGTAGTGACTGCCGTAGCCGTCTAAGAATACAATAGGTGGAGGATTGCCTACGTTAGCGCCTTGACCAAAGAACATTTTAGTCACACTACGGAAGAAGTAGACTGCGGCCATTAGATATTGTCCGTCTGCCACTGTCTGTACAGTAAATTCACCAGATACCTGTATGTCTGCCACTTCTGAATAGTTGTAGAAATGTGCGGGATAATTACTATGTGTAAGCTGTGCAGTGCTGTAGTTGGCGTTATGTGTCACTGCAATCTGTGGTGTGTATGGCCAAATAACTCCGTTAGTTTCTACCAATGGATACATCAATGAATTTGCTGGGATTCCAGGATCTTGATAGAATATTTGTGCGCTAGGTGCTAGACTTACACGCACACGCCAATCATCTTCAGCAGCCGCAGTTGCTCCGCCCTGTGCGCTAGCTGATTGAAAGCCAATATTAGGTACATTTACAGGAGCACTAGAAGCGCCGCCAGGCAACAGTCCAGCAACACTTAGTCTGCTGGTACTGGGATTTAGTAAATCAAATGCAGTGTTACTGCCGCCACCTAGGCCTGGTACGCTGCCTGATTGTCCAAATAATCCGCCAAATATTGACATGTTGTAAAATACCTCTTGTATCATGTATTTATAGGTTATATAATAGTAGTAGTTTAAAAGGAACCCCTGAACTATGAGAAAGGTAAATTATCTTAATAATAAAGATATTCTTAAAGAAATTGCAAAAAGTAAGCTGACATACTGTAGTTTTATAGATGATTCAGTTAAAAATTATGATATGATTGTTACTGGTGTAGGAGCAATCACTAAAAAAGCAGTAACAGAAGCACGTAAGCTACGTGCAGAACGCCTAGCTAAAGAACAACAAGAAGCAGAACTACTGTTAGGAAATAAGCGCAAGCTAGATGAATTCCTAACTCCTGCCAAAGATATTCCAGTCACTGATGTGGTTTTTCGTGTGATGACCTGGGACCACATACCCATCGACGAAGCAAAACAAAAGAAAGCTGACGCTAAAGCCCAAGAAGAATACGATTCTGATGAAGATAACTTTGAAACAGAATACGACGAGCCTGTAGTAGTCAAAGGCGCAACCAAGTATACCAAAGTAAACTTTCCTCCGTTCCAACACTACAAAGTAGATGAAGAATTAAATCCTATTTGTGTAGGTAAAAGTCATTGGAAAGGTGGTTTAGAAAAAGGCAAGTTCAGTAAAGATCATGGCACTATGACTGCTAAACTAGCACACATGTTTATTAAACTATGTGAACGCTATGCTACTAGGTCTAACTGGCGTGGTTATACTTATAATGATGAAATGCGTAGCCAAGCATTATTACAACTAAGTCAAATCGGCCTACAATTTGATGAAGCAAAGAGTCAAAATCCATTTGCCTATTACACAGCGGCAATCACCAACAGCTTTACCCGTGTTCTTAATATTGAAAAGCGCAATCAAAACATTCGTGATGATATTTTAGAAATGAATAATTATTCTCCAAGCTACACACGCCAAGGAGACTGGGGCGGAGGTGGTGGCCACTACGAAGAATAATTTGGCAATTCGCAATTTGCACTTTGACCTTAACTAACTTATACTATATACATGGCTAACCTATTTAAAAAAGCGGCTGTTTGCACGGATATTCACTTTGGATTAAAGTCTAACAGCCAAACACACAACGACGATTGTCTTAATTTTATCAAGTGGTTTATTGCTACCGCCAAAGCTGAAGGTTGTGAGACCTGCTTCTTTACAGGTGACTGGCATAATAACCGCGCGGCAATTAACATCGTCACACTTAATTACAGTCTACAAGCCCTGGAGTTATTAAATGCCGCTTTTGATCGTGTATATTTTATCCCTGGCAATCACGATCTCTACTATAGAGATAAGCGTGATGTACAAAGTGTCGAATGGGCAAAGCATCTACCCAATGTACAAATTGTTAACGATTGGTTTTCAGACGGTGACGTTGTCATTGCTCCTTGGCTCGTTGGTGACGATCACAAACGGGTACCTAAACTAAAAGGTCAATACTGTTTTGGGCACTTTGAACTACCGCATTTCTACATGAATGCCATGGTACAGATGCCAGACACAGGTGAAATCCAAGCTGATGCTTTCCGAGGGTTTGATAAGGTGTTCAGTGGACACTTCCATAAGCGTCAAGAAAAAGGCAACATTGTCTACTTAGGTAACTGTTTCCCACATAACTACGCAGATGCAGGCGATGATAGTCGTGGCATGATGATCATTGAATGGGGTAAAGAGCCAGAATATCGCACATGGGCTAACCAACCTAAATATAGAGTATATAATCTAAGTGATGTTCTACGCACTCCAGAAAATTTACTACTGCCAAACATGCACTGTCGTGTTAATCTAGACATTGACATCAGTTACGAAGAAGCAACATTTATCAAAGAAACATTTGTTGGTACATACAATCTGCGTGAATTAACACTACTACCTGTTAAAGATGTTACTGTTGGTAGTGACATTGTTATGGGTAATATACAATTTGAAAGTATTGACACCATTGTTACTAATCAATTGACTAATATTGCAGGTGATGGGCACTACGATCCTAACTTACTACTTGATATCTATAGGCATCTATAATTGTTTAAAATCAAATATCTAACTGTTAAAAACTTTATGAGTGTAGGTAACGCTACACAGGCTGTTAACTTTGACCGCAGAGACTTAACCTTAGTCTTAGGTGAAAACGTTGACCTAGGTGGTGATGACACAGGTGCACGTAATGGTACAGGTAAAACTACTATTATCAACGCACTGAGTTATGCTCTATACGGACAAGCACTGACTAACATTCGTAAAGACAATCTAGTTAATAAAACCAATCAAAAGGCCATGCTGGTTACTATTGACTTTGAAGTTAATGGTGTTGAATATAGAATTGAGCGTGGTCGCAAATCTAATGTACTTAAATTCTATATTGGTGATCAAGAACAAGAAGCCAAGGACGATAACAGTCAAGGTGACAGCAGAGAAACACAGCAAGAAATAGAACGTTTATTAGGCATGAGTCACGAGATGTTCAAGCACGTGGTTGCATTGAACACCTACACTGAGCCATTTTTAGCACTAAAATCAAATGATCAACGTGCTATCATCGAACAACTGCTAGGTATTACCTTATTGAGTGAAAAAGCAGAAGCACTCAAAGAGCAAAGTAAGGCCACAAGGGACGCCATTCAGCAGGAAGAAGCCAACATCAAAGCTGTGTCTGATGCTAATAAACGTATTGAAGAGCAGATTGAAGCGGCACAGCGTCGTCAGATGCTATGGTTAACTAAACACAAAGATGATGTTCGTAAACTACAAGAAGCACTTGACGAATTGCAAAAACTAGATATCGATGCAGAGATTCAAGCACATAAAGAACTGTCAGCGTACAATCAAAAAAGCAAAGACATTGCTGATTTAAACACTGCTATTCAACGATCTACACAGGATCTACAGCGCGAAGTCAAAGGCATTGCTAACTTAACCAGTGATATAGAAACTCTTCGTGATCACAAGTGTAATACCTGCGGTCAGGATCTGCATGATGAAAAACATGCAGAATTGTTGTCTATCAAAGAAAGCAAACTACGTGATGCTGAGTTACAACAGAATACACATGCTAGTCAATTAGAAGAACTAATTGCAGCCAAAGCATCTATAGGTGAGCTAGGTGTTAAACCTACCACATTCTATGATACTGAAGCAGATGCTATTCAACATCGTAGCAGTGTTGCTGGATTACAGCAACAGTTAGCTGCTAAGTCAAAAGAAGAAGATCCTTATACAGAGCAGATTGCAGACATGAAAACCACTGCCCTGGCTGAGATTGACTATTCTATGATGAATGAACTGACTCGCCTTAAAGAACATCAAGAGTTCTTACACAAACTATTAACTAACAAAGATTCTTATATACGTAAACGTATTATTGATCAAAATTTAAGCTACCTAAACGCAAGATTAAGTCAATACCTAGATCGTATTGGTTTACCGCATACTGTGGTGTTTATGAACGACCTAAGCGTTAATATTACAGAACTAGGTCGTGAACTAGACTTTGATAACCTAAGTCGTGGTGAACGCAATAGACTTATCCTTAGCTTGTCGTGGGCATTCCGTGATGTATGGGAAAGTTTATATCAACCAATTAACTTGTTGTTTATTGATGAATTAGTAGACAGCGGCATGGATGCATCAGGTGTAGAAAATGCCTTGGCTATTCTTAAAAAGATGTCGCGTGATGCACACAAATCAATTTGGTTAGTAAGTCATAGAGATGAACTAGGCGGGCGTGTAAACAACATCCTTACAGTGGTAAAAGAAAATGGCTTTACCAGTTATAACACTGATGTTGAGATTGCATAGTGAAATTAGCAACATGGCATTGGCACATTGAAATATCTAGCAAGTGTACACTTAAGTGTCCGCGATGTGCTCGCACAGAAGTGCCTGACACATTAGTAAACACAGAATTAAGTTTAGACTTTTTTAAAAAGAACTTTACACCAGAGTTTATACAGAAAAACGTAGAAAAGATTACATTCTGCGGTGATGACGGTGATCCTATATATGCACACGACCTAATTCCAGTCATTCGTTATATTAAAAGTGTTAAACCTGTTAAAATTGTTATAGTTACCAATGGTAGCTATAAGAAAACTGAATGGTGGCAACAATTAGGACTTGCTTTAGATGCTGATGATCATGTACACTTTAGTTTAGACGGGTGGGATCAAGCCAGCAACGAACAGTATAGAGTAAACAGTGATTGGTCTAGCATCATAGCTGGTATTACTGCTTTTAATTTTACCACACAAGCATATACTACCTGGGATGCTATCGCATTTAGTTTTAATCAAGATCGTTTAGACTACATGCAAGAACTAGCACGTACACTAGAATTTGATCAGTTTCAATTGACTCGCAGTACTAAATTTAACAAAGTCTACACTGTATATCCAGAAGGCGACCCATTACAGCCTAGAAATGAGTTGATCAGCAGTAACTACAGGTTTCAACGAGAAATTATTAATCTTTCTGGGCGTAAAGAATCCACAGTAGGCTACGAAACTAATTTAAACCTCTATCAATCAGCTGAGGAAATAAATGGAGTTAAAGCACTGTGTGGGATTGGGGCCAAAGGACTGTTTATCAACAGTCAAGGACATTTCTTTCCTTGCTGTTGGGTAGCAAATAGATATTCACACAATAATGAGTGGTTAGACTTAGCAAAAAGTTTTAATTTAAATGAAAAACCACTAGATATTGTGTTACAAGATTCATTCTGGGACAAAAAATTTGAAAATTTTTCCTGGACTGAGTGCAAGACTAAATGTAATATATCAGTAGTAAATCAACAATACGCAACCGAATGGTAAGGAGAATTGCATGGCAGATAAACCACACCCAAGTAAACGACACAATAACCCAATGCAGTATAAGAGTGGTAAGGCCAGATTAGGTCCATTGAATGTCAAACAGCTTTCAGAATTGTTAAATAAAACACAACGTAAGAAAGATAAAGCAAAAATTACGAGAGAACTTGCTCGTAGACAAGCAGTATAATTTTTAAAAAGGAAAAGAAAATGGCAACATTACATGAACAAATTTTAGAAGCAATTGAAACATACAAAGCAGAATCAGAAAAGTTTGACGGTAAGGGTGTTAAAGCCGCTGCCGCACGTGCTCGTGGTGCATTAGGTGACTTAGGCAAACTAGCCAAAGCTCGTCGTGCAGAAATCCAAGAGAAGAAAAACAGTTTATAATTGAAAAAGATTTTATACATCAACGGAGACAGTTATTCTGCACCAACTGAGTATGGGATGTATGGCAATGTTTTATCACATCAATATAATATTGGGTTAGTAAACAAAGCTGTCATTGGTAGTTCAAACCACAGAATAATTCGATCTACTCTAGAAGATTGTATAAAATTTAAAAGACAAAATATAAACGTATATGTGATCATTGGCTTATCATTTTTCACACGTGAAGAAATATGGGCTAACACAGATAATGAATTTGTTAAAAGACTTAACGAATGCCCTGAAGGAAAATTTGTTACTTTAGACTCAGTTCGTAAAGAAGATTTAACTATTTTTGATAAACGACGATTAGTTGATTTAAATATTAATGTGCAGGTTGTACAATTACTTGTTAATATTTTTATGTTAACTAACACATTAACTTTATTAAATATTCCTCATTTTATTTTTTCTGCGGCGCATAATCAGCCCAACAGTGAATTAAAATGGGGATATTTAAATCAATTAGAAGTTTATCAAGATATTAAAAAAAGAAAGAATATTTTAGATATTTTTAATTTCAGTATCCCAACCTGGGCTAAAGAAAATAATGTAGATACTTCTGATACTGGGCATTTAGTGAGTATTGGCACACATAAAATATTTGCTGATTATCTCTATGATAATCATCTATCAAAATTAAATTGGGACATCAATGATGTATGAATATCCGTGGACTTACAATGGAAAAATATTTGAGTCTGAGGATATCAACAACTATTATGGCTTTATATATAGGATAACTAATACTGTTAACGGGCATGATTATGTTGGCAGAAAATACTTCAAAACCATCAAAAAGAGACCACCTCTAAAAGGCAAGAAAAACAAACGTAGGGAAACAGTTGAAACTGATTGGAAAACTTACTGGGGCAGTAGTCCTAGACTCCAAGCAGATATAGACAAACTAGGCCGGGACAAGTTCACACGTGAAATCATACATCTATGTGAGTCACGTGGCGAAACTAATTACTTGGAAGCCTATTATCAGTTTAAGGAAAATGTATTGTTACGTGAAAACAACTACAATGGCATTATTCAAGTTAGACTAGGTAAGAATTCCGTTAAAGATTTAAAGATTACAAAATAACAGCCCTTTTGCAGATTAAGTTCTGTGTCATGAGGAGATGGTGCTCGCGTAATGGCCGCACTTGGAACGTCTAGAGTAGACTAGACACATGACGGCACGGCAATCAATTAGGTGTAAAAACCAAAAGATTCAGGCTCTGAAACAACTCAACCTGAGAGCAAAACAACAGTTGGCTAACTACGGCTGTTTGAGCTACCGCCAGAGAAATCTAGAGTAGGGAGTACAGGCTGACCGCTTCCGTGCTGATGATAGCAATCTCTTTTAGTTAGTGTGCGAGTAGGACTCAGATAAAGCTCTCGTTGCAATTTGCCTGTAATAGGTAAATTGTGACTGAAGGATCTAGATAAAGCATTTAAGAACGTACAATAGTTCAATATATCTTAGATTAAAGAGATTAGAAGAAAAAGCATTGAGCGCAAGCGAAAATGCAGATGTCGTAGACATCTTAAAAGAATGGAAACTTACTCTTTTTAGTTGTTTCTAAGTTATCTTTGATTATCTCACCAATAATGTCTCTTTCTGATTTACTTAACAGCATAGATTCATCATAGCTAAGACCACCACGCATGTACCAACACATTCTTAAGGCGTCTTCTTTAAAGGCTCTTACCTCTTTGTCCATCTTTTCTAACTGCTGGACAATTTCTTCGTTACTTAGAGCTAAGAGCCTAGACCGAAAAAATTTGCGTAGTCAAACGTAACTTCTGTTTTATATTCATGCTGACATTCGTCACAGACATTATCATATGGTTTAAGACCAGCAGTACTGGCAATCTCAGCTAGTTTTTCCTGTACTTTGCGTACCGTTGCACTGCTGGTGCTAGAATAAAACTCTCTAATAAACCCGCTGTCAACTACCTTGGTTCCATCACTCATTAGAATATATTCTGTGCTGGCTGTTAGGTTGTCTAGATTTAATTCAATTAGTTCTTCTGTAATGGCCTTAAGGTTAGCATCACGGTCTTCTTTGCTGATTTCATTTTCGCCTTGAGCTAGAACATTTAAAATACGTTGTTCTTTATATGTGATGCTGTTGGCGTTGTTGACTGCAAAATAGTTCTGTGGTTTAAGTTTGATAGTCAAATCAGGTTCTTGAATCAAATTATCAAAGTTTGGCATGGTGATTTGATCCAGGGCCGCGTTAAGATTAACAGTATGATCATTAGTGTGTTTGCACTTAGGACAACTGGTATTGATGTCCATATCACTGCCATAACTGGCAATACGTATAGCAATCAAACAAGCATCAACGTCTACACTAGGCATAGCCCACGGGTCTTGAATACTAGGAATACAGCTTTTGACTACTTCTACAATGGCTGATCCGTTGATTAAACTATCTGGTGTACGCAGGGTAATTTCATCTTTGGTAGTCATAGGGTACACAGGCAGTTCACCTGTAGCACTGAGTGTTAGTGCGCCCTCAGGCCAATATTTGCCCTTACTAGGTAACTTTAAAAAGATCGCAGGTTGGCGAAAATGCTTGGCTAAAGGATTAGTTTGATTCATGGTGATTTTTTCCAATAAATATATGATATACTACGTAATATTTAGCACCAATAAAGTGAGCATATAATAAATGGATGAAGAAAAATTACTGGAGATGTTCCAGCGCCTGTTTGAAAAGATGGGAGCTTCTGTGGACAACTGGTCAGAAGAACTAGACAAATCCACTAAAGGTCAAACTAAGCAAGAAAAATTAATTGACCGAATCACTAAACAGTTCACTAAACTTAACTCAGATCTTGAAAAAGGTCGTAAAAAGATCATTGACCTTGGCCCTACTATCAAAGATCTTGATCAACAAATTGAAGATCTTGATGAAGGTGTAAAAAAATCTGAATTAGAAATAGAACGCCAACGTCTGGCCAACCAATTCCTCACAGCACAGTACAAAAAAGCCGCGGTACAACTAACATCAGCTATTGGCGATACACTGGTCAAGGGCATATTCAAAGGTACTAAAACACTAGTAAATGATCTGCAGAGCAACAGTAGTGGCATAGCACTAGCTGGCGATCTAATGACGCAGGCTATAGATTCGTCACAAGCTGGCATGACCGCAGTAGGAAAAACAGGCGAAGCTCTTGGGTCTGGTATGGCACAGCTTGGTGGCAAAACAGGCAAATTTGGTATAGCCTTATCTGCTGGGTCGGCCGCATTAGAATACTTTACAGCAGGTGTTGCTGAAGCTGCTAAAGCCGGCATTGACATGCTGGTTAAAGAAGTTGAAAAAACAGTCAAAGCATTTAATGACACAACAGCATCAGGCGCACTATTTGCACACGGCATGGATGATCTGCGTGCAAACGCATCACGTGCTGGTCTAACAGTTGAACAGTTTGGTGCAGTGATTAAAAATAACAATGCGGCTCTAGCAGAATCTGGTATGACAGTAGAAACAGCAGCCAGAGCTGTAGCTGATGTTACTAGTAGATATGCTGTTCAAACAGGCAAAAGCGGATTAACCTTACAGCGTGAAATGCAAAACCTAGGTATTGGTTTCCAAGAACAAGCAGAAATCACAGCACAGGTTATTGCCAGTTATAAAAAAACAGGTGCGCAGGCTACTAACTCACAGGTAGCGGCAGCCACTGTTGAAATGGCTAAAAACATGAAAGCCATGTCAGACATCATGGGCGAAGAATACAAAGCACGACAAGATGCCGCTAAAAAACAAGCAGAGCAGTATGCATTCCAAGCTAAAGTTAACGAGATAGCTAGAAAAACTAACGATCCTGGATTGGTAAATCGTGTAAATCAAGCATTGGGTGCGATGAGCGAAAGTAATCGTAGAGCGGCTATTCAAGCCACAGTATTAGGTGGTGCTGTTACTGACGTAGCAGCCAATCTAACAGGTGCCGCGGCTGCAGGGCAAGATTTTGGTAATGCACTGTTAAGTGGCAGAACAGATATTAAATCTTTAACTGACGGTACTGCTAAACTCAATGATTCATTCCAAGCTGGCACTAGCGAAATGGGCGCAGCTATTAGCCGTGCTACTATTGCTACTGGTGACCTAGCAGATGTGTCACAGGCCTATGATCAACAGCAACAAGATTCATTTAAAATGAATACCAAGAATAGAGACAAAGCACTATCAGATGCAGACAAACTATCAGCGGCACACGGTGGCCTACAAGAAGAGGTAATGGGCGCAGAAAAATCTGCACAAGATTTGAAGATGGCATTACAAAAAGAATTAACTCCCGCAATTAAGAGTTTTGCTAGTGTAGCCAATCAAATACTTGACGGAGTTAAGAAAACTCTAGCCAAAGCAGGCATAGGTAATCCAGGCGAAACAGGACGAGACTGGACAAAAATAGCAGAAGGTGCTGGATTAGCTATTGCAGGTGTAGTTGGTGGTATTGCAACATCATGGACTGGTGTTGGCGGAGTTGCTGGCGGTATTGCCGCAGAGCAAGGCGCATCAATGATGATGTCTGGGTGGAATGACCCAGTAGTCAAAAAAGCCGACGGGGGCATTGCAGATGGTCCTGTAAGCGGTTATGCGGCTCAATTACACGGCACAGAAGCAGTGGTACCACTACCAGACGGTAAAAATATTCCAGTAGAAGTTAAACAAAACACAATGGGCGGAATTGATCCTAAGATGATGTCAGACATGCTGCATGAACTGAAAAAAGGTCACGAAATGACCAAACACAGCATGGATGAATTAGTGCGACATGCTAGAACCACCGCTGGCTACTCATCACAATTAGTTCAACTAGCTAGTTAAGGCGATAAATACTGTATCTTTAAAGAGAGCATAATATGGCCTGGAAAAAATATTTCAAAACAGCAAACTCAAATTCTGCGGGATTAATGAGTCCAATTGGTAGCGGTGGTAATCTACCAGATCCACGTTATAGCAACTATGCTAGCCAACTACCAGAAGTTTACATTGGACACCCAAATCGTACAGAACGCTACAATCAATACGAACAAATGGACATGGACAGTGAAGTAAACGCGGCACTAGATATCCTTGCTGAGTTCATGACGCAACCTAATATTGAAAACGGCACAGGTTTTGATTTATTCTTTAAAGAAGATCCAACAGACAACGAAGTTAAGATACTTAAAGACCAATTACAACAATGGGTTAGTTTAAACGATCTTAACAAACGCCTATTCAAACTAGTGCGTAATACTATCAAATACGGTGATCAGGTATTCTTGCGTGACCCAGAAACATTTAAGTTATTTTGGACAGAAATGTTCAAAGTGACCAAGGTTATTGTTAACGAAGCAGAAGGCAAAAAGCCAGAGCAATATGTTATCAAAGACCTAAACATCAATTTTCAAAACCTAACAGCCACAGCATTGAGCAGTAGTGATACCTTTGTTAATCACCCGCAGGTAGGTGGACCAAGTGGTAGTTATGTACAACCACAAACACCCTACAGTGGCGGCAGTCGTTTTAGTCACGCTAAAAATGAAGCTGTTATTGATGCAGAACACGTAGTACACCTAAGCCTAACAGAAGGTTTGGACTTAAACTGGCCATTTGGTAACAGTGTATTAGAAAGTATCTTTAAGATCTTTAAACAAAAAGAACTACTAGAAGATGCTATTATTATCTATCGTATACAACGTGCTCCAGAACGCAGAATCTTTAAGATTGACGTAGGTAACATGCCAACACACATGGCTATGGCCTATGTTGATCGTATCAAAAATGAAATCCACCAACGTCGTATTCCTACGCAAACAGAAGGTGGACAAAACATGATGGATGCTACCTACAATCCATTATCAACTAACGAAGACTACTTTTTCCCAACTACAGCAGATGGTCGTGGATCAACAGTAGAAGTATTCCCAGGTGGACAAAACCTTGGTGAAATTACAGACTTGCGTTATTTTACTAACAAGATGTTCCGTGGTCTACGTATTCCCTCAAGCTACTTGCCAAACGGTATTGACGAAAGTGAACGCACATTCAGTGACGGTAAAACAACCACAGCACTTATTCAAGAATGGCGTTTTAACCAATACTGTATGCGCCTACAACGTTTGATTGTTGAAAAACTAGACATGGAATTTAAAATGTTCATGCGCTGGAGAGGTGTAAACATTGACAACAGCTTATTTGAACTACGTTTCAATGAACCACAAAACTTTGCCAAATATCGTCAAGCTGAGCTTGATCAAACACGTATTGCTACATTCACGAGCCTAGAAGGTATTGGGTATTTGAGCAAACGTTTCCTACTAGAACGTTACCTAGATCTAAGCGAAGAAGAAATGACACGCAACGATGAGCTATGGGCTCAGGAAAACGGTGTAGTAGAAGATACTACTGCTCCTGATGCTGGTCTACGTAGCGTTGGCGTAAGTAATGCAGGTATTCAACAGGATTTAGAAACTCTAACGCCAAATCCTGAAGGACAACTGCCGGCTGGCGCAGTGCCAGGAGGCCCAGAAGAAGCAGGTGCTCCAGGTAGCGCACCAGCTGGCGGTGGTGGTGCTCCCGCTGGTGGATTAGGTTTGTAGGTTTTTGGTAAATAATAACATGAACCTACTAGAAGTCTTTGACCAAATGCCGCAGGGCTATCGCAGCGAAAAAGAAGATCATACTGAGATAAAACTCAAAGATCTACGTAAAACCAAGCTGACTCTAAAGCAGATTAATCGCCTACGTATTATGAATGATGTACGTAAGTTAGAACACGAACAAAAGATCACAGGCGTACAAAAACAGTACAAAGCCCCTCCAGCTGAAGCGTCAGTAGCATAGTTATCCTCCAAAACGATTCAAAAAACTAGCATTTAACCCCCTTTTCTGTAATAAAAAGTAAATATATTAACATAATACATTTACTCTCAAGTATTAGTCCGGATTTAATATTAATTTTTAAGGAGTTCTTAAATGAGCAACAAATACGAACAATTAGTCGAATTCATCATTAACGATGAAACAGACAAAGCTCGTGAACTTTTCCACAAGATCGTTGTAGAAAAATCACGTGATATCTATGAAAGTCTAGTTGAAGAAGAAGACCTAGACGAAGTAATGGGTGGCAACGAAGTTGAAGAAATGGTTAACGACGTTCAAATGGACGAAGAAGGCATTTCAGAAGAAGAAGAAGAGTTTGGTGACGAAGAAGATTCTGAAGAAGACGAAGATGGTGCTTTTGATCACGACGAAGGTCACGAAGAAGCTGGTGAAGCTGAATTAGAAGATCGCGTGGTTGACCTAGAGTCAGCACTTGACGAACTTAAAGCAGAATTTGATGCACTAATGGCTGATGAACAACATGAACCAGAACATCATGATGGTGTTGACGATCCAAATTTTGGCGGCGAAGAAGACATGATGTACGAGTCAGCTGAAGACGACGAAGAAGATGACGAAGAAGACGACGAAGAAGATTTAGAAGAATCTATCGTTCGTGAATACGTTGAAAACGTTGGTACACCTTACTCAGGTGAATTAGATGGTAAAGAAGGTAAAACAGTTGGTACAGGTAAAAGCTTCAAATCACCTATCCAAACTAAAGACCCTGTAGCATCTAAGAACGACATGGGTGGTTCAGCTAAGAATATCGCTACTGGTAAAGCTAATGCTAATCCAGATGGCAACACACCAGCTAAAGAAGGTGCTGCAAACGCTTACAAGAAAGGCGAAACAAAAATGCCACACAGCGGTCAATTTAAAAACGTACCAGGCAGCAAGAAAGTTTGGGATGGTGGCGGAGATGGCGGTCACGGTGCTGAAAAGAAAGGCGCTGGTGAAGGTAAACTAGCTGGTAACGACGGTAGTCGCCCAATTGGCAAAACACCTGTTATCAAAACAACACCACGTTAATTATTAGGAAACCATAGCAATGGCATTTTATCTTAAAGAGAACTTAACTTTTGACGCAGCTAGAATGGAGGTTCTAACAGAATCTTCAGCTGACGGCAAAGGTAAGAATCTTTACATGAAAGGTATTTTCATTCAAGGTGGCGTTAAAAACCACAATGAACGTGTATACCCAGTAACTGAGATTGAAAGAGCCGTTAGCACACTAAATGAACAAATCAAGGGTGGCTACAGCGTCTTAGGCGAAGTAGATCACCCTGATGATTTGAAAATCAATTTAGATCGCGTGTCACATATGATTACTGATATGTGGATGGATGGTCCTAATGGTTTTGGCAAATTAAAGATTCTTCCTACTCCAATGGGTCAGTTAGTTCAGACCATGTTGGAATCAGGAGTAAAACTTGGTGTTTCATCTCGTGGTAGCGGCAACGTGAACGAGGGAGACGGCAAAGTAAGTGACTTTGAAATAGTCACAGTAGATGTAGTTGCGCAACCAAGCGCACCAAATGCATATCCAACAGCTATCTACGAGGGGTTGATGAATATGCGCGGTGGCAGTAAGGTATTCGAGATGGCAAAAGAAGCCAGCGCAGATCAAAAGGTACAAAAATATTTGAAAGAGCAAGTTACTCGCTTGATCAAAGATTTGAAAATTAAATAGGAGATCACAATGTTAGACGCTATCAAACCATTGTTGGAAAGCGGCATCATTAATGAAGATACTAAGCAAGCTATCAGCGAAGCTTGGGAATCACAAATTAATGAAGCACGTGAAGCTGTTCGCTCTGAATTGCGCGAAGAGTTTGCACAACGCTATACACATGACAAACAAGTAATGGTTGAAGCTCTAGACAAAATGGTTACTGAAAGTCTCGCCGCTGAACTCAAAGAGTTCGCCGAAGAGAAACAAGCTCTTGTTGAAGACCGCGTGAAATTTAAACGTCACATGGTTGAATCAGCAGGTAAGTTTAATGACTTTATGGTTACTAAACTTGCAGAAGAAATCAAAGAACTACGTGCAGATAAGAAAGTTCAAAACGAAGCAGTAGCTAAGTTAGAACGTTTTGTTATTCATGCGCTAGCTGAAGAGATCAAAGAGTTTGACCAAGACAAGCAAGCTGTTGTTGAAACTAAAGTAAAACTAGTAGCAGAAGCTAAACAAAAATTAGCTAAACTACAAGAAGCTTTTGTTGCTCGCAGTGCTAAACTTGTTAAGGAAGCAGTGGCAAACAATCTAGGCTCAGAACTAGCTCAACTTAAAGAAGATATCCAAGCTGCTCGTGAGAACATGTTTGGTCGTCGCTTATTTGAAGCATTTGCTCAAGAATTCGCTGTTACACACTTAAGTGAAAACGCTGAATTCGCAAAACTTAAAGCAGAAATTGCAACGAAAGATGCAGTGATCGCTGAAAGCAAAAAAGCACTAGCTGAAAAAGAAGTATTAGTTGAGTCAAAAGAAAAAGAAGTTCGAGTAATCAAAGAAAGTGTAACTCGCAAGGAAGCACTAAACGGTTTACTCAAAACATTAAACAAAGAGAAAGCTGAAGTAATGAGCAGCCTACTCGAGAATGTGCAAACTGATCGTCTTCAGGCTGCATATGAAAAGTATCTACCAGCAGTTCTAAACAACACTCCAGCTGTTAAAGCTGAAAAAGCTGTATTAGCTGAGAGTCGTGTAGAAGTGACAGGTGATAAATCTGCTAAAACAGACGTAGAAGTTGCTACTAATGTAGTCGACATCAAACGTTTAGCAGGGCTAAAATAGTAGTAAATTTTAAAAGGAAAATAAAGAAATGACAACCCAACTATTAGAAGGCCGTTGGAACGAGACCAAAGACGCCCTGTTAGAAGGTCTACAAGGTTCAAAAAGAACCTCAATGGCAATTATTTTGGAAAACACTAAGAAGCACTTGATGGAAACTGCAACTAGTGGTGCTACAGCAGTAGGTAACGTAGCAACATTAAACCGCGTGATTCTTCCAGTGATTCGTCGTGTAATGCCAACTGTTATCGCTAACGAAATCATCGGTGTTCAACCAATGACTGGCCCTGTAGCGCAAATCCACACTCTACGTGTGCGTTATGCTGACTCACAAGCTGCTGGTTCAATTGGTGGCGACGCTGCAAGTCCAGGCGATGAAGCATTATCACCATTCAAAATTGCTGTAGCATACTCAAGCCAAACTTCAACAGGTTTAGCTGCATCTACAAGCTCTTTAGAAGGTACACCAGGTAACAGAATCAACGTTCAAATCTTAAAACAAGTTGTTGAAGCGAAAACTCGCAAACTATCAGCTCGTTGGACATTTGAAGCTGCGCAAGATGCACAATCTATGCACGGTCTAGACGTTGAAGCTGAAATCATGGCTGCTCTAGCACAAGAAATCACTGTTGAAATCGACCAAGAGATTTTAAACAGCTTGTTAGCTTTAGCACCAAACACATACAACTACAACCAAGCTACTGTATCAGGTACTGCTACATTCGTTGGTGACGAACACGCTGCTCTAGCTGTTCTAATCAATCGTTCAGCAAACTTGATTGCACAACGTACACGTCGTGGTGCTGGTAACTGGGCAGTTGTAAGTCCAGAAGCTTTAACAGTGTTACAATCTGCAACTACTTCAGCTTTTGCTCGTAGTACAGAAGGTACATTTGAAGCTCCAACAAACAACAAATTTGTTGGTACATTAAACAATGCTATGAAGATCTATGTAAACAGCTATGCTGCTACTGGTACTTCAGTATTGTTAGGTTATAAAGGTTCTAGCGAAGCTGATGCAGCTGCGTTTTATTGCCCTTATATTCCTCTAATGAGTTCTGGTGTTGTGTTGGATCCTAGCACATTTGAACCAGTAGTAGGTTTCATGACACGTTATGGTTATGCTGAACTTACAAATACTGCTTCATCTCTAGGTAACGCAGCTGACTACTTAGAAACAATCGGTATCTCAAACCTATCATTCCAATAATATTGGTTTAGTAGTTTTAAGAAATAAAAATAGCACCTTCGGGTGCTATTTTTTTATCTAAGCATAATACTCAAAACGTTTTGTTATATCATAGCCATCTTTGCGTTTAATATTTCTTACAGCTTGTAGCAGTACGTTAGCATCTTTTTGACAAAAGTTGGGATGCCTAAAATTCCACGCACGCTTGCTTTCTGCACGTTCTAAACAGTATAACAAATCCATTTTAACATCAAAACTTTTAGTAGTTCTAAGCAATTCATTCATATCTTGTATGTCTAAAAAATATTCTACATAATTCTTAGTAGCGTTAATAGTATTGTAGTTAGTAGCACCACCTTTAAAAACAGGTTTAACACCTTTGTATTTTGCAGTATACCAAGTCATTATCTGCTCCTAGTAAAAAGAAATGCTAGTATAACATATTTTGGTTAAAAAGTCAAGCATAATTATTGAGTATCAATGGATTACATATAAATACAGTTACTATACTATCAAATTCCTTAAGGAGAATTCAAATGGCAGATGAACAAGTAGTAGACCCAGTACCAACTCCAGCACAACTAGCGGCTGGTGCAACAGAACCAGTACCAGCTCCAACTGTAGCAGAACCAGCGGTAGCACCAACTACTCCTGAAGTTGTGACTCATAGTGAAAGTTTATTGGCTAAAGTAGCTAAAGATTTGGAAAACAGCAAATTAGTAGTTGCGGCTGAACAGGCAAAACAAAAAGCCCTTTTAGCAGTAGTAGCAGATACTAAAGCTGGCATTGACAAACTACATGCTGACTTAACAGCATTTACTTCAACAATTAAAGCTGAAGAACAAAAAGTTGTAAGTTGGACAGAAACACACAAAACTAAAGTGGCTGCGATTGTTATCGCTGTCGCAGTTCTTGCTTGGTTAGTAGTTACTAAACTATAAACTAAAGTGATTCAAAAAGCCCCTTATAGGGGCTTTTTCTTTGGCTATTGCGATAAATATACTTGTTCACTCAGACAAGAGAGTTTATGCAGCCCCACTGCGTAGGCCTAGAACGCCATTTATAAAGGAGAAAACAAATGGGACGTCCAATTAAATTAACACAAAGCAGTTCAATTGACAAAGGTTACAACACTGGCTACGGTGGCACTATTGGTGCTGGCCATGCCATTACAAGCGTTTATACTATTGCTTTCAATTACAAAACAGCTGGTAATGTATTAGTCACAAATGGTTATGCATCAACACAAAAAGGCGCACAAAAGTTTACAGTTGCTAACGCGGCTGGCGGACAAACTACATCAGTTTATCTAGTAAACCCAACAAGTGGTTTTGCAAATATGGCTGCTAACACAGCGGCAGTATTATGCTATAACACAAGTAATGTAGCTTTCTATGCTAAACGTATTACAGACCATTGGGTTAAAGACTGGAATGGTAACAGATATGTTTACAAATCTGGACTTAACGTAGTAGCAACAGCTAACTGGGCAAACGTTGCAACAAACTAATTGATTTAGTTAAATTAAAAATAGCACCTACGGGTGCTATTTTTTTTGTCTCTGGTGTTGAATAAAACAGATAAATAATAGAAACTGGAAGATTTAAATGGCAATCGTTAAAAAACTTGGTGCACCTTATACCATAACAACTACCAATAACAGCGATACTATTACGCTAGCAACTACATCACCTCTTGGTGTAATCATTGCCGGCAATTTAACTGTAATAGGCAATACTGCGCAAGTAGAGTCAAATGTTACTAGTATCACTGACAATTTTGTAACTCTAAATGCAGGTGAAACTGGTCATGGGGTTAGCTTACTCGGCACAACTTCAGGTATTATTATTGATCGTGGATTGTATGCTAATGTAAAATTACAATGGCAAGAAGGCGCAAACGTTTGGCAAGTAAGTGATAACACAGGCATAAACTTTGTTAATATAGCCACTAGCTCAACAACCATTGCTAATCTACAAGCAGATCCAAATCCAACTTTAGGTGGTAATCTGCTGACCAATGGATATCACATAGAATTTGACTACACTAATATAATTCCAAGTGCAACAGCTAACGTTGCTACAGCCACACAAATTTATGCGGCAGCTCCAGGTAGTGCTGGTAGCGGATTATATGTGACCAATTCTAGTACAGCTAACCAAGAATTAGTAACTAAGAGTAAAGCAATTGTTTACTCATTAATATTATAGGATTTTAAAATGGCAATACAAAATACATTACTCACAACAGTTCCTAGCAGTGTCTATACCAGTACAGGTAACAGTGCTGTTACATCAGTATATTTCTGTAACAGCGGAGCAACCGCAGTTAACTTCAGCGTGTGGGCTGTGCCTAATGGCAGTACTGCTAACATCAATACTCGCATCTACAATAATATACAGTTAGCATCAGCTGATACTTACGTGCTAGACGTAGAAAAATTGATCTTAGGCAACGGTGATAGTGTACAGGCTAACGCTACTGCAAATACATCAATCTCTACTACACTTAGCTACATAGGAATCTAATCTAATGGGACGTTTTGCTAAAAATACAGTATTCCGTTCAGGCACGCACGCCATTGGAATTCCCGTTGGAACTAGTAGTGTAGGACCTGATAGTCCCACTGTAGGTCAAGCACGATGGAACACAACAACATCACGTTTTGAATACTACAACTCAGACAATGCATGGGTCGCAACAGCACATGAAGGCACAGTGAACATTGTTAAAGACAGTTTCAGTGGCAATACTGTGCAGACACAGTTTACTATGAGCAAATCATATACTTCAGGTAGCGAAGCTAACGTTCTAGTATTTGTGGGTCAAGTGTATCAAAATCCTGGAGTTGCATATACATTTAATGGTACTACCACAGTAACATTTACATCAGCACCAGCAACTGGTACAAATAACATTCTTTTATTACATAACTTTTCAAGTACAACAGCCATCTAACTTTTTCTGATAAATAGTAGAAGAAGGGGTTATAATTAATGGCAATCAGTCGCGTTCCGGGGTATGCCTTAGTATCTGCACTAGACAGACAAGGCACGGATCTTTCATTCATTAGTACAACCAACGGTGGCACTTTTGGTAATACTTTGGTTTATATGGACTTCACTGGATTTACAGTGGGGATCAATGAACCTAACCCCTATAACTTTGGTCAAAGCCTAGTAGTCAACGGTAGTATCTTAATTGAAGCCGGCGGCCTACTGACCACAGGCAATCTACAATACGATCTAGGTAACGTTACTAATCAATGGCGCAGTGTTTGGGCTGGTAATATCTACGGCACACTACAAACAGCTAATCAACCTAATATCACAACCTTAGGCAGTTTAACAACATTAACAGTGGCACCTGGGTCAGCCATTAATGTTAGTAACAATAGAATACAGTATGTAGGTACACCAATAGCTAGTACAGATGCTGTGACCAAAGGTTATGTTGACACTGCCACAGCAAATTTATCAGCAAACATTATATCGTCAACTGTAGGTAATGTAATACCACTAGGCACACCTAGTGATGGAAACCTTGGCGGCAACAATGCTGCCTATTTAGGATTCTCAACTACTACCACAGTCACTGATGCCATTGATATCTTAAACTCAGTAGCAGAAAATCTATTTACAAATACATTTGTTCGTAGTGTTACATTCTCAAGCAATGTAACAGCAGGAGGCCAAGGTCAAAGCGTTTTACTAACAATGGTACCGCAAGGCAATGTTAATCAATATGTGATTAACTGGGGTGATGGATCAGGCAATACAACTACAAGTTCTACTACGGCGGCACATCAATATAATACCAATGCTGGTACTCCATTTACAGTTACAGTGGTAGCAAGTAATACCAACGGTGCAGTGCCGAGTAATAGTGCTTCATTCCAAATCCCTGGGTACATACAGATATATGGTCCTAACCCAGTATTAAGCTATAACTTGTACAGAACAAGTTCAGGCGGAACAATACTTAGTGGCAATAACTTGTATGCTATTCAAGGTAACGCAATTTACCTACAGAACACCACAACCAATACCAACACTTCAGTGGTAACATGGAGTGTAACATGGGGTGATGGTACAACATCTAATATTGCCAATAACTCAAATCCAGGCGGTGTACTTGGAGCCAATTTGAGCTACACCTATAATACCAATAGCGGTACAGGATCAGACACAGTAACATTGAACTTGTTAACAGACAATTTAGCTAACCCAGCTATACTGCCTTTGAGTACAAGCCAAACATTGAAAGTTTATGCGAATGTAATTAATCCTCCAGCTGGAGTTAATACTAGAACACTAACAGGTGTTACTAACACCTCAGGTACTAGCCCTTACTTAGCCTACGGATTTGCAGACAACACAGGCGGTACAACGTTAACAGCAGGCACCGCAGTCAGCAGAATTGCTACTACAACATCATTGGTAGGCATTGCAGGCAACGTTACTTCGTCTTACAGTTATACAGCCAACGTTGGATATTTAACATCAGTGATCAATGGAGCTGTACAAGGCAATATTACTCTTGCTACACAGTCAACTCCTACATTGGTGGGTAATATTGGATTAACTAGTATTGTTGATTTTAATCTATATACATCAGCGGGGATAGCAACAACGTTTGCTAGCAGTACTTATTACCCAATGCTGTACTATGGATTTACAGCTAATATTCAAACACCAGTAAGTAAACTTGCTACTGGCGTAAGTAGATTCAGTATAAATCATTCAACTACAGGATCAACACCTAATGTTGACTTTGTGGTAGATAACATTACAGCTACTCCAGTAGTTACAGCTGGATACACAGCTAATGCTACTAACGGTACTTACAGATATATATCAGGTATACCATACTATAACACAAGTAGCCCAACTATCAACCTAGGTAACATTACAGTATCGAACTTAACTGGACAAACTTACTATAACGGTAGCCCATTCACTGTGGCCACAGGGCAGTTCCAAGAAGGCACCAGTAGTGCTATTACGGGTACTAATACCTATACCTACACACAGGTCAGCAATTCGTCAGTGGGTATCCTAAATGGTAGTATACCGTATGCTAACGTTGGTGTAGGTAATGTCTATACTATAGCTACATTGAGTGTGCCAATTACAGCCAGCGCAGTGCGAAGTGTAGCAAACTTGGTAGTATCTGCGGTTAACGTTAACGGTACTAGCTCTAATGCTTATAATACAACCAACGTGCAGGTACATACAGCTAGCCAAAGCGGTATCAGTGAAATTGCTATATCAGCTACGACCAGCGCAAATACTAACCCGGCAGTGCGTAGCACATACTTCTTAGCCAACACAACTAATACGCCAGCGTATGTTAGCTCAACTAACTTTATGACTACCCCAAATGTCTACACTGAAACAGCAGACCCAGGCGTAGCAGGTACACGTGAAGCAACAATCAGACTTGGTGTACTAAAATTCTCTGCTAACAATTACAGCGTAGGTTACTTACCTGTTGGTCCTAATCGTAGTGGTGATGGTGCTAACAATCAATACTTTACAATGGGATTTCAACGTGCAGGGGTATCATCATTTACTTTAAATATTACAGCACCTGTAGGTATTGTTGGATGTTGGATCGCCGCACCAGGAACAGCAATTGATAGTACTAGTACGTTAAATGGTTGGTTAGATGCTACAGTTAGTTATGCTGGTAGCGGTAAACCAGGAGCTAATACAGGAGCTGGCGGTAACGGATCAAACGGATGCGGATCAGGCGGACTAATTGCAGCCAACGTAGCCCTAAGTGGTAGTTACACAATAACATTAGGTACAGTTAGTTTAACCTCAGCGACTAATAACGTTGCTTTAATTAGAATAGCATTAGCAAGTGGACAATATGTGTCTACATTAGGATTAGCATAAGATGGCAATACAGAACGCATCAGACAGTCAAAAAGTAGACTACCTTTGGAAGAAGATAGGGTATGGTGTTGCCAAGACTGATATTTCTGGCAACATTGATGCTACTAATGAACCATACGCAAGCCCATTACTAATTCGTGCTGACACTCTGTGGCAACAGTCAGGCAGTATTCCTAACGTTGCTCCAACTAGTAATGTAGGTGTAGTCACTGCTTATCCTACTACATTCCCAATACAGTGTACTAATGACGCAGGTATTCCAACACCAAACTTAACTTGGGTAACAGGAGTTACCAATTGGATTCCACCTGAGTTTGGGTCAACATATCAGATCAAAGTCTATATAGCACCAGCAGGCCAAGCGGCTAATGTGTTAACCAAAGGCACACAGGTATTTGCTACTGGTAGTGGTAATAACGACTTATGGTACTTTGACTATAAAGCAGGTATCTTAAACTTTAACAGCAACAACACCCCATACGCAGGCGGTGTTCCTATCAGCTTTACTGGTAATGCTGTTTACATCAGCGGCGGAGTTTACAGCGGCTTAATTGGATTACCTAACGGTATTGGTAACCTAACAGTCAGTAACACAACAATCTCAAGTCTTGGTGGTAATATTAGTTTTAACTCAGCTAGCGGATACATTTATGCTGGCAATGCTATTATTGCTAATATAGCTAATCCTATAAACTCACAAGATGCAGTAACAGTATCAAACTTATTAAGTGCTATTGGTAGTATTTCTTCAATCACAGGTAATCTAAATGTTACTAATAATTTAACTGTTGGTGGATATGCAAACATCACAGGAAACCTGTCACTGTCTAGCACCAGTGATCTTTTAATCAGCGGTAATGCAGGGTTAAATGGACAGTATTTGACATCAACAGGTAATGGTCTACAATGGACAACGGTTAGTTTTAATTCTAGTCAAATTAGTTCTGGTGCAAGTAATGTTACTGTAACTGCTAACTATGTTAATGTGGCCATCAACGGTAGTAATGTTGCATCCTTTAGCAGTACTGGGTTTACCACTGGTAATTTAACAATTAGCAACAGCACACTGTCTTCAGTTGATGGAGCCAATCTAGTACTTAATGCACCTGGGACAGGTATAGTACAGATAGCAGGCAGTGATGCACTAGGTTTACCATATGGTAACATTTATACACGCCCAGGAAATCCAACAATTGGGTATATTCGTTACAACACAGATGCACCTGGATTAGAAGTATGGACAGGTAATGCGTGGCTTGCACCAGGCACTGCACAAATTTTATCTCAAACAATATTCCCTGATGGTGTTAGCAACGTATTTACATTAAGCAGTAACGCATCTACTACTGGCGTACTAGTAAGTCTTAATGGTACACTACAACGCCCAGGATATGCCTACACTGTATCTAATAATAGTATTGCATTTAGTGAAGTTCCACTGACCACTGACATAGTTGAAGTTAGATACATGATCAATGGTCAAACAGTGGTATCAGCTAGTCAACTGCAATACGGTAATACTACCAGTGTTGTCTTGGACGCGACAAATGTCACAGTTACTTCACAAAATATTAACCAGTCTGGTAACTTGTCAGTTCAAGGTAACATCACCAGCGGCACACTACAAACAGGTGTTACACATATACCAACTAGTGCCAATGTAATTTATGTAGCTAAAAATGGCAATGACAGTTTTGACGGTACCATTAATGCACCATTCTTAACAATCAAAGCGGCCTTAGCTGCGGCGGCAAACATTTCTACATCAGGAGTTAGCGTACACGTTGCTCCTGGAACATATTACGAAAATAATCCAGTGACTATTCCACAAAATGTGTCATTGATGGGCGACAATATACGTAATATCACAGTTATACCAAATACTCCAACAGCTGATTTATTCTATGTAACAAATGGCTGTTATGTTTGGGGTATTACAATTAAAAACTATCTAGCCAACGGATTCAGTTATAGTTCAGCAACTAGCAGTGCTAATGTTTTTGTTAGTCCTTACATACAAAATATAACATCTAGTACCACAACAGGTACCGCAGTTTATGTTGACGGTAACAACACCAGCAGTATCAGTACCAAAGCAATGATTGTAGGTTTCTTTACTATTATCAACCAAGGCGGTGTTGGTGTACGATTAAGCAATGGTGCTTATGCACAGTTAGTTAATATCTACACCATTGGCGCTAACGTTGGTATTTGGAGTGATTCAGGTAGCTTCTGTACACTTAACGGTTCTGACAACAGTATTGGTAACATTGGTCTACGTGCTGACGGATACGGTACACTACAAAGTTATGGCAACACATCAGGTTATAGTACTTTTGGATCATTTACAATAAAAAATCCAACAGCTCAGCCGCATGTTAACACTGTGATGATTATCAATGGTGATCCAGCATACTACAGTATTGATAAAATTAATAAAGTAGATGCTGTGACTTATACTATCACAGTACAACAAACATACCTAGGTAATTTGGCACCTAACACTAATATTGCATTTTATAATCGCAGTGAAGTTGTGGCCAGCGCACATACATTTGAATATGTGGGCGCAGGAACTAACGCAGCCACAGCACTACCACAGTATGGTGGTATACCAAATGCTAACTTAAACGTAGTGACCACAGGTGGCGGCAGTGTAACATATACAGCCACAGACGAAAAAGGACAATTTTGGATTGGGCCTAATTTAGTTATCAATCAAGCAACAGGCACAATCAGCGGTGCGGCATTTAGTAAGAGTTTATTTGCATTAATGACACCATACATTTTAGCGTTGGAAATATAATAAAATAAGTAATTAATAAGGAAATAAAATATGGCAGCAGCAATTAATAATTTTACCACAGTGACAGCTAATCTAACAGCTAACGTAGCTTCAGTTTACAGTACACCTGTTGGATATTCATCTGTGATATTGCTATGTCAAATTAGTAATGTTAGTAATAATGCTATAGCAACTAGTGGTTATCATTTAAGATCAGGTACTCCTACAGCACTATTACAAAACTATCCAGTACCAGTTAATGACGCGGTGAGTATGCTAACAGGTAGATTAGTTATGATCTACGGTGACAGTCTGCAATTCAGTGCTAACGTTAACTCTGGCGCACAATTACTATTAAGCGTTTTAGAGACAAGCACATCATAATATGGCAATAGTTACTACCCATTTAGTCAGCGGTCGTGTTCCGGTAGTTGCACCAACTAGCGTTACACCTGATCGTTATACATATCTAGGACTTAGTCAAGCAGAGCCTAACCTTGGTTACAGTGGCAATGGTAACGTCTTAACTACAAATATCTATGGACAACGCATTTGGTCTAGCAATATTAATCTAACTAATATTCAGGTTACTGGAACTATTGTTGCAGGAGCAGTAATAGCTGGCGGTATTAACCAATACGTTAGTAACACTGTACCCGCAACAGCTGCAGTAGGCGACCAATGGTATGACACTAGCACTGATATTTTATTCCAATATGAAAATACTGGTTCTAGTAATGTTTGGGTAGATGTATCATCAGTGGCACTGAATACCAACGTTGCTACTATTTTAGGCACAACATTAAGTATCACAGGCAACGGCACAATTACCAGCGGATTAACTGTTGGCAGTTTGACTATCAACGGCAGTGAAACTGCAACAGGTACATTGACTATTAACAGTTCAGGAAACCCAACTGCTATTCTTAACGGTAATGTTTCTGGAGTTGGTAATATTGGCTCAGCGGGTACTACATTTAATACTGTGTTTGCTAAAGCCACAACAGCACAGTACGCTGACTTGGCTGAGATATATGCCAGCGACAGTTTATACCCAGCAGGCACAGTGGTCATCTTTGGCGGTGTTGCAGAAGTTACCGCAAGTACAACCAATCACGATTCAGCAGTGGCCGGGGTAGTAAGTACAAATCCAGCATACTTAATGAACACAGCAGCATCAGGTGTAGCAGTAGCACTGCAAGGTCGAGTACATTGTTCTGTGCTAGGCCCAATTAACAAGGGCGACTTAGTGGTTACTAGTGATGTACCTGGAGTAGCGCAACGACTAGATCCTACGCTATGGAAACCAGGTTGTGTTATAGGTAAGAGTTTAGAAATAATTACTTCAAATCAAATAGCAACTATTGAAGTTGTGGTAGGGAGAGACTAATGGGATTTCCACAGAACCCACTCAATGGTAACATAGCAACTGTAAATGGTATTACCTATACCTACAACAGTACTAAAACTGCTTGGCTACGAGCTACTACTACAGGCGCTAATCTTACTGCTAATAGCTTAACATTAACATCAAATGCTAGTGCTATATCAAGTTCTTCTGGAGCATTGATAGTCACAGGTGGCGCGGGTATTGGGGGCAACTTATATGTTGCAGGATCACTATACGGAAATATTACAGGTAACATTAATGGTATCGGTAGTATAAATTCTACCACTGCCGCATTTAGTAATTTAATTTCTACATTGGCAACAGTTACAGGTAATATCACAGCAGGCAACATTACAGCAGGTAATGTAACTGCTAGTTATTTTGCGGGTGCGTTACTTACTGCATCGCAACCACTGCTAACAACATTAGCCAATATACAAATTTATTCGTTGGGTGTAGGCACCCCACCATCGCAAACACAAGGTGAAATACGTGCTACAAACCAAATTACATCATACTACTCAGACGAACGATTAAAAACACGTTTAGGTAGAATTGAAAACGCTTTAGACAAAGTAGATCAAATCTCAGGGTTCTATCATGAGGCCAATGACACTGCGGTAGAATTAGGTTTTTCTAAGGTGCGCGAAGTTGGTGTAAGTGCGCAAGAAATACAATCAGTACTGCCAGAAGTTGTTACTCTAGCACCATTTGATGAACGCTACCTAACAGTTCGTTACGAAAGATTAACTCCGTTGCTGATTGAAGCAATTAAAGAACTACGTCAAGAAGTTAACGCTATTAAAAAACAGCTTGGCGGTTAAAATGACTTTTGATCAATTCAAAGTCATAGACAACTTCATACCTTTGTCACTACAAGAACAAATAAAGTCAACACTACTGGGACCAAAATTTGCTTGGTTCTACACTGTAGATGTGACTTATAACGCAGATGCTCCTATAGATCGTAGAAATCCAGGATTTAGCTACTTGTTTAATCAGAATGATAGTATAGCTCCAGACATTGCAACATTGGCCTACACTGGCGCAATGACAGCAGGAGTGCAATATACAAATATCCTGCAGGCACGAGCATTCTTGCAACTGCCGCTAAGTGATAGATTTTTAACCGCAGGTGTTGATCCTTTACATGTTGACACTCAAACTCCACATTTAGTGGTGTTGTATTACGTTGTAGATTCAGATGGCGATACTCTACTAACTAACAGCACTCACAGTGATAGCTTACAGGTCGAAGATCATACTATCATAGCACGAGTTAGTCCTAAACAAGGCAGGGCACTGTTATTTGATGGCGGCTTGTATCACACAGCAGAACAACCAAAAGACAATGTTCGCTGTGTTATTAACCTGGACCTAGCTTAAAATAAATAAGGTAGGAGACTGAAATGGCAACAACATTAGGCAATGGAATAGTAACATTTGGAGATGGCACTCGTTTGGGGTCAAACGTCATTCCTTACGGTAATATTACCAACCCTAAAACTAACCTTACACAGTTTACTAACGATTTAGGTAACTATGGTAATTTTCTTACAGCTAACTCAATTAATACTACTCAGATTAATACAGGCGCATGGGCTAGTATGTATCTTACTTTGACTAACTGTGGAAGTAGTACTACATTGGGGTTAGCTACAGATAACTGTAATTGTAATTGTGCATGTAACTGTTAGGAATAAGTAATGTCAACAACGTTAGGAAATGGTGTAGTAACTTTTGGAGATGGAACTAGTTTGCGCAGTTCACAGATTCAACTGGCCAATGTCAGCGGAGCGCCAACTAATCTTAGTGGGTTTACTAACAATTTAGGTAACTATGGTAATTTTATAGATGCTACAATAATTAACACAGCCAGCAGTGGATATTATAGTGCAAGTGAATATGGTCCTAAATTTTTAAATTGGAACGGTAATACTCTGCAGATAACAGCTAGTAACTGTAATTGTAATTGTAATTGTTAGGATAATATATGTCAGACATACTAGGCAATGGTGTAGTAACTTTTGGAGATGGAACTAGTTTAAGTAGTGCTGTCATTCCTTGGACTAATTTTACCAGTCGCCCAACACAGTTAAGTCAGTTTACCAATGATTTAGGCAACTATGGCGCTTTCTTGACCACTACCGCTAATGTTTTCACTGGTGACAGTGGGTACGGTGCAGGCAATGAATTTGACAATCCCAACGGTACTGTTAATGCCTGCGGTAGTGGACGCGGGGGTATTGGTCACTTAACCAGCGGAGTATGGAGTCTGACATGGAATGGTACCTATCCGGGGCTAGCTGTTTATAACTGTAATTGTGCCTGTAACTGTTAAAAAATAGTTGCACCTTAACATTAAGATATATATATTAAAGGACTTGTAGTATGGATTTTTATGCATTAACCACAAATAGAATATTACCAACTAATGATATTAGTATTGTTGGCGATACACTAACTATTAATATTTCTGATGTAACTATGGCCAATAGTTTTGGTAATACCAGTACATCAGATAGTTTTAGTTTGTCTAATTTGATTAGTAACTATGCTGTAGATCACGGTTGTATTGCTATAATTCCTCAAGGCATGCAGGCCAATGCTAGAATGATGACCATAGAAACAACCCAACTCAGCCTAGTAGAAAAGGCTGCACCAGGTAGCAGCTACACATCATATCAAACCACTGAAGGCAAACACTATGCTGGTAGTCCTTACAGCGTTATTGACAGTCGTTATCGTTCATACGGATATGTGTATATTCTAACACCAAGAATTAACTGTACAGTAGATGAATGTTCAGTGATCTATAGAGACTCAAACGCTAATGTAACTGTTAATGGTAGTCAAATAACCCCAACAGCCTCAATAACTTCAACACATGCTTTCTTAGCCAATTGGATGCCCATTACTATCAGTGGCGGCTCTACAATTACAGCAGGCGATACTGCTACATATACCGTATCAGGTACAGCTAATACAACAATCTATGTCAGCGCAGACATTGGCACAGTTAATCGTGGGCGAGTAGCAGAAGGCGGGAGTTTTCAATTAAACACAGCAGGACTCGAAGCTGGTGAAACTGTGACAATCAAAGTAGGCTACAAAACTTGGAGTGGAGTAGCAACTAAGGTGGTAACTCTTGAATAACATAGTTTCACTATGGCCAACTAATGTTCTTTATGAGCAACAGGCTGTTGAAGCTACACAAGATTTTTTGTCTGAAATCTTAGCCATTGGCGAAGAATACGAACTACAACACCCAGAAGCCCACGTGCCTGTGGCTATGCGCAAAAACAAAGAAAATGTCTACAACTTACTCGCAGATCCTCGTCCAGCCTGTCAACTATTTAAACAGATGCTAAAGTCGCGTATGCTAGACCTAGCGGGCGTAGAAGGATTTTTAAACACTGTAGAATTTGAAGCTGTTACTAGCCTGCGCAAGTTTGCTCCAGGTGATTATGCTAAACCACACAATCACCGTAGTGTGGACTATGTGGCAGTGTTGTGGTTAGCATTAGAAGACACAGATCCGCCAAGCAATAACACACATCAACGCATGACAGGTAATCGTTTTCATATGATTGATCCAATGCCCTCACGCAGCAGATTTTTAAATCACACTATGTTATTCCCTGTGAGTCCCCGTCCTGGTACCTTTCTAATACACCCAGCATCAACATTTCATACTACAGAAGCCAACCTAGGCTCAGTGGATACCATAGCATTGGCTACTAATATCAAAGTTATAGACCCAGCCAGGAACTACGTTACTTTATAATGGCTAAATTTACTATCCGTGCAGTAAAACCTATTACTAACGAAGAATACACATTTGTGTATGATAATCTAACATCTGAAATATTTGACAGCACTGGCACTAGATTAGAGTTTAAATCAACAGAAACAATCAACTACGGTACAGTTTTTGCTACTAGTCAATCAACCCCAGCTGGTAAATCACATGATATTACCTCACTTAAAATACAACTAGGATTGAGTTGCAATTACGAATGTGTATATTGTAGCCAACGGTTCGTGCCTAAGGCAGATGAAACCAACAAAGATGATGTCGGCCCATTCTTAGCTGAATTGCCTACATGGTTCAATGGTGGTGATGGTACAGGAATTAAAGTTGAATTTTGGGGAGGTGAGCCATTTGTCTATTGGAAAACACTTAAACCCTTGGCAGAAGGCATACGTAATTTATACCCAAACATTAAATTTGGCATAGTAACCAATGGTACTCTATTAGATCTAGAAAAGAATCAATGGCTAGATGATCTAGGATTTAGTGTAGGTATTAGCCACGACGGCCCTGGATACCATGCTCGCGGATTAGATCCGTTTGATAATCCAGAACAGTTTGCTATGATCATGGACTTGTGGAATAGATTAAATCCTAGTCGCCGCATAAGTTTCAATGCAATGGTTCATAAAAATAATTCAAGTAGAGCGGCGATTGTTGATTGGTTTAAAGATCGCCTGGGAGTTGAAGTACCAATGGGCGAAGGTGCTTTTATTGATCCCTATGACGAGGGTGGTGCTAGTCTATGTATGACAGACCCAGCAGAACATGTTGCTTATAGAGTCAATAGTTTTAAAGAATTACGTAACAACCAAGGTACAAATTTGGATGTAGTACGTAGAAGAATCAGTGATTTTATTCGAAGTATAGTAACACAACGCCCAGGCACAGCACTAGGGCAAAAATGCGGCATGGATAAACCTGATCAACTAGCAGTAGACTTAACAGGTAATGTGCTGACCTGTCAAAATGTGTCAGCAGTGGCCACAAGCTTCAATGGTGCTAGTCACCAAATTGGACACGTTAAAGATTTTGACAATATCAAACTCAAATCATCAACACATTGGAGTCACAGAGCTGAATGCCCTAACTGCCCGGTACTACAGATCTGTCAAGGTAGTTGTATGTTCCTAGAAGGTGACATGTGGAACCTAGCCTGTGACAATGCCTACAGTGATAATATTCCTTTCTTTATGGCCGCCTGGGAAATACTCACAGGCACAATTCCCTACTATATCGATGGGCCACAAGCAGAAGCACGCAAAGACATTATTGGTACTGTTAACGGAATCCCCGCTAAAAGAACTAAAATAATCCCTATAATCGCTGAATAATTTTTTCAGTTATCCGCATAAATACTACTAAACACACATCTAGCCAAGGGGAATATGGAACCGCAGGCTGTAACAATAGTGTAAAATTATTATTGCGGAGCTAAGTCCATAACATGGCAAATCTAACCAGAATTCTTAATAATCAGATTACTAATAGTACCATTATTGCTAGTCAGAAAATTGCAGCAGGTACTATTGTAGGTAGTCTGTTTGCTAGTAACGTTACAGTCCCAGGTGACTTGTTGATTACAGGTAACTTGTTTGTCTTAGGTAACAGTGTACAAACAACTATTGCATCAACTAACACCTACGTTAATGATCCCCTACTTACTCTAAACAACGGTTTTACTGGTACTAACACCTATGATGAAGGGTTAATATTTAACCGCGGATCTAGTACTAACCAAGCATTTATTTGGAGTGAAACCTATAAAGAATTCCGTGTGGTTAGCACAACAGAAACTGGTACTACCTACGGTAATATCAATGCTACTGGTCTAGCAAACTTATCAGTCGGCAGTTTTGTTGCTACTGGTATTGGTAATATTTCTACACTTTATTCAGCAACTGCTACAATCTTAAATGCATATCATACAACATTAAATGTAACTGGTAACGTATTGCTTGGGCTAACACAGGCTGCGGCTATCAATGCTACACCAATTGGTAACATAACACAAGCTTCAGGTCAATTTACGACCTTATCAGCAACAGCAAGTTTCTATGCAAATGCTGGTACACCAAGCACATCGACATCAACAGGAGCCGCAGTAGTAATTGGCGGGGTAGGGGTTGCAGGTAACATCTACGCTAACAGCATTTATCTAAGTGCTGGTTCTGTATCTTCAGGTGTATATGCTGGCGCATACACAGATGGTATTGTATTAGATTACCAAACAGGCATGGGTCGTATTAGTGTTGGCTCTAATGACGGTATTACACTATATAATAACACAGACACAACCAGAGTTGCACTAGTAACAGTTGGGTCTAACGGTAACCTAACAGCAATATCTATCAATGCTACACCAATCGGTAATGTAACACCAAGCACAGGTGTATTTACAGTATTAAGTGCTAATCAAAACTTATGGGCTAACGCAAGTATAGCAACTACCGCACAAGGTATTGGCGCAGTTGTAGTACCAAACGGGGGTATTAGTGTTGCAGGCGCAGCAAACATTGCTCTAGGTACAACAATTGGTGGTGCAACACAAATTAACAACACATTAGGTGTTGGTGGCGTAACTTCAATTACTAATACCACAAATGCGACCGGAGCATCAACTGGTGCATTACAAGTAGCAGGCGGCGCTAGTTTCTCACAAGATGTATGGATTGGTGGCAACTTATTTGTTAGCAATATTATAGGGGTTCAAGCTAACATTATTACAGTAACAGACCCGTTACTATACCTAAGAAATTCTAATGTAAGTGTATACAATTATGATATTGGTTTCTACAGTGCGTTTACTGGCACAGGTCTAGGTACAATTAATCAATATCAACACACCGCTGTTTTCCGTAATCCTTTAAATAACACATGGAATTTTGTAAGTAACCTTGCAGAACCTAGTGCAAGTTACATTACTATTGACAGTACTACTGTCTACGATCCAATTAAAGCTGGTAACTTGCAATTAACAGTTACTACAGACAGTATAAATGCAACTACTGGTGCGCTGATTGTAGCTGGTGGTGCTGGTATTGGTGGTAACATATTCCAGACTGGTGCATACCATGATTCAAGTTCTAGCAACTTTATCCATATGCCAACGCCAACTACGGCTAACAACTTTGCAAGTGCTACAACAATATTCTATGGTGCACCTACTGGCGACTTTGTTATTCGTAACCAAAATATCAGTACAGTACAAACAGGCACAGTAAACCTACTCAATGCCAATGTTACAACACTAAACTTTGCTGGAGCCGCAACCACAATCAGCGTAGGCGCTGCAACAGGTACAACAACATTTAACTCAGCTACCAATGGCGCTACTTATAGAGCAGGTGCTGTGGTAATCAGTGGTGGTGTTGGTGTAAACGGTAACTTAAATTTATCTAGAAGTAATTACATAACACTCGGTGCTGACCTAAACAGTAATATTGTTTATCCAGAAAACTCAGTACAGGTAACAACAACTTCTAACGCAAGTTCTAGAATCAGTATTCAAAATACTAATACAGGACTGTTAGCAACTAGTGAATTTAATGTAATATCTAGCAATGGTTCTAACACGTCAGCTTACATGTCAGTTGGTATCACTGGTCAAAATTACCAATCAGCCTCTGCACCAATACTTAAACCTCAAGACGGGTATACATACACTTCAACTGGTAATTTAATATTAGCTAGTGCGAAAGACATATTAATGTCTGCAGGCGGATTAACGGCTATTGACATTATTGTTAGCAATGCAAACGGTAATGTTGGTGTACAAAATTCAACAGCGGCAACATCGAGTACTACCGGTGCATTAACATCGGTTGGTGGTATTAGTACACAGGCTAACTTATACACAGGCACAGGGGCAACAATCAATACTAATAATGGTATTGAAGGATTTACTGTTAAGAGCAGTAAATCAGGTAACGTGGCTATATTTGCTAACGTTGCCACACAAAATGGTGCCGCAACAGAATCAGTGATTATTGGTGGCGGCAACTTAGCTGTACAACCTGGGGTACTATTAAAAGTCAGTGGCGTAACATCAATGATGGTACCGGTTGGTCCTACATCAGCACGCCCAAGTAGCATATTAGGTGCAGGATATGATGCACAGGGTATGATACGTTTTAATACTACTAGCACCTTGTTAGAGTATTATGATGGTACACAATGGCAGGCTGCAGGTAGTGCGTTTACTGTTATTAGCGATCGCCAATTCCAAGGTAATGTACCGGCAGGCTACGGTAACGTTGACGGCACTAACACAACATTTACTATCCAAAGTAATTCAACCACAGCAGGTACACTGGTAAGCATCAACGGTGTGATGCAGTTCCCAGTACTGGCCTACAGTGTTAGTGGTACAACACTGACATTTACAGAACCGCCAGCACCAACAGATATTATTGACGTTCGTGTGTTGACAACAACTACATCGGTTACTACTATTTCTAGTGCCAATGGTCTGAATCAATTAATTGCTGACACCACAGGTGTGAGCTTATGGTCTGGTACTAGTGCAACTACGGAACGTATATTAGTTGACCCAGTGGGCAATTTTAACATCTTAACTGGTAGTAAAATTACCTACACACAAACACCAACTAATATACCAACTACAGCTACTCCTGTACTAATTGACAGTTGGAGTCAAACAGCTTATACTAGTGCAACATATGAAGCACAAGCTAAAGTTGGCTCAACTAATATGGAAGTCTATAATGTTAAAGCATTAACAGATGGTGCTGGTAATGCGTTTGTGTCGGTGTACGGAGTAATCAATAACGGTACAACATTTGGTACATTTAGTGCCAACGTTGGTGGCGGTAATGTAAATGTCTACTACACATCATCAATAGCACAGGCCAATGTTAAAGCATTTGGTACTTACATAGTATAAAGGTAAAAGATGTTAAACATTTCAAAAAGGTATCGCACAGATTATCAAGGCGAAGACATACTTACCGCTCGTACACACGAAGGGCACAATTGGCATGATGTCGTAGAAACAGTGCCTAATGCCATTACTAATAGTCAGTTATCAAACCGTGCTGTAGTAATTGGCAACGGTGTTAATAGATTAGATTTTAATCTTAATAACCTAAAACATCCTAGCGGATTATTGGGTGCAAGAACTCTGCAAACCTACGGTTGTAATGCATTGTACAGAGATTTTAGTCCTGATTTTTTAATAGTAGTAGGTGATGCTATTATCCAAGAAATCGCCACCACAGGTCCTTATGTAAACGATAATATTGTCTATACCAGAGCACAATCTTTATTAGCTTACCCAGGAAAGTTTTACCTAATTCCATATGACCCATATGCAGATGCAGGCACTACTGCGGCATACATTGCGGCCTTTGATGGACATAAAACTATCTATATGTTGGGGTTTGATGGACAAGACAGTGCAGGGTGGAATAATAATGTCTATGCTGGTACTAATGGCTACGACTCAGCACAAGCCGACGTAGGACACGACAAATGGATTGGCAGTCGTGCTGCATTATTTACAACCTACGATGAAGTTGATTTTGTTTGGGTTACACCGCGCGGAACTAATCTAGTACCAGAACTACACAAAGCCTGTCAAAACTTTAGACAAATTAGTTTTAGAGATTTTGTAACAGAAGCTGACTTATAAGACTGATTCTAAGGTCTTGATCTTTTTACTCACAGCATCAAAATTAATAGTACGCCAAACCCCTGGATGTAAGGGCTTAGGGTGATCTTCTAACGGCACCCAACAAAATCCGCGATGCTCATGATTTAATTTTGGTGTAAATTCTTCGTCTACTGGAATTAAAAAAGTATTGTATGAAAATTTACCATTGTCGCTGGTAAATTTTTCTATAGGAATAACCTTGACATCATAGAAGTTGTAGCCTAATTCTTCACTAAGCTCTCTATATAACGATTCTAAAAGCAATTCACCTGGATCAATTTTACCGCCAGCTAGGCCCCAAGTACCTGAATACTTGTCACCGTCACGTAATAGGAATAGATAACGACCAGTTGAAACGCTGTAGATGAATGTGCCTACACCTGCTATATGACCAAGGTCCATAGGCCGTTTTTGTACTCGCCCTCGTAGCTTTTCACCCATTGTTGAAGAGTCCATTTGTATTGAGTTCCTGTTGTGAGATTGCTTACATATTGTAGCGTAGTATCGTTCTGGCTGTCAAATGATACAAACCAATGACTGCCATTCCACTGTATAATATCATTGGCATTGGCTATTAGATCTTGTCCATCTGTGCCCTGCCAAAGTACAGGACCAGATCCACTAGGATTGTTAGAACTGCCAATGGCACCTAAGATTAAATATCTTGTGTTTACTGCACTTGGGTGCGTGATAGCAGTGGTTAAACTGCTACTAGTTGGATTAATAATAGCATTGATTGGTGCTAGGGTATTACCAGGTATGGTATCAACGTCAACATTAAATAACATCAATGTAGGATCAGTTGGATGATAGCTAACTGTGCCTACTACTTCTGTAATACCATCTGGTTGTAGTAAGCGTACTTCGCTGATGCCAGGAGCAAGCACACCGTAGACATTGACAAAGTTTGCCCAATTATCAGGAGTGCCTACTTTAACTGGGGTACTGGTGATATCTTCACCACCAATGTCTCTAGGGGTTTCTATGTCCTGCATTTTTAACAATGTAAGAGTGTTGCCAATTAATAAGGTACCATAGTTCAATGGAGTGAAGTATTGGCGGTTACCTAACAGGTTATCATCGTTTAATACTGCATCACTAAGATCACCGTCGCTGTTGTGAATGCTGGCAACAATCTTTTGAATAACTCCTAACTTTTTAACTTTGGCTGGAGGAGTAATCCACACAGGTAGTTTGAATGTTAGGGTAGCAACATCAATAGGATTGTCTGTACCAATTGGCACTGATCTTGTATTCCAATTTGGACTTTCTAAATAAACAACGCTTAGGCTAGTCCAATCAATATAGTTGTCTGTTGACTGTATTTCCATAGCTGGATTGAATAAGACAATCAACTGTTCTAGTAACTGTAATTTTTGTTTGGTATTGCTGGTCCAAATATCTAACTTTAATTCTATAGTATACGGCACAGGCATACTGCGTTCAATAGTAAAGGCATTACCCTGACGATTTTCGTATTCTTGTGTGTCTTCATTGTAGTATTTTTGGCGTATGTTCATTTTGCCAACAAAAGTAGGATCCTGCACACGATCACGATCATAGGTTATGTTATTAACATACACAGTCATAGCCGGTACAGCATTTAAAGTGTTGGGTGCAGCATTGTTGGTGATAATCTGTGCTACTTGACGACTACCATCACCCCAATACACAGGCACACGTTGTAGTGTTTGGTTGCCTTGACGATCAGCACCAAATTCCACTTGAAATCCCGATACCATACGGATAAACTGCGCTAAAAAGCGTTCTATCTGTCCGTCATAAAAAAACTGTTGATTAGCTGTAGACATTATACTGTTTCCATGTTTCTTAATTTATTCAAATGATCAACCATCTCACAGGTAGCAATTTCATCTGAATTAAAAAAATCAAATACTTTTAATATATTATTGTAATATTCTTTATCACTTTCAAAAATTTTATTTTTTAATACACTTTGATGTAGCATTCGTTTTTTAGATATTTTAAAAGAGCCTTGTGCTGTGCGGAATGACATAGCTACTCTTTTAGTTAATGCGTCTTGTGTTTTGTGTATAAGATCCCCACGCATGATCAGTAAATCCCCCTCAGCTAGTTCAGGAGAAAATTTATAATTGTCAATATTAGCAGGAAGAATCCATTCACTATCTAATTCATCATCATATACGTTGGTGATGTTATTGTTGGGTATATATCTACACGCCCCTTTGTTGATGATATGATCAATGTATTGCGGAATGTTTTTTTGTAAAATATCAAAAGGCACTATACTCAATCCAGACAGACTAGGATTTTCTTTTATAAAAGGTATATAAAAATTTAGGTAAGTTAAACTTTGTTGCCAAGTATAATAACTACCATGCTCTTGATGGTATGGATATCCATCATTGGCAAAAGTTTCAGTGGTGATATAACTAATCCCTGATACCTGAGTGTCAATAGTAGGATCAATGCTTACTGATAAATTTAATAATCTTGGTACTAAGATTTCATATAATCTATTATTTGAACACTCTGTAGGAGTTAATTTATAAGTTTCTTGCAACAAACTATGTTCTTCTGCTGTTAAGAAATTTTTTATAATAGCATATCCGCAAGTATTGATCTTTGTAGTTAAGCTGTCCATTATTCATTATCCGCTGAAGGACGCAAGGCCTGCGATAAACTCTGACGTTGTGGTACTACTCTTGAGTAGACAGTGTATTCTATTGTGTCGCCTAGGTTGTACAGGGTATTGCTGACTGTAAATCCAATGTTACCACTGGCATTAGCAATGGTAATATTATCTAATTCACCTGGTATAATTAAGTTGTTAAGTTTAACCTGTACACCATAGGTACTTACATAACCTAGGGTAGTAATAATATTACCGCTGGTGTAGCTAAACGAACTAGTAATAGCGTTGGCTGGCGGTGTGTACGGATTAGCTACTCTGATAACGTCAGATCCAACTGAGTTTTCATAGAACTTATCGTAGTCATTCATAAAGCCACTTAGTTGTGTTTGATTTAATGCGCCTGGTGTTAGGTTAGTTCTCACGGCATCCTCTATTTTGACCCAACGACGCCCATCAAAGCGGAACAGTCTATTAGGCACATAGTCTAATCTTAGATAGAAATCACCAGTCATAGGACCAGCTGGGAATGATATACCTGCGGCCACTGTGGTACCATTTGGAGGAACCCCATCACCTGTTAGGTATCCTTCTACCTTGGCATCAGGAGGAGTGATTGCTGAACTAGCATCATCAACAACGTCGCTGGCATCATCTGTAATATCTGTAGTGTCTTTGCCAACAGGACTTCCAGGAGAGCCATCATCATTTAATGGACCTGTGTAGATTGATGTAGTGTCATATCCACTAGCTGGCACGTCTTGTTCTGCACGAGTTACAACAGCATCATTGATAGCAGTGTATTTGTCCAGAGTGCTCAACACTTGTCCAATAGTCTCAGTGGTATTATCACCAGCAGCAATCTGACTGATGATGTCTTTGTATTCTTGACTGTCTACTAGTGGTGCTAGTTTAACACGCCATAGGTGTGGCCAATAAGTTGGAGCGAAGCCCTCTGCTGAACGAGTAGCATCTTGTATAGTATAAAAACGTTTGAGAGCTACAGGCAAACCTTGATCTAAAGGATAGTAGTCAACAAAATTAGGCATTTCTAGTACATCACCTACCATTAACTTACGTCCTAGAGTCTGCACCATATCCTGATAGTGGAATGTAGCAAACATAGTATCGCCAGTTAGGAATAGGCCAAACTGTGTTAGGTCAAAGTCGTTGTCATTAATACGATAGATAGTGCGCATAGTATATACTGATGTATCATACTTGCGATCACGGTTTTCTAAAAATAGTAAATCCTGTATGCCCGTAATACCGCTACTGAGTGGGCTGGTATTGCCTGGCTCTGTAGCACTGATATTAGGTTGATCCAATGGACCTAAATACAAGTGAATGTTGACGTCAACTCCACCAACGGTAAACATTTCATGCATACGTTTGTCAAAAAACGTATCGTCATTACCTTTGGTTGGTTTATAAAGACTAAGTCTTGGCATTAATGAATCCTAATTATCTAGTATTTATCGCGATTGACTTTTAGTCAAAATGATGTTATACTACGAAAATGGAAAATAAGATACAGACTAGTATGGATTGGGCAGAAGTGCAAAGCCGCATAGAAGCTCCAATACGTACTATGAAACGGTACAGCCACGAAATGTGGAACATTAGCCATAATATTGGACTTATGGTTAAAGATGTAAGTAAAGAAGAAATTAACTGCCGTAGATTGGGTAAGCAAACCCGTTTACACAAAGAACTGGTTGACAAAGTCAATGAAGAGATAGCAAACTATGAACGTATGATAACTTTTGCTGTTCTACTTGCGGGATAAAAATGAAACACTCTTGGACACAACCGTCTTATCCAGATGGAAAATATAATAGATTATATCAAGCACAACGTACTATTAATCTACACAATGATTTGGTTAAACTAGATAAGTTAGAACCAATTACAGATCTAACAGAAGCTGCTAAATATCTCAATAAATTTCAGCTAGGAAAATAAAATGGTAATTATGGATATAGAAGAAGCTTATCGTGCAGTACGTGATTATGGTGAAATGCAAGGGCATTACAGTCTTTGGTCCGCTGTTAAGTGTATGGAAAATGATTGGGATGATCTTGACAGCTATGATCGTTCAGCGTATAAATTAGTTAAACGTGAGCTAGCAAATTTAGTATCAACTACAGTAGAGGAAAAACATGGCAATTAAAATAGATGGCGCAAAGAAAAAAGCTAAAGTAACCAAAGATCCTATTTTCTTAGATGAAAAATACACAGGTAGTGAAATTATCTGGGACACTGCACGAGCAATGGAGTTTACTGAAGAAGAGTTTGATCATCATTTCCGTAAAGCCATGCGCTACTATAACTACTTCTATAGTGTTAAGGATTTGAAGAAGTATTTTGTAGAATGGTTACGCCAGCACCAAGGCAAAGACAGTGCTTACCATCAATTGGATCGAGCAACCATTGACTACTATGCTAAAACTAAAGATGGCCTAACACCATTTACCGCCTGCGCTATTATCAAAGCACATACACAAGGTATGCCATTGCGTGATCGTCATGTAGAATATCTGTTAGACACAGTTAAGAAAGTTATTAAGCTACAAGAAGAACAAGCAGATGATGACGAGCCAGTGAAAGCTGATGTAAAGGTGCCTAAGACTGACGTAAAGGTGCCTACAATACAAGATCGTATGAACGCAATAGCAGACAAGCACCAACTGCACTTCTTAGAGCTAGAGGATGAGTTGTTTACTGGCAAAACTGTAGATCCTAAAGCCTACGAATATCTAAGTGGCAAAAATGTAGCACCTGCTACTCTTGCTCGTATTCTTGCTCCGTTTGAACGTAGTCGCGCAGAGTTCCTGGCCGCTAAAACTAGCAAGGATGAAGATACAGTTGATGCTTATGCGCATCTTAAGACCGCAGATTACAAACGTTTAGAAGCATTTTATCAAGCATTGTTTGATGGTTTTGCCCAATACGGACAGGTCAAGAAAGCTACTAAGAAAGCAAGTGTACGTAAACTACCGCAAAAAGAGAAACTTGTTCGTAACTTAAAATATCTCAAACAAGATACAGCACTTAAGATAGTTTCAGTTAATCCTGTAGACATCATTGGTGCACAGGTACTGTGGGTTTACAATGTTAAAAATCGTAAAATTGGTCGCTATGTAGCAGAAGACCAAGGTGGTGCATTGAATGTTAAAGGTACTACTATTACAGGATTTGACGCTAATAAGAGTACACAAAAAACTCTGCGTAAACCAGATGATCAGTTAAAAGCATTCTTAGCCGCTAATAAAGTTGAAGCACGTAAGTTCTTAGATAATGTTAAAACTACAGAAATCAAACTTAATGGCCGCATTAATGCAGATACTATTCTATTAAAAATAGCCTAGTTCATTTGTTATCCTGCGGCTGAGCATAAATACATGAACAGCAACAGGATAATTAAATGACACAGATTGGCGCACAGTACGAAGCAAACCCAGATTTACCTGGCAATATTAGTTCAACGTCAAGTAATCTAACCCCTAACCTAGCCATATATACAGACAATCTGTATGATCCACAAAAAGGCACAGGTGCAGGGCATATTGCTTTTGATGCCAACCTGCAAGCACAGTTAGACACAGTAGCTAGTAAACGTGCTGAAATCATTGACTATATCCGCCTGCGTCTAGGTGACCAAATGGTAGATGTAGAAGCTGACAAAGAACACTACGAGATGGGTATTAATCAAGCACTAATACGCTATCGTCAACGCAGTAGTAATTCAGTAGAAGAAAGCTATGCATTCCTAAACCTAGCACCAGAAACACAAGAATACATTTTACCTAACAGTATCATGAACGTTAGACAGATCTTCCGTCGTGGTATTGGTAGTGTATCAGGTACTACTGCTAGTCAATTTGAACCATTCAGCTCAGGTTATCTAAACACTTATATGTTGGTAGCAGGGCGTGTTGGCGGCCTAACTAATTATGAATTGTTTGTAGACTACCAAAAACTAGCCATGACCATGTTTGGCGGGTACATGAACTTTACATGGAATAAAGTTACTAAGAAACTAACTATTGTTCGTAAAATGCCATTTGGCTATGCTGGTTATACTGGTAATAACGAAGATGGCAATGGTCAATATGAATCAATCCTACTTTGGATAGACAACTATAAACCAGACATCATGTTGCTAAACGATAATATGACATATCCATGGATTCAGGATTATGCTCTAGCACTGGTCTCAATGTCAATTGGTCAAGCACGTGAAAAATTTGCTACAATCGCAGGCCCACAAGGCGGTACTAGTCTAAACGGTGCGGCACTAAAAGCAGAAGGCAAAGAACTACTAGATCGTTTAGATGATGAAATTAAACGTTATGTAGATGGTGCTATGCCATTAACTTGGGTAACTGGTTAAAAATCTCTAGACAACAGTCTAAAACTCTTGTAAAATAGTAATATCAATTAAGGGGATTTCAATGAGTCAAATCATAGGTATCGTAGGCTTTATCGGCTCAGGTAAAGATACGGTTGCAGATTATCTAGTCAACTTCCATAGATTTAAACGCGAAAGTTTTGCTAACAGCTTGAAAGATGCTGTGAGCGTGGTATTTGGGTGGGATCGTGAACTCCTGGAAGGTCGCACTAAAGAGTCGCGTGATTGGCGAGAAACTCGAGACGAGTGGTGGAGTGCCCGCCTAAAGCAAGATATCACACCGCGTTGGGTATTACAATACTGGGGGACTGAAGTAGTACGCAAAGGATTTAACGATGACATGTGGGTGGCTAGTTTAGAACATCGCTTACTTAATACTAAAAACGATATTGTTATCACTGACTGCCGTTTCCCTAATGAAATTAAAGCTATCCGTGCCGCAGGCGGCAAAGTTGTACGTATTAAACGAGGACCTGAACCTGAATGGTACGATGCGGCCAAAAGTATGAACAAAGGCCCTACTCGCAACATGTCGTGGGCATTAAGCAAACATCACATTGAAGATTTAGGAATACATGCCAGCGAAACAGCCTGGGTAGGGCAAAAGTTTGATGCTGTGTTGGATAATAGCGGGACTATTAATGATCTATATCAACAAATTGAACGCAGTATAATTAGTAGTCAGGAACCAAATCGCCCTGTCTCCACCCAAGACCTTCACGGGCAATTTCATATTGGCAGTTAGCACAGATAGTTTTTAAGTTAAGAACTTTATTATTAGTTAAATCACCGTCAATGTGATAGACAAATAACTGTTCTTTTAGTTTAGCCTTAAAGCCACACTTTTCACAGTGTGGTTTCTTTTTGTATCCTTCTAACATCCAGCGAGGTTTAGGTGTAGGTAAGCTCTTTTTCTTGCGGATACAACTATCACATCGAGTTCTGTAGTAGGTTTTATCCCCACGTTTATAGTTGATTGCACAGGGCTTTTTACCGCAGACTGTGCATAATAATCGCCATTGCATACTATATTTATGGCGAACCTTTTAAAGGGCACCTTAACGCACCAAAAATACTGTTTACTTATAAATATATGAAAGCAATCCATTTAGAGGAACAATACTATGGCATCATTACAATCACCAGGCGTACAGGTACAGATCATTGACGAAAGTCAGTACGCTACTACACAAGCGGGTACTATTCCGTTTGTATTATTGGCAACAGCATCTAACAAACTAGCACCTGGCAATGTACTTGCTACAGGTACTACTATTAACAATGCTGAAAAAGTTATTACAGTTACTAGTCAAAGAGATCTAGTTACTAAGTTTGGTACACCTAACTTTACACTAGACGCTAGTGGTAATCCAGTAAACGGTGACGAACAAAACGAATATGGTTTATTAGCTGCTTACTCAGCACTAGGTGTTACTAATCAAATGTACGTACAACGTGCCAATGTTGACCTAGGTCAACTAACTGGTACTAGCGTTCGTCCAACAGGTACACCAGCAGACCAAACATTTTGGTTAGACTTAACTAACACTAACTGGGGTATTTACGAATGGGCCGCTGATACAGGCTTTACATTGATGCCAGTTGATATTATTACATCAACAAGTTACTTAAACAGTGGCGTTCCGCTAAGTTCATATGGTGCTATTGGTGATTACGCTGTAGTTGCTACAAGTTCAAGCAACCCTATCTACTACAAAGGTTATAACAATAACTGGAGTTTAGTTGGTAGCGACAGTTGGAAAGATGTAGTTCCTACAATCGTTGGTGCTAATGCTAACCCAACATTAAGTGTTGGTTGGAAAATGGTAGTTAACGGTGTTAACGTTACATTGACAGGTACAACTGTAAGTTCAGTGGCTACTAACATTAATGCGGCAGCTATCCAAGGTGTTACAGCATCAGCAAGCTCAGTAGGTCAATTATTAATCTACACAGACAGCACAGCTGCAAGTAGCGGTAATATCCACGTAACTGATGGCAAATTAAAAATTGGTTCAGGTACAACCATTGGCGGTACAGATGCTGCTGATCCACTAGGCCTATTCCAAAGCCAAGCACAAGTAAGTGCTAACACATATACATACTATGGTCCAACAGTTACATTTGCAGGATATACAAGTCCTCCAGCATGGAGAACAACAGACACAACACCACGCCCAGATGGTTCAGTATGGTTTAAAACCACAGCTACAGGTAATGGTGCTAACTGGGCAGTTAAAGAATACAGTGCTACATTAAGCTCATGGCAACTACTAACAGCTCCACTGTATGACACAGACAGCGATGCTATCTATGCCTTAGACTCAACAGGTGGTGGTGCTGGCATCCCAGTGGGACAAGTTTATGTCAAATATGACACACTAAGCACAACAACAGCTACATTCAAACCTTATATCAAGAACGTAGCAGGTGTATTGACAATCACAGGCACAGTTGCAGGTGCAGGTGGTTCATATCACCAAAATGACAGCTTTACAATGGCAGTTAGCCAACCAGGTACACAGTCATTAGCAACAGCTACAGTTACATTGTCAGCTAACACAGCTGCATCATTGGTTGGCGGCATTTTAGGCACAGGTTTACCTAATATCACAGCTGGCTTTAACTCAAGCGGTGCTATTTACATCACGCACACAGCAGGCGGTACTATCCAATTTACAGAATTAGTTGGTACACCTTTAGCTACAGCAGGCTTATTAAGTGATCCTAAAGTACAAACAATCGTTTCAAACAGTGTATATTTGGCAAGTCCATTTACACCATTGACATACACATATTCATTGACTGCTCCATATACTAATCCAACAGATGGTACATTATGGTATTACAGCAATCCATTAGATGTTGATATTATGATCAATGATGGACAAAAATGGAGAGGTTACCATAACATCACTAATGATGCACGAGGTTACAACTTATCATTGACAGATGCAACTGGTGTTATTTTCTCAGCGACAGCACCTACTACACAAGTTGGTGGTGGACAATTACAACCAGGCGAACTATGGTTGAATACTAGCATCACTGAATTAAGCAGTTATCCAGTACTATATCGCTACACTGGTAGTAGCTGGGCATTAATTGACAATGCAGACAATGTTGATGCAAGTGGTATTGTATTTGCAGATGCACGTTGGTCAGCTACAGGTAATGTAAATCCAATTACAGACACGTTACCATCAACAGTTAGTTTATTAACTAGCGACTACTTAGATCCAGATGCACCATTAGCACAAGAATATGCACGTGGTACACTATTGTTTAACACACGTCGCAGTGGTTACAATGTTAAACAGTTCCAAAGTCAAGCATTTAGCTCAACACAATTAGCTACTGTAACAGGTACAGTTGCGGCTGCTTGGATTACACACAGCGGTGATGATCCTACAACAGGCGTTCCGTACTTTGGTAGCAAAGCACAACGTTCAGTTGTTGTACGTGCAATGAAAGAAGCTATTGCTTCAAGTACTGCACTACGTGAAGAACAAACACAGTTTAACTTAATTTGTGCTCCTGGATATCCAGAACTAATCCAAGACATGATTACCTTAAACAATGATCGTACAGACACAGCGTTTATTATTGGCGACAGTCCAATTGACTTACCTAGCGATTCAACAACATTGACTAACTGGGCAGACAACGCGGCAGATGCAGCTGATAACGGTGAAACTGGTTTAGTTAGCCACGACGACTACCTTGCTGTTTACTATCCAAGTGGTCTAGCTACTAACTTAGATGGTTCTAGCGTAGTTGTTCCGCCAAGCCATATGATGTTGCGTACATATATCCGTAGTGATGCAGTTGCTTATCCATGGTTTGCACCAGCTGGTGTACGTCGTGGTTTAGTTGACAACGTTAGCTCAATTGGTTATGTTGATCGCACAGATAATAATGTATTCCGTAGCATTGGTGTTACATCAGGCCTACGTGATGTATTGTACGAAAACGAAGTTAACCCAATCACAGTGTTACCAGGCGTTGGATTAGTAGCATACGGCCAAAAAACACGTGCTCCGGCAGCTAGTGCAATGGATCGTGTAAATGTAGCTCGCTTAGTAGTTTACTTACGTACAGTTTTAGCTAAAGTTGCATCTCCGTTCATCTTTGAACCAAATGATGCAATTACACGTAGTCAAGTACAGTCAGCATTTAACGCTGTATTCCATGACTTAGTAGCTAAACGTGGTATCTATGACTACTTGGTAGTGTGCGATACAACTAACAATACACCAACACGTATTGATAACTATGAACTATGGGTTGATATTGCAATACAACCAGTTAAAGCAATTGAGTTTATCTACATTCCAGTACGTTTACAAAATACTGGCTCAGCTTTAACAATTAATTAATAATATACGCAGATAATGGGAGTGGCAACGCTCCTATTGCGTAGCAGTAAAATAGGTAAATACTATAAAGTATTAAAGGGAAAATAAGATGGCAACATCATCATTAAGTAATTTTACAGTACCGTTATCAACAAGTCAAAGTGCTAGTTCACAAGGCTTGTTAATGCCAAAATTAAAGTTCCGCTTTCGCGTTACTTTCTTAAACTTTGGTGTTACACAACCTACTACTGAACTTACAAAACAAGTTATTAGTTTTAAACGTCCAAGCGTTAGCTTTGAAAATATTGAAATTCCTATCTACAACAGTAAAGTTTATCTAGCTGGTAAACCAACCTGGGCAGAAGTTACAACACAAATACGTGATGACGCTAGTGGCGAAGTTACTAAACGTGTTGGTGAACAAATGCAGAAACAATTTGACTTCTTTGAACAAGCAAGTGCAAGTTCTGGTATTGACTACAAATTTACTACACTACTTGAAATCCTTGATGGTGGTAATGGCACAAGCACTCCAAACGTTCTTGAAACATGGGAATTAGATGGTTGCTACTTAATGACAGCAGACTATGGTGATAACAACTATGGATCTAATGAACCAATGACCATTGATTTAACTATACGTTACGATAATGCACTACAAACACCAATTGGTGGTGGTATTGGATCAACAGTAACAAGAACACTAGGTTCAGTTATTACTGGCTAATCTAGACGAAATATATTAAAGCCCAGTTAATTCTGGGCTTTTTTTTGACGATAAATAATAGTATGAGTCAAAACAATATATTTGGACAATTACTCCAAGCCATTGCACCACAAGAAAACATCCGCGACTATCAACACGCCGCACGAACTTTTGTTGATGGTTTATATAGACTCAGTCCCAAACTTAATAACTTATTTCATGTGTTTATTGATGTTAATACAGACCTGTCAAGTCTACAACAACTAGGACAAATTGAAACAGGACTTATGGCCAAAAGTATAAACTTGCCAAAGTTCACAGTAACAACTAAAACTTACAATGCTTACAATCGTAAGACAGTACAGCAAGAAAAAGTCAACTATGAGCCAGTGAACATTACTTTCCATGATGACAGTGCTGATATAGTACGTGGCTTTTGGCGAGATTACTTTACCTACTACTATAGAGACAGCGACTACGCCACAGTAGATAATTATAAAGATAACAGCAAATACAAACAACGCCAACAACAGAATTGGGGGTACACTCCTAAAACTGCCAATGCAGCAAACTTACCTTATCTTAGCAGTATTAGAATTTATAGTCTACATCAAAAACGTTTTAGTAGTTACACATTGGTTCGTCCTGTGATCAGCAGTTTCCAACACGGGCAACACACTGCTGGTGAATACCAACCATTAGATCATCAAATGACAGTTAATTACGAAGCTGTGTTGTACGACAGCGGCCCAGTTAGTAACGGTACAGTTCTAGGCTTTGATCAAGTTCACTATGACAATACACCAAGTCCATTGAGAAATCTTGGCGCATTAATTGGCGGAGCAGAAAGTATTTTTAATGATGTAGAAAATGGTGACCTAGGATCTGCTGTACAGAATTCATTTAATGTTTTCAACATTGCCACAGGATCTAATGCACAACTACTGCAAACTCCTAATTTAAATATATTAGGAATAGGTCAAGCAATACTAGCAGGACAAAATCCGTTGAGTACAGTGTATGCTCCGACTAGCGCAACAGTAACACAGGGCCTATCTGGATCACTAACAGCTCAGCCTGGGTTGGGTAGTATTACAAATGCGCTTAATATCAATGGACAAAACAATCAAACATCTAGCAGTAATCAAGGCGTAGCAGGAACTTAACATGGCGATCAACGGAAATTTACCTAATCAAACACCCGCAAATGCGACTACTAATTATTTTAATAATTACTATACGCAGACTCCTAGCATCAGTCCCTATGCCAATGATGCGGTAGTTGCTTACTTTCAAGGATTAACTGGCGACGCAGCTACAGGCAAGAACCTAGCGGCTGCAGTTATCTATACAGCCCTACAGCAGAATTTAGATCCAATGGGTATTATAGAACAATTAAAAGTCATCAGTGACAAGAACAAATTAACCAGTCCAGAATATACCAGTTATATTGATCCAAATCAACAGGACACTGATGTAACTACCAATAACGGTACTACATGGACCACAGGTAATGTGCAGTATGCTAAACCTGGTCCTAGCACAGCCTACAACAGCATCAGCGAAGTAGATGCTTTCTTAACCATGTTCCTTAATTTTAATCGTGTAGGTACTAGCCTATTAGGACTTAGTAATAGTCCGCAGACTAGTAAATACATTTCTCGTACAATATTGGCGTAACTATGGCCAAATATGCACAAGGAAAGTACACAGTAAAGAACCCTGAGAAATACATAGGTAAGCGTGTGCCTACCTATCGTAGTAGTTGGGAATTTACTTTTATGAGCTTTTGTGATAACAATCCAGCAGTGCTGAATTGGGCTAGTGAAGCTATTAGTATTCCTTACTTTAATCCAGTAAAAGGTCGTCAAACAATCTATGTACCAGATTTTCTAGTGGTCTATGTAGATGCCAACCAAAAGAAACATACTGAAATAGTAGAAATTAAACCCTCAACAGAAACAACTATGGAATCGGCCCGTAGCTATCGTGATAAACTAATGGTAGCAATGAACATGGCCAAATGGGCAGCCGCAGACAGTTGGGCTCGCGCTAATAACATGCGTTTCCGTGTAGTTACAGAATTTGATATCTTCAAGAACCACAAGCGGTAAATAGTGTTACTATGACACAAAAACTATCAGAACTATTCAATTTGCCACCTGCTGAAGAAACAACACCTGAGCAGGCAGAAACAACCATAGAAGAAAACCGTGCTTTAATTGAAGAAGTTGATGGAGCAATTGATAAAATTGATGCCGCACTTCCTTTTGTAGCAGATTTAGATACTAGTGATAAAGAACTAGATGATCTCAGCGACCTTGCTAAAGAAAAATTCCAGGACCTAATTGATCTAGGCATGAACGTTGAAGCACGATTCAGCGGACACATCCTAGCCACAGCAGGCACCCTACTAGGACATGCTATTACAGCCAAGCAAGCCAAATTAGATAAGAAGCTACGTATGGTAGACTTACAGCTGAAAAAAGCTCGTTTAGATGCACAAATTGCCAAAGATAGTAACAAATCAGATGGCGATAAGATAGTTGATGCAGAAGATGGGCAAGCAGTGATATTAGACAGAAATGAGTTATTAAAACAGATTTTAGGCGCGAAATCAAAGGATTAATTCTGCCAAAGTCAGATAAATAACACTAAGAGGATCTTAAAGAATGAAAAATTTTATACAACACTTATCAGAAGTACAAAAGACATACGATTTTCGTGTTAAGTTAGCTAACATTGATCCAGCAGAATGCATGGACCGTATTAAGTCAGCACTTGAAACTTGGCAACTACACGAGATTTCTGCTGTTAAACGTTTACCAATACAGGAAAACGTTGCTGAATTTCCTAGCTTTGGCCCAACAGAAATTTATCAATTTGATGTAAGCCTAGCATATCCATGTATCGATGCACAATTACGCCAATTGATTTCTGAACGTTGCAATATGCTAGCATCAGCTATTTTTGTAGTACCAACTAATCATCCAGAAGAAATATGGCGCAGTGGTGTGAATAGTGAACTACGTGAATATGTACAAGGTGAAAATGTTATCACTCAACCTCTTCCAGAAGCTGACGCAGCACAAAAAGCAGCTAGCCAAGCCTACGGTGGTGCACAATTTATTGCTAAAGAGCTAGCTCCAACTAAAGATCGTTGGACAGTGTCTGGTGATGATAACACTATTGGTGGTCAACCAGTAAGTTCATATGGCAAAACAACAAACAGTATTCCACAAGGTAAAGTTGATCCAGTGGGCAGTAAACAAAATGCAATACCTAACCCAAATAAAAAGTTAGGTTAATAAGGAACTAATAAGATGAGCGACATGAAAATGTATGGTATTTTAGGTAAATTCAATAACCTAAATCCTGAGATGAAAGCACTTGACCCTAAAAAAGCAACTAAAGAGCCAGTATACGAAGAAGTACAGCCAAGAGGCAGTATTACTGAAGCTGTTAAGAGCTTAGAAGAAAAATACATGGGCTTCAAAGCAGTTGAAAAAGCCGCTAAGAAAGGTGGTGCTGAGAATCCAGCCGCTGTAGCCGCCAGCATTGGTCGCAAAAAATACGGTAAAAAGAAATTCCAAAAAGCAGCTGCCGCAGGTAAGAAACTAGGCGAAGCCGCTAAACCAGACTTCTTAGACGTTGACGGTGATGGCAACAAGAAAGAGCCATTTAAGAAAGCTGTTAAAGATAAAGAAGTTAAAGAAGGCAGAGAACTAAAGAACAAAGAAGAGTTTGACAAACACGCTAAAAAAGGTGATTACTACAAAACATCTAAAGGTAACAAAGTTACTAAAACTGACAGCGGTGTTAAACACGAAAAAGCCTATGCAGGTGATGACAGTGACAAAGACCTAGATGAGTCAAAAACATTTAAAACATCTACGGGTGGTGAAGTAACTAAAACAGCCACAGGCATTATCCACAAAGGTAAGAAATACGGCGGCGAAGAAGAATATCCAAATCACAGCGGCAACACAAAAGACATCATGGATCGCAAAAGCCGTCATCGCATTGTTGATCTAGGTGATCCAGAATACGACGACTTAGATGAAACTATTGTTAAAGAAAAAGCAGTAAGCAAACAACAACAAAAATTTATGGGTATGGTACATGCCGTACAAAAGGGAAAAATGAAAGCGCCGAGTAAAGAGATAGCTAAAGTAGCTAAGGGTATGACTAAAAAAGCGGCACATGATTTTGCCGCTACTAAGCATAAAGGCCTGCCAACTAAAGTAACAGAAGGTAAAGAAGCTATTCGTCATCACCCAATTTACACAGATAAAGACGCTTGGAATCACTATAAGAAAGAATTAGATGAGCAAGAAGTTATGGACGATGTACGCAATGTTCAACAAGAGCTTGACGAAATTGCTAAACTAGCTGGTGTACCTATTGCTTGTCCAAAATGCTCAAGTGCTCCTTGCAAATGCAACGAAGAACTTGCTTCTGTAAACACAGAAACTCCTTTAAGTCATGAGTTAAGCGGCACACATTGCGTACAATGTAATGAAAGTCCTTGTTCATGCAGTCATGAAGAAGAGTTAGATGAGTTAACTGCACCTCCAAGAGCAGTACCAAGCGGTAAAAAATCTACATTTGATCCAAGTGCGTTAAAAGCACCAGGAAGCCGCCCATCAACTCCAATGGCTAATACTAGCAGATTAAATGCACCTGCAGACGACTTGGAAGAAGACGAAATGGAAGAAGGTAACGAATTCTCAGGCGCATTGGCCAAAGCTAAAGCAACTGGGGCTAAAGACTTTGAAGTTGGTGGCAAACGCTATACAGTTAAAGAAGCACAAGAAAAACTTGACGAACAAGTATCACAATTAAGTATTCAAGCTGATGGCGTAGATGCTGTGCGTATTCTTCAAATGTTATCAGGTTTAAAAGCCAATGACGAAGAGCAACAACTAGTAGAACCAGAAGCAAACCAAAATGTAGGTCAACAGCAACCAATGGGTGTGGCTCCAGAAGAAGAGTTAGATGAACAACACAGCAATCATAATGTTATTAATAGAATGAAACGTGATGTTGAAAATGTAAACACTCCACGTGAAGACTATGCGGCAGCTGATATTACTACTATGACTGGTACTGGTTTAGACAAGAAGAAAACAGAAATTGAGTTTGCTCCACCAATTGGTGATAATCCACTACAAGCTAAAAAGAAACATGGCGAGATTGGAGAAGCTGCTCTTTGGAAACAGTACGAAGCAATGTTAAACGAGATCACTAAGTAACGTGAAAACTTTACTTGATTATATTCGAGTAATAGAAGAGGGCTATGGTGCTCGTGCTCCAGTAGACAGCGATAGCCCCCTTACTCACGCAGGCTTTCGTGAAAGTGCTGATATTTTAGATAAAGATGATTTCAAAAACAAACGTGATGAGTTATATCGTCGTGCAAGTAATGAAAAAGATCCAGATAATTTAAAATATTTAAAACAAGAAATACGTAGTTTAGAAAAACTGTACCCACAGTATAAAGGCGCAACAAATGAAGATTAATGAGATTATCGCAGAAGACGTAGCTGCTAATCCTAAAGGATTACAAAAGGATCAGGTATCCAGCATCAAAGGTGCTATTAGCATGCCTGGTATCAGCAGTA
>Ga0316228_1000111_pt1 | contig 116799 bp, 112 predicted proteins | sample TBH18021metaG_FD_206005 | JGI IMG/M metagenome (GOLD analysis project Ga0316228, IMG submission 206005) | Freshwater microbial communities from Trout Bog Lake, Wisconsin, USA - TBH18021 | ecosystem: Environmental > Aquatic > Freshwater > Lake > Hypolimnion/Profundal zone | place: USA... | reverse complement strand
CGCTCCTGGTAGTTCACGGTGAGCGGCATGAAGTCGATGCCGGGCTTCGGCTCCTTCGTGGCGACCACGGTGGCGAGCACCGAGGTCTCGCCGTAGGTGGCGACCACGGCGCCGTCGGCCTGCCGGGCGACCTTGCCGGTCTCGAGGACGAGCTTGCGGTCGCCCCACATCAGCTCTTCGCGTTGAACGTCGAACATTCTCAATCTCTTCCTTGCCTGCGGCGGGCCCAAGCCCGGCGCCGCCGGGGGCAAGACGGCGAGGCACTCCGTGCGGAGTGTCTCGCGATCCTGCCCCGATGCCGACGCCTCGAAGCGGCCCGCTTGTCGGGAGGCCGGACCCATTCCGGCAGCCCGTGATCGTCAAACGCGGCCCCGGGCCGGGCCCGGAACCGCGTGTATTCCGCCTTAGCGGCGGATGCCGAGACGCTCGATGAGGGCGCGGTAGCGGGCCTCGTCCTTGCGCTTGACGTAGTCGAGCAGCGAGCGGCGCTGCGAGACCAGCTTCAGGAGACCGCGCCGGGAATGGTTGTCCTTGGCGTGGGTCTTGAAGTGGCCGGTGAGGTTGGTGATCCGCTCGGTGAGGATCGCCACCTGGACCTCGGGGGACCCGGTGTCCTTGGCGTCCTTGCGGTGTTCCTTGATGAGCGCGGTCTTGCGCTCTGCCGTGATCGACATCGCATGCCTTTCGGGTTGTGCTGATCGGATGCGGCGCCCCAAAATCGGGCGCGCGCGGGCTCGGCGTTCGGCCGGTGCCGGGATGTCGTCCAGCACGGTCACAGCGCCAAGCGGTTCAAGCCCCGCCCGGAAACCCAGGTCGAGGCCTCGCGATCCATACACGAAACCGCCGGTTATGCCACCCCTGCGACGAAGCGGTCCGGCGGACGGCCACGCCTCCGGGCCGGGACGATCCACGCGTCGGCACATGTTCGGGCAACAGGAGCGTTGACACCCGGCCCACCCCTCACCATAAGGGCGCCGCGGGTGAAACACCCGCCTTGGGGGAATGTCCCGAGCGGCAAAGGGGGCGGACTGTAAATCCGCTGCGTAAGCTTCGTAGGTTCGAGTCCTACTTCCCCCACCAAGTTCCTTCCCGATCCCGTCAGTTCTGTTTCGCCAGCGCGGCCTCGATGCGCGCGGCGGCGGCGGCGGAAAAGCCCTTCCCTTCGAGTCCCTGCCCCGCGGCTGCCTGGCCCGTAAGATTCGCGCGCTTGCCCGCCGGCAGGTGCGCCTTGCGCAGCGCGTGCGAATCCCGGTGGCTGGCGTGGGTGATGGCGATCGCCAGGGCGTCAGCCGCGTCGGCGACGCGGAACTCGGCCTTCGGGAGCAGGAAGCGCACCATCGCCTGGATCTGGACCTTCTCGGCATGGCCGGAGCCCGCCACGGTCTTCTTGATGAGGTTCGCGGCGTATTCGAACACCGGCAGCCCGGCGAGCGCCGGCACCACCAGCGCCATGGCGCGGGCATGGCCGAGCTTGAGCGTCGCCTGCGCGTCCTTGTTGACGAAGGTCTCCTCCACGGCGACCTCGTCGGGTTGCTGGGTCGCGACGACGCGCCCGATCCCCTCGAACAGCTCGCGCAGCCGCAGGGCCAGGGGCAGATCCCCGTCCGAGGTGACGATCCCGCAGGCGCCGTAGGTGAGCTTGGTGCCCTGTGCGGTGATCAGGCCCCAGCCGGTGCGGCGGAGGCCGGGATCGATCCCAAGGATGCGGACGGGGCTGGTCATGATGCTCCAGAGGTCGACGAACAGCTCGACGAGCAGCCCGAGGCTGCCGTACGTATCGTGAACGCTTGGTTTCACCAAAGCACGAACGCCGGAGGACGATGATGAGCGCGCAGACCCCGATCAGCCGCTTCCCGGTGCCGGACCTCGCCGACCTGCCGGGCGACCTGCGGGCCCGTATCGCCATCGTGCAGGAGAAGGCGGGCTTCGTACCCAACATCTTTCTGGCGCTCGCCCATCGCCCCGAGGAGTTCCGCGCCTTCATGGCCTATCACGACGCGCTGATGGACCGGCCCGGCGGCCTGACCAAGGCCGAGCGCGAGATGATCGTGGTCGCGACCAGCGCGGCGAATGACTGCCTGTACTGCGTCGTCGCCCACGGGGCGATCCTGCGGGTGCGCGCCAAGGATCCGCGGATCGCCGACCAGATCGCGGTCAACCATGCCAAGGCCGACATCACCCCACGCCAGCGCGCCATGTTGGATTTTGCGGTCAAGGTGGCGACCCGCGCCCAGGCCGTTGGGGCGGAGGATCATGCCGTGCTGGCCGGGCTTGGGTTCAGCCCGGACGATATCTGGGACATCGCGGCGATCACTGCGCTCTTCGCTTTGTCGAATCGGCTTGCCAGCGTTTCGGATCTTCGCCCCAACGACGAATTCTACGCGCTGGGCCGCTAAGCGGAGTGCATCAACGGCGGCCGAGCAGGATGATCGCCGTTCCGGCCAAGCAGACCGCACCGCCCGCGAGGTCCCATCGATCCGGCCGCTGGCCCTCCGCCAACCACAGCCACAGGACCGAGGCGGCGACGTAGACCCCACCATAGGCTGCGAAGGCCCGCCCCGCTGCCGGATTGTCCACCAGCGTCAGGAGTCCGGCGAAGGCCGCGAGCGAGGCGAGACCGGGGAGCGCCCACCAGGCGGATCGGCCGAGTCGGAGCCAAGCCCAGAACGCGAAGCATCCGGCAATCTCCGCCAGCGCGGCACCGGCATAAGCGAGGAGCGTCATGGTCGAAGCTTGGCACAGGCTCGTATGCGAGGCGAGCGCAGGGATTGCGGGTGCGGACACCGGCGCGTTAAGCCGCCGGCAAGGGTGATCCGGTCGATTGATCGCATGAGCGCGCACGCGACCACCGACGATCTCCTGCTGTTCCCCGGCGATGCGCGTCTGCGTATGGTCGTCCTCGCCTGGATCGACGGCCTGACACGCGAGCGGCGGATGTCGCCCAACACCGTCGAAGCCTATGGGCGTGACCTGCGCCAGTTTCTCCATCACCTCGCCGGGCGGCACAGTACGCCGACGATACCGATGCTGGTGGCCCTGAAGGTGCGCGACATCCGCGCCTTCATGGCGGCGCGCCGAGCCGACGACGTCTCCGGACGCTCGCTGATGCGCATGCTGGCGGGCCTCCGATCCTTCGCGCGGTTCCTCGAACGCGAGGGCTACGGCACCGTTTCGGCCCTCGGCGGCGTCCGCTCCCCGAAGGTGCCGCGGCGCCTGCCGCGCCCCATCCCGGTCACCGCCGCGGTGGCGCTCACCGGGACGGATTTCCGCGCCGGCGAGGAGCGCGCTCCCTGGGTCCTCGCCCGGGATGCCGCGGTCCTGGCGCTCCTCTATGGGGCAGGCCTGCGCATCTCGGAGGCGCTGAGCCTCACGCGCCGCGATGCGCCCATGCCCGGGGTCGATCAAGTCACCGTGCTGGGCAAGGGTGGCAAGCAGCGTATGGTGCCGATCCTGCCCGTGGTGGCGCAAGCGGTCTCCGATTACCTCGCCGCCTGTCCGCTGCCACTGCCGCCGGAGGGGCCGCTCTTCGTGGGCGCCCGCGGTGGCCCGCTCTCGCCGCGGATCATCCAGTATGCCGTCGCCCGCGCCCGGGGCGCCCTCGGCCTGCCGGACAGCGCCACGCCGCACGCGCTGCGGCATTCCTTCGCCACTCATCTCCTCGCCCGGCAGGGGGAGCTGCGCGCGATCCAGGAACTCCTCGGCCACGCCTCCCTCTCGACCACGCAGCTTTACACCCAGGTCGACGCAGCCCGCCTGATGAGCGCCTATGCGGCTGCACATCCGCGCGCCGGCCGCTAATCTAGATTAGTACGCCTGCAAATCTGGATGACCTTCGTTGCCGGATTGATAAGCACATCCGCCGAGCCGGGTGAATAATCGTTTTCTTTAAGGGCTTTGTCACGATCTTCCGCCACTCTGAACGGTACTGCGGTTCGGTTTGGACGGGCGTCATGGAGCTTGATGGGGCGAGGACACCCGCTCGGGTCGTAATCGCAGATTGTGACGCCGGGCGCCGTGCAGAACTCTCTGCCGTCGTCCGGCGCTTCGACGCCGCCGCGGTCATCGATCAGGCGACCTCCGGGCAAGCCCTCTGCGACATCCTGCTCCGTCATCGTCCCACCCTCGCCTTCGTGGGGCTTCAACTGGAAGACCTCAGCGGACCCGAGGCGGTCGCGGTGGCCCGGCGCGCGGGCGCGGAGCCGCCGTGCCTCGTCTTGGTCGCCCACAAGGTGCTGGCGCAATGGCAGGAGATCGCCACGAGCCTGGGCGCCTACGAGGTGCTGAAGACGCCCCTGGACCCGAGCCATATCGAGCAACTGCTCCACGCCGACGCCCGCCGCCGGGCTCCGACCCGCGCACTCCTCGCCTGCTCGTCCCCGGCCGGGCGCGCGGCCATCAGCCGCGTCGTGGCGCGGAGCGGCTTCACGATCGAGCTCGACGAGACCGATGACGGCCGTCACGCCCTCAAGCAGCTGAAGCTCGCGGCCTACGATTTCGCCTTCATCGACGTGAAGCTCGCGGGCATCGACGGGCTCGAACTCGCCTGCCAGATCCAACCCTTGAATCTCGGCACGCGCATTACCCTCCTGACCACTGCCGAACTGGAGTCGATCGCCCAGGCGGGCCGCTACTTCGGCGTCGATGCGGTGCTGCGGATGCCGTTCTATGCCCGCGACATCGACCTCGCCCTGCACAACGCGCTGGGCCTGCGCCGGCCGTATCTCCTGAACGCCCTCACCGCCCCGCCGGCGCCGAGCGCGCTGCTGCGGATCGTCGATCTGCCGAATCCCCGCCGCAAGATCGCCTGAACCCGTTCCCCGGGGCTGGATCAAGTCATGGTTTCGAAAGGGCGAGCCCTTTCGCGGGTCCAGGGCAGAGCCCTGGAATCCGTCAGGGCTCTGCCCTGACAACCCACCGAAGGGCTCGCCCTTTGGAAACCCGAGATCTCAGACGTGGATGGCGCGCTTGTTCACCGCGAGCGCGGCTTCCTTCACGGCCTCGGTCAGCGTCGGGTGCGCGTGGCAGGTGCGGGCGATGTCCTCGGACGAGGCGCCGAACTCCATCGCCACCGCGACCTCGGCGATCAGGTTACCGGCATCCGCGCCGACGATGTGGACGCCGAGCACCCGGTCGGTCTTGGCATCGGCCAGCACCTTCACAAACCCGTCCGTGGTGCCGTTCGCCTTGGCGCGGCCATTCGCCGTGAACGGGAATTTGCCGGCGTTGTAGGCGATGCCGTCCTTGGTCAACTCCTCCTCGGTCTTGCCCACCGAGGCGACCTCCGGGAACGTGTAGACTACGTTCGGGATCACGCCGTAATTCACGTGACCGGACTGGCCCGCCAGCATCTCGGCGATCGCGACGCCCTCGTCCTCGGCCTTATGGGCGAGCATCGGGCCGGCGATCACGTCGCCGATGGCGTAGATGCCGGTGACGTTGGTGGCGTAGTGGGAATCCGTCTGGATCCGGCCCTTGTCGTCCCGCTGCACGCCGACCGTGTCGAGGCCCAGGCCTTCCGTGTAGGGGGTCCGGCCGATGCAGACGAGGACCACATCCGCCTGCAAGGTCTCGGCCGCGCCGCCCGCGGCCGGCTCGACGGTGACGCTCGCGCCACCCTTCTTGCCGACCTCGACGCCCGTCACCTTGGTGGACAGCTTGAACGCGATGCCCTGCTTGGTCAGGATCCGCTGGAACTGCTTGCCGACCTCGCCGTCCATGCCGGGCAGCACCCGGTCGAGATACTCGACCACCGTCACCTCGGAGCCGAGCCGGCGCCAGACGGAGCCCAATTCCAGCCCGATCACCCCGGCGCCGATGACGAGGAGCTTCTTCGGCACCCGGTCGAGCTCCAGGGCGCCCGTTGACGAGACCACGACCTTCTCGTCGATCGTCACGCCCGGCAGCCGCGCCACGTCGGAGCCGGTGGCGATGACGATGCTCTTGGTCTCCAGCATCTGGTTGCCGCCATCCTCGGCGATCACCTCGACCCGGCCCGCCCCGGCGATCCGGCCGGTGCCGTGGAAGGTGTCGACCTTGTTCTTCTTGAGCAGGAACTCGACGCCCTTGGTGTTGCCGGCGACACCCTCGGCCTTGAAGCTCATCATCTTCTTCAGGTCGAGCTTCGGCGTGCCGACATCGATGCCGAGATCGGCAAAGTGCTTGTTGGCCTCCTCGAAGGCCTCCGAGGCGTGGAGCAGGGCCTTCGACGGGATGCAGCCGACGTTGAGGCAGGTGCCGCCATGGGTGGCGCGCTTCTCGACCACGGCGGTGCGCAGGCCGAGCTGCGCTGCGCGGATCGCGCAGACATAGCCGCCGGGGCCGGTGCCGATGACGACGAGATCGTAGGACATGCAGGTTCGCTTCCGGTCGGTCGTGCCGCGTACGGGACGGGCAGGGAAAGTCAGGTCGGGATCAGCGGCCGCCGCCGATGTCGAGGATGGCGCCCGTGGTGTAGGAGGCTTCGTCCGAGAGGAGCCACACGATCGGTGCGGCGACCTCCTCGGCGGTGCCGGCCCGGCCCATCGGGACGGCGGGGCCGAGGCGTTCCACCCGGTCGGGCTCGCCGCCGCTGGCGTGAATGTCGGTGGCGATGATGCCGGGGGCGACCGCGTTGACGCGGATCCCCTCCCCGGCAACCTCGCGGGCGAGACCGACGGTCAGGGAATCGATGGCGCCTTTAGAGGCGGCATAGTCCACGAACTGGCCGGGGCCGCCGAGACGCGCCGCCACGGAGGACAGGTTGACGATCGCGCCCCCGGCCCCGCCGCGCTTCGTCGACATCCGCCGCACCGCCTCGCGGGCGCAGAGGAAGCTGCCGACCACGTTGGTGTTCATCATCCGCTGAAGGCGAGCGAGGCTCATATCGGCGACGTCGGACTTCACGTCGACCACGCCGGCATTGTTCACCAGCGCTGTCAGGCGTCCGAGCCCGTCAGCCGCCTGGAACAGCGCGATCACGTCGGCCTCGCTGCCGACATCGCCCTTCACGGCGAGCGCCTGGCCGCCCTTGGCGGTGATCGCGTCGACCACGGCTTGCGCTGCGGCGGCATCCGACACGTAGCTCAGGCAGACGGCGTAGCCGCGCTCGGCCAGCAGCAGCGACACCGCCCGGCCGATGCCGCGACTGCCGCCGGTGACGATGGCGACTTGAGGCCCATTCATCGGATCACTCATGCGGCTGCGATGCGCCCTCTGCCGAACCGATTCGCCAAATCCTCCACGATCTGGGTCTCAATCCGGATCCGCGTTGCGTCGGGGCAGAAATCGATCTCCTGCCCCTGTTCATCGAGGTTCCAGCCGAAGGTCCAGCCGTGCGCGCCGACCGCAACAGTCCGGAAATACGCCTCGTTCTTCAGCGGCGCGAAAGCGGGTCCGTCGGCGATCAGATCCGACAGGTCGAGGATGCCATCGAGACCGTCGTCGAACGTGACGCGAAGGGTCGGGTATTCCAGAGCCTCTACGGCGGCGATCCGATGTCGTGTCACGCGATCATCCCCCCGTCGTAGCGTCCGGCCCTGATCTCCCGCCAGATGTAGGCGACTTCCTCGCGGTTGGCAGCCAGCCACGTCTGGATCGTCTTCAGTTTCGCGCGCGGCAGCTTCCCGCTGAGAACTTCTCCGGTCGCGATCGAAAGCTTGGCTTCCTGGTCGGCAAACAGTGCGTGCAGATGTGGAGGCAGATGGTCGTTGAGGAAGATCACGATTCGAACTCCCTCGACGATGGCGATGGTCGGCATCGATCAGCCGCCTTCCGATCGATGCCGCGATCGCGGTTGTCTCCTTACAGATCCAGCACGAGCCGTGCCGGATCCTCCAGCGCCTCCTTGACCCGCACCAGGAAGGTCACGGCCTCCTTACCGTCGACGATGCGATGATCGTACGACAGGGCGAGGTACATCATCGGCCGCGCCTCGATCTTGCCGGCCCGGACCACCGGGCGCTCCTCGATGCGGTGCATGCCGAGGATGCCCGATTGCGGCGCGTTCAGGATCGGCGTCGACATCAGCGAGCCGTAGATGCCGCCGTTGGTGATCGTGAAGGTGCCGCCCTGCATCTCTTCGATGGAGAGCTTGCCGTCGCGCGCCTTCTTGCCGAAGCCCGCGATGGTCTTCTCGATGCCGGCAATGGACAGGTCGTCGGCGTTGCGCACCACCGGGACGACGAGACCCTTATCGGTCCCGACGGCGATGCCGATATGGTAGTAGTTCTTGTAGACGAGATCCTGCCCGTCGATCTCGGCGTTGACCGCCGGCACGTCCTTGAGGGCGCCGATCACCGCCTTGGTGAAGAAGCCCATGAAGCCGAGCTTCGTGCCGTGCTTCTTCTCGAAGATGTCCTTGTACTGGCTGCGCAGCGCCATCACGGCCGACATGTCGACGTCGTTGAACGTCGTCAGCATCGCTGCCGTGTCCTGCGCGTCCTTCAGGCGGCGCGCGATGGTCTGGCGCAGCTTCGTCATGCGCACGCGCTCCTCGCGCGCGGCATCGTCCGGCGCCGAGGGGGCGCGCGGCAGGGTCGGGCGCGCCTCCTTGGCGGGCGCGGAGGCCGGGCCCTTGGCGATGGCGCCCAGCATGTCGCCCTTGGTGACGCGGCCGTCCTTGCCGGATCCGTTCACGCCTGACGGATCGACGCCGGATTCCCGGGCGAGCTTCGCCACCGCCGGGCCATTATCGCCGACCGGGCGCTGCTGCGCCGCCGGAGCCGCGGCGCCGCCGTGATTGCCGTAGCCGGCAGACGATTCCTGGGCCGGCGCTTCGGCTTTCGGAGCCGCCTTGCTCTCGGTGGCCTCCTTCGGAGCCTCCTTGGCGGCAGCCTTCTTGGCCGGCGCAGCGCCCGCCCCGGCCTCGACGATCGAGCCGAGCAGCGCGCCCGGCTCCACGGTCTCGCCGTCCTTCACCAGGATCTCGCCGAGCTGGCCGGCCGCCGGGGCGTTGACCTCCAGGGTGACCTTGTCGGTCTCGAGCTCGACAATCGGCTCGTCGGCAGCGACCGGGTCGCCGGGCTTCTTGAACCAGCGGCCGATGGTGGCCTCGCTGACGGATTCGCCGAGCGTGGGGACGAGGATGTCGGTAGCCATGGGTCTCGCACTTCCGGATCGGTTGGGCCGTGCCGGACGGCCTGAAGCGTGAAGGCGGCGGCCTCTGCAGGCCGCCGCCCAGTCTCAAAAGTCAGACGGCCAGGGCCTCGTTGAGGAAGGCCTGGAGCTGCGCCTGATGCTTCGACATCTGGCCGACCGCAGTCGAGGCCGAAGCGGGGCGGCCGACATAGCGGGCGCGCTTCACCGCAGAACCGGCTTGGCCGAGCACCCATTCGAGGTAGGGCTCGACGAAGGACCAGCTGCCCATGTTCTTGGGCTCCTCCTGGCACCAGATCACGTCGGCGTTGCGGAAGCGCGCCATCTCGTTGGCCAGCGCCTTCAGCGGGAACGGGTAGAGTTGCTCGACGCGCATCAGGTAGATGTCGTTGAGGCCGCGCTTCTCCCGCTCCTCCAACAGGTCGTAATAGACCTTGCCGGAGCACAGCACGACGCGGCGGATCTTGTCGTCGCGCACCAGCTTGTTCTGCGCGCCCTCCACATCGGCATCGTCCCAGAGGACACGGTGGAAGGTCGAGCCCTCGGCCAGCGCGTCGAGGTTCGACACGGCCCGCTTGTGGCGCAGCAGCGACTTCGGCGTCATCAGCACCAGCGGCTTGCGGAAGTCGCGCTTCAGCTGCCGGCGCAGGATGTGGAAGTAGTTCGCCGGCGTCGTAACGTTGGCGACCTGCATGTTGTCCTCGGCGCAGGCCTGGAGGTAGCGCTCCAGGCGGGCGGAAGAGTGCTCGGGCCCCTGCCCCTCGTAGCCGTGCGGCAGCAGCAGCACGAGGCCGGACATGCGCAGCCACTTGCGCTCGCCGGACGCGATGAACTGGTCGATCACCACCTGGGCGCCGTTGGCGAAGTCGCCGAACTGCGCCTCCCACAGCACCAGGGCGTTCGGCTCGGCCAGCGAATAGCCGTACTCGAAGCCCAGCACCGCCTCCTCGGAGAGCATCGAATTGATGATCTCGATCGAGGCCTGCCCCTCGCGGATCGCGTTCAGCGGCGTGAAGCGCTGCTCGTTCTCCTGATCGATCACCACTGCGTGGCGCTGCGAGAAGGTGCCGCGCTCGACATCCTGGCCCGACAGCCGGACCCGGTTGCCGTCGAGGAGCGTCGCACCGAAGGCCAGGGCCTCGGCGGTCGCCCAGTCGATGCCGGCCCCGGTCTCCACCGCCTTGGCGCGGTTGTCCATGAAGCGCTGGATCGTCCGGTGCAGGTGGAAGCCCGGGGGCACCTGCGTGATCTTGCGGGCGATCTCCTGCAGGGTCTCGGCCGGCACCGCAGTGCGGCCGCGGCGCGGATCGTCCACGTCCTCGTGCACGGCCTTCACGCCGGACCAGCGGCCGTCGAGCCAATCGGCCTTGTTCGCCTTGTAGCTGTTGGCGACGTCGAGCTCGCTGTCGAGCATTCCGCGGAACTCGGCCTTGCGGGCGTCGAGCGCCTCCTGGGTGACGGACCCGTTTTCGACGAGCTTGCGGCCGTAGGTCTCCAGCGCGGACGGATGCTTGCGGATCCGCTGGTACATCTTCGGCTGGGTGAAGGCCGGCTCGTCGCCCTCGTTGTGGCCGAAGCGGCGGTAGCACAGCATGTCGATGACGACCGGCTTGCCGAATTTCTGCCGATACTCGACGGCCACCTTCGCCGCGAAGGTGACGGCCTCGGGGTCGTCGCCGTTGCAGTGGAAGATCGGCGCCTCGACCATCTTGGCGACGTCGGACGGATAGGGCGAGGAGCGCGAGAAGCGCGGATCGGTGGTGAAGCCGATCTGGTTGTTGATGATGAAGTGGATCGAGCCGCCGGTACGGTGGCCCTTCAGGCCCGACAGGCCGAAGCACTCCGCCACCACGCCCTGGCCGGCGAAGGCGGCGTCGCCGTGGATCAGCAGCGGCAGTACGGTGCGGCGCTCGATATTGGGCTTGGCCCACTGGTCCTGCTTGGCGCGGACCTTACCCAGCACCACCGGATCGACGATCTCCAGGTGCGACGGGTTCGCAGTGAGCGACAGGTGGACGTTGTTGCCGTCGAAGGCGCGGTCCGAGGACGCACCCAGGTGGTACTTCACGTCGCCCGAGCCCTCGACCTCGGCCGGGGAGGCCGAGCCGCCCTTGAACTCGTGGAACACCGCCCGGAAGGGCTTCGCCATCACGTTGGTCAGCACGTTGAGCCGGCCGCGATGGGCCATGCCGAGCACGATCTCGCGCACGCCGAGGGCGCCGCCGCGCTTGATGATCTGCTCCAGCGCCGGGATCATCGACTCGCTGCCGTCGAGGCCGAAGCGCTTGGTGCCGGTGTACTTGAGGTCCAGGAACTTTTCGAAGCCCTCGGCCTCGATCAGCTTGTTGAGAATCGCGCGCCGACCCTCGGGCGTGAACGAGATCTCCTTGTCCTTGCCCTCGATACGCTCCTGGATCCACGCCTTCTCGGCGGGATCGGAGATGTGCATGAACTCGACGCCGAGCGTCTGGCAGTAGGTCCGCTCCAGGATATCGACGATCTCGCGGATCGTGCCGAACTGCAGGCCGAGCACATTGTCGAGGAAGATCGGGCGGTCCCAGTCGGATTCCTCGGTGAAGCCGTAATGCTGCGGGTGCAGCTCCTCGTGGTCACCCCGGGGGGCGAGGCCCAGCGGGTCGAGCTTGGCGTGCAGATGGCCGCGCATGCGGTAGGAGCGGATCAGCATGATCGCCCGCACCGAGTCCTTGGTGGCCTGCTCCACCGAGACGCCGGTGGTGGCAGTGACGGTGTCCTGCGGCTTGCCGGGCTTCACCTCCTTGGTGTCGCGGGCAACGATCCGGTCGCCGACCGCCTTCTCCAGGGCACCCCAATTGCCGTCCAGCGCCGAGACCAGCTCGCCGTTCAGCGGAACCGGCCAGTTCGGCTTCTCCCACGAAGCACCGGCGGCGTTCTTCTCGACGAGCGTCTCGTCCTCGCCCAGCCCCTTGAAGAAGGCCTGCCACTCCGGATCCACCGAGGCGGGGTTGCGGGCGTAGGCCGCCTGCAATTCCTCGATGTAGGCGGCGTTGGCGCCGTAGAGGAACGAGGTTTCGAGGAGCGCTTCGTTCACGTCCTGGCGTGCCATGGTGCGTCCATCCTGATCGCGCGGGCAGGAGCCCTGCCTTTCAGGCTCTCCGTCAGCGCGGCGGATCGCCCTCAAACCGAAACGGGGCGGGTGACCGCCCCGCTGAAATCGTCTCTGCACGCCCGATATGGGTGTTGCGGCCCTGCGACGGCCGCAACGCAGGCGCGCGGGCGTCTTAGCCCTTCAGCACCTCGACGAGCGTCGAGCCCAGCCGGGCCGGCGACGGCGACACGCGGATGCCCGCGGCCTCCATGGCGGCGATCTTGTCCTCGGCGCCGCCCTTGCCGCCCGAGATGATCGCGCCGGCATGGCCCATGCGGCGGCCCGGGGGCGCCGTGCGGCCGGCGATGAAGCCGACCATCGGCTTCTTGCGGCCGCGCTTGGCTTCGTCCGCCAGGAACTGCGCCGCCTCCTCCTCGGCCGAGCCGCCGATTTCACCGATCATCACGATCGACTCGGTCTTCGGGTCGGCCAGGAACAGCTCCAGCACATCGATGAACTCGGTGCCCTTCACCGGGTCGCCGCCGATACCGACCGCGGTGGTCTGGCCGAGGCCGGCATTGGAGGTCTGGAACACCGCCTCGTAGGTCAGCGTGCCCGAGCGGGACACGATGCCGACCGAGCCCGGCCGGAAGATGTTGGCCGGCATGATGCCGATCTTCGATTCACCCGCCGTGACGATGCCGGGGCAGTTCGGGCCGACGAGGCGCGACTTGGATCCCGTGAGCGCCCGCTTCACCCGCACCATGTCGAGCACCGGAATGCCCTCCGTGATGCAGACGATCAGCGGCACCTCGGCCGCGATCGCTTCGCAGATCGCATCCGCCGCGCCGGGGGGCGGCACGTAGACCACCGAGGCGTCGGCGCCGGTGGCCTCGCGGGCCTCCGCCACCGTGTCGAAGACCGGCAGGCCGAGATGGGTCGAGCCGCCCTTACCGGGGCTCGTGCCGCCGACCATCTTGGTGCCGTACGCGATGGCCTGCTCGGAGTGGAAGGTCCCGTTCTTGCCGGTGAAGCCCTGGCAGATGACCTTGGTGTTGGCGTCGATCATCACCGACATGATCAGGCTCCCTTCACGGCGGCGACGATCTTCTGGGCGGCGTCATCGAGGTCGTCCGCCGGGATGACGTTGAGGCCGGAATTGCGGATGATGGCCTTGCCCTGCTCGACGTTGGTGCCTTCAAGGCGCACCACCAGCGGCACTTGCAGGCCCACCGCCTTCACGGCCGCGATCACGCCGTTGGCGATCACGTCGCACTTCATGATCCCGCCGAAGATATTGACGAGGATCCCCTTCACGTTCGGGTCGGCGGTGATGATCTTGAACGCCGCCGTGACCTTCTCCTCGGAGGCGCCGCCGCCGACATCGAGGAAGTTTGCCGGCTCCTCGCCGTAGAGCTTGATGATGTCGAGGGTCGCCATGGCGAGGCCGGCGCCGTTGACCATGCAGCCGATCGTGCCGTCGAGGGCGATATAGGCGAGGTCGTACTTCGACGCCTCGATCTCCTTGGCGTCCTCCTCGGTCTCGTCGCGCAGGGCGACGATATCGGGGTGCTTGAAGAGCGCGTTCGAGTCGAACGAGATCTTGGCGTCGAGGCACTTGAGATGACCGTCGGCCGTGAGCACCAGAGGATTGATCTCCAGCATGCTCATGTCCTTGGACACGAACGCCGCGTAGAGCTTTTCGGTGAGCGAGGCCGCCTCCTTGGCCTGGGCGCCGGTCAGACCCAGCGCTTTGGCGACGGCGCGGCCATGATGGGGCATCACCCCCGTGGCGGGATCGACCGCGATCGTGTGGATTTTCTCGGGCGTGTCGTGGGCGACCGCCTCAATGTCCATGCCGCCCTCAGTGGAGACCACGAAGGCGACGCCGCCTGTGACGCGATCGACCAGCATCGAGAGGTAGAACTCTTCGGCGATCTGCGCGCCTTCCTCGATGTAGAGGCGATTGACCTGCTTGCCGGCCGGGCCGGTCTGGATCGTCACCAGAGTCTGGCCGAGCATTTCGCCGGCATATTGCGTCACCTCGTCGATCGACTTGGTGACCCGCACGCCCCCCTTGGCGCCCTCGGGGGCGCCCTTGAAGGTTCCCTTGCCGCGGCCGCCCGCGTGGATCTGGCTCTTCACGACCCAGACCGGGCCGCCGAGCTCCTTGGCGGCGGCCTCGGCCTCCGACGGGTTGAAGATCGCCACGCCGCGGGAGACGGGCAGGCCGAACTCCTTCAGCACGGCCTTGGCCTGGTATTCGTGGATGTTCATCGGGACCTCGTAGGGAGGAGCGAGTAGGGAGTGGCGAGTAGCGAATAGTTCGAGTGAAGCGAGCGGACCAGCGGGGGCCCTATTCGCTACTCCCTATTCGCTATTCGCTCTGACTTACGCCAGCGAAGCGTCGACGCCCTTGCAGGCCTCGATCAGGCCCGTCACCGAGGCGACCGACTTGTCGAACATCGCCTTCTCGGCGTCGTCGAAGGTCACCTCCAGCACGCGCTCCACGCCGTTGGCGCCGATCACGATCGGCACGCCGATGAACATGCCCTTCACGCCATACTGGCCGTCGAGATAGGCGGCGCAGGGCAGGACCCGCTTCTTGTCCCGCAGGTAGCTCTCGGCCATGGCGATGGCGGAGGCGGCGGGCGCGTAGAAGGCCGAGCCGGTCTTGAGCAGGTTGACGATCTCGCCGCCGCCCTTGCGGGTGCGGTCGACCATGGCGTCGAGCTTCTCCTGGGTGGTCCAGCCGAGCTTGACGAGGTCGGTCAGCGGCACGCCCGCGACCGTCGAGTAGCGGGTCAGCGGCACCATGTCGTCGCCGTGGCCGCCCAGCACGAAGGCGGTGACGTCCTCGACCGAGACCTTGAACTCCTCGGCGAGGAAGTGGCGGAAGCGGGCCGAATCGAGCACGCCGGCCATGCCGACGATCTTGTTGGTCGGCAGCCCCGAGAACTTCTGCAGCGCCCAGACCATCGCGTCGAGCGGGTTGGTGATGCAGATCACGAAGGCGTCCGGCGCGTAGGTCTTGATGCCCTCGCCCACTGCCTGCATGACCTTCAGATTGATGCCGATCAGGTCGTCGCGGCTCATGCCGGGCTTGCGCGGCACGCCGGCGGTGACGATCACCACATCGGCGCCCTTGATCGCGCTATAGTCGCTGGCGCCCGCGTAGGTCGCGTCGAACCCTTCGACCGGGGCAGCCTCGGCGATATCGAGCGCCTTGCCCTGCGGCACGCCGTCGACGATGTCGAACAGGACGACGTCTCCGAGATCCTTGAGGCCGGCCAGAAGAGCCAGGGTGCCGCCGATCTGGCCGGCACCGATGAGGGCGATCTTGTTGCGCGCCATGTCGGATTCGTCTCCGCTGCGTGTCGAGTTCGATGCTGCGTGGGGCGAGGCCGGGGCTGGTCGTCAGCCGGTTGCGGGACCGGATTCGCCGCTGTGAAATCTGCGCGGCTGTGTGGCCGAAAAGCACCGCCGCTTCAACCCGATCTGGGGCGTGCAGGCCCCTCATCCTTTAGGCCGGAGCGGCTGCACGGTCGGCAGCCCACATCGGGAAAGCTCAACGTCGCGAAGGTTTTAGGTGCACTGCACCCAAGCTCCGGCCTGCCGCGAAGCTTGGATGACAGATGTGAAAAGCTGTCATTTTGGGTTCGTCCGAACCGGGTCGCCGGTCAACAAGCCGGACATGCAAAAGCCCGGACGCAGGGTCCGGGCCTTCATAGATGCATCGGCTTCGTGGCGGCTCAGAGCACGCCGGAGCGCAGAACCCGCTGGATTGCGTGGATCACGGCGCCGAAGCGCGCTTCGATCAGATCGCGCGGCACCTCTGCGTCATGCTGGATCGCCAGCGGATGCGTGAAGCGGTAGCTCGCATCGAAGATGTAGGCGATCGCCCGTTCCCGATCACGGGCCGAGAAGATCCCGGAGGTGATGCCTTCTTCGACCACCCGCTCGACCAGACTGCGCAGGCGAACCCGGTGCCGCCGGGCGATCGGCCGGGCCGCTACCGTCGCGTCGAGATGAACCGCAAACAGGTTCGGCTCGTCGACCAGGGCATCGCGTTGCACCGTGGCGAGGGCGGTCAGGAGGCGCTCGATCTTGTCGTCGGCGGGATCGGGGGCATCGGCGATACCGGCGAGCCGGGCCTCGACCTCCCGGAGCCATCGTCCGGCCACCGCATCGAGGAGCGCGTCCTTCGACGGGAAGTAGCGATAGACATTGGCGTGGGTCATGCCCGCCTCGGCGGCGACGGCCACGACCGTCACGCGTTTGGGACCGAGCCGGGAGAGATGCTCCGTGGCGATGCCGAGCAACCGGACATCGGCAGCGACCGGGGCGCGAGGCCGAGATCCACCAGACGCGTCACCACTCTCCCGGAGCGTGCCGGGTTCGCTGACATCGGCGACGGACAGCTTGGTCTTGGCGCTGGGCGCCTCTTCCTTGCACCCGTCTGATTCTGGCTTGAGGAACGGAAGAGGAAGGCGGGAAGTGGACAGGTGGTAGGGCGAGACAGACCCCCATCATACCGGCTGAAGCGTCCCGGCGCTTCGCGTTGACGTTACGGCTTCCCCCCGGGAGCCCGGTTACCGTAGCGGATTAAGACCGCTTAAAGACTCCTATGTGTCAGTTTGCCTTGAGAAGGCAACAAATTTTTCTCGTTATCACCTGCGTCAGAAGCGGTTCTTCCACGCCCTTAGAGCGACGAAAACGGTCTCTGGATCGCTTCCCGGTGGCATTTCCACCGCTTTCGCGAGTGCTGGGGCTGCGCTGCGCAGGAAGGGATTGGTCGCGCGCTCCACCTTCATGGTCGAGGGTACGAGGAAGCGCCCCTCCGCCTTCGCCCGTTCGGCCTCGGCGAAACGGACCTTGAGATCCGCGTTATCGGGATCGGCCGCCAGGGCAAAGCGGGCGTTGGAGAGTACGTAGTCGTGGCCGCTGAAGACCTGCGCTGAGTCGGGCAGGTCATCGAAGCGCCGCAGAGACTGGTAGAGGGTCTCGGGCGGACTCTCCATGACCCGTCCGCAGCCGAGGGTGAACAGCGTATCGCCCGCGCAGACGATGCCGGCCTCCGGGAACCAGTAGGTCACGTGGTCGGCGCAGTGGCCCGGCGTCTCCCAGACTTGCGCTTCTAGGTTCCCGACCCGGACCGTGTCGCCCTCCCCGACCGTGATATCCACGAGCGGAACCGCATCCCCGGCTCTGGCCGGGGCGACGACCCGGGCGCCGGTGGCCTGCTTGACCTCCGGGATGCCCTCGACGTGGTCGGCGTGTCGGTGGGTTACGAGGATGTCGGTGAGGCGCCAGCCGGTCTCGTCGAGCGCCCGCAGGACCGGGCCGGCCTCGGGCACGTCGATCGCCGCGCAGGCCCCTGTCGCCGGATCGCGGATCAGGACGCCGATATTGTCGCTGCGGCACAGAAAGGTGCGGATCTCGGCGGCCATCGGGGGATCTCTTCGGGGCGCAAACGCTGTCGCCGTGAACAGACGGTTCGCCGGCCCGGTTCCGTTCAAGCTTGCCGCGGGCGGTCCGGCTCACCATTGAGTACGTAACTTGTTTCGGCCTCGGTATCCTGCTTCTCCATGCGTCTCGACGTCAACGGCTTGCGGGCCTTCTACGCCAGCCCCCTGGGCCGGACGACGCATCGCGTCGTCGGCCGGACGCTCCACGCGTATCTCGGCTCGGTCTCGGGCCTGCGCGTGCTGGGGATCGGCTACGCCACGCCGTATCTGGGCCCGATCCACTGCATCGCGGAGCGGACCCTGGCCTTCATGCCGGCCACCCAGGGGGTCGTGAACTGGCCGACCAGCGGTCGGTCCAGCACGGCGCTCGCCGACCCCACCATGATGCCGCTGCCCGAATCGGCGGTCGACCGGATCATCCTGATCCACGCCCTCGAAGCCGTGGAGAGCCCTACGGAGCTGCTCCAGGAGGTGTGGCGCACCCTGACCCCCGGCGGCCGGATGATCCTCGTGGTGCCGAACCGGCGGGGTGTCTGGGCGCGGCGGGAGGCGACGCCCTTCGGCCACGGCCAGCCCTACAGCCGCTCGCAGCTCGGGCGCCTGATGCGCGACACGCTGTTCTCGCCGGTGAACTGGTCCGAGACCCTCTACATGCCGCCGGTGCGCTCGCGCCTGATGCTGCGCACCGGTCCGGCTTGGGAGTGGATCGGTACCGGCCTGTCCCTGCCCTTCGCCGGCCTGCACGTGGTCGACGCGACGAAGCAGCTCTACCGGCCCATCGCGGTGCAGCAGGTAAGGCGCGCTCGCCGCCTCGCCCCGGCCCGCGTGCTGGTGCCGGCGCCCGCTCCGGGTTGATCCGGGCGCCACGCCCGGAAAGGCGCCGAAGCCGGATTCCGTCTGCACGCCGGGTGTCCTAGCAGAACGGTCCGCGCAGATCGGTCCCCATGAGCATCGATTTCACCCTCCAGCAATTCCTGCTCGCCCTCTCGGGCCTGATCGCGATCGTGAATCCGATCGGCGGCGCCTTCATTTTCGCCCAGGTCACGAGCGCCTACAGCCACGCCGAGCGCGTGCTGCTGTCGCGCCGGATCGGCGTCTATGCGGCGCTGGTCATGCTGGGCGCCCTCTGGGCCGGTACGCCGATCCTCAACTTCTTCGGCGTCACCCTGGCGGCTCTGCGCATCGCCGGCGGGCTGGTGGTGATGTCCTCGGCCTGGACCCAGCTCAACCGGCCGGAGGCGCGCGAGGCGCGCAAGCAGGCTGAAGCCTCGGGCTCGGCCGGCCGCGGCGGTGCGGTCCCGTCCGAGCCGGTCGCCGCGGCGCTCTCCGAGATCGCCTTCTTTCCGCTGACCCTTCCGTTCACCACCGGACCCGGCACGATCGCGGTCGCGATCACCCTGGGCGCGAATAGGCCCGAGGCCTCTGCGGAGCGCGTCGGATTCTATCTCGGAGTCACCCTGGCGGCGCTTGCGGTCGCCGTCACGGTCGCCCTGCTCTACGCCTCGGCAGACCGGGTGGTGGCGCTTATCGGCCCGGCCAGGGCCCGGGTCGTCGGACGCCTGTTCGCCTTCCTGCTGCTCTCCGTCGGCACCCAAATTTTGATCAACGGCCTCACGGACGTCATCGCGCCTCTTCTGGCAGCGCGATGACGCCGATACGGACGCTTCAGATGACCGGCATCGTGCTCAGGCCGCCGAACAGGACAGCGTGTCCGACATAGTAGAGGGCCAGGAAGGTCGCCAGCGCCGCGCCGTACCAAGCCGGCGCCAGGAGCGCCTGCCGGGCCCGCACCGGGATCCGGACGTTGTCGGCGGCGATGGCCAGCAGCACCACGATGATGCCGGAATGGCCGATCGCGTCCACCTTGCCGAATTCGAAGATCGCCGAGACGAAGATCGCCGCCAGGATAATCGCCGCGCAGCGTCGGACGAGCGGTGTCCAGACCAGGGCGAAGGCGAGGGTGAACTCGATCACGCCGGCGGCCTGCATGAACAGCTCCGGCGTCGCGCCCATCGTCATCTGCGGCTTGGCGGCGAGCAGCGGCGCCGACCAGTCCGGGTAGGCCCACTTCTCGATCGAGGCCCACATCAGCGTGATGGCGGCAGCCCAGCGGACGATGTCGAGGGGCCGGATGTCGAACGGCTTCAAGCCGAGGCCCTGCGCGATCAGGTAGACGGCGATGCCGAGGAAGATCGGGTAGTCGGCGAGGTGGAACAGGCCGTACTGGGCGGTCGCGTAGCTGAACAAAAAGACGAGGCCCAGACCCGTGATCGGCATCGTGCGACGCCAGATCAGGCAGCCGGCCAGCGCGAGCTGGAGCCACGGGATCCAGGCCACGTCGGTCTTCAGCTCAGGCGTCAGGATGATGCCGCCGAGATCGAACAGCGAGACCAGGAAGAAGCCCAGCGTGGCGCGGACCAGAAGCTCGGTATCGGTGCGGATCCGCGTGGTCACGCGGTCGAGGGCATTGAGCAACGCGCCGCCCAGGGGCGTGCCCTCGGCCAGGCATCCGAACATGAGGCACAGAAGTGCGAGGGCCGTCAGCCACTCGAAATTCAAGCAGAGCACCTGTTCGAGGCCCTGGGGCTGCCCGGCCACGTCGTAGGCACAGAACCACTTGACGTGGGCCTCGGCGACGCTGGTGCCGGCGAGGAACAAAGGGCCTGCGAGGCCGACGGCGCCGGCGATGGGGAGCGACTTTCTGCTGGATAATGGCATTGAGCCCTCGTCGCTTCGCAACGACACCGTGGTTACCGAGTGATCTAAATAGATCCGTACGATTTTAGCCAATGGTTTGTTAACGAATGTGAGTGGACGGTTAACGCTGTGGATCGCGCTTAGGTAGCTTCGTAGCCGGCCTTTAGCCTTCCCCGTCGCAACCGAGACGTGGTGCGCGCGCGTCGCCACCCTGCAATCACTGGTCTGGCGACGGTCGTTCCGCATACGCCGTAGACCGGCTGTCGGTGTAAGCGCTTTGCGGTGCGTGAAGATCCCTGATCTTCGCCCGCGCCAGGCGCTGGGTGGTCTTTCCTCTTCAGATTTGATCGCTGCCTCCGGGCGTCTGCGTGCAGGCGATTTCCCGGATTTGATATTGCCTGATCTAAAAACAAGTAGAATTTCATATACAATATGTGAAGACAGCATGTTTCCGCAATATTATATGTAATCAAGCGTTTTTGCGAGAAATCTTGCGCATCAACTCGGTAGCTGGCGCTGAGATTGATTCGTTAATGTTTAGGCTGTAGCGGAAACTTGCCTGGGCGATCGGTAAGACCGAGCTTCATATCTTGCGCGGTCTTGCGCCGTGTCCTGGCAGAGCTGGATCCGGGCGGGGCGTCCTTAGCGGGCGTTCCGACTGGGTCAGCGGCTGCGTGACGGGATGCTTGCAGTGGGGAGGGACGCCATTCCGAGGCCCGACACACCTGTCGATCCGCAAGGGCTGCGCTCCCCGGTTCACGGCGCACGGAAGCGGGGCGCTTCGTTGCCGGGCTGCCGGGCCAAGCTTCGAAATCGGCGGAGGGCTGCCCGAACGCGGCTGGGGGATCCGGCGTGACCGGATCGAGCCCGCGACGGCGTCCCGCATCCCGGCCCCGATCCCGGGCGCACCGCATCAATCCCGACATCCCCACGGGACGGTTCCCGAGCGCCCCGGCGCGCGGCGCCTGCCCGGTCCATCAGTAAGGAGAGACTTCATGAGCGACGATACGCAGACCAAGGTACAGCCCTGGTACAGCCTGGAACAAATCCAGTTGATCCAGCGCGATCTGCTCGGTTCGGCGGCGAAGATCCTGATCCTCTGCCTGGGCGGCAAGGGTGGTGTCGGCAAGACGACGATCGCGCTTCAGGTCGCCGATCTCTGCGCCGAGGTCAGCCCGGTCCTGGCGATCGACACCGATCCGGCCAACCGCCATTTCCACACGGCTTTAATGCAGGAGACCAACCCCGGCAGCGATAGCTTCGTGCCGCGCCGGCCCGACATCACCTGCTTCCGTCAGCGCCTGCGCGCGGAGGACAGCACCGGTCGCGTCGACCCGACCCTGTGCCAGGACATGATCGAGCACGTGATCGAGGCCGCCGAGCGCTTCGTGGTGGTCGATTTTCCGGCCGGCGACACCGAGACGACCCGCCGCTGCGCCGAGATCATCATCGAGAGCTGCCGGGAGTCGAACATCCGCCTCGCCGTGGTCGTCGCGGCCGGTGCCGTCGATCCGACTGCCCTCGATGTCCTGCGCGAACTCAAGCCGATGCTGATCGAGTGCGACCGCGCGATCCTGGCGAAGAACACCGCACAGGCGACCAATTTCGACTACCTCGAATCCTCCGATCTCGTGAAGGCCCTGCGCAAGCAGCCGAATTTCCGCGTGATCGAGATCGAGAAGATCGGTGAGCGCCTGGTCGAAGCCCTGCGCGTGCAGAACATGACGTGGCAGACGCTGGCCAATACGGCGCCGATGCGCCTGCGCGTCGAGGGCCGCCGCCTCCGGCGCAACTTCCACCAGGTTTGGCGGGAAGCGCTCCGCCCGTGACCAACCTCGAGCGGTTCTACCGGTCGGTCCACGGCCGCGATCTTCAGCCCTGGGAGCGTCAGCTCGCCGTGCGGATCGCGGCCGCCTTGAACACGACGACGGACGACGACTTCGTCGTCCACCTGCTCCTCGTGTACATGTCCACCAACGCAATCACCAACATGTACAACGAGTTGGTGGCTGCGCGGAACACGCTCGCCGAAGACAACCGCGACCTGATCCAGACCTTTACGAAGGATCTGCGCCGCAACCGGCTGATGACCTACGGGCTGCTCGGCGTGGTGGCCCTCAGCGTCCTCAGCGGGGCCTGGACGCTCGGCGCGGTGGTCAACCTCTCCTCCGGCGCCGCCGCCAACGAGGCGCGCCTCGCCGCCGCGCTCGAAGCCTGCGAGCAGCGGAATGCGGGGCGCAGTCCGCGCGGGGCCGAGATCGGCCGCTGAACCCGCGGTCGCGGGGCGTCAGGGCGCCGGCGGTCGCGCCGCGAAGGACGCGGTCACGACGTCGCGTTCCGCGTGCGCGGACAGCGTCGCCAGGAAGGCCAGCAGGTCGGCCCGCTCCGTCGCTGTGAGATGGAGCGGCTTGATCAATCGGGAGCGGCTCGGGCGGTCGATCCCGCCGCGATCATAGAGATTGATGACCGCTTCGAGGTTCGGCACCGATCCGTCGTGCATGTAGGGGCCGCGCTGGCCGATCTCCCGCAGGGTCGGCGTCTTGAACGCGTATTGCAGAGCGACAGAGGTCGGCTTGAAGCGTCCCCGCCCGATATCGGATCCCGACCCGACCCCGATGTCGTGGAACGAATTATCGGTGAACGACCAGCCGGAATGGCAGCCGGCGCAGCCCGCGCGGCCGTTGAAGAGGTCGAACCCGCGCTTGGCCGGATCGCCGATCGCGTCCTCCTGGCCGGCGATCCACCGATCGAAGGGGGCCGGCTCGGCCACGATCAGGCGCTCGAAGGTGGCGAGCGCCGCTTCCAACCGTTCGCGGGTGATGGCCGGATCCGCGTAAGCGCTCGCGAAGGCCGCCACATAATCCGGATCGGCGGAAAGCCGCGCGAGTGCCTCGGCCATCGGCAGGTTCATGTTGCCCGGCGCCATGATCGGCATCGCCGAGACCGATTCGAGGGTGGGGAACTTGCCGTCCCAGCCGAGTGGCCCGTCCTGCCACGCGACGTTGATGATTGTCGGCGTGCGCAGGTCCATGTCGCCCTGCTGGCGCGTCGCCGCGCGGGCGCGCCCGTCGGCCCAGGCCAGATCGGGGACGTGGCAGGTCGCACAGGCGCGGGTGCGGTCGCCAGACAGGATCGGATCGAAGAACAGGCGGCGACCGAGCTCGGCCTTCGCGGCCGAGTACGTGTTGGCCTTCGGAAACGGTATCTCGGCCGGCGGCCGATAGCTGTCGCGCCAGCCGGCACGGCGCGGATCCGGGCTGTTGCCCCCCACTCCCATGCCGACGAACCCGAGAATCGCCGCGACCGCGGCGCCGACCTTCCACGCCATCACCAACCTCACGGGGCGTCAATAAACCCATATTCGTTGATGACCGGTGAATCCCCGCATGAATATCGCGTCGCCGTAAAGTGCTATCGTGTACAAAGCTGAATTAAAGCCAAGCTTCTTCGGGACGTTCGATGATGTCGGGCTATTCCAGTCGGACAGCAACGCTGTCACTCGCACCAGTTGAATCAAGGACTGAGATGCGCGCGAAGCCGGCGCCGCCCGGAAACCATTCGCTGCGGTGTCGCAAGGTCTGCGTGACAGGTTGTCCGTCGACCAGCCATGTAAGCGGCGGCACGCCGCCCTGCGCCTTGAGGGCGAGCCCCGGGACACCGGCTTCCCGCGCGCCGCCATCTGCGGTCGTCGCCCCGGCCGTCGCGAGGCCGAGGTCGATCCGTGCCCCGTCCGGTGGATAGGCGATCCGCAGCGTCGGCCCTTGCGGATTGGCGGCCGTCCGGCCGAGGCGCCGGAGCGGCGGCGGCAGGCCGCCCGGCCCCGCCGCCAGGACGCCCGCGGGGCGGGGGACCGGCTCGGGCTCGGCGCCGAGGCGCGCGAAGACGTCGAACAGGATCGGCGCCGCGACGATCCGGCCGACGAGGCCCGGGACGGCGGCGCCGTCCGGCCGCCCGGCCCAGACCACCACGGTTACGCGACGGTCGAAGCCCGCTGCCCAAGCGTCGCGATAGCCGTAGGACGTGCCCGTCTTGTAGGCGATCCGGTTCGAGAGGGCGTTCTCCGGCGGCGGAGTCCCGCGCAGGATGTCGGCGACGTACCAGGAGGCCACCGGCCCGGCGATCTGATGCCCGGGCCCGGTCGCCGCACCCTCGGCCCGGCGCTGAAGCGCGGGCAACGTGCCGCCGCGGGCAAGCCCGGCATAGAGGCGGGCGAGATCCGTGAGCGTGATCCCGAGGCCGCCCAGAGCCACCGGCAGGCCGGGGGCGGCTTCGCGCGGGAGTTGGATCCCGGCGCCGGCCGCCCGCAGCCGTGCGATGAAGCGGGCCGGCCCGACCGCCTCCATCAGTTCGACCGCGGGGACGTTGAGCGACAGCTGAAGGGCCCGCCGGGCCGTGACCGTGCCCTGGAAGGTCAGGTCGAAATTCTCCGGGGCATAGCTCGCCGAGAACCGCGTGGGGCGATCCTCCAGAAGCGTTTCGGGATGCGCCAGCCCATCCTCGAACGCCATGGCGTAGACGAACGGCTTCAAGGCGGAGCCGGGGGAGCGGACCGCCAGGGTCATGTCGATGGCGCCGCGCCGGGTCGGATCGCGATAGCCGGCGCTACCAACCTGAGCGAGGACGCGCCCGTCCCGGTTGTCGAGGACGAGGATCGCGGTCGAGAGCTCCGGGCCGACCGCGGCCGCGCGCTCCATCGCGAGCGCTTCCAGCCGCTCCTGAAGGCGCCCGTCGATGGCGAGGCGGATCACGGGCGCGGTCGGGTCCGCCGCCACCGCCTCCTCGGCGGCGTGGGCCGCCAGCATCGGGAAGGGCTTGCGTCCGGTCGGCACCGGCTCTGCCTTGGCTGCCTTCGCCTCGGCGGCGGTAAGGACACCCCGGGCGCTGGCGATGTCCAGCACGCGGTCACGGGCGGCGCGGGCGCGGTCCGGGAACCGGTCGGGCCGGCGGGCTTCCGGGGATTGCGGGAGGGCTACGAGAAGTGCGGCCTGCGCCGCCGTGAGTCGCGCGGGCTCGCGCCCGAAATACGCCAAGCTCGCCGCCCGCACGCCTTCAAGCGGGCCGCCATAGGGGGCGAGCGCAAGGTAATGGTCGAGCATCCCGGGCTTGCCGAGCGTTCGCTCGAGCGCCACCGCGCGCACCATCTGGCGGAGCTTGGCGTCGAGGGAGCGTTCACGCCGCGGCTCGATCAACCGGGCCACCTGCATCGACAGGGTCGACCCGCCCGAGACGATGCGCCCCCGCATGAGCCATTGCCCGGCGGCGCGCAACAATGCGGCGGGATCGATCCCGGGATGGCTCGCGAAACGGCGGTCCTCGTAGGCGAGCAGCATCGCCCGGAAGCGCGGATCGACCGCATCCGCAGTGACCGGCAGGCGCCACCGTCCATTCGCGGTCGCGAACGGGCGCAGCAGCGTCCCGGACTGGTCGAGCACGATCGTCGACCGCGCCGAGGACACAGTGAGGTCGAGCGACGGCAGGGACGCGGCGTAGAGCCAGACCGTGCCGATGGCGGCGATCAGCGCTCCCAGGCCGAGACACGCGGCCGCACGGCCGACCCGGAAGGCACGGTGCCGTGTCCGGCGCGCTGGTCGATGGGGATCGGGCCCGTCCTGCGGCACATATCCTCCGGGGTCGGGACCCGCCACAGGCACAGGATTCCCCCTTCCTGTGCGCCGGACAAGTCCCGCCCCGAAGCGTCGGCGGCCTAAGCCCTCCCGATGCTGCGCCGGTCGGCGAAGTGGGGTCTGCCCGGACGATCCATCCGGACCGGGAACGGCACCACGTTAGAAACCGGTGGCGCCGCTTCCGCCGCCACAGCCGTGCCGGCCTTCCCAGGCTTCGTCCACCGTCCGACCCTCTTGAAGTAGGCCCGCCGGGCCAGCCAAGCCGGAATTTGCCTGTCCTTCGACATGATCTGCCCCTCCAGATGCGATCCGCGATGACGACATCCAGCCCTGGCACCCGATCGCGTGGTGAATCGAATCAGGACTGTATTCGTGATACGAATAGATACCAGGAGTTGTTGCATCCCCTGTTTGGGTGATGCGCCTTGACGATAGGGCCGAGGCGGCGTCCGGCCGGGAAAACCGTCAGGCGGCGGCCGATTCCTTCGCCCGCTCCAGAGCCAGCTTGGTGACCGCCAACTGGTCGACCTTGCCGGTGCCGAGCATCGGAATCGCCTCCAGCACTACGACTTCCGCGGGAATCGCGACGTCGGAGGCGCCGCGGCCCTTGGCGAAGCTCTGGTAGGCCGATCGCGTCGCCTCCTTCGCCTGGGTGAACAGGATCAGGCGCTCGCCCTTGCGCGGGTCCGGCACCGCCGCGACCGCGCTCAAGCGGTCGGACCAGAGTTCGGCCGCCAGCGCCTCGATGCCGGCGAGCGAGACCATCTCGCCCGCGATCTTGGCGAAGCGCTTGGCCCGGCCCTTGATCGTCACGAAGCCCATCGGGTCGATCGCCACGATGTCGCCGGTGTCGTGCCAGCCCCCCGGCGGCGGCTCCAGCACCCCCGGCGTCTCGGCGCGCAGGTAGCCCAGCATGATGTTGGGACCCTTCAGGGAGAGGCGCCCGCCGTCGTCGATGCCCGGCACCGGCTCCAGTCGGGTTTCGATCCCCGGCAGGATCCGCCCGACCGTGCCGAAGCGGTTGAACATCGGCGTGTTGAGCGCCACCACCGGCCCGCACTCGGTGACGCCGTAGCCCTCCAGGATGCGCAGGCCGAACTTCTCAGCCCAGGTCTTCCGGGTGGCCTCCTTCACCGACTCGGCGCCGGCCACGACGTAGCGCAGCGAGCGCAGATCGTAGGAATGGGCGGCGCGGGCATAGCCCGTCAGGAACGTATCGGTCCCGAACAGCACGGTGCTGTTCGAGCCGTAGATCAGCTCCGGCACGATCCGGTAGTGCAGCGGCGACGGGTAGAGATAGACCGGTACCCCCGAGACCAGGGGCAGGACCAGCCCGGCCGTGAGGCCGAAGGCGTGGAACACCGGCAGGACGTTGAACACCTTGTCGGTCGGCCCGAAATCGATCCGGGCCGCCACCTGCGCCACGTTGGCGAGCATGCAGCGGTTGGCCAGCACAACGCCCTTCGGCGTGCCCTCGCTGCCCGAGGTGAACAGCACCGCCCCCGGATCCTCGCCGCGGCGCGCCACGAGCGGACGGCGGGGCGCGAGGAAGCCGCGGATCTTGTCCCCGGTCGTGATGCCGGCCCGCACGTCCTCCAGATAGATCAGTTCGACCGAGCCCCGGATCGCCTCGATCAGCGACCCGAGCCGGCCCTTCTCGATGAAGGCCCGGGAGGTCAGGATCTTGCTCACCTCTGCCGCCCGGCAGGCCGAAAGCACGTTGGCCGGGCCGGCGGAGAAGTTGATCATCGCCGGCACCCGGCCCGCGGAGGCGAGCGCGAACAGCGTCACGGCGGCGCCGTTGGCGTTCGGCAGCATCACGCCGATCCGCCCGCCCACGGGGGCGAGCGGCATGAGCTTGCGGCCCAGGATGTTGGCGCCCATCACGAGCCGGCCGTAGCTCAGACGCCCGCCGACCGGATCCTCCAGGGCGTTGCGGCGCCAGCCGTGGAGATCGCCCGCCTCGATCAAGGCCGCCATCAGGCCGCGGTCGATGTCGGCGGTGCGGAACACGAGGTCCGACATGATCCCGTAGAGGGCGGCCCCGGCCGCCTGCCGTCGCATCTTGCCCTTGAGGGCGGGGTCCACGGTCAGGCGCACCGGCGGCATCACCGTCACGATCACCTTCGGCCACCACGTCCGGCTGACCTGCCGGCGCGACAGGCGCGAGAAGATCGTGCGCTCCAGCCCGTCGATCTTCACCGGCACGACCATCGCGCCGGACTTGTCGGCGATCAGCCCGGCGCCGTCATAGACCTTCATCAGGCTGCCGGTGACGGTGAGCCGCCCCTCGGGGAAGATGATCAGGGTCTCGCCGCTCTTGACCGCGTTGATCAGCGTCCGCGTCGCGAGGGGGCGCGTCGGGTCGAGCGGCATCGCCTTGGTGACGCGCAGGAACGGCCGCACCCACCAGCGCTGCGCGATCCCGCTATCGACGGCGAAGACCGGCTCCTGATCGAGGAGCGACAGGGCGAGCGGGGCGTCGAGGAACGAGACGTGGTTGAGCGCCACAATGGCGTTCGGTCCGGCTGCCGCGATGTTGTCGAAGCCGCGCACCTCCAGCCGGTAGAAGGCCCGGAACAGGATCGACAGGGCGTCGCGGAACGGGCTCGTCGGCAGGGTCGCGAACACGACGGCACCGACGATCAGGTTCAGCACTGCGACGATCGCCAGCAGGCTCGCGATCGAGAGGCCCGCCCCCTGGAGCGCGGCGAGCGCCAGGGTTCCGGCCACCATGAAGGCCGCCGTCATGACGTTGACCGCGCCGATGATCCGCGCGCGCATCGCCTTCTCGGCCCAGGCCTGCACGGCCGCGAAGGACGGGACGATGTAGAGGCCGCCGGAGATCGCGAGTCCGAGGAAATCGATGGCCGTGCGCAGGCCGTGGCCGGTCGCCAGGACATCGAAGGGGCCGATCGCCTCCGCCGGGGGCGCCGGCAGGTGGCCGATCGTCCAGGCGAGGTCGAGGCCGAACAGGCCCATCAGCACGGCGCCGACCGGCGTCGGCAGCAGCACGATCCGGCCGCTCGCGAGCCAGGAGGCGAGGCCGGAGCCCAACGCGATGCCGATCGAGAACAGCGCCAGCAGCAGCGTGATCACGGTCTCGGTGCCGTTGAAGGCGCCGCGCACCAGCACCGGCAGGAGCGAGAGCACCACCACGCCGACCAGCCAGAACCAGCTGACGATCAGCGAGCCGCGCCACAGGCGCGTGTCGGCCCAGAGGTCGCGGAGCAGCGAGGCGGTGGAGCGGACGACGTTCGGATCGACCCGCAGGTCGGGCGCCCCCTCCCCGGTCGCCGGGATCATCCGGGCCGAGAGCCAGCACAGGATGGCAAAGCCCATCACCAGGGCGCCGAACAGCAGGCCGGATCCGCCCATCGCCGAGGCGGCGCCGGCTGCGATCGTGCCGAGCAGGATCGCCAGGAAGGTCGCGGCCTCCACCAGGGCGTTGCCGGCAGGCAGTTCCTCGCGGCGGAGATGGTCCGGCAGGATGCCGTACTTGATCGGGCCGAACAGGGCCGCGATCGTCCCGAACAGGCCGAGCGCCACGAACAGCACCGGCACGGAATGGAGCAGGAAGCCGAGCACCGCGGTGCCAGCCGCGAAGATCTCCGCGAATTTCAGCCGCCGCGCCATCAGCGCCTTGTCGTACCGGTCGGCCCATTGGCCGCCGAGGCCCGACAGGATGAAGAACGGTCCGATGAACACCGCGCTCGCCAGCGTCACCAGGACGCCGGCATGGGCATCGGCTTCCCCGCCGACCCCGAACAGGATCAGGAAGGCCAGGGCGTTCTTCAGGAAATTGTCGTTGAACGCCGAGAAGAACTGGCACCAGAACAGCGGCGCGAAGCGCCGCGCAGTCATCAGGGTACGGAACATGGCGATCTCTCGTTCCGGACCTGACTGGCCTACCCGATGTGGTCAGGTCAAATCGGAGCGCGCCCAACGCACAGCGATCTCGGCCGCGGGGATCGCTCGCCAAGCGCACCCGCATCGTCACGGCGCCGGAAAAAGACCGGGTCTCAGGCCTTCCGGACGATCCGGCCGCGGCGGCCTGGGATGCGGGCCTGCCGGACCATGAAGCCGCGCAGCGAGGCGCCGAGGTCGTAGGACCAGTAGATGTGCGTCGCGATCACCGAGAGCACGAACAGCACGGCACCGGCTGCGCAAGCCGGCACGAGCAGCAGGAAGGTCAGCACCATCCCGACCGCCGTCCGCTCGGCGAGGGAGGCCTGAGGCCAGGGATCGATCGGCAGGGAGAAATGGCGTCCGGAGCGCATGACTTCGACCCTCGATGGTTCGGCATGACGCAGCACAGACGGTTAACAGTGGCCGGACCCGGTCGTTGCGTTGCGAGACGCAAATTCGATCCCCCCGTGACGTTCCGGCCCGATGCCGCATCGCAACCGACCGCCGGCAACCCGGGTTGCCGTTGGGATCTTTGGTGACGGTGTGAGGTGCATATGGCTCGGGTTGCGGTCGTGACCGGCGGTACGGCCGGTATCGGGCTGGCGACGGCGCACGCGCTGGCCGAGCGCGGATGGTCGGTGGCGGTGATCGCGCGCGATCCCGACCGCCTCTCCGCGGTCGAGCGGGCCCTGACGGCCTACGGCCAGCCGATGCTGGCGATCAGCGCCGACGTTGCCGATCCGAAGGCCGTCGACGCCGCTGCCGAGCGCGTGGAACGGGAGCTCGGCCCGATCCGCGCCTGGGTGAACAACGCCATGTCGACCGTGGTGAATCCGGCCGACCGGATCACCCCGGACGAATACCGGCGGGTCACCGAGACGACCTATCTCAGCCAAGTCTACGGGACGCTGGCGGCGCTGCGCCATATGAAGCCGCGCAACCGGGGCGCAATCATCCAGGTTTCGTCCGGCCTCGCGGTCCGGGCCGCGCCCCTGCAGGCGCCCTATTGCGCGGCGAAATTCGCGGTCTCGGGCTTCACCGACGCCCTGCGCTGCGAATTGCTGCATGACCGGGTGAATGTCAGCCTGAGCGTCATCTACCTGCCGGCGGTGAACACGCCGCAGTTCAACTGGGCGCGCAATCGGACCGGACACCGGCAATACGCCCCAGATCCGGTCTTCGACCCGCGGCTCTGCGCCGAGGCGATCGTGTACGCCGTCGAGCATCCGCGCCGGGAGGTCTGGGTCGGGCGCTCCTCCATGATGATGGCCGCCGCGCAGGCCCTGGCGCCCGCGCTTGCCGACCGCAAGGCCGCCTCCATGTGGTCGGCCCAGCTTTCCGACGACACCATCCCCGAGATGGCGGGCAACCTCTACGAACCCGTACCCGGCCCGGTCGGGATCGACGGGCGGTTCTCCAGCCGGACCAAGGCGAGCCGGGCTGAGTTCGTCACGAGCCGTACCCGCGATCTCGTCGTCGGCGGGCTCGCGGGGCTCGCGCTGATCGGGCTCGCCGGCACCCTCCACGCCGCCCGCTCGGCGCGGCGGCTCCCGGATCGAACCTGACGGCTGCGCCCGAGCGTACCGCCTGCTACACCCGCGCCGGTTGATAAGCCTGCCGCCGTCTTTGCGCGCGGAACGAAGCGATCCGCGCGCGCCACGTTGACCGAGGTCGCGCTGCCCCGGATCGCTTCGTTCTGCACGCGATGACGGAGAGGGTCCTTCCAACCGGGATTGTATCGCACGCGCCGCCCCGAAGAAGGTTCAAAAGAATGCCCGGCTATCTGCCCTTCGCGGGCGCCCTGAAGCTGCCCGCCTATACCTGCGACAATTGCGGATTCTGGCAGCGCCATTTCGAGGCGCCGGCCGCCTGCCCGATGTGCCTCGACGCCCGGCACGTCGTGCCGCAGGACGGCTGGCGCTTCCGCACCGCCCGTGAGGCGCAGGACGCCTTTCCGTGTCACTGGCAGGAGCTGGAGCCGGGCGTGTGGCGGTTCTGGAACGAGCCCGTCTCCGGCATCGGTCCCTCCGGCTACCTGATCCAGAACGAGCACGGGAATATGGGCTTCGAGGGCTGCCCGGTCTTCAGCGAGGCTGCCCTCGACCAGATCGAGCGGCTCGGCGGCATGGCGGTGCTGTCGGCTTCGCACCCGCATTCCTACGGGGCGTTGACGCAGCTTCAGGACCGATTCGACCCCGAACTTTGTCTGCCCGCCGCCGACTTCACGTGGAGCGCGGCGCTGCAGGTGAGCTGGCCCTACGACGATTTCCTGGAGCCGCTGCCGGGACTTGAGCTGCACCGCACCGCCGGCCATTTCGACGGCCATGCGGTTCTCTACGACCGAGCGCGGAAAATTTGCTTCTGCGGCGATGCGCTGAAGTTCGAACTCGACCCGACGGATTTCCGCCGGGCCACCACCATCTCGGCCCACAAGGCCTTCGTGCGGGGCGTGCCGCTCACCCCGAGCGAATTGCGCCGCTACCGTGACGTGTTCGAGCGCCTGGACTTCGTGCAAACCTGGACGCCCTTCGAGCCGGCGCGCAATTGCGGCCGGCCGGAGGTGCTGGCGCTGCTCGACCAACTGATGGGCGGCCGGTCCCACGCGGCGCCGGTGTCGCTCGAGAGCCTGCGGGTTCAGGGCCGATAGAGCGGATCGTTCTCCAGGCGGATCGGCTGGCCGTGGGGCGTCGCCTCCGCGGCCCGAAGGAACGCCTCGGTCCGCGCCGCGACGGAGTCCGCCGCAGCCATCCCGCGCTCGGCCAGGAGCACCTCCAGCGTCGCGAGCCATGCGCCGTAATCGGCCGCCCGCTCGGGGGCGTCCGCCGGGCGGATCTGCCGGCCGAGGCGCTCCGCCCATTCCGCCCAGGTGAACAGCCCGGCCTCCTGCAGGGACACCACCAGGGCGAAGACCTGCGCCTCCCAGGGCGCCGCGAAGTTGCTCGGCGACGGTTCGGTCACGCGGGCTCCAGATAGGGCTCGAAGGCGGCCACGGTGACGATGCCGCCCGGATCGCCGTCCTCGCCCCACAGTTCCTGCGCGGTGAAGGCGACGGTGTAGAGCCAGGTCGGGTTCTCGCCCGCCCCGTGGGCGCTGGTGTCGGGGAAGACGAAGACGCCATCGACGCGCACGATCCGGCCGCGTTTCCCGCGAACGTAGCGCGGCAGGCGGGTATGGCCGGTCGGGTGGATGTTGCGGGCGATCACGGCGTCATCCACCGCGAAGCGGGCCGGGGCATCGGCGGCGCGGCTGCTTGGGAAGCCGGCCCGGAAACGCGCCTCCAGGCCGTCGCGGGCCAGGGTACGGGCGACGGGCTTGGCCGGCTCCGCGGCCTTGCCACTCTGCATCTCGGCCGGTGTCGCCAGCCCGGTGGCGGTGATCTGCGTCTCCAGGGCCTTCAGCCAGATCGCGTAGTAGCTCGACGCGAGGTATTCGGCGGGCGGCAGCGATTCGCGGGCGGCGCGGCTGCCGTCGAGATTCCAGGCGCCGGTGTAGCCCATGGCGAGCGCCATGGCGAAGACGCGGCGTTCCCACGCCGCGTGGAAGACCGGCTCGTCCGGCTCCGGCACCACCGGCCCGAAGCCCTGGGCGCCGCCGAGATCCTGGGCGCCGTTCATACCGATGCCTCCACGGGTGCGACCGGGAGCGCCTTGGGCAGGCCCGTGCCGATCATGGAATCGCGGGTGACCAGAGCCGCGAGCGCGTCCTCGGTGAAGCCCCTGGTCTCGGCGGGGCGCATCGGCAGGACCATGTAGCGGGTCTCGGCGGTGGAATCCCAGACGGTGATGCGAGTGGTCTCCGGAAGCGTCACTCCGAACTCGACCAGCACGCCGCGGGGATCGATCACCGCCCGGGCCCGGTAGGGCGGCGCCTTGTACCAGACCGGCGGCAGGCCGAGCACCGGCCAGGGATAGCAGGAGCACAGGGTGCAGACGACGAGGTTGTGCGTCTCCGGAGTGTTCTCGACCACCACCATGTGCTCCCCGCCTCGGCCGCCGATGTCGAGTTCGGCGATGGCCGGAGTCGCGTCGGCCAGGAGCCGGGCCCGGAATTCGGGATCGACCCAGGCGCGGGCCACGACCCGGGCGCCCGCATGCGGGCCGACCTTGGTTTCGTAGAGCTCGACCAGGGCGTCGAGGGCGGCTGGGTCGACGTAGCCTTTCTCGGTCAGAAGGGATTCGAGCGCCCGCACCCGCGCCTCGATGGGCGAGAGATCGCTGCCGTGATGTGCGTGATCGTGATCCGCGTGGTGGTGACTCATCCCGCTCTCCTCACCGAGCGTAGTTTGCCTGGCTGAACGCGTCACCGCTAGGGTGTTTGCTCTCTCGGATCGGGAAGCGAAGGATCTCAGCCGTTACCGATGGGTTGCCCATATTGCCCGATACAATCGGTACCGTTTGGCGGCGGTTCATATTTCAACCTGTACGGAGGTTAGAGAGGTTCCAGTATACCAAAAGCCCCGGGGTCAGGTGGGTTCATGAACAAAGACGTTGCGAAGCCGCTGAGTGAGGCTGAGGGCGACCGGGATGCCGGCGGCTACGCCACGGCCATCGGCCAGCACCTCGCCCTGCCGATCCGGGACTATTTCACGCTCGTCGAGCAGGAGCCGCTGCCGGCTCAGCTTCAGGACTTGGTTGTGCGGTTCGAGGCCGCCATCACCGCCTCCGGCCAGAAGGTGGCCTTCGATTTTCGCGGTGACATCATCAAGGCGCTGCCGGCACTCCGCACCTTCGCGCTGTCCCTGGCCGGGGACGTCAACCGCGCCGACGATCTGGTGCAGGAAACCTTCGTCAAGGCTTGGGCCAATCAAGAGCGGTTCCGCCCCGGCACCAACTTCACCGCATGGCTGTTCACGATCTTGCGTAACCAATTCTACTCAGAGTTGCGAAAGACGCGACGCGAAATCGAGGACGTCGACGGTACCCATGCGGGACAGCTGACCAGCCTCGCCGATCAGGAGGATTCCAGCACGCTCAAGGTTGTGTGGGCGCGCCTCGAAGGTCTGCCGGCGACACAGCGGCAGGCGCTGCTGCTGGTCGGCGCGGAGGGCCACACCTACGAGGAGGCGGCGGGCAAACTCGGCTGCCAAGTCGGCACCGTGAAGAGCCGGGTCAGCCGAGCTCGTTCCTCCCTGTTGGGCACCCTCGGCGAAGTGGTGGCGGGGCAAGCGCCGGCGGCCTGATCGGACGGCCTCCGGTGGTCTGCCCCTGCGTCGGACGGGGCTTGCTGTCCGCAGACGCGGTCCGTCGGCCATCACGACAGAGTATCGCAGCCCCGTACGGCTCGGCGTCGGTCATCGGTTCGGGGGCGAAGATGGAGCCGCACTCACGGAACGACGTGTCCGATAGGTGAAGTCCGTCTGGCTTTGGCTCGCGGCGATCTGGTGCGTTTACGACAGTTGACCCGGATCCCGAGGTGGGCATGACCGCCTCAGGGATCCGTGCCGGGGCCCGCGCCAGCCCTCACAGAGGCGGCCGACGCAGGTGCCAATCAGTGGCCCGCTGGAAGGCCTGCCCGATCCGCAGCGCCATCGCCTCGTCGTATCCGCGGCAGACGATCTGCAGCGAGAGCGGCAGGCCGTCGGCGGTAAAGCCGTCCGGCAGCGCCAGGGCGCAGAGATCGAGCAGGTTGCCGAACCGGGTGAAGCGTGAGGGCAAGTGCGCCTCGTCGACCGCAGCGAGCGGCACGGCGGCGGATTCCGTCGTCGGCGTCAGGAGCGCGTCGATCCCCTCCAGGGCCGCGGCATAGGCCTGTTTCATCGTGGCGCGGCGGTGGAGCGTACCCAGATACTCCTGCGCCGAGACTTTGGCGCCGGCCAGGATTCGCGCCCGCACGGCGTCACCGAGCTGCGCCGACGGGTCCTCTGCGAGTGCGCCGTTGACGCAATACGCCTCGGCGTTGGTGATCGCGCTCATCGCCACGCAATCGCTGAAGCGGAACGGCAGGGCCACGTCCACAATTTCGGCCCCCGCCCGGGCGAGCCGGTCGAGGGACTCGTCGTAGGCGGCCAGCATGTCGGGGGCGACGCCCTCCCGCTCGATCGCCGGCATGCGGCCGAGGCGCAGGCCGCGAACCCCGCGGTTCAGGGTGGGCCAGGGGGAGTCCGGCGGTACACCGCGCGTCGTCGGATCCAGCGGATCGGGACCGGAGATCGCCTCGTAGAGAAGTGCGGCATCCTCCACCGTGCGGGCAAGCGGACCGGGCGAGTCCAGTGTCGTCGAGAGCGGCACGATCCCCCAGGTCGAGACGCGCCCGACCGTCACCTTGAGCCCCGTCAGCCCGCAGAAGGCGGATGGCAGGCGCACGGAGCCGCCGGTATCGGTGCCGATGCCCCAGGGCGCCATCCGGGCCGCCACCGCGACGCCGGTGCCGCTACTCGACCCGCCGGGGGTGCGCGGAACTTCGGAATCCCAGGGGTTCCAGGGCGTGCCGAGATGCTGGTTGGTGCCCCAGCCGCCATAGGCGAACTCCACCGTGTGAGTCTTTCCCAGCACGATCATCCCCTGCGCGATCAGGCGCCGGGCGACGGTCGCGGTGCGCTCGGCCCGGCGGGCGCGGTGGGCCGCCGAGCCGCCCATGGTGATCCGGCCCTCCAGATCGATCAGGTCCTTGAGCACCACCGCCACGCCGTGGAGCGGCCCCACCGCGTGGCCCGACCGGATCGCCCTCTCCGCCCCCTCGGCGGCGAGGCGCGCATCGGCGTGGAACACCTCGGTGAAGGCCTGGAGCTTCGGCTCCAGCTGGGCGACCCGGCCGAGCAACGCGTCGACCGCATCGACCGGTGAGAGGCTGCGCGATTGGATCGCCCGGGCGAGTTCGGCCGCGGAGGCGTGGACGGGATCGAGATCGGGCATCGGCTTACTGCACGCTGACGAGGGTGAGGTCGACGAACCAGGATTGCGGTGAGACGAAGCCGTGGATTTTTTTCGACATTCCGCGGGGATTCAGGTCGTGGACGACGAACAGCCACGGCGGGTTATCGACGAGGCGTTCGTGGGCGATCGTGGTCTGTGCGTCGATCACCTTGGCGTCGGTGGTCTCGGCGAGTGCCTTGAGGGCGGCATCGAATGGGTCGTCCTTCCAGTTGGGGAAGTTGAAGCCGGCCGGCGGGAACCGATCCCCCGCGAAGTAGCGCGCCATCACGGCGGCGTCGGAAGAGGGTGACGAGACGTTGAGCGCCATCGAGCCCTGGAGGCTTTGCGCGTCCGGCAGCGCCCGGCTGGAATTCAGCAGTACCTGCCACTCGACCACGTTGAAGCTCAGATCGACGTTGCAGGCCTGCTTCAGATTCTCCTGGAGGTACTCGTTCATCGGCATCGGCAGCATCTGGCCGGAGCCGGACGAGGAGATCATCACCTTGAGCGTCAGGGGCTTGGCCTCGGTGAAGCCGGCCTCGGCGAGCAGCGCCTTCCCCTTGGCGGCGTCGAACGTGTAGCGGTTCTTCGGACTGCCGAAATTCGGATCCTTGTCGTTGAGCCAGCCCGAGGCCGGCTCGGCCGTGCCGTTCAGCAATTCGACGATGCCGGCGCGGTCGACGCAGTAGTTCAGCGCCTGCCGGACGCGCACGTCCTTCAGCGGGCTGTCCTTGGCACCCATGTTGTAGATGTAGGGCCAGACATGCGGGTACGAGCCCGTGGTGATGGTGAAGCCCGCCTGCTTGAGGGACGGGATCGCATCGGGCGCCGGCACCTCGATCCAGTCGACCTGACCGGACCGCAGGGCCGCGACCCGGGCATTCGCCTCCGGGATCGGCAGCAGCCGGATCCTGTCGACCTTGGCCATCCGGTTCGAGTCCCAATAGCCGTCGAACTTGGCAAGATCGACCGCCTCCCGCGGGGCGACGCGGGTAATCTTGAACGGCCCCGTTCCGGCCGCCGGTAGCGCCGCCACCTTGCTCCAGTCGCGCCCCGCCTTCTCGAAGGATTGGGGTGAGGTGAACAGCAGGTAGACCACCATGTAGGGGAAGTACGACGCCACCTGCGTGGTGGTGATCTGGACGGTGGCGTCGTCGATCTTCATGTAGCTGCCGACCAGCGGCGCCCGGGCCCGGGAGATGCCGGCGCCCTGCGGCTCGAATTGCGGGCTGTCGTTCTTGAAGTAGCGGTCGAGGTTCCAGATCACCGCGTCGGCGTTGAACGGCGTCCCGTCATGGAACGTGACGCCCTGGCGCAGGTGGAAGGTCCAGATCGTCTTGTCGTCGGGGTTCTGCTCCCAGCGCTCGGCCAAAGCCGGTATGATGCCGGCGAGCTTGGTGGTGCTCTTCAGGTCCCACTGCACCAGCCCCTCGAAGATCGGGTAGCCGAGGAAGCGCATCCCCTCGAAGCCGTTGTTGGGCATGCCCGTGGTGGTGGGAATGTCGGTCGCCGTCATGGCGATGCGCAGCACGCTCTCGGCGCTCGCCGGCGCGGTCAAGGCGATGGAACCCGCCAGGGCGGCGGCAATCAGGCGGCGCATTTTCATCGGACCCCACGCGTGGAAGGTGCGGCTCGCCCCCGGCAAATCCCGCGCCAGATCGGCCCATGATGCCGGCATCCGGCGAAGGGAAGATGTCACCCGCCGCCCCTTGCGCTGGGCCGCCACGGCGTCACGATAATACAGAATCCAGGGCGCCGCCGAGGCCGCCAGCGAGAGGGGAGACGCCCGTGAGCGATGGGATGCCGGAGGCCATGAACGGGGCCGAGAGCTTGGTCCGCACCCTCGTGGAGGGTGGGGTCGAGGTCTGCTTCACCAATCCCGGCACCTCCGAGATGCACTTCGTGGCGGCCCTGGACCGGGTCGAGGGCATGCGCTGCGTGCTGTTCCTGTTCGAGGGCGGAGCCACCGGCGCCGCCGACGGCTATGCCCGCATGGCCGACAAGCCGGCCTCGACGCTGCTTCATTTGGGGCCGGGCCTCGCCAACGGTTTGGCCAACCTCCACAACGCCAAGAAGGCGCGCACGCCGGTCGTCAACATCGTCGGCGAGCACGCGACCTACCACCGGGAGTACAACGCGCCGCTGACTTCCGACATCGAGGGGCTGGCCCGGCCGATGTCGTCCTGGGTGCGCACCGGGATGACCGCCGACGCGATCGGCCCGGACGGCGCCGCCGCCATCGCGGCCGCCCGCACCGCGCCCGGTCAGGTCGCGACCCTGATCCTGCCCGCCAACACCGCCTGGGATCCCGGGACCGGGCCGGCACCGGTGCCGGCGATCCCCGAACGCGCGAAGGCCGGCGACGCCGCGATCACAGCCGCCGTTGCGGCGCTCCGGAGTGGTGAGCCGGTGCTGCTGCATCTCGGCGACCGGGCGGTGCGGAACGAAGGCCGGGTCATCGCCGACCGGATCGCCCGCAAGACCGGCGCGCAGCTCATGGCGATGACGTCGAATGCCCGGATCGACCGCGGCGCCGGCACGGTCCCGATCGAGCGCCTGCCCTACCCGATCGACCAGGGCATCGCGGCCTTGAAGGATTTTCGCCACATCGTCCTGATCGGTGCGACCCCGCCGGTCGGCTTCTTCGCCTATCCGGGCAAGCCCAGCCTGCTCGCCCCCGAGGGGTCATCCACGATCACGCTGGCCACCCCCGAGGAGGACCAGATCGACGCCCTGGAACGGCTGGCCGAGGCCGTCGGTGCCCCGCCCGCCGAACCGATCGCCGCCGCGCCGCGCCCGGCGCTGCCGACCTCTGGTCCCCTCGATCAGGACACGATCGGGCAGGTGCTGGGCGCCCTGATCCCCGAGGGCGCCGTGATCTGCGACGAGTCGATCACCACGGGCCGCAACTTCTTCGCCCTGACCCGGGACGCGGCACCCCATACCTGGCTCCAGCTCAGCGGCGGCTCGATCGGACTCGGCATCCCGATGGCGACCGGTGCGGCCATCGCCTGCCCCGACCGCAAGATCATCAACCTCCAGGCGGACGGCAGCGGGCTCTACACCGTGCAGGCGCTCTGGACCCAGGCGCGGGAACGCCTCGACGTGGTGACGCTCGTCTGGTCGAACCGCTCCTATGCGATCCTGCGGGCGGAACTCACCAATGTCGGCGCCCACAATCCCGGCCCGAAGGCGCTCGGCATGCTGAGCCTGGACGATCCGGCGGTGGATTGGGTGAGCCTCGCCAGGGGGTTTGGCGTGGAGGGGCGGCGCGTCGAAACCCTCTCCGACTTCATCGAGGCGTTCCAGCACGCGCTCGCCAACACGGGTCCGCACCTGATCGAAGTAGCCCTGTGAGCGGGGCCACCTACGCCCTCCCCGGCCTCGACGGGCCGGCGGAGATCCGGGTCGACCGCTGGGGGCTGGCGCATATCCGCGCCGGCTCGACCCTCGACGCCTTCCGAGCGCAGGGCTTCAACGCGGCGCGGGACCGGCTCTGGCAGCTCGACCTCTGGCGCAAGCGCGGGCTGGGCCTGCTGGCGGCGGATTTCGGACCCGGCTACCTCGCCCAGGACCGCGCCGCCCGGCTCTTTCTCTATCGGGGCGACATGGCGGCCGAATGGGCCGCCTACGGGCCGCAGGATACGAAGGCCATCGTCACGGCCTTCGTGGACGGGCTCAACGCCTACGTGACGCTCACCGAGGCGCGGCCCGAATTGCTGCCGCCGGAATTCGCCCTGACCGACACCCGCCCGGCCCGCTGGCAGCCGGAGGATGTGGTGCGCATCCGCAGCCACGGTCTGGTGCGCAACGTCCTCTCCGAGGTTGCCCGCGTCCGGGTGCTGGCCCGCGCCGAATCCCGGGAGGCGGGGCTCGCCGCCGACGATCTGCGCAAGCGCATCAGCCCGCCGCACGATCCGGTGGTGCCGGACGGGCTCGACGCCGCCGATTGGCCGGACGATCTCCTCGACGATTTCCGCCTCGCCACCGCGACGGTCGGGTTCTCGCCCGAGCGTCTGGCGGCGACCCGCGACGAGGCCTGGGCCTGGAGCAAGGTCGACGCGCACGGCGCCGTCACGCGCGGTGCCCGTGCCGTCCCGAAGGAGCCGGCCGAGGGCTCGAACAACTGGGTGGTCGGCCCGGCCCGGACCAGCACCGGCCGCCCGATCCTGGCGAGCGACCCGCACCGGGTCTACCTGCAGCCGTCCCTGCGCTACGCCGTCCATCTCACGGCGCCGGGGCTCGACGTGATCGGGGCCGGCGAGCCGGCGCTCCCCGGCATCTCGATCGGGCATAACGGCCACGCCGCCTTCAGCCTGACCATCGCGCCTCTGGATCAGGAGGATCTGTTCGTCTGTGAGACCGACCCGGTCGATCCGGATCGCTACCGGTATGGCGATGGCTGGGAGACGATCGAGCGCGTCGTAGAGAAAATCCCGGTGCGCGGCGGGCCGGACGAGACCGTGGTGCTGGGCTTCACCCGGCGCGGGCCGGTGATCCGCGAGGTGGGGGCCCGAGCCTTCGCGCTGCGGACCGTCTGGTCCGAGCCGGGCGCTGCCGCCTATCTCGGCAGCCTCGCCTATCTCGGCGCCACCAGCCCGGAGGCCTTCGGCGCGGCCCTGCGCCACTGGTCGGCGCCCTCCGTGAACCAGCTCTACGCCGACGCCACGGGGCGGATCGCGTGGTTCATGGCCGGCAAGGCCCCGGTCCGGCCGGCCCATGACGGGCTGCTGCCGGTGCCGGGCGACGGCCGATACGACTGGGCGGGGTTCCACGATCCGGGCGCCCTGCCCCGCAGTGTCGACCCGGCATCGGGCTGGCTCGCCACCGCCAACGAGATGAATCTGCCGCCGGACTTTCCCGCGGCGACGCACAAGGTCGGGTTCGAGTGGGCCGAGCCCTGGCGCGCCCGGCGGATCCGCGCGGTTCTCGGCGCGCAGACCCGGCACAGCCTCGAAGATTCGCGAGCGCTTCAGGGCGATGCGTTTTCCGAGCCCGCCATGCGGCTGACCGAACTGGTCCGGGCGATGCCAGCCGCGTCAGATCCCGATATCGCCTCGGCCCAGGCCCTCCTGACGTCGTTCGACGGGACGTTGGCCCCGGATTCTGCGGCGGCCGCTCTCATCGAGGTGTTCTGGGTGCATCACCTACGCCCAGCCCTGCTCAAGGCGCTGGTGCCCGACGCTGCTACCCGCCGCCTCCTGCCGCCCGGCGACACGCAGAGCCTGATCGAACGGCTGGAGGCCGGTCTCGACCCGGCGACGCGCAACGCGCTTCTGGCGGACGCCCTCGGGGCCGCGTTCCGGGATTGTCTGGGGCGGATGGGGGCGGACCCGATGGGAAGGCTCACGCCGAAGACAGAAGGCCTTCTCCCTCCCCCCTCTGCGGGGGAGGGTGGCCCGCGAAGCGGGTCGGGAGAGGGGAGCGACGGCGCAGAACGAAGCTTTGCCTCTCATCAAACGCGCGCCCCTTTCGGAAGCGGGGTTCCCCCCTTGCGGGACTTCGTCCCGACCCGACCCCTGCTGATGCAGGGGCCACCCTCCCCCGCAGAGGGGGGAGGGAGAGATGCGGAAACGACCGCCTATGACGAACCCCCCAACGGCTGGTCCTGGGGCCGCCTGCACCACGCTCTGTTCGCCCATCCCCTCTCCGGCCTGAGGCCCGATCAGGCCTGGAACGTCGGCCCGTTGCCGGTCGGCGGGTCCGCGGCATCGGTCATGCACGCGGAGTACCGGACCGACACGTTCCGGCTCACCCATGGCGCCTCGTTCCGCATGATCGTGGACGTGGGCGACTGGGACCGCTCGGTCTTCGTCAACGTGCCGGGCCAGTCCGGAGACCCGGGCAGCCCCCACTACGCCGATCTGGCCCCCGTCTGGGGTCGCCAGGACCATGTGCCGATGCTCTACGACCGCGAAGCCGTGGACGCCGCCACCGAGACGCTCATCGCATTGACCCCGGGCCCCGCCTGACCGGGCGGCCGGGACGGAGTGGGACCAAGACCTTGAAGATCTTCATCGCCGGCCTTGCTACCGAGACCAACACCTTCGCGCCGCTGCCTACGGGCCGCGCGGCCTTCCACGCCGACTACGCCCGCCGGGATGGCACAAGGAACCCGCCGAGCCTCAGCAATATCGGCCTCAAGGCGTGGCGCGAGATGGCCGAGGCGGACGGACACACCGTGATCGAGAGCCTCTCGACCTTCGCGCAGCCCGGCGGGATCACCCTCCGGGCCGTCTACGAGGAGTTGCGCGATGCCCTGCTGGACGACCTGAAGGCCGCCCTGCCGGTCGACGCGGTGCTGCTGTTCATGCACGGCGCCATGGTGGCCGAGGGCTACGACGATTGCGAGGGCGACACCCTGGAACGGGTCCGCGCCCTCGTGGGGCCGGACGCCGTGATCGGCGTCGAGCTCGACCTGCACTGTCATCTCACCGAGACGTTGCGGACGAGCGCCGACGTCATCGTGATTTACAAGGAATACCCGCACACCGACATCGTCGACCGTGCCCGCGATCTCTATCCCCTGGTGGTACGGACGGTCTCGAGAGAGATCCGGCCGGTCATGGCCTATGCCGATTGCCGGATCGTCAACATGTGGCGCACCAGCCGTGAGCCCGTGGCGAGCTTCGTGCGCCGGATGGAATCGCTGGAGGGGCGGGATGGGATCCTGTCGGTCTCCTTCGGGCACGGCTTTCCCTGGGGCGACGTGGCCGATGTCGGCGCCAAGATGCTCGTCGTCGCCGATGGCGATGCCGGCAAGGCGCAGGCGCTCGCCGACGAACTCGCCGCTGCCGTCTGGGCGATGCGCGAGGAGGCGGCGAGCCGCTGCGATACGATCGATGCCGCCATCGATGCGGCGCTGGCCTCCTCCGACCCGCGCCCGATGGTGCTCGCTGACTTCGCCGACAATGCCGGCGCCGGTGCGCCCTCTGACAACACCGCGATCCTCGCCCGCCTCGCGGAGCGCGGCATCAAGGACGTCGCCCTCGGCCTGATCTGGGACCCCGGCGCGGTCGGCATCTGCCACGAGGCCGGGCTCGGAGCGACCTTCACGCTCCGCATGGGCGGCAAGTGCGGCGTGACCTCCGGCGATCCTGTGGACCTGCGCGTCACCGTGCGCGGCCTGTCTGACGATCACAGCCAGACCGGACTGAGCGGCGGCCGGGCCCAGCTCGGCCCTGCCGCCTGGGTGGAGGCGGACGGAATCCACGTCGTCCTGACCCACAAACGCCAGCAGGCCTTCGCCCCGGATGCCTTCACGGGGCTCGGGCTGACCCTCGACGACAAGCGGATCGTCGTGGTGAAGTCGATGCAGCATTTCTACGCCGCCTTCGCGCCCATCGCGAGCGAGGTCCGCTACGTGGCGGCGCCCGGGGCGGTCCCGCCCGATTACGGCGCGATCCCCTACACCAAGCGCCCGGGCCCCTTTTGGCCCCGTGTCGCCGACCCGTTCGCCGAGGAGGCTGCCCGATGATCCCGGACCTGCATCTCGACGCGAACGCGATCCTCGCCGCCTTGCGTCCCTGGGTCGAATGCGAGAGCCCCACCTACGACGCCGCCGCGGTCAACCGGATGATGGGGCTGGCGGCCCGCGATCTCGCCATGGCCGGGGCGCAGGTCGAGACGATCCCCGGGCGGATGGGCCTCGGCGACTGCGTCCGCGCCCGGTTCTCGCATCCGCGCCGGGATGAGCCCGGCATTCTCGTGCTCGGCCATCTCGACACCGTCCATCCGTTGGGGACGCTCGGCAGCCTGCCTTGGCGGGTCGAGGGTGAGCGTGCCTACGGCCCCGGCATCCTCGACATGAAGGGCGGCAACGTGATCGCGCTCGCGGCGATCCGTGCGCTCGCGGCGGCCGGGATCACGACGCCGCTGCCCGTGACCGTGCTGTTCACCGGCGATGAGGAGGTCGGCAGCCCCTCGACCCGCGACCTGATCGAAGCTGAGGCCGCCCGTCATGCCTTCGTTCTGGTGCCGGAGCCGGGCCAGCCGGAGAACGGCGTCGTCACCGGCCGCTACGCCATCGCGCGGTTCGACCTGGAGGCGACCGGGCGCCCGAGCCATGCCGGCGCATCGCCGCACGAGGGTCGCTCGGCGATCCGCGCGATGGCGCGGAAAATCCTGGCGATCGACGCGATGTCGGATGCCGACTGCACCTACTCCACCGGCATCGTCTCGGGCGGGCAGTGGGTGAATTGCGTCCCGACGGTCTGCCGCGGTCAGGCGCTGAGCATGGCCAAGCGCCAGGCGGACCTCGACCGCGGCGTCGAACGGATGCTGGCCCTGTCGGGAGAGGAGGATGGCGTCCGATTCACGGTGAGCCGCGGGGTGACCCGGCCGGTCTGGGAACCCGATGCAGGGTGCCTCGCCCTCTATGAGCGGGCCCGCACCCTGTCCGAGGCGCTCGGCCGCCCCCTGCCCCATCGCAGCGCCGGCGGCGGATCCGACGGCAACTTCACGGGCGCCAACGGCATACCGACATTGGACGGGCTCGGACCCCTCGGCCAGGGTTACCATACGCTGGACGAGCATGTGCTGATCGAGACCCTGCCTGCGCGGGCGCGGCTGTTCGCAGCGCTTCTGGCGGATCTGGGCGCGGGCGAGCGGGCCTGATTCCCGCCGCCCGGCCTTGCCTCAGGCCGGATCGACCGGCATCTCCGGAACCCCGCCCGCCTCGATCGCCGCCCCCGCGGCGAGGCAGAGATCCTCGCGGAAGCGCGCGGCGACGAGCTGCACGCCCACGGGCGTGCGCCCGATCAGACCGGTCGTGACGGTGAGCGCCGGCACGCCGAGCGGGGCCAGCCCGACCTGGAGCAGGTTCGCCTCGAAAGCCCGGGCGACGCCGGAATCCCCGGTGCGGTCGAGCCCGTCCGGGAACGGCAGCTCGGCCGAGACCGGCACCAGCAGCACTGGGTACTCGGTCAGGAACAGCGACCATTCCCGGGCGAGCGAGGCGCGACGCGTCAGGGCCGAGGCGATGGCGTCGGGCGCCATCGCCTCGGCCCGCCCCCGGAAACTCTCCAGAAGCCCGATCGCCGCCGGGTCACCCTCGCGCTCGGCCGCCTCGCGGGCGGTCGCGTAGCCATCCCCCAGCCAGAGCTGGAGCTGCAGCTCGCTTGCCTCCCGGATCGGGGGCGTGTCGGCGATCTCGGTGACCGTCCATCCGGCCTCCGCAAGGCGCCCCGACGCCTCGCGCAGGGCGGCTTCCACCTCCGGCACGACCGCGAGACCGCCGGGCCGCACGCAGAGCGCCACACGCCGCGGGACCTCGGGGCCCTGCAGCGGTGCCGGCACCCACCAGGAATCGCGCGGATCCGGAGCTGCCATGGCCTCCAGCCCAAGGCGCACATCCGCGATGCTGCGGGCGAGCGGCCCCGACACGGCCATGAGCTGCGGGCCGATCCCGCGCTCCGGCGAGGACGGGTTCCAGGCCGGGATGCGGCCGAGGCTCGGGCGCAGGCCGTGCACCCCACAGGCATAGGCCGGGTAGCGCACCGATCCGGCGATATCGGTCCCGTGCGCGATCGCCCCGATCCCGGCCGCCACCGCGGCGCCGGCCCCACCCGAGGACCCCCCCGGCGTCAGCGCGGGATCGCGCGGGTTCCTGGTGTCGCCGTGGAGCTGGTTCGTGGTGAACCAGCGCAGCGAGAAGGCGGGCGTGTTGGTCCGCCCGAGCAGAACCGCGCCGGCCCGGCGCAGATTGGCCACCACCGGGTTATCGTCCTGGGCGACGAGGTCACGCTGGAGCCGCAGCCCGTTCGTCGTCGCGTAGCCGCGCTGATCGACATTCACCTTCACGGTGACCGGTACACCTGCGAGCGGCCCCGGCGATTCGCCACGGGCGCGGGCGGCGTCGACCGCGTCCGCCTGCGCCAGCACCTCCTCCGGACGATGCTCCACCACGGCGTTGATGCGACCGTTGACGGTGTCGAGCCGATCGAGGGCAGCCTGCGCGACCTCCCGGGCCGAAACTTGGCCCGATCGAATCAGGCCTGCGAGGTCGGTCGCCGTCAGACGCCAGAGCTGCATCGGAGATCCTCTTCAAACACCCGTCCAGGCATGGCGGGCCGTGCGATTCGGGCCGGCGGACGGGGTGCGGTCAGCTTATTCAAAATACACGCCAGAAGCCGCTTTTTTACGCATCGGCGGATCGCCAAGCCGGTCAAGGGTTTGCCGCAGCGCAGCGAGAATACTTAAGCATTCGTTCGTATCCGACCCTTGTCACAACCGGATCGATAGATAACCTGCCTTCTGTTCACGTGATCATCCAGCCCATTCAGCAAGGAGGGACGATCTCCTCAGTCCACGGCCAGTATCCTCAAACAAAGGCAGAGACCCATGGCAGAGGTGATTCGCGTCAAGCCGACGCACGACGGCACGTACACCGTCTATCGCGGAACGCTCGCGGTGATCTGCGGCCTGACCCGGTCGCAGGCCGAGCGCTACGAGGCGAGCCTGACCCGGCAGCAGAGCAGAGACGTTGCCGCCATCTGATCGGGCTGCGGAACGAGAGGCCGGCGCGATCGATTGCGCCGGTCGTTCGGCCCGGTCCTAATTGGTCAGGCCAAATCGACAGGCCCGAGATCGCACATTGCGCCCTCGGCGCTGAGGCCCCGCCGTCGGGCACCGATCGCGTAGCCGTTCCCGTCCCGTGTGACCTCGTAGAGAATGTAGGAGGCCCGGCGCGACGCGATCGCCCCGTGTCCATCCACCCTGGCGGAGGCCGAGGGGACGCCGACGACCGGGACGGCGCGTCCATCCGGCCCGGGAATGCGGGCGGAGCTCGTCACGTGATTGTGGCCATGAAGAATCAGATCCGCGCCCGCGCGGGCGATCATCGCCGTGAAGGCGGCCGCGTCCTTCAGCTCGCGTCCGGGCGCAGCTCCCCCCGGCTGCGGCGGGTGATGGATCATCACGACCCGGAACGGCCGGCCCGGCTCGGTCGCCAGCGCCCGCAGCAGGGATTCGGCTGCCGCGAGCTGCGGCGCGCCGAGGCGTCCCGTCGCCACGAACGGCTTGGTCGGGATCGCGCTGGACAGGCCGACCAGGGCGAGGGGCCCGCGCCGCCTGAGATAGGGGAAGCGGCCCGACGATCCGGAATCGTCGCCCGTATAGGCGCCACAGGCGTCGAGCAGCCCCTCCAGAGAGCCGCGGACATAGGCATCGTGATTGCCCGGCACGAAGCTCACCGCATCGGACGGGCCCAAAGCCTCCAGGAAGGTGCGCGCCGTGGCCCATTCGCTCGGCAGGCCGATGTTACACAGGTCGCCCGTACAGGCGATGTGCCCGGCCCCTTGCGCCTTCAGGTCGGCGACGAGGCGCTCGAGCACTGCCATGTCGTGACTGCGTGACCGCCCGCGCCGCCAGTTGGCATAGCCGGTGGCCCGCTTGCCGATGAGCTGATGCAGGCGCACCCGGCCCAGGGGGCCGACATGAGGGTCGCTGAGATGGGCGAGGCGGAAGGTCAACGCCAGGAGTCACGCGCGTAACGGCCAAGAGGCGGCCGGGGAACGGCCCCCCGCATCGCGGGCGCGGGCGCCGCCGTCAAGCGTTTAGCCCGAGCGTTTCCCTCATGCGCTGCCGATGAGCATCCCCACGGCGAGGACCAGTGCACCGCCCAGCATCACCTGCATGGCCGCGCGCGGGAACGGCGTCGCCATGTAGCGGGTGCGGATCGCCGCGATCGCCACGAGCTCGACCACCACGACCAGCACGGCGAGGCTCGTGGCGAGGATGAATGGGTTCGGCCAGCCTGCGGGCAGCGTATCGGGGATCGCGTAGGGCAGCGTGTGGCCGAGGCCGCCCAGCGTCGTCATCACGCCGCAGACGAGGCCGCGAATCCATGGGTCGCCGCGGCCGGTGATGCTGCCGTCATCCGACAGAGCTTCGGTGAACCCCATGCTGATACCCGCCCCCACCGAGGCGGCGAGACCGACCAGGAAGGTCGCGCCATTGTGACCTGTGGCGAAAGCGGCCGCGAAGATCGGCGCCAGGGTCGAGACCGAGCCGTCGATCAGGCCGGCCAGCCCGGGCTGCACATAGCGCAGAACGAAGGCGCGACGGGCTTCGTGCGCCAGCTCGGCGGCGCTCTCGAGGACAGCTGCCATATCGATTTCCTTCTCTAGATCGATTCCAATCTATAGTCTGGAATAAATCCAAACAAGGCGTCTCGCCGTGTTTTCGCCGCGCGTCGAGAGCATCCGCGGCATCTCGAGCGACCGGGTTCGGCGCGCTGATCGCACAGGTTGTGCTCCTGCCCGATTGTTTCGTCTCATGCGCGGGGGCTAGATCATGGGCGATCGAATTGGATCCGGAACCGGTCGGGCGGTGGCGATCCGGCCATGCCAGGCGTGACATGAGTTTCGGCAAACGCTTTCTTCGCCAATCCACCGTGCAGCGCCTGCTCGGTCGCGTCGCCGCGGCCTATCTGCGCGTGGTGCGGCGCACCAACCGCTTCGCGATCCAGGCCGGCAGCGCGCCGTCCGGGCAGGCCGACGCATGGATGGATGCGCACACGCCGCTCATCGCCGGCATGTGGCATGGGCAGCACATCATGATGCCGTTGCTGCGCCGGCCGACGGACAAGGTCGCCACGATCATCTCACGGAACGTCGACGGCAACATCAACACCATCGCGCTGGAGCGTCTCGGCGTGCGGGTGATCCGGGCCTCCGGCGCCCGCGGCCGGAAACGGGCGACCGACCTCCGCGCCAAGGGCGGAGCCGAGGGGCTGCGGGCCATGCTGCGAGCCTTGAAGGACGGGGAATCCGTGGCGTTCAGCGCGGATGTGCCGAAAGTCTCGCGCCGGTGCGATGCCGGCATCCTGACCCTGGCGCGCCTGTCCGGCCGGCCGATCGTGCCCGTCGCGGTCGTGACCAGCCGGCACCTGCGTTTCAAGTCCTGGGACCGCGCCTGCCTCGGCCTGCCCTTCGGACGCGGCGCCATCGTGATGGGCGATCCGATCTACGTACCGCGCGACAGCGCAGGCGCGGCGTTCGAGGCGCTCCGACGCTTCGTCGAGGCCGAGATGAACCGGGTCCATGCGCGCGCCTACGCCCTGGTCGGGCGTGCCGACCGGGCCGCGCTCTACCGCGAGGCCTCGCCGGCCGAGGGCACCGCACCGGTGGGGGACGCCGCGTGAGGCGCCCCACCGTGACCCTGCCGCTGCAGGCCTACAGAGCCGCCCTGCGGATCGGCGAGCCGGCTTTGACAGGCCTGCTCACGTGGCGGGCCCAGCGCGGCAAGGAGGATCCGCTGCGACTGCCCGAGCGGCGCGGCCTGCCCGGCCGCGCCCGCCCGATCGGCCCGCTCGCCTGGATGCACGGGGCGAGCGTCGGCGAGGCGCTGTCGCTGATCGGCCTCGTGGAGGGCATGATCGCCCGCGGCTTCTCGGTGCTGGTGACCACGGGCACCCGCGCGGCGGCCGACCTGATCGGCGCCCGCCTGCCGGTCGGCGCCGTCCATCAATACATGCCGCTGGACGCGCCGCGCTGGATGGCGCGCTTCCTCGACCATTGGCAGCCCAACCTCGCGGTCATCGCCGAATCCGAGATCTGGCCCAACATGATCCTGGCGCTCGACGAGCGCGAGATCCCGCTGATCCTGGTCAACGGCCGCATGTCGGCGCGCTCCTTCCGCGGCTGGGAGCGCTGCCCGCGGACCGCCAAGGCGCTGCTGTCGCGGATCGCCATCTGCCTCACCCAGACGCAGGAGGATGGGGAGCGCTTCGCCAAGCTCGGCGCGCCGCGGGTGAGCATTGCCGGGAACCTCAAATTCGATGCGCAGGTCCCGCCGGCTGATCCGCAGCAGCTCGCCTATCTCGGCGACATGGTCGCCGGCCGACCGATCTGGATCGCGGCCAGCACCCATCCGGGCGAGGAGTCGATGATCGCCTACGCGCATGCCTTGCTGCGGGAGCGATTCCCGCAGCTTCTGACGCTCATCGCCCCGCGGCATCCGGCCCGGGGTGCGGAAGTCGTCGAATGTGCGGCCGCCCTGGGCCTGCGGAGCGCCCGACGCTCGACCGGCGGGCGGCCTCATCCCTCCGTGGAAATCTACGTCGCCGACACGATCGGCGAACTCGGCTTGTTCTATCGCCTCGCGCCCCTGGGATTCATCGGCGGCTCCCTGGTCCCGCGGGGCGGCCAGAACCCGATCGAGCCGGTGCGCCTCGGTACGGCGGTGCTGCACGGCCCGCACACGGAGAATTTCAGCCCGATCTACCAAGCCCTCGACCGGGCCGGGGGGGCGATGCCGGTGCAGGATGGCGTCGAGCTGGCGGCGATCGCCGGCGAGCTTCTCGGCGACGGGGCGCGGCTCGCCGCCATGGCGCGGGCTGGACAGAGCGGATTGCGGCCGTTCGAGGGGGCGGTGGCCCGCACCCTCGCGGTGCTCGACCCCTTCGTCGCGCAGATGAAGTTGCAGCGCCTCGGCCGGGGCGGCCGCGTACGCCCGCTCGCGCGGGCCTGATGCAGCCGCCGAAGTTCTGGACTGCGGAACCGAATCACCCTTTGGCGCGCCTCCTCGCGCCGGCCGGGGCGGCCTACGGGGCGCGGGTGGCCCGGCGCATGGAGCGGGCGGGGGAGCGGGCGGGGTGTCCGGTCCTGTGCCTGGGCAATTTCACTCTCGGCGGCGCGGGCAAGACGCCCGCGGCGCTGGCGGTCGCGGCGCTGCTGGCCGAACTCGGCCGCAACCCCGCCTTCCTGTCCCGCGGTTATGGGGGGCGGATTGCCGGGCCGGTGCGGGTCGATCCAGGCCAGCACGTCGCCGCGGAGGTCGGGGACGAGCCGCTGCTCCTCGCCCGCCAGGCGCCGACGATCGTGGCGCGCCATCGCCCCGCGGGGGCCGCCCTGTGCCGATCGCTCGGCGCCGACGCCGTCGTGATGGATGACGGGCTGCAAAACCCGTCCCTCGCCAAGGATCTCAGCCTCGCCGTGATCGACGGGGTCGTGGGGCTCGGCAATGGCCGATCCTTCCCGGCGGGGCCGCTGCGTGCCCCCCTCGCCCGGCAATGGCCTCTTATCGGCGGCCTGATCGTGATCGGTGCCGGCGCGCCGGGCGACCGCATCGCCGAGGCGGCGGACAGCCGCGGTCTGCCGGTCTACCGGGGGCGTCTCGTGCGGGAATCGGACGAATTCGCGGGCCGCCGCTGCCTCGCCTTCGCGGGAATCGGCCGCCCCGAGAAATTCTTTGCGACGCTGGCCGAGTCGGGGGCGGAGGTCGCCGGACAGCGTGCCTTCCCGGACCATCATCCCTACCGGGACAGGGACCTTGCGGCTCTTACCGAGGCGGCGCGGCGGCTCGGGGCCGACCTCGTCACCACCGAGAAGGACGCTGTGCGTCTGCCCCCGCGCTTCGCGGCTCGGGTCGGCGTGCTGCGCGTGCGCCTCGCCCTGGACGACCCGGAGGCCCTGCGCCGCCGGCTGCGGAGCGTGCTCGACGCCGCCCCGTGATGGATCAGGGCCGGCCGGTTTCCTTGAGCCGCTTCAGGATCACCTCCGGGGAGGAATAGGCCTCCTGGCGCAGCGCGCTCCAGTAGCGCAGCGCGTCGAGCGGGATCGGCTCGCCGGTCACCGCGCAGCGCACGAAGCTGCCGGGCTTGACCACCCGCATGGTGCCGTCGCCGTACTCGACCACGGCCTCGCCGTTGTTCGCGCGCTCGTAACGACCCAGCACGTCCGCCTCCTGCTCGATGCCGCTCTTCTACACGATCGGCCGCGCCGGCGATCCCCTATAAAAATCAGTCCAGCATCGACCGGGTTTCATCGCGGGCCAGCAGGGCCCGCGCTGCGTCGGCGTCGATGTGCATGCGGGTGACCAGGGCGTCGGCACTCGCGAACCGCTCCTCGCCGCGGATATAGCCCACGAACTCCACGGCGATCTCCTGGCCGTAGAGATCCCCCGAGAAGTCGAACAGATAGGTCTCCAGGAGCGGCGCGCCGTCGTCGAAGGTCGGGCGGCGGCCGTAGCTGGCGACGCCGTCGTGGAACGCGCCGGACGCCAGACGCACCCGCACCGCGTAGATGCCGTGCGCGAGGCCGCAATCGGGCAGCCTCATGTTGGCGGTGGGGAAGCCGAGCTGCCGGCCGCGCTTGTCGCCGTGGCGGACGGGACCGAGCACGAACCAGCGATAGCCGAGCAGCGCGTTGGCCCGGGCGACGTCCCCGGCGGCGAGCGCGGCGCGAATCACGCTCGACGAGACTGGTTCGGCCTCGTCGTCGAGGGCGACCGGCGCCACGATGCGGCAGCTCAATCCCGCCTCCCGGCACAGCTCGGACAGCACGGCGGGTGTGCCCTCGCGGCCACGCCCGAAATGAAAATCGTGGCCGACCACCACGCCGGACAGGCCGAGGGATCCCTGTAGGAAGTCGAGTACGAAGGCGCGCGCCCCTGTGGCAGCCAGCGCGCCGTCGAAGCGGCGGACGATCACCCCGTCGAGCCCGAGGCGGGCGAACACGATCTCCTTGGCGGCGAGGCCGGTGAGCCGGAACATCGGCGCGTCGGGTGTGAAATAGGCCCGCGGATGGGGTTCGAAGGTGAGGATCGCGGCGGGCCGGCCGGCCGCGTGCGCCGCCGCCCGCACGCTCTCTACGAGCACGCGATGGCCGAGATGGACGCCGTCGAAATTGCCGATTGCCGCCACGGCCCCGGCCAGGGCCGGCGGAATTGGCGCGTCGGGGCCGCAGATGGTGAAGGACCGCGCCGCCGTGTCGTCGCCTGAGGCCATCGTTTGGGGGTCGAATGCTCGGAAGGTCGGGTGGGGTCGCCGGATGGGATCAGGTGCCATGCCCACGCGGAGCCCGACGCGCCCGGACCCTGCCGAAAGGCGCCCGGGGGGTCAAGCGAGGGGAGACGTGCCGCAGGGCAACACCGAGGCGGGTCATGCGCTGGCGTCGCCGATTAACGGCTTCGCAATGCGCAAGCCCTATTTAAAATTCCAAGCGTCGCAGCTAAATTGCAGCCTTAGCGAAGCGTTAATCTTTCCGGGAGCCGCCGCGGCTTCCCGCCGGGCAATACGGAGTAGTTGTTCGATGGCTCTCGACTTGAGCATGCCGATCCTCGTTGTTGACGATTATCAGACGATGGTCCGCATTATCCGTAACCTTCTGAAGCAGCTCGGCTTCGAAGAGGTCGATGACGCTTCTGACGGCACCGAGGCACTGGCCCGCCTCAAGGACCGCAAGTACGGGCTGGTGATTTCCGATTGGAACATGGAGCCGATGACGGGGTACGAGCTGCTCCGTCACGTGCGCGCCGATGAAAACCTTCGCACGACGCCGTTCATCATGGTGACGGCCGAATCGAAGACCGAGAACGTCATCGCCGCCAAGAAGGCCGGCGTGAACAACTACATCGTCAAGCCGTTCAACGCGGCGACGTTGAAGTCGAAGATCGAGGCGGTCTGCGGCAGCTGATCGGCCCAGATGGGACGCGCATCGCACGATCCGGCCGGCTCGCCGCTGCGTCGGAAGACGCTGAACCACAGCGTCGCCGACCAGGGCGGCAACCGATCTCAGGAGGACAGCATGTCGTTAGCTGCTGCGCGGCCGACCGAAATGCGGTTTCGGGAACCGCAGGCCGTCATCGCCGAGTTGAGCGAGATCGCCGATTACATCGCTCATCTCCGCGAGGAGATCGGTGCGCTTCGCGCGAACAAGATGAGCCGCGACCGAATCCCCATGGCGCATGAGGAGCTCGGCAGCGTCGTGGCGGCGACGGCGGGTGCCACCAACACGATCATGGAGGCGGCGGAGGCGATGCTCGGCCTGCCCGACGGGCCGGGTTATCGCGAGGCCGTCGAGGAGCGCATCAACACGATCTTCGAGGCGTGCGCGTTCCAGGACATCACCGGGCAGCGAATCGCCAAGGTGGTCGAATCGCTGCGGCTGTTCGAGCAGCGGCTGGCTCGTTTCGTGGGCGCCGTGAAGGCCCGTGACACAGCCTCCATCGACCCGACCGAGCGCACCCGCCGTGCCCGGGCCGAGGATCTGTTGCTCAACGGCCCCCAGGCCGATGGCGCCGTACCGTCCCAGGACGATATCGACGCCCTCTTTGGCTGAGGCGGTGCCTGTCAGACGATCGGGCCGGTCTCCGGCTGCCGGATGACGACGGCACGAAACCGAGGATCTGGAACCGCGACCCGGTTCTGGTTTCCGGCCTGATACGCTAGAGCGTGCCGACAACCCGTCGCCGTCCGACGGCAGGGGAAGAGGCGGGCAAGCATGGCGGCGCGGCTCTGGTCCGATTTCACAACCGACGACCTGCGACGCCGCGACATGCGGCGCGCCATCGCGATCTTGCCGGTGGCCGCGATCGAGCAGCACGGCCCGCATCTGCCGCTCGGCACCGACACGATCATCGCCGAGGGCTACCTCGCCGCCATGCGCGAGCGCGTCCCGGCGGATCTCGATGTGCTGATTCTGCCCGTGCAGGCGATCGGTAAATCCGACGAGCACGATACCTTCCCGGGTACGCTCTCTCTGGAAACGGGGACGGCGCTCGCCGCCTGGACCGGGATCGGCGGCGCGCTCCACCGAGCGGGCTGCCGTAAGGTCGTAATCGTCACGAGCCACGGCGGTAACAGCGCCCTCATCGACTTGGTGGCGGCCGAGCTGCGCGCCCGGCACGGCATGGCGGCGGTGACCACCGCCTGGGCGCGGTTCGGCTATCCGGAGGGCCTGTTCCCCGCCGAGGAGATCGCCCACGGTATCCATGCCGGTGGCGTCGAGACCGCGCTGATGCTGGCCCTGCGGCCGGACCTGGTACGGACCGATCGGATCGCCGATTTCCCGCCGCGAACTCTGACGATGGTCCGCGACTACACGCATCTGCGCGCCGGCCGCCCCGCTGCCTTCGCCTGGAAGGCCGGGGATCTCCATCCCTCCGGCGCCATGGGCGACGCGCGATTCGGCACCGCCGAGGCCGGACGCGCCGCCCTCGCGCACGGAGCGCAGGCTTTCGTGGCGCTGCTGCACGACGTGGACGCTTTCGAGCTCGCCGGGGCCGCCCCGGCGTAACCGGTGCCGGCACGGGGCGAAACAGTCGGTGCGCCGGATCGATCCGCCGGCGCGCAGGAATCTTGCCCATGCGCCCTGTCGTCCCGGTCGCCCTCGCCCTCGCCTTCCTCGGCTCCGTCCTCGGCCCGGCCGCGGCAGCGGAGCGCCCCGTCGTCGTCGAGCTCTTCACCTCGCAGAGCTGCTCATCCTGTCCACCCGCGGAGGCGCTGATCGGGCGGCTCGCGCATGAGGGCGGCGACGTCCTGCCGCTCGCATTCCACGTGACCTACTGGAACCACCTGAACTGGCGCGACCCCTACGCCCTAACGGCCGCGACTGCACGGCAGGACGCCTACGCGGCGCGGCTCGGCGGCCCCACCTACACGCCGCAGGCCGTGATCGACGGCACGGTCGGCGTCGTCGGGTCCGATGAGGCGCGTGTACGGGGCGCCATGGCGCGCGCCCGGGCGGTCGGGTCCGGCATCCCGGTGGCGCTGACCCGCGAGGGCGACCGATACAGCGTGAGGATCGGGCCCGGGACTGGCGCCGCACAGGTCCTGCTGGTCGGTTTCGATCCAAGCCACACCACCCGGGTCCTGCGCGGCGAGAATGCCGGGCGGACGCTGGAGCAGGCCAACGTCGTCCGCTCGATCCAGGATCTCGGCCGCTGGTCGGGGGGCGCCGCGACCTTGGCGGCGGCGCGTCCGGAGGGCGACACCGCGGCCGTTCTGCTTCAGGCTGAGGATGGGCGGATCCTCGGCGCGGCCCGTCTCGATCCGAATCTGGCACCACGGGAGGCGCTACGATGATCCTCGCCGTGCCGGCTGGTCTCCCCGCCTGCGGCTGGTCGCTGGCGCCGGGCTCCGAGGCCGGGCAAGATGCGGCGCGAGCCGGGGGGCGGCACGGCAGCGGAGCCCGGATGGCGCTCGAAGAGGAACTCGCGAATCTGATGGCGTCGGCGCAGCGCGGCGACGCGGCCGCCTATCGCGCGCTGCTGAAAGCCTGCCTGCCGGTGGTCTCGGCGATCGCCCGGGCGCAGGGCGTACGCGGCGAGGCGGTGGACGACGTCGTGCAGGACACACTGATGACCGTCCACAGGGCGCGGGCGAGCTACGACCCCGCCCGACCGTTCATGCCCTGGCTGCGGGCCATCACCCAGCGGCGGGCGATCGATCGGCTGCGCCGGGCGGGCCGGCGCCCCCGGGAGGTCAACGATCCCCTCGCCTACGAGGCGGAGGTCGATCCCGGCCCGGCACCCGAACAAGGTCTGGAAGCGCGGGACCGGGCCGCGTCCCTCGCCCGCGCGGTGGCGTCCCTGCCCGAGGGGCAGCGGCAAGCGGTGGAGCATCTCGGCCTGCGCGAACTCTCCCTCGACGAGGCCGCGGCGCTGACCGGCCGCAGCAAGGGGGCCCTGAAAGTGAATCTGCATCGGGCGCTGAAGGCGCTCCGGACCAGCCTGACGCGGGAGGCGGAGTGATGGCCGAGCGCGCCGGCTGCGAAGCCGCCCGTCACGAACGGTTGGTCGAGGCGCTCGCCGGGGGGCTGGAGCCGGTCCGGCCGCTGCCGGCGCCGGGGATCCGTGCGGCCCTGTGGCTCGGCGCGGCCCTGCTGGCCGGACTCGTCCTCGTGGCCGAGGCCGGGATGACGGGCTTCATGCTGCGCATGCAGGTGGCGGATCTCGCGCTGGCGGCGATCGGCGCTGTCCTCACGGCGATCACGGCGGCCTACGCGGCCTTCGCCACGAGCGTGCCGGGCCGCTCGAACCGGTGGGCGTTGCTGCCGCTGCCACCGCTGGCCCTCTGGATCGGCGCGAGCGGGCTGGGCTGCCTGCGCGACTGGATCGCCCCCGGGACCGATATCCCGGGCGCCCACACCATCACGGGCTGCTTCAGCTTTCTGATCTGCGTCTCTGTGCCGCTGTCGGTGCTGATCGTCGTGATGCTGCGCCGCGCCTGCCCGCTGCGACCGAACCTGACGGCGGCGCTCGGCGGCCTCGCGGTGTCGGCGGCGGCGGCGGCTTTGCTGATGCCGGTCCACCCGCACGACGCCACCGCGACGGATCTCCTGATGCACGCGGCGGCGGTCACCATCGTGATCGCGGTGAACGGTCTGGCCGGGGGACGGCTGCTCGTCCCGTCTTCGCGCGCGGAGCCTGTCTGATCCGGGATCCTGTGTTTCCCAAGAGCGAGCCCTTGGGCAGGGGTTCGGGGGCGGAGCCCCTGAGCTCGGGCTTCGCCGGATACCAGGGCTCTGCCCTGGACCCGCGAAAGGTCCCGACCTTTCGCATTCTGGACTTATCGCGCCGTCTTCAACGGGCCTGCGGATCGCGCGCCGGCCAGTCCACGATCCGGTCCGGGTATTCCTCTTCCGAAAACTCCTCCTCGTTGCCGGCAAGCCGGCCGCGCACCGAGATGCCGGCCTCGTGCACGCTCGAGGCCCGTCCCGAGACCAGGGGGTGCCAGGGATAGAGCGGCTCGCCATCCCGCACGAGGCGGTAGGCGCAGGTCTGCGGCAGCCAGGAGATCGTCCGCACCGCCTCGGGCGTCAGCCGGACGCAATCGGGCACACGCTTCTGGCGGCGGGCGTAGTCGCGGCACCGGCAGGTGAGGCCGTCGAGCAGCGTGCAGCCGATATCGGTGTGGTGGACCTCGCCAGTATCCTCGTCTTCGAGCTTGAGGAGGCAGCACCGGCCGCAGCCGTCGCACAGGCTCTCCCACTCGGCGGGGGTCATGGCTTCGAGCGTCTTGGTCCGCCAGAACGGCTCGGCCGCCCCGCGGCGCGCCGCCTCGGGCTTGGGCATCGATGGAATCTCTCGCGTGGAAGGGCGTCTCTCTGCCCGAGCCGGGGCAGCGGAGCAAGCGTGGCCGCCGTTCGGAGCCCGGATCGCATCCCGCGCGTTACCCCCAAGCTCGTCCGCGGCGATTCGCGAGACGGCACAGAGCCTCGCCCGCGGATCCGGACCCTGCTATGGTCGCGGATGCCGTGCGGTGGCTCGGCCGCAGGCGCCGTGTCTGCGGTGCCGACGCTCCACTCCCCGCCGCAGAGGCGCTCGACAAGCCGGGTTCGACATCGTGCGCCTGCCGACGCTCACCGAGATCAAGGTCCGCCTGGAGCGAGCCGCCCTCGCCTTCGATGCCTGGGTCAACGCCAGCCTGTACGATAGCGGCCGCTCGACCGGCGAAGCCTATGAGCGCTTTCGGCGCGTCATGAGCCGCTTCGCTGTGCGCGGCTGGAAACGCGTCGGCCTCGATCTGACCAGCGAGGCCGTCACCATCGGGACCGGCGGCGCCGTGCTGATGCTGGCGCTGGCCCAGCCCGCCTTCCAGCTCACCAGCGAGAACTGGCTGAAGCAGCAGGATCTGGCCGTCACCTTCCTCGACCGCTACGGCACCGAGGTCGGGCGCCGCGGCATCAAGCACGACGACTCGCTCAAGCTCGACGAGTTTCCCGACATCATGATCAAGGCGCTGGTCTCGACCGAGGACCGGCGCTTCTACGAGCACTGGGGCATCGACCCGATCGGCACCCTGCGGGCGCTCGTGAACAACTCGAAGGGCGGCGGCGGTACGCAGGGCGGCTCGTCGATCACCCAGCAGCTTGCCAAGAACCTCTTTTTGACGAACGAGCGCTCCCTTGAACGAAAGGTCAACGAGGCCTTCCTGGCGCTCTGGCTGGAGAGCCATCTCACCAAGAACGAGATCCTGAAGCTCTACCTCGACCGGGCCTATATGGGCGGCGGGACTTTCGGCGCCGTGGCGGCGGCGGATTACTACTTCGGCAAGCCGCTCAAGGATATCAGCCTCGCCGAGGCCGCCATGCTGGCGGGCCTGTTCAAGGCGCCGACCAAATACGCCCCGCACGTCAACCTGCCGGCGGCCCGCGCCCGGGCGGCCGACGTGCTGCACAACATGGTCGAGGCGGGCTTCGTCACCGAGGGCCAGATCCAGACGGCTTTGCGTAACCCGGCGACCCCGGTGACCCGCACCCGCGACATCACCGCCGATTACTACCTCGACTGGGCCTTCGGCGAGATCAAGGGGATGGCCGACGCCGGCAAGCTCCGCAACGACCGCGTGCTCACCGTGAAGACGCCCCTCGACCTTGCCGTCCAGAAGCGCGCCGACGAGGTCGTGGCCGACATCCTGCGCAAGTCCGGCGACGCCATGGACGTCGACGAGGCCGCGATGGTGATCCTCGATCCCGACGGCGCGTTGCGCGCCATGGTGGGCGGCGCGGATTACGGCGAGAGCCAGTTCAACCGCGCCACCGATGCGCTGCGCCAGCCCGGCTCCTCGTTCAAGCCCTACGTCTACTCGGCCGCGCTGAATTCCGGCCTGTTCAAGCCCGACACGGTCGTGGTCGATAGCCCGGTCTGCATCGGCAACTGGTGTCCGCAGAATTACGGCCGCTCCTATGCCGGCCGCGTGCCGATGTGGCTCGCCGTGGCGAAGTCGATCAATACGATCCCGATCAAGATCTCGATCGCCCTCGGCAAGGCCATGGGCATCACCCACGAAGCGAAGGCCGCCAAGGCCGGCCGCACCAAGATCATCGAACTCGCCCACAAGATGGGTATCACCTCGAACCTGATCGACACGGTCTCGATGCCGATCGGCTCGGACGAGGTCACGGTGATCGACCAGGCGGCAGGCTATGCCGTGTTCGCCAACGGCGGCTTCCGCGCCAAGCCCTACGCCGCCATGGAGGTGAAGAACTCCTCCGGCGAGGTGATCTACCGCCACGCCGACGAGGCGCCGGAGCGGATTCTATCGCCCCAGGTCGTGGCCGACATGAACTTCATGCTCAACAAGGTGGTCGAGGAGGGCACCGGCAAGCGAGCGCAGCTCGAGGGCGTGAAGGTCGCGGGCAAGTCCGGGACGACGAACGCCTACCGGGATGCGTGGTTCGTCGGCTACACCGGCAATTACGTCGGCGCGGTCTGGTTCGGGAATGACGACCACACCTCGACCAACAAGCTGACTGGCGGCTCGCTCCCGGCCCAGACCTGGCACGACGTGATGGAGCCGGCCCACCAGGGCATCGAGATCAAGCCCCTTCCGGGCCTGAAGGAGAGCCCCCGCGCCGCCCAGCAGCAGGCCTCCGGCGGGCCGACCGCCCCGATCGATCCCAACGCCAGCGCCTACGGCAAGCTCTCGCGCCGCTCCTTCGAGGTGATCAGCGGGTTGAACGGCCTGTTCCGTACGGTCGAGCGCGTGCCATCCGTTGAGCCGTCGAGCCGGTCCGGCGCGGGCGACGCGCAGAAGAGCACGGCCAAGCCCGGCGACCGCGCCGCGGCCAACCCCCTCGCCAGGGCGCGGGCGATGGCTGAGGGCGAACGCGCGCCCGGCGGCTTCGTCGAGGTTCGCTGACATCATGAACGACGCGTTTTCAGCGTCCGGCGGCCATGCCGTCGCGTCCGACGAGGCGCCGCGCCGCGGCGTGATCCGGTTCGTCCGGCGCCTGTGGCGCAAGAGTTCGGTGGCGGGACTGGCCGTCTACGCCCTGGCGCTCGGTGGCGCCCTCGGCCTCGCCAGCGCCGATTGGGCGACGTGCGGCGGCTATCCGTTCGGCGGCGTGCAGGTCGGCGCCTGGACGGCCTGGCCCCGGGCCGGTGCCGCGAATGCGGATCCCTATACCCGCGCCGTCAACGCCCGCCGGGGCGAGATTCCCCTTGCGGTGGGCGAGGGCCTGCTCCTGACGGCGGCGGTGGACGATTCCGGCCAAGCGCTCGATGCCACCTGCACCTACCGGATCGGCGGGGGTACGCCGCCCGCCCGGGCCTGGACCATTACGGTCGCCGGCCGCGGGCTCCGGGAGCCCGGGCGCCCGATCCTGCGCGAGGGCTTCACCTCCACTGAGGTCTTGCGATCGACCGACGGGCGGTTCACCCTGGTGCTGGCGCCCGACGTCCAACCCGGCAACTGGCTCCCGAGCCCCCGGGCAAGCGGGCCGGTGCGGCTGGCTTTGCGCCTCTACGACACGCCGGCCGCCGCCAGCGTCGGCGCCCTCGACCGGACTTCGGTGCCGGCCATCACCCGCCTGGGATGCGCGTCGTGAGCCTGCGCTTCGTCTACGCCACGCTGCTCGGCCTCGTGCTGGCGGGGATCGTCCACATCGCGGCGGTGCTGGCGATCCCGCGCCTGTCCGAGAAGGACGCCGTCTCGCGCGCCCGGACCAGCGAGAGCCTCGACCATCCGCAGCCGATCTACACGGTGGCGACCGGCGACGACCCCTCCCCGCCCGAGGCGTGGTTGCCGATTCCGGATCCCGCTGTGGCGGTGGGCGTCTGTGCCTACGATCTGGCCGATGGGCCGATGCGCGTCTCGGCGCGGACCGGCGCCCTGTCCTTGTCGCTCGCCGCCCATGCCCGACGCGGTGCCTTCTACGCGGTGACCGATCAGGCGGCGGTGCGCGGCGCCCTGGACCTCGTGATCCTGACCCGCGCCCAGTACGACGAGGCGCTGGCCGACGACGACGAGAACGACCCGAGCCGCGACGTGCGCATCGTGGCACCCGACACGCGCGGCTTCGTGGTGGTGCGGGTGATCGCCGGCCTGCCGAGCCAGCGGCCCGCCGCCAATGCGGCGATCCAGGCGGTCTCCTGCACCACCGACACGGCCACGGACGATGCGCCGGCGGGCAAGGATGCGGCGGGCAAGGGAGGCGGGCGGTGATGGACCGCGCCGGGCGTCGTTCGGGGCGTCGTCATCCGGCTGCGACCCGCTGAGGACTTGCCTCGGGTCATCACGATTCCGTTTGCGCGCGCTCAAAAGACACTCGCTGAGGGCTGCCCGGCGGCCTGACGTTCACGGAGTCATGCTAGAAACAGACGGCGTGGCCGATCCGGCGACGGAATCCGTTGGTGATCCTGAAGGTGCGGCAGTCAGGCAAAGCGTCGGGATGTCGGCTGCCCGATCGGTGCAGTGTCGGGATCGGTCCTTTCTTCGCACTACTTATGATTGTCACGCCTCAGCCTTCCAGGGGCGAGGATCTCAGCGAGCTGTTCGATCCGAACACGATCGTTTCTGCCGGCGGCTTCGTGGGGGCTGGTCCCCGCTTCCAGGGCAGCCGGGAGGCGGGCCTCTGGGGATTGCCCTACCTCTCATTCCGTAAAGCCGACGAACCGCGCGAGTGGTGGTCGCCCGACGACGCATTGGATGCGACCGTCCTCGGACAGGGGCGCGCGCAGGCGGGCGTCGTTGTGGATGTCCGTGAAGGCCGTCACCTCAACGACGATCGCCGCCTGGCCGGCTTGCCCCGCTTACCCGTGACGGTGGGCCTCGGCCTGTTCGGTGAAGTCTGGCCGATTGCCGATACGTTGAGGCTGCGGGCCGAGGTCACACAGGGCCTTCGTGCCCATGATGGGCTGATCGCCAAGCTGGGCGCCGACCTCGTGGGCCGCTTCGGCCGCTTCACCCTCAGCGCCGGGCCGCGCTTCGTCCTCGGTGATGACGCGGCGATGCGGCTCGATTTCGACGTGCCGGTCGCGACAACGCTGGTGAATCCGATCCTGAGCCCCTACCGCGCCGCCGCAGGGCCGCGCTCGGCCGGAGCAACCGCAGCTGTCAGTTACGATTTGAACGAAGCGTGGCAGCTCCTCAGTTACGTCCGCTATGATCGGTTGGTCGCATCTGCTTCGGACAGTCCGATCACCCATCGCATCGGCACGCCGAACCAGCTCACGGTTGCGGCCGGCGCCATTTATTCTTTTCGCCTGAGTCCCTGAATAACGGCGCAGTCAAAATAACATTCCTGTTACCATCGATAGAGATCACGATTTTGTGATTACTGTTGCTGATTGAGCACAGGGGTGGCCCTTCTGCGAAACGCTCTCATGAAGTCGGATTATTTCCGAACTTTTTCTGCTTACTGCTCCGCGTACGAGCGGAGTGTACCGTGCAACGTATTCTTCTGACAGGCGCGACCGGGCTGATCGGCGGCGCTGTGCTGCATCAAGCGCTCGGGCGCGACGAGGATGTAACCTGGGTCTGCCTCGTTCGCTGCGCGAGCGTGGAACAGGGTCGCCAACGCGTGGCAGCGCGTCTCGCGCGCTTCACGGACCCGTTCACCGCCCAACGCTTGGTGCGCAAGATCGAGATCGTGCCCGGTGATTTCACCCGCGCCGACCTCGACATGGATCCGCGCCTCGACGCGTGTACCCACGTACTTCACTTGGCTGCCGATACGTCCTGGTGGGGCGGCGAGCGGGTATTCCGGACCAACCACGACGGAACCCTGGCGCTCGCGCGCAGGGCCCAGGCCATGGCGGGCTTGCAGCGTTTCCTGCATGTCGGCACCGCCATGATCTGCGGGGCTGCGGCGCCGAGTCTCGTCGAGGAGACCGCCTATCCGGCAGCTCATGCCGAGCACATCGTCGGCTACACCGAGTCCAAGGCGGCCACGGAGACCTCGCTCGCCGCGCTGTTCCCGGATCTGCCGATCGTCATCGCCCGGCCGTCGATCGTCGTCGGTCATTCGACCCTTGGCGCCGCGCCGAGTTCGAGCATCCTCTGGGTGCTCCGGGCCGCCGATGCCCTGCGCATGCTGCCCTGCGATCCGGAGAGCTGCGTCGATATCGTCCCGGCCGATTGGGTCGCCGAGACGCTCATTGGCCTGCTGACGAAGCCCGATCTCAAGCACGACCTCTACCACCTCTCGTCCGGTACCATCGGCCGCACCCGTTGGGCCGACGTGATCGCGGCCTTCGAGGAAGCCGACCCGAGCGACGGCGTGCGGGCGTTCCGCCAGTTCGATCTTGATCGGGATCGCTCGGCTTTGCGGAAGCGCTTCACGGAAGTGTTCGGGCTCGGCGACGCGTCGATGCGGGCGATGCTGCGCGCCACCCGCGCCTACTACGCGTTCTGTGCCCTCGATCTGACCTTCGCCAACGACCGCCTTCTGGCCGAAGGGTTCGACCGGGCGCCGTCCCTCGCGTCCTATCTGCCGGTGTGCCTCGCGAATTCGGGCGCGATCACGGAGCAGTTCGCCGACGATATCGAGATGTTCGCGTCGATACCGGCCGGGCCGGCTGCGCCCACCGATATGCCGTTGGCTGCGTCCGCGTAGGGCTCGCTCTGCCGAAGACGGCAGCCGGTGGCGCTCGAATGCGCGTCCCACCAGAAGACGTGGAGCCATGCGCGATTGCGATGCGATCGGGCGGGGCTCTCGGCTCAATCCTTGACGACGAGCGGACCAGCCTGGGCGACCGGAAGCGGCGCGGCCTCCAACCCGCACCGCGCGGCGGCATCTGCGGGCAGAAGCGGGTCGAGCAGGTTGCGCCGGGCCGCGAGCATCATCAGGGCCCGCTCGGCCGAAACCGACTCCTGCGCCGGCGCCGCGGCGAACAGATGTTCCAAGGCAAACCGGTATCGGGCAAGGCGCAGGCCGGCCTCGACCCGCACCCAGGCGATCAGACAGCGGTTCTCGGCGACGCGCTGAGCGGCGTCCCGCACGTCGGCGGCGTCGAGCGTCTTGGCGAAGGGCAGGCTGCGCAGGCGTGCGGCATCCGCGTCGATCACCCGGGCGGCGAGCGCCGTGAAGAATGGGATCAGTCGGGCATCGGCCGTGGCGTCGTCACCCAACTGCCGGTAGCGGGACACCGGCGAGCGCGAAGGCTCGGCGGTCAGGGCGTCGTAATAGGCGCCGATCTCGTCGAAGCGCCAGGTCGGCGGCATCGCGTGGGCGCTGGCGAGGCCCAGGAGGACGTCCTGGAAGGCCGTGTAGGTGCTCGCGGGCTGCACGAACCGCCACGCCCGGTCGCGCAGGGCCTGCTCGTCGTCGGTCAATCCCGAATCGAGCAGGAGCCGCCCGCGATCATGAGTGCTGAAGCTGCCGGTGGTGTCGATCAGGCCGTTCCAGACACTCGTCCGCGGCCGGCCGAAATCGCCGCTCTGCGTGCAGGCGGCGAGCAGCGCCAGACCCGTGCAGACAGGCGCGAGGCGAGCGCCCGCGAAAGCGATACGCCAACGGGCGACCATCCCCCGAAGGCCGCTCAGGACGCGAGGCGCTCGTAGCGCACGCCGAGGAACAGCAGGATCTCGCCGCGGGGTTCGCCCGAGCGCGGGATCCGACGGCCCTGCCGCGCCTCGGGCCCCGGGAAGGGAATCACGATGGCGTGCGCGGCCGCTGCAGATGGGCTCAGCGCGCCGGCCCGGATGCGCGGGCGGTCGGCGGTCTCCAGCGTCTTGAAAGGCGTCATGATCTCCGGCTCCTGTCGGCGGTCCGAGCGTCTGGCCCGGGCCCTTCGGGGGCGTCGGCAAGGGCTACGACGGCAATGCATCACGGGGTGGTTAACGGACTCTTTCCGGCCGAAGACCCGAATTCGAAATCTATAAAGAGGTTGGCCCGCGAATTGCAGGCCCACATTCGCCCATGGCGGGCGTTTCCTCCCTTTGACTTGAGGCCCTGCCCGATCCCGGGCGGGGCCGTTTCTTTTGTAAAGGTACAACGCGGTCCGGATATCCGGCTCTGCGGCCCGGCGGCCACACTCGGGCGGTGCGAAGTCGGGAAGCGCTCGCACGGAACCCCGGTGAACCCTGAGCGCTTGCCTACCGCCCGGCGCGACCGATATGCCGGATGCGGGTGGAGGGGGGACCGCCACATCGGTTCTCCGCCCGAACGAGATTTGAGGACACCGCTGAATGCGACTGGTTCCGGAACGATCCCTGCGCGCCGTCCGCCGCCGCGGCCTGCCTGCGCTGGCCCTGCTCGTGCTCGCCGCCAGCCCCGCCTATGCTCAGCGCGAGGACCAAGGCCTGCAGCTCGGCTGCGCCAACGACTACTTCCGCCTCTGCGCTGGCGTCGATCCGAACAGCCCCGACGCTGACAAGTGCATGGTGCGCAACCGCAAGCGCCTCTCGCCAGAGTGCCGCTCGGCCATCAGCAGTTATGACAAGCGCACGGGCAGCAAGTCGCTGTCCGACGATTGAGCCGGTATCCGGTCGCGATGCGCGCCGCTGACCAGGGGCGTTTCGGATGGGCCTGACCGTCGCCGTCCAGATGGACCCGATCCAGACGATCCGGATTGCGGGTGACACCACCTTCGCCCTGCTGCTGGAAGCCCAGCGGCGGGGTCACTCCCTGTTGTACTACACGCCGGACCGGCTCTCGATGCAGGGTCGCCGCGTGACGGCTCGCATCCAGCGGCTGACCGTCCAGGATGTCGAGGGCGCCCACTTCACCCTGACGCCGCCGGAGCGGATCGACCTTGCCGAGGCGGACGTGGTGCTGATGCGCCAGGATCCGCCCTTCGACATGGCCTACATCACGGCCACCCACATGCTGGAGCGGATCCACCCGCAGACGCTCGTGGTGAACGACCCCTTCGAGGTGCGCAACGCCCCGGAGAAGCTGTTCGTCCTCGACTTCCCCGAGCTGATGCCGCCGACCCTGATCAGCCGCGACAAGGCGGAGATCGAGGCGTTCCGGCTGGAGCACGGCACTGTGGCGATGAAGCCGCTGCACGGGCACGGCGGTGCCGCCGTGTTCAAGGTGACCGAGAAGGACCCGAATTTCGGCTCGATGTTCGACCTGTTCGCCACCACCTTCCGGGAGGCCTGGGTGATCCAGCGCTATCTCGACCGGGTGACCGAGGGCGACAAGCGCATCATTCTGGTGGACGGCGTCGCGATGGGCGCAGTCAACCGCGTGCCGGCGGCCAACGACATCCGCTCCAACATGGTCCGGGGTGGCGCCGCCTCGGCCTCCGAGCTGACCGAGCGCGAGCGTGAGATCTGTGCCACGATCGGGCCGGAGCTGGCGCGTCGGGGGCTGATCCTCGTCGGGATCGACGTGATCGACGGGCATCTCACCGAGATCAACGTCACCTCCCCCACCGGTATCCGGGCGATCCAGCGGCTCGGCGGGCCCGATCTTTCGGTGACGGTGTGGGACGCGATCGAGGCGCGGATCGCGGCGCGCAAGGGCGTGTGATCGCGCCCTCTCACGTCTCCGCCTTCGGCGTCGCACTGAGTTCGGCCCAGTCGAACTCCTCCTCCAAGAGGTAATAGGCGTCGTCGCCGATCCGGCCGCGGTGGCGCAGACCCAGTACCGCGTCGCGGGCCGCCTCGACGGCCCGGCGGCGGGCGGCATCCGCTGGCAGGCTCTCCGGTGCCCGGCCTTCCTCGTGCTCCTCGGCCTCCGCGAGTGCCGCCCGGAACTCGGCCCGCAGGGCGTCGGTGGCCGGCGCGTCCTCGTCCTCGGCGAGGGAATCGAGGGCCGCCTTGTAGGCGGTTGCCCGGGCGCGTCCGGTTTCGCGCCCCACGGGATCGTCGTCCTCCAGCTTCAGATGCCCCAGCAGCGGGCGCAGGGTCAGACCCTGGATGACGAGCGTACCCAGCACGGTGACGAAGGCCGCGACCACCACGAGATCCCGGCGCGGGAAATCGGCGGGCAGCGCCAGGGCGGCCGCCACCGTCACGATGCCGCGCATCCCCGCCCAGGAGAGCGCGAGGCCCGGGCCGAGCCGGGCTCGGGCCCCGGCCTGCCGCAGGCCGAACCCGCGCAGGCCGGTGGTCGGCATCACCCAGGCGAGGCGGGTCACCACGACGGTCACGAAGGTGGCGGCGGCGAGGATCAGGGCCTGCCACGCATCCGCACCGGACAGCCGCTCCTGGATCGGGCCGATCTGGATGCCGATCAACACGAAGGCCAGGACGTTGAGCACGAACACCGCCGTGTCCCAGACCGCGTAGGAGATCACCCGGGCCCGGGGCGCCGTGATCCCCGGCGCCCGGCGGGCGACCGTGACCGCGAAGGTCACGATGGTGAGCACCCCCGACAGTTCCAGCCGCTCCGCCGCCAGCCAGATCCCGAACGCGACCACGAACTGCATCACGATGGCGCTCGCCGGGTCGGTGACCCGGCGGGTCAGGGCGACGAAGAGCAGGCCGAGGACGGGTCCGACCAGAAGGCTCGCGACGACGCCGAGCAGGAAGGCCGGGGCCACCTCGGCCGGGTGGAAGCTGCCCGCCATCGCGGCGGCGACCGCCAGCCGGTAGATCAGCAGCGAGGCGGCGTCGTTCAGCAAGCTCTCGCCGCGCAGGATCGTGGCGAGCCGGTGGGGCATCGGCGCGTGCTTGAGCACCGCCAGCGCCGCCACCGCGTCGGGGGGCGCCACCACCGCGCCGAGGACGATGCAGGCCGAGAATGGCATGTCGGGCACGATCAGGCGGGCTACGATCGCCACCGCGAGCGTCGTCACCACCACGGCGCCGACCGCGAGGCCGAGGATCGGGCGCCAGTTCACCTTCATGTCCCGCACCGAGGCGTCGAAGCCGGCATCGAGCAGGACGGGAGCCAGGAACAACGCGAGGGCGAGCTCGGGATCGAGCCGCAGGTTCGGCACGCCGGGCACGAAGGCGAGGCCGATGCCCCCAAGCGCCAGGAAAGCCGGATATGGGGCTCCGAGGCGACGCGCCAGACCGGCCAGGAGGACGGCGCCGAACAGGACGCCGACAACCCATTCGAAGATCAACATGCCTGTGAAAGAGCTGGCACGCGGCGAGCGTTCCGGGTGCGACCCGGCAGCATGGCTGATCCGACCTGACGTTCCGGCCCCCGCGCTCTTTGCAGGCGGCGCACGCTCGCCTAACCCTTGGGCAGGACCATCACAGGAGTCGCGATGCCCGAGACCCCCGTCTTCACCGCTGCCGCCGTCGCTGCGCCCCATCAACTTGCAGCCCAGGCCGGCCAGACCGTTTTGGCCCAGGGCGGCAACGCGATCGAGGCCATGGTGGCGATGGCCGCCTCCATCGCGGTGGTCTACCCGCACATGAACGGCATCGGCGGCGACGGGTTCTGGCTGGTGCGCGAGCGCGGGGGCCGGGTGCGCGGCATCGAGGCCTGCGGCCCGGCCGGGCGCCTCGCCACGATCCAGCGCTACCGCGAGAAGGATTACGACGCGATCCCCGCCCGCGGTCCCGACGCCATGGTGACGGTGGCGGGCGCCGTTGGCGGCTGGCGCCTCGCCCTGGAGCTGGCGCGGGCGCTGGGCGGCCGCCTGCCCCTGGAGACGCTGCTGGCGGACGCGATCAAGCAGGCGCGGGAGGGCGTGCCGGTCTCGCCCTCGGAGGCGCGCTACGTGCCTCAGGAACTCGACACGCTCCACGACGCCCCGAATTTTTCCAAAACTTTCCTGAAGGACGGAAAGCCCTATCCCGCCGGCGAGACCCGGGCGCTACCGCTCCTCGCCGCCACCCTGGAGCAGCTTGCCCATGCGGGGTTGAGCGACTTCTACCGGGGTGATATCGGCCGTGAGATCGCCGTCGATCTGGAGCGCCTCGGCGCGCCGGTGACACGGGCGGATCTCGAAGCCTTCGCGGCGGTCGAGAGGACGCCCCTGTCGATCCGCCGGCGCGACGCGACGCTCTACAACTTCCCGCCGCCGACCCAGGGGCTCGCCGCCCTGCTGATCCTCGGCATCTTCGATCGGTTGAACGTCACGGAGCCCGAGACCACGGCTCATTATCACGGGCTGATCGAGGCGACGAAGCGGGCCTTCGCGATCCGCGACCGGGTGGTCACCGACTTCAACCGCCTGCGGCACGACCCCGCCGCCTTCCTCACGCCGGAGCGCCTCGCCCGCGAGGCGGCTCTGGTAGATATGGGCCGCGCCGCCCAGGTGCCCCTGCCCGATCCGGGCCACGGCGACACCGTCTGGATGGGGGCGATCGACGGGGACGGGCTCGCGGTCTCCTACATCCAGTCGGTCTACTGGGAATACGGCTCCGGCACGGTGCTGCCGTCCACCGGGATCTGCTGGCAGAACCGGGGCATGTCGTTCTCCCTCGATCCGAAGGCCGTGAACCCGCTGGAGCCCGGCCGGCGCCCGTTCCACACCCTGATCCCGGCGCTGGCCGCCTTCGACGACGGAAGGGTGATGAGCTACGGCAGCATGGGCGGCGACGGGCAGCCGCAGTTCCAGGCCCAGATCTTCAGCCGCTACGCCGATTACGGGATGTCGGTCGCCGACGCCGTCGATGCCCCGCGCCTCCTCTACGGCCGGACCTGGGGGGCGCCCTCGCTCAGCGTGAAGGTGGAGGACCGGTTCGATCCGGCCTGCATCGCGGCTTTGGGCCGGCTCGGCCACGAGATCGAGGAGCTGGGCGGGCCCTACATCGACTCGTTGGGGCATGCCGGGATGCTGGTGCGCCACCCGCGCAACGGGCGGATCGAGGCCACGCACGATCCGCGCTCGGATGGCGGCGCGCTGGGGCTCTGACAAAGGGAGAGGAGCCGAATCAGACGCCCCTCCCTCACGCAGCCTGAACGAGCCAGCACGCCGCGCGCAGGCCAACCGTGCCCTTGTCCGCGTGCCGGCGCAGCGCTTCCGTCACCGCCGCCTCGGCCCGTGCCCGGAGATCCGGTTCGGCCTCGCGGACGAGGTGCGAGGTCGGGCCGAGGTTCAGCGCCACATGGGCCGCCGCCGCGGCGGCCTCCGCGTCGGTGTCGCCCCGGCCGAGGACGACGTTCCGATCGAGCGGCTCGCAGGAGACGGTCCTGAACCCGGCACCCCGCAGCAGCGTGCTGAGCGCGTCCGAATCCGCGAAGCGGAACGGCCCCGGCGTATCGGGCGCCGGGGGCGGCGGCACCTCGGGCAGGAGCGGCATCACGGCCTCGCGCGGCACCTGAACCCACAGATTCTCGGTCAAGGCCCGCCAGCACAGGAAGGTGAGCTGTCCTCCCGGCCGCAGCATCCGGCGGATATTGGCGAAGGCGCCGGGCGAATCCGGGAAGAACATCACGCCGAAGCGGGACAGAGCCGCGTCGAACAGGCCCAGATCCGCCTGCTCCACATCGGCCTCGACGAATGTGATCGGCGCGGCGTCGGGGGCTTCGCTGCCGACGCGATTCCGGGCGACCGCGAGGAGCGGCGCCGAAATATCCGCCCCGGTGACGCGGCCGGCTGGCCCCACCCGGCGTGCGGCCACGACGGTCGTCGCCCCCGAGCCGCAGCCGATATCGAGCACCGCGGCCCCGGGCTTCAGTGCTGCCCGCGCGAACAGCGCATCGGTCAGCGGCGCGAACACTGCGTCGAGCACCGCCTGGTTGCGAGCCCAGCGCGTGCCGACCTCGCCGTTCCAGTACTCGGCCTGGGTGATGCTGCCCGCCATGGTCAGACCCTCCCTCAGGCCGTGGTGGCGGCCACCGACAGTTCGGGCTTGTGGTTGAGCGTCTGGAACACAACGCAGTAGCGCTCGGTCAGCTTCAGGAGCTGCGCCAGCTTCTCGTCCGAGGCATCCGTATCCAGCTGGAAGAACAGGCGGATGTTGCGAAATCCGACCGGCGCCTCCTTGTCGACGCCCAGCGTGCCGCGGAAATCGAGATCGCCCTCGGCGCTGACCGTGCCGGCCCGCAGCGGGATCTCGAGCGCGGTCGCCACCGCCTTCAGCGTCACGCCCGCGCAGGCAACCAAGGCCTCGAGCAGCATGTCGCCCGAGCACAGTTCCATCCCCGAGCCGCCGGTCGCCGGATGGAGGCCGGCCTCCGCGATCGCCCGGCCGGTCTCGACCTTGCAGGCGATCTTGGTGTCGTCGAGCGTGCCCTTGGCCTTCAGGGTGATGACCGCCGCGTCCGGATTCGCGCGATACGTGTCCTTGATCGGAGCCTGGAGGGCTCGGAGCGCGGTGGCGTCCATGGCGTCGTCCTCTCGATGATCCCGTCCCGATTTCGGCCGAGCCGGATCGGGTTTTGGTGCGCGAAACGCGTCGGATCAGCGGTATAGGGGCCGGCGCGGTCGACGGAAAGCGTGCGGAGTCAGCCGATCAGGGCCGCCAAAGCCCCGGCGAGGCCGTCGACCTGCGCAGCATCGTGGGCGGCCGAGAAGGCGACCCGCAGCCGCGCCGTCCCCGCCGGCACGGTCGGCGGGCGGATCGCCACGACGAGGAAGCCCTGCGCCTCCAGGGCTGCCGAGATGTCGAGCGCGCGTTGCGCTTCCCCGATCAGCACCGGCACGACGGCGCTCTCGGCCTCGGGCAGGCCGAGACGAGCGGTGAAGCGCCGGGCAAGATCGAGGGGCCGGGCACGCCGCTCCGGCTCCGCCTCCAGGATCGTCAAGGCCTCCAGCGCGGCGGCGGCCGAGGCCGGCGGCAGGCCGGTCGTGTAGACGAAGCTGCGGGCACGGCTCACCATCAGGTCGATCACCGGTCGCGAGGCGCAGAGATAGCCGCCGTAGGAGCCCAGCGCCTTCGACAGAGTGCCCATCTCCAGGGGGGCCCGCGGCCCGTCCTCGACCACGCCGATCCCGTGGGCGTCATCGACCAGCGTCCAGGCATCGTGGTTCTGGGCGACGCCCAGGATGTCGGCGAGCGGCGCCCGGTCACCGTCCATGCTGAACACCCGCTCGGTCAGCACCAGGGCGCGCCCGTGCCGGGCGCGGTTCGCCCCCAGGATCGCCGCGAGATCGCCGGGATCGTTGTGGCGGAAGGTCAGCACCCGGGCGCCGGACAGTCGCGCCCCGGCCCACATGCAGGCATGGGAGAGTTCGTCCAGCACGACAAGGTCGTCGCGCCCGGCCAGCGCCGGGGTGATGCCGAGATTGGCGAGATAGCCGCTGCCGAAAACGAGGGCCGCCTCGGTACCCTTGTGGCGCGCGAGCCGCTCTTCGAGCTGCCCGAGATAGGGATGATCGCCGGTCACGAGGCGGGACCCGCCCGCCCCCGCGCCGTAGGCCGCCGCCGCGTCCTGTGCGGCCGCGATGACGCGCGGGTGGTGCGAGAGGCCGAGATAGTCGTTGCAGGAGAACGAGACGAGCGCCCTGCCCCGCCGCGCCGCCGCCGCGCCGCTCCCACGCTCGGTCGGCACGAGGCGGCGGCGCAGGCTGCCGGATTCCAGGGCATCGAGCTTGGTGCGAGCGAAGGCGTCGAGGCTGTCCATCCGGCGGGATGAGGCCGCGGGCAGGCCGGGTGTCAAGCGGGATCCCCTGCCCTTGACCCGGCGCACGAGCCTCATCATCCCCTCGGCATGACGTCCGATCGATCACGAAGGCATCTCTGGCGCCCCTATACCCAGATGCGCCACGCCCCCCCGCCTCTGGAGGCGGTGGCGACGCATGGCAGCCGAATCGTCCTCGCCGACGGTCGCGAACTCGTGGACGGCATCGCCTCCTGGTGGACCGCGGTCCACGGCTACAATCATCCCCACATCGCCGCCGCCGTCGCCGACCAGCTGGCGCGGATGCCCCACGTGATGTTCGGCGGCCTCACCCACCAGCCGGCCGAGCGGCTGGCGGCCCGGCTCGCGGCCCTGCTGCCGGGCGATCTCGACCACGTTTTCTTCAGTGATTCGGGCTCGGTCGCCGTCGAGGTCGCGCTCAAGATGGCCGCGCAGATGTGGCTCAACCGCGAGGTGAGCGGCCGCACGAAGGTGCTCAGCTTCCGCGGCGGCTATCACGGCGACACGATGGGGGCGATGTCGGTCTGCGACCCCGAGGAAGGCATGCACCGCCGCTTCGGCGCCTACCTGCCGACACAGGTTTTTTGTGATTTGCCGCGGACGGCTGCCGCGACGGACGCGCTCGACACCACCCTCGCGGCCCACCGCGAAACCCTGGCGGCCGTGATCGTCGAGCCGCTCGTCCAGGGGGCGGGCGGCATGCGCATGCACGCGCCCGAGGTGCTGGCCACCGTCGCCCGCCTTGCCCGCCGCCACGGCCTGCCGCTGATCGCCGATGAGATCTTTACCGGCTTCGGGCGCACCGGCACCCTGTTCGCCTGCGAGCAGGCCGGGATCGTGCCCGACATCCTGTGCCTCTCGAAGGCCCTGACCGGCGGCACGATGGCGCTCGCTGCCACCATCGCCCGCACGGAGGTGTTCGAGGCGTTCTGGTCCGACGATCCCGCGGCTGCGCTGATGCACGGCCCGACCTTCATGGCCAATCCGCTGGCCTGCGCGGCCGCCAATGCCAGCCTGGACCTGTTCGAGACCGAGCCGCGCCTCGCCCAGGCACGCGCCATCGGCAAGCGGCTTGCGGACGGGCTGGACAGCCTGCGGCCTCTACCCGGCGTGGCCGATGTCCGAATTCTCGGCGCGATCGCAGCGGTGCAGTTCGCCAAGGCCCCCGATCTTGCCGACCTCAAGGCACGGTTCCTCGACCGGGGCGTCTGGGTCCGGCCCTTCGGCGACATCATCTACCTGACCCCGGCGCTGACCATCGGGGCTGCGGATCTCGATCGCCTGATCGAAGCGGTCACCGCGGTGGTGACCGAACAGGCACCCCTGACGACCTGAGCCCGGGAGCTGGCCGCCTGTCAGCGCCCGCGGCGTCGGGCTGCAACCCGGAACCGTTTCTGCCGTTGGACCTGAGGCTGATGACGCGTGCGGCGGCCCTCGCAGCCGGACGTTGCCGGAGGGAGTGCACAGTGGCGGGTGAGCAAACGGGTTCGGGTGGCGATCGGCCGGTGATTCTCCTCGTCGAGGATGAGGCACTGACGATCATGGATCTCGGCGACGTGTTGGAGGAAGGCGGTTTCGAGACCGTCCAGTGCGCGTCCGCCGAGCGGGCGCTGAGCATTCTTCAGGCGCGCCCAGATATCTGCGGGCTCGTCACGGACGTCCAGCTTTCGGGCAAGACGGACGGATTCGACCTCGCCAGCTCGGTCGCGGAGGCGCGGCCGAACCTGCCGATCCTGATCGTCTCCGGTCGGGCGGCCCCCGACCCGGCCCGCATGCCCCAGCATGCCGATTTCATCGCGCGGCCCTGCACGGGGGAAGATATTCTCGATCGTCTGCAACGCTTGATGCACTGCTGAGCGGCCGTCGGCCCGAACCCGTCATCTCAGCGTCACCGGCCGGCGCCACAGGGTCCTGGGCGGCCGGTGACGGAGATGGATCGTGCAGACCCTGGATCTTCCGGCGGCCGCCGGCACAAACGCGGGCGCTCAGGTGGGCGACAAGCAGAAACGCGAACGTGAGGAGAGTGCGGCGTCCGCTCAGGAGCAGACGTCCAAGAAGCTGCGGCCGCCCGGCGTCCGAAGCGTCGGCTGGGCGCTTGTGCAGGCCGCGCGCCTGCATCGCGCCCGCACCGGCGATCGCTTGGCCAAGCTCGGCCTGTTTGCCGGGCAGGAGCAGGTTGTTCAGGCCCTGGCCAGCGCCGGGACGATGACGATGGGCGACCTCGCCGCCCTGCTCAGGGTACGGCCGCCCACGGCCTCGAAGACCGTGACCCGGCTGGCGGCCCTGGGCATCGTCGAGCGGCGGGCCGAATCAGGCGACGGCCGTGTGGTCCGGGTCCAGCTCACCCCGGCAGGCTTGGCGAAGGCTGAGGCCATCGAACGGATCCAGGAGGAAGTCGAGGCCGAGCTGCTCGACCATCTCGACAAGACCGACCGCCGCCGTCTCCGCAAGCTCCTGCGCAAGGCCGCTCGTGGTCTCGCGGAGGCAGCTGGCGCTTCGGGCCAATCCACCGACGTCGATGCCGAGATCGAGGCCGAGGCCGACATCGACGACGAGGCTGAGGTACTGCCGAGCTGACAGGCGCTGAACGCCGCGCGGATCAATCCATTCAACCCCCCGCCTTCCAGGGCGTCGACGGTCCTCTGAGGAGGACTTTTCAGATCGCTGTCGCGTGGCCGCTTTCGGGTAAAACCCACAGCCGCTTGTATGACCCGCTCGGATCGATACCGACCGCGGTGCGGGGTCTAACCTCACTGGAATGCTCGGAGCCGTCCTCAGGCGGCCAGCGCCCGGCTTAGCCGCCGCCAACCGGATATGATCCCGGTCAGTGCAATGCCTGCCGCCAGCAGATTCAGCACCCACTGGGCCGCGTCGTGCAAGGTACGGTGGCCGGTGAGCCCGGGCAGGTCGAGGCGGTGCGGGGCGTCGAACAGCCAGCGGTTGATTCGGCCGGAGCGGTCCAGGCGCTGGAGGATGGTCCCGTCCCGGGGATCGATGTGCAGCCACGTGGAAGCCGGATCGCCCAAGCGCAGCCGCAGTATCGGAAGCGGACGGGGGTCGGTTCCGTGGGGATACCAATAGGCGTCGTAGGCCGAGAGCTGCCGGGCCGACCGCAGGCGAGCGCCCGGAAAGCCCCGCATGGCCGCACCCGCGATCGTGCCCGCATCGAGGGCCGTCGCGCCGTCCGTCGCGACAGCATGCGGGCCGTCCGGTGCCTCGGCGACGACCCACCAGCGTCCGCCCAGGGCGGTGAAGCGCAGGGCGCGGGTGTTCAGTGTCGCGAAGGCGCGCAGCTGCCGTGCATCGAGCCCGAGGGCCGACGGGGTTCCGGCATAGGCGGCGTGCAGGTCCGCGGGCGGGTTGACCGAGGCGAACCAATGGTTCGGGTTCATGGAGAGCCAGCCGCTGACGATGAACGCGCCGAGCCCGATGCCGCCCGCGAGGCCGCACAGGTGGTGCCAGCGGGCGAGCCCGCGGTAGGGCGTCACCGAGCCGCGCGCGTAGGGTGGCCGGATGCGCAGACGCCAGATCCCGATCGCGAGGCCGCTCAGAGCCCCGAGAGCGGCCAAGCCCGACAGCCACAGCAGGATCGTCCGCCACAGCTCGGCTCGGGCTCGCAGCGGCGTAAGATAGATCCAGTGCGCCACCGCGCCCACCCAGTTCCAGCCCCGTTCGAAGCGGGTCGTGTCGAGGGCGACCGCACCGGTCACCGCCGACACGTAGAGCTCGGTCCCAGCAACATCGCCGAGGGCCACCTTCAGGAAGGGCCGGAGTGGATCGTAGCGGGCCGTGACGGTCCACTGGTCGCGCTCGACCGGCTCGACGCGCGCTTTGGGAGAATTCGCGCCCGCCACTCGTAACGCCACTGCGGATGCGGCGAGGCCGAGCTCCTGGCCGGACCGGGCCGAGAGTGTCACCCGGGTCCCGTCGCGGCGGGTGATCCGATACACGGGCTCGTCGCCCCGCATCTCCAGCCCGAAATCGGCCGGCCCACCGAGGCTGTTGCTCGCTGCCAGCGCGGCATCCGGTGCGACCGCAACGTGATCCCAGGCGATCGGCGCAAGGCGCCCCAGGCGCTCGGCCTCGGTGAGGATCGGAAACGGCACGTAGAGCATCACCAGCCCGGAGCCGATCCATAAGGCGAACAACAATCCCGCGACGATCCCGGTCCATCGATGGAACAGGAGCAACCAGCGCCGTCCCGCCTTGCCGAGCCGGCCTTTCACCACGTCACCGTATAGGCGACCTCGACCGAGCGCGGCCGACCGAGCAGCCAATTCGTGCCGACCCCGCTCACGGCGTTGCCCGAGATCGCGTAGACCTTGTCGAACAGGTTGTAGACCCGGAGCGACAGGCGCGATTCCGCCGTGACCTGATGGTCGAGGACGAGGTTGACCAAATTGTAGGCCGGGCGGCGGGCCGTATTGCCGAAGTCGCTGTAGACCTGCCCGACGTTCTGGAGACCCACCCGCGCCGTCCAGTCGCGGGAGACGTCCCAGGTCAGCCAGAGATTGGCCACACGCTCGGGCACGTCGATCGGCTGGTTGCCGGCATACGAGACGGTGGCGCCGTTCACGGTCTGATCGAACCGGTCGTATTGCGCGTGCAGGAGCGCGAGGTTGCCGTCGAGCCTCCAGCCTGCAGCGAAGCGCCAGCCGAGCGCCAGTTCGAAACCCTGCGAGGACTGGCTCCCCACCTGCGTGCTGAGCGTCGGTTGACCCGGCACCGTCGAGATGAGGTTGTCCTTGACGATCCGGTAGCCTGCGATCGTCCATTCCAGGGCGCCCCCGAAGGCGAGGCCCTTGGCGCCGATTTCGACTTGATCCCCGGTGGCAAGCGTGAAGCCCGCCAGCGATTGCGACAGCGTGATCAGGCTGTTCACCGGATCGGTGGCGACGCTGTACTGGGCGTATAGTGCGCTGTCCGCCGTCGGGTTGTAGACGAGCCCGAACCGGTAGCCGAGCGACGTGTAGGTGCGCGCGAACTGATCTCCCGTGCGCAGATCCTCACGGTGGAGCGTGGGCACGTCGAAGCGCACGCCAGTGAGGAAGGAGAGCTGGTCGGTGAGGACCAAGCGGTCCTCGGCAAAGACCGAGGCTTGGCTCGTCCGTGTGGCGTAGGCGGGCGTGGCGCGGCCCTCCTGCGGGAAAAGGCCCAAATCCCCGCCATTGACCGGCACGCTGTCGGATGCGCTGAAATTGAAGTTGTTGGTGTGCCGGAAATCGATGTGGTTCACGTCGAACCCGGCCAGAAATGCGTTGCGGACACCGAACAAGTCGCCCTTGAACGCGGCGTCGAAGCGGTTTCCGACCTGTTCTTGGCTGTGGTAGATTTCAAGGAAGTCTGAGCGATCGACGAGGCCGGTGGCCCGGTTGAAGGCGTATTGCTCAACATCCTCCCAATGACGGCGGGTGGTCAGCCGGTAAGCGGTGTTGCGAATCGTGATGTCGGCCGAGGGCGACCACTCGGCCTTGAACTGGGTCCAGTTGTCGGCCCAGGTAATCTTTGCGTCGCGGACGTTGTAGTTGTTGAAGCGAATCAGGTCCGGTATGCGGCCCTCGATCAGGGGCGTACCCCAGTAGCGCGCGGGTTCCTGGTAGCCGAGGTCGTGGCTCAGGGTGAAGGCGAGGTCCGGGCTCGGCTGGAACAGCAGGGCAGCCGAGACCGCGAGGTTGCGGAAGTCGCCCTCCGGGCGGATCCAGCCGTCGGCGCGGTTGCCGCTGACGTTCAGGCGATACGCGAAGGTGTTGCCGAACTCCGCTTGGCCGAGCGCGCCGCCCGAATCGAAAGCGAGGCGCGCGACGCCGTCCATGCCGACCACCGCGCGGGCGGTGTTGATCGGCACAAAGACTGGTTTCTTCGGGACCACGTTGATGACGCCGCCGATGGCGCCGTCGCCGTAGAGTACCGAGGAGGGGCCCCGCAGCACCTCGATTCGCTCGACGTTCCACGTATCGAACGGGAAAGTCACGGTGTTGGCGCCGACGTAGAAGCGCGTGCCGTCGTAGAGTTGCTGGATTGAGTTCGGGCCGGCGAAGCCCCGGGACGTGAATGCGCCGTTGCCGTTACCGGGCGCCGCGACGGTGGTGATACCGGTCGCATCCTGTGTCACGGCTTCCGCGATCGTATCCTGACCGCGCAGCCGCGCGGTCTCGCCCGACACGATGTCGAGGCTTGCCGGCGTCTCCAGCGGCGTAAGGCCCAGACGGCTCGCGGTCCGGTCTGGCGTACGCAGGTTCAGGCTGTTCGGGACGGCGTGGATCCGTGCATCGCCCTCCCCTTCGACGGAGAGCTGGTCCAGGGTGACGACCTCCTCCGCGCTGGCAGCACCGGCGAAGAGGGCCAGAAGCGCGCAGCAGCAAGAGGGAAATAGGTTTCGGGAGACGGGACGGGCTGAGATGCGGGACATGCAGGGAGCCGATTAATGCGCGGCGCGGGCCGACCGGTCTGTCCTATTGGCATTGTAATAACATTACAATTGCTCGGCCGATCGCGAAGTTCGGCATTGACCGAGACAGAACCCGGACGGTTGCGAACGGCGTGGCCGAGGATGGGACGAACATCAGACGGGCGTCGCGGGCGCGCTTGGTGTGGCACGTCACCGCGAACGAGGTCTCGCCGGCCGCAGACGCGCGCGGACGGATCGACACCCGTCAGGACACCCCGCCCGACGCGTTTCGCGTGTGACCACGGCCGACGGCAGGTCTCCTGGCTTGCGGGTCGCCGCCCTCGCACCGTCTTCCCGGGTGTTGCGACCCAGTGACGTGGTGGTGAAGGACTCACCGCTCACAGTTGCGGGGGCAGCCGCGGCTCCAGGACAAATCCCGCACCGCGTTCCCTTTTGATCCCCGAAGGGAACCGTCGCGGGATTGCTTCGTTGATCGCCTTCGCCTCGTCAAGGCTGTGGATATCTCGCGCGCAGCGCCCCGGCCACGTTTCGTGGCAGCCGGTGGATACGACGGTATGGTGACACTTACCGCGGCCTTAGAGTGCGTTTGAGATTTTGTACGTCAAGCATAGCGGGCCAAGAGTTTTATCGGGTAAATAAGTCTATCGATTGAAGCGCAAAATATTAGTCAGCTAAGAATAACCTAGTCTCAGCTTAGTTTGATTGACATCAGATTTTATCTTTGTTAATCGACCCACCTTCCAGAGTTCGAGGAAGCTATAAGCTGTTTTCAGGTCACTTTTTGCTCAAATCGACCAAGAAAAAAATTATTTTGTAGCTTAATAGGAAGCTTTCTGTTTCAAGGTAGAAGTCGGATCATAAAAAAGCATCTATATCAAAGCTATAGATGCTTATATGACACGACTTTGATCAAAATCGAATATGTATCATAATCATATAGCGACTTGTTACTTGAAATTATGAAAATTCACGTGATCGAGTCTGTGATTGTTGAGAAGAGAAGCGACGATAGCGCGAACATCAGCGATCTTTTCAAAGGAGTGTACGGTGAACACAAATTACAATCTCGCAAAACCATTCCATCCCGGCGGATTCGTTCGTCGCAAGATCCTGGAGCCGCGTAATCTGACGATCATGGGCGCTGCTGCTCTGCTCGGGGTCACGCGTCAGGGCTTCTCCGAATTCCTGAATGAGCGCGGTAGCCTGACCGTCGATATGGCGTTCCAGATCGAGAAGGCCTTCGGATTTAACGCGGAAGCGCTGATGGATATGCAGACGCGCTACGACCTCGCTATCCTGCGGCATCGGGATCGGATGGCGCAAATGCAGCTGGTGGCGAAGAACGAGCGCCACGCCAGTAAGGCAGCCGGCACCGTGCGCCCTGCCGGCGTGCGCCGTTCGGCAGCCTAAATCGGATCTCACGATGCCTAGAGCCGTGCCGGATCACATCGCGGTCTGGCACGGCTCTAAATTTTTTTTGCGACTTATCGTCGGCGCGCCGGCCGTGCGCCACTAAACGCTCGAGGCAGTATCCCACATCTCGGAGATGCCAACGTACAATGAGGCACTTTGTTCCGCACCTGACTGTGCGACGGAGGAGTTTTTAGGGTCTTATCTTTTGCCGCCTTGGGAAACACGATTCAGATCTTGTTAGATTGATAGTTTGTAGCATGATAAATTTTTGTCTTTTCAATTAATGGGCTTAGACCGAAAGTTTCACTCAATAATTGAGATCTATTGATAGCGAGTAATCTGTCTATACTTTCGTGTTACGCCGTCATGAGTGCAGTACGGCGTCTGACTTCTGGAGGTCATCTGGGAACTTTCTCGTTCCTCTTGCGTCTTGATCGCAAGCTCGATGTCGTCGCTCGGCCGTCGGAGAGCCGGTCGCAGTCGCCGGTCGCTGACGGGAGAGATGCGCGCCGATCGAGCCTTCGATGAAGGAGGGCAAAGTCGTTATGGCCTACAGACTGGCACATCCCGGCCATCCAGGCGGATATGTCCGGCGCAACATCATCGAGGCGCGTGATCTCACCGTCATGGACGCGGCCAGCTTGCTCGATGTCCCGCGTCAGGCGCTGTTCGAATTCCTCAACGAGAACACGAGTCTCACACCGGAACTGGCATTGCGGATCGAGGCGATGTTCGGTGTGGAGATGGAAACCCTGTTGGACATGCAGACTCAATTCGACATCGCCGATGCGCGCAAGCGCTACCAGGATGTGTGGAGTGAACTCGTCGCCAAAGCAAAGCATCAGAGGGTGACGTCTGAAACGCACGAGCCGGGCGCCGCGCCGCAGAGGATCATCCGTCGCGGACACGCACTCGGATGATGCTGGCGCCCACCTGATCGGCGCGCCACATTGGGAAAACGCGTCCAGCGTTCGCGTGCTGAGGGGCGGGACAGGTCCGCCGCGGGTAGCGCGCCGACCCGGCGCCTTTGCCGCTGCGCCCGGGCGATGCTAGAGCCACCCCTCCCATCGGCACGGGCACTCCGCGACGCTGCGGCCGATGCGCCCGGACGTCCCGTCCGAAGCGGGCACGGGCTCTGGCAGAATCATGACGACGCGACAACCACCACGTGACGGACCGAAAGGGCGCCGGCCCTCCTTTGGCAAGGCGAATTTCGGCAAGGCGAAGGCCGAGGGCCGCGTCCGCACCGGCCCGCGCACCAGCGCCCGTGACGCCGCCGAGCGCGCTGCCCGCAACCGCGGCGAGGATGCCGGCGCGCGCGATCCCTGGGGTGGTCAGGCACCCGCAGCCGCTCCGCCCCGGGCGCCGAAGCCCCGCATCGCCGCGGAGGGTGCGCCGCCGCGCCGCCCGGCGCCCGGGGGGACGGCGGGGCCGCGTCAACCGACGAAGCGACCTGAGGCCCCCGCCCCCGCCCCCGGCCCGACCAGGCGCGAGCAGCGCGCGGCCGCCTCCGCGACGCTCGCCTCCGGGGTGCAGACCCTGACGGTGGAGCCGGACGAGGCCGGCATGCGCATCGACCGGTTCCTCACCGCCCGCTTCCCGCTCCTGCCCTTCACCCGGGTGCAGAGCATCGTCCGGAAGGGCGAATTGCGCGTCGATGGCAAGCGCGCCAAGCCCAACGACCGGCTGGAGCCCGGCATGAGCGTGCGGGTACCGCCGCTGCGCCTCGACCAACCGTCGGAGCGCCCACGCAACCCTGCCCGCGAGCAGGACGACGCCGAATTCATCCGGTCGCTGATCCTCTACGAGGATGCCGAGATGATGATCCTCAACAAGCCCTTCGGCCTCGCGGTCCAGGGCGGCTCGGGGACGGTCCGGCACGTGGATGGGCTGCTCGCGGCGCTCACCGGCCCGGACGGCCAGAAGCCCCGCCTCGTCCATCGGCTCGACAAGGATACGGCCGGCTGCCTGATCATCGCCAAGACCCGGCTCGCCGCCGCGACGCTGGCCAAGAGCTTCCGGTCCCGGGCGGCGCGGAAAATCTACTGGGCGCTCACGGCCGGCGTGCCGCGGGTGCGCCAGGGGCGGGTCTCGACCTATCTCGCCAAGGAGGAGCCGACCGACGCCGACGCGCGGATGCGGGTCGCCAAGCACGGCGACGAGGGCGCGAGCCACGCGCTGACCTACTACGCGATGGTCGATCAGGCGGCGCAGAAGCTGTCCTGGCTGTCGTTCAAGCCGGTGACCGGCCGTACGCACCAGCTGCGCGCCCACGCGGCTCATATCGGCCATCCGATCGTGGGCGATCCGAAATACTTCTCGGTGGAGAACTGGGAGCTGCCGGGCGGTATCCAGAATCGGCTTCACCTGCTCGCCCGGCGGATCGTGATCCCGCACCCGCGCACCGGCAAGCCCGTGGACGTGAGCGCCCCGCTCCCGCCCCATATGGCCCAGAGCTGGAACCTGCTCGGCTTCGACGCCGCCCGCTACGACCCGATCGTCGAGGCGCCGGAGACTTGAGCCGGGAGCCGCAGCCTGTCGCGGATCACGATCCGAAGGTCTTCCGGTCCCCTGTCTTGGCAATCGCGGGCAGCGCCTCATATGCTGCCCCGCGCCGCGGATTCGACGCGGCTTTGTTCCCCGGCTTTTCGAGATCCTGACGCATGAAGCTCGCGATGCTGGCCTGCCTCGCCGCCCTGTGCCTTGCTGGGCCGATCGCGCATGCCGCCCCAGGCGAGGCGTCCAAGCCTTCGGTCCCGGCGCACACTGCCCAACCGGTCGAGACGGCCGCGCCGCATGCAGTCGCGACACCCGTTGAAGCGGGGCCGCGACAAAGCGTCAGCGCCCGGGCCGAGCGCCGCCGTCGCTCCTACGCGGCCTGCAACCGGGCCTCGCATCAGCGCGGGCTGCGCGGCGGCAAGCGCCGGCGCTTCCTGATCCGCTGCCGACTCGGTTACGAGCGGACCCGCGGCCAAGGGGGGCAAGCTGCGGGGCCATCGACGGGACAATTGCCAGCTTCATCGATGGGGCAACCCGCCGGACAGCCGGCGCAGCCCGGCCGGAAGCCGTGATGCCGTCCGGCGCCCCTGCGTGTCCGTGGCCCCCGCGATGAGGCTCGTCGTCTTCGACGTCGACGGCACGCTCGTCGACAGTCAGCACCTCATCGTGGCGGCGCAGGGACTCGCCTTCGCGGAGAACGGCCTGCCCGCCCCCGGCCGGTGCGAAGCCCTTTCGGTGGTGGGCCTGTCGCTGCCACAGGCGTTCCGCCGCCTCGTCGGCGACGACGGGCCAATCGTCGCGCTCTCGGAGAGCTACAAGCTCGCCTACAACCAGCTGCGGCTCGATCCCGCCTACGAGGAGCCGCTCTTTCCCGGTATGGCCGACCTCCTGGCCCGCCTGCATGCCCGCGACGACGTCCTGATCGGTCTGGCCACCGGCAAGTCCCGGCGCGGCGTCGATCGGCTGGTCGCGCATCACGGCTGGCAGGACTGGTTCGTCACCACGCAAAGCGCCGACGACGCGCCGTCGAAGCCCGATCCGACCATGCTCCAGCAGGCCATGGCCGAGGCCGGCTGCGCCCCCGAGGCGACCGTGATGGTCGGCGACACCACCTTCGACATCGCCATGGGGGTCGCGGCCGGCGCCGCGGCCGTGGGGGTCGCCTGGGGCTACCACCCGCCTGAGGCGCTCTACGGGGCCGGCGCCGCGACCGTGGTGCCGAGCGCCGGTATCCTCGAGGCCCGGCTGCTCGACGGCATGGCGATGCCACTCTGAGGCCGTGAGGCTCGCGCGCAAGCCCCGGAACGCTTATCTCGCCTGTCATGAGCGATGAGACGACAGACTGGCTCGGCCAGCCGCGCGACGACGAGACACCCGATCCGGTGCGGGCCGCCCGCGGCCACGCCAAGCCCGCTCTGCCCCGGCGCTTCTACACGCAGGCCGGCTTCTCGGAGGATCCGGACGGGTTCCGCCTGACCCTGGACAATCGGCCGGCCAACACGCCGGCCCGCAACCCGCTGCGCCTGCCGACCCGGGCCCTGGCCGAGAAGGTCGCGGCCGAGTGGGCGGCCCAGGAGACGCAGATCGATCCGGCCCGCATGCCCCTGACTCGGCTCGCCAACACGGCGATCGACGGCGTCGCGCCCCGGCTGGCGGCGGTGGCGGCCGACCTGTGTGGCTATGCCGGTACCGACCTCGTCGCCTACCGGGCCGGTGATCCGGAGCGGCTGGTCGCCGCCCAGGCCGCGGCGTGGGACCCGATCCTCGCCTGGGCGCGGGAGACGTTCGGTGCCCGGGTGATCCTCAGCGAGGGCGTGATGCACGTGACCCAGCCGGTCGACACCGTGCGAACACTCTCCGATGCCGTGTCGGAGGTGACCGATCCGTTCCGCCTCGCCGGCTTGCACACGCTGACGACCCTCACCGGCTCGCTGCTGATCGCCCTGGCGGTGCTGAAGGGCCGCCTCACCCCGGCGGAGGCCTGGGCGGCGGCCCATGTCGATGAAACCTATCAGGCTGAGGTCTGGGGCCGGGATGCCGAGGCGGAGGCGCGTCTCGAGGCCCGCCACGCCGAGTTCGAAGCCGCCGCCGACCTCGTGGGGGCCCGTCGCTGAACCGGGCGAGCCCGGGGCCGATGCAGGCGCGCAACATTCGGAAACTTGTGGCGCGGGCGCCATGCCTCCGGCTGACTTCATGGCAGGACTGATTTAAGATCCAGCTCCGTCGTGTTCGGGTCGACCATGTGTGCTTCTGAGCTCGTCCAAAGCAGTTTCGAGGACGAGAGGGTCGCGCTCACCGCGCGGATGCAGTTCTGCGACGACAGTTGCGCGCGCTATGCGCTCTTCGACGCTCTGGTCAGCCTCGAAGACCGGGCCCTGATGGCGAGGGCTCCGGACGTAACCTTGCGGAAGATCGCAGAGGTCCGCTTTCTCGTTGGGATCCTGCGCGAGGCGGTCCGCCCGAGCCCGGTCATGTCCCTGCGGAGCTTGATGCGCACGTGCCGGCCTGGGGGCGCGCGAAGGCACGCCGCCGTGAACGCGATGCGGGAAGCCTGAAACCCGGTTCCGGGCTCGAATCACGCCGTCGCGGAGAGCGCCGCCTGTAGCGCGGCCTCCAGGTCGGCCGGCTTGGTTTTGGGTGCGTAGCGGGCGATGACGCGGCCGTCGCGGCCCACCAGGAACTTCGTGAAATTCCACTTCACCGCCCGCGTACCGAACAGGCCAGGCTTGGCGCGGGTGAGATGATCGTAGAGCGGCTCGGCCTTCGGCCCATTCACCGCAACCTTGGCGAGCACCGGGAAGCTCACATCGTGGTTCAGGCTGCAGAACCGTGCGATCTCGGCGGCGTCGCCCGGCTCCTGGGCGCCGAACTGGTTGCAGGGGAAGCCCAGGATCGTCAGGCCGGCGTCGCGATACTTTCGCCAGAGGGCTTCGAGGCCGTCGTATTGGGGGGTGAAGCCGCAGCGCGAGGCCGTGTTAACGATCAGCAGCACTTGGCCGCGGTGCTGGCGGAGGGGATAGGGCGTGCCGTCGGCAGCGGTAACGTCGAAATCGTGAACCGTCGTCATGTGCGATCAGTCGGGCAAACCGGGCCGATCCGCAAGATCCGTCGCGCCGCCCGCTCGTCGCGGCTGAGATGGTGCTGAGATTGCTTGATAACCTAGAATATTAATTTGGATTATAGTCGCAGCACGGGTTTTTATGTATCAGCTCGTCAATCGCAGCAACAAGGCTCGGCACGGCTGCGAGCGAGGGTTGGCCGTACCCCCTGCCTAGACGTGAACAGGGTACGTCGATGCCGCGCTTTCACTTCCATGTCCATGACGGCTGCTCGACACTGGACCCGGAAGGGACCGAGTTGCCGGACCCGCAGGCCGCGCGGCTCGAAGCCATCCGGATCGCCGGCGACATCCTAAAGCACGACGCGCATCGGATCGCCCTGGGCGAGGATTGGCGGATCGAAGTTACGGATGATACGGGCCTCATCCTGTTCCAGATGACCTTTCTGGTCGTCGAATCACCCGTGATGCGCCGCGCCACCGGTGTGGAACGCTGAGCGCGGCTGCCCGCTCAGGCCGGAACTTTCTCCACGTCGAAGCTCGGCCCCTGCGGTGTCATCCGCTCCCGCGAGACGATGCGCTCCTGGGCTGAGACCACCCCGAGGCTCACGTCGCGGTCCGGCAGGACGACCGTGGTGGTCTTGTCCACGTGGACCAACACGTGCCGGTGCAGCGGCACCGAGGCCGCAGCCCAGCGCTTGAGCTGCCCGTAATAGGGTTCCCGCCGCCACGCATTCGCCTGCCCGGGATCGACCTGCACGTTCATGTTGCGGGTGAGCGGATCCAGGGCGAGCACCATCTTGGCGCGATCGGGCTTCCATTCCGGCCCGAGCCAGCTCTCCGTCATCCAGAGGCAGTGAAAGGCGCGGCAATGGTCGGGGCGGGTGGCGTGGATCGCGCAGCCCTGCCCGGCCCTTGTGTGGCGGCACCACTGGCCGGCGACGCTCTCGACCGCCGGCACATCGTAGACCTTGCAGCAGAGCGTGCAGGCCCCGCAGGCGCGGCCGGGGGCGGGCTGGGCGACGAAGGCTTCGGGTTCGAGCATGGGGCGTACAGCGCGTCCGGCATGCATCCGACAACGGCCGGAGGCGGGTCCGCCGGGCTACCTGCCGGTGCATCGGGTCGGTAGTGTGGCGGATCCCTTCGGCACGAGGACCTGCCGCCGATGCTCTCGAATCTCGCGACCCGCGACGTCGAAACCCTGCTTCACCCCTACACCAACCTGTCGACGCACCGGCAGACCGGTCCGCTGGTCCTGGAGCGCGGCGAGGGTGTCCATGTCTACGACACGGAGGGACGGGCCTATATCGAGGGCATGTCGGGCCTGTGGTGCACGGCCCTCGGCTACTCGAACGCCGAACTTGTGGAGGCGGCCCAGGCGCAGATGGCGCGCCTGCCCTTCACCCACCTGTTCTCGGGCCGCAGCCACGATCCGGGGATCGAGCTCGCCGAGACGCTCAAGGAGCTGATGCCGGTCCCGACCTCGAAGATTTTTTTTACGTCTTCGGGGTCCGAGGCCAACGACACGCAGGTCAAGCTGACGTGGTACTACAACAACGCGCTCGGCCGGCCGCAGAAGAAGAAGATCATCGCGCGGCAGAAGGGCTATCACGGGGTCACGGTGGCGAGCGCCTCGATGACCGGCCTGACGGCGAACCACGCCGATTGGGACCTGCCGCTGCCGGGTTTCCTGCACGTCTCTGCTGCTCACCATTACCGGAGCGGCGAGCCCGGCGAGAGCGAGGAGGCCTATTCGGCTCGATTGGCCGCCGAGCTTGAGGAGACGATTCTGCGCGAGGGGCCCGAGACGGTGGCGGCCTTCATCGCCGAGCCCGTGATGGGCGCGGGCGGCGCGATCGTGCCGCCCCGGGGCTATTTTGCGGCGATCCAGGCCGTGCTGGCGAAATACGACGTGCGTCTGATCGCCGACGAGGTGATCTGCGGTTTCGGCCGGTGCGGAACGTGGTTCGGCAGCGAGGCCCTGGGCGTCCGGCCGGACTCGATCTCCTTCGCCAAGGCGCTGACCTCCGCCTACATGCCGCTCGGCGGCGTCAGCATCGACGAGCCGCTCTATCAGGCCATGATCATCCAGAGCGAGAAGCTCGGCACCTTCGGCCACGGGACCACCTATTCCGGTCATCCGGTGGCCGCCGCGGTGGCGCTGAAGGCGATCGAGATCTACCGGCGCGACAAGGTCATCGAGGGTGCGGCCGAGAAGGCGCCGCACTTCCAGCGCCGCCTCTCTGTGCTCGCCGAGCACGCCATCGTGGGCGAGGCCAACGGCATCGGGCTGATTGGCGGGCTGGAGATCGTCGCCGACAAGGCGAGCAAGCGGCAATACGATCCGAAGAAGGGAGTCGCGGCCCGCTGCGTCGCCTTCGCCCAAGGCGAGGGGCTGATCGTGCGGGCGCTGGCCGGCGATCGCGTGGCCGTCTGCCCGCCGCTGATCATCGCGCCGGACGAGATCGACGCCCTGTTCGACCGGCTCGGCCGGGCGCTCGACCGCACCCGCGACTGGATCCGCGCCGAGGGGCTGGAGGCGATGCCGGGGTAGCCTCCGGGTGGCGTTACGAGACGCCAAATCCTGATCAGGTCCGCAAACCCTCCGAGGCCAAATGGAGCGCCAGCGCCTCCACGAACAGGCGTGTCCGGGCCGGCGTCCCCGCCGCCCCAAGCCATACGGCCTGGACCGGGATCGGCGGGGGCTCGAAATCCGCAAGAACGATCGTCAGGCGGCCCCGATCGAGATCCGCCTGGATCTGCCAGAGCGGGGCTAGGCCGACGCCGGCGCCGGCTGCGACGGCCGCATTGGCCGCGGTGGCGTCGTTGCAGCGAAGGGTTCCGCGCACCGGGACGCGCGTGGGCTGGCCGTCGACTACGACAGGCCACGAATCGCCGTCGGGTCCGAAGGTGCGGACAACGCAGACGTGATCGGCAAGGTCCTCCGGCCGCTGCGGCACGCCGCGGCGCGCGAGATAGTCGGGCGCGGCGAACATCACCCGGCGCAGTTGCGCGAGGGGCCGCATCTTGAGCTGAGGCGGGCCGGGGTCGCCGATCCGGATCGCGACATCGAGCCGGTCGTCGACGAGATTGGCCAGCGCGTCCGACAGGACCAGTTCGATCTCCAGGCCCGCGTGCCGATCGAGGAAGGCTACGCAGGCCGGGACAACGTAGCGAGGCGCGAACAGCACGGGCGCGCCGATCCGCAACGTGCCGGCGATGCGTGCGCTGTCGCGGCCGATCTCCGCGCAGGCGTGCTCGATCTCGGTCAGCGCCGTCTTGATGCGGGCCTGGAAGGCGAGGCCCGCCGCGGTCGGCTGCAGGCGACGCGTGGTGCGACGGACCAGTTCGACTCCGAGGTCGCCCTCCAGCCCCGTCAGTGCGCGGCTGACCGATTGCAGCGAGACGCCGAGATGCCGGGCGGCGGCCGTCAGACTGCCGCGCTCGACGATTTCGACAAAGGCTCGGTAGCGTTCCAGGCTCGACATCGCTCTCACGTCTTTCGCAAGAGTCTATCTCGGGCCAAGTTTATTGTCGTGGGAAATCTCAGAACCTAGGATTTGATGATCATCATGATCGGATCCGGTAGGTTTCCATGAGTGTATCGGTTCGTGTTCAACCGAACGAAACGCAAGATGTGCCAGCGTCCTCAAATCGTATCGTCCTGATGTTGGCGATAGCGGCGGGCATCATTGTCCTGAGCCTGTTCGCCTCGCAACCGCTGGCCGGCGTGATCGGGCCGTCCCTTGGCCTCGATGCGGCGGGGACCGGCCTCATCACCACAATCACGCTGCTGGGCTACGCGAGCGGATTGTTCCTCCTCGTGCCACTGACCGACCTCGTCGAGAATCGCCGGCTGATCGGGCGGACGCTCACGGTCGGGACGCTCGCCCTCCTCGCGGCCGCCGTGGCGCCCTCCGCGCCGCTGTTCCTGGTCGCCTCGTTCCTGATCGGGCTGACCGCCAGCGCGATCCAGATGCTCGTGCCGGTCGCCGCCATCCTGGCGCCGGAAGCCGAACGGGGGCGCGTCGTCGGCAACGTCATGACCGGGCTGATGCTCGGGATCCTGCTGTCCCGGCCGAGCGCCAGTCTGGTTGCCGACTATGCCGGGTGGCGGTGGTTCTACGGGATCCTCGCCGGCCTCGTCGGTGTGCTCGCGATCGCCATCGCCCGGGTCGTGCCCGAGCGCCAGCCGGTCCAGACCGCCTCCTATCCCAGCCTGATCGCGTCCCTGTTCGGGCTCCTCAGGGACGAGCCCATCCTGCGGCGGCGCGCCGCGTATCAGGGGCTCTGCATGGCGGCCTTCGGGATCTTCTGGACCTCGGTGGCCCTGCGGCTCGCCCGGCCTCCCTTCGACCTCAGCCAGACCGGCATCGCGGTCTTCGCCCTGACCGGGGCCGCGGGGGCCGTGATCGCGCCGATCGCCGGGCGCGCCGGCGACCGGGGGCAGACGCGGCCCGCCACGATCCTCGCGCATCTGGGGGTCGTCGCCGCCATGGCGCTGGCGGCGATCGGCGGGGCGGGACTGGCCGACGGGATGCCGTCGGTCGTTGCGCTCGCCCTGACGGCGCTGGCGGCTGTGATCCTCGATCTCGGCGTCATCGCCGATCAGGCGCTCGGCCGGCGGGCGATCAACATGCTGCGGCCAGAGGCGCGCGGGCGCCTGAACGGGCTGTTCACCGGCCTGTTCTTCATCGGCGCGGCGCTCGGATCGAGCCTCTCCGGCCTCGCCTGGGTGCTCGTCGGCTGGTCCGGCACCTGCGCGCTTGGCGGGCTGTTCGGCCTCGCGGCGCTGGCCCTGTCGCTCAGGGACTGACGGCCGGGTTTCCAAAGGGCGAGCCCTTTGGCGGGTTCTCAGGGCGGAGCCCTGAGATGGTTGCCAGGGCGCTCACTCCGCCCCGCGCTGCGTCTCCGGTGCGGTCGCCTGCACCCCGGTCGCCGTCAGCGGCGTGATCCGCAGCGTGGTGATCCGGTTCTTGGCCTTCCGGATTACCTGGAAGCGGAAGCCGTGGAAGTTGAAGGCCGTGCCCTGGTCGGGGATGGTCCGGGCCTCGTGAATGACGAGGCCCGCGATGGTGGTGGCCTCCTCGTCGGGCAGGTTCCAGTCCATCGCCCGGTTGAGGTCGCGGATCGGCACGCCGCCGTCGACATTGACCGAGCCATCCCCCTGCGGACGCACCCCGGAGACCGTGACGTCGTGCTCGTCGGCGATCTCGCCGACGATCTCCTCCAGGATGTCCTCCAGGGTCACCAGCCCCATCACCTCGCCGTACTCGTCGACCACCAGGGCGAAGTGGGTCTTCTTGGTCAGGAAGGCCTTGAGCTGGGCGCGCAGCGAGGTCGTCCCCGGCACGAACCACGTCTCGAGCGCCAGCGCCTCGACCTTCAGGCCCGAGGCGTCGCCCCCCGCGGCGTCGAGCGCCCGCAGCAGGTCCTTGGCGTGGAGAACGCCGACGATGTTCTCCGGCGTGCCGCGCCACAGGGGCATCCGTGTGTAGGGCGAGGACAGGACCGCCCGCACGATGTCCTCGGAGGGCTGGTCGGCGTCGATCGCCCGCATCTTGGTGCGGTGGACCATCACGTCGGAGACGGTCAGCTCCGACAGGTCGAGGAGGCCGCCGAGCATGTCGCGCTCGGCCTTGGCGACCCCACCCTCCCGGTGCATCAGCGCCACCTGCCCGCGCAGCTCCTCGGCGGCGGTGAGGATCGACTGATGCGCGCCGATGGTCACGCCGAACGGCTTCAGCATCAGCCGCACCAGCTGCTCGATGGCGATCGCCAGCGGCCCCATGATGGCGACCGCGAAGGCGACGGGACGCGCGGTGACGAGCGCGGTCTGGTCGGGCTTCGAGATGGCGAGCGTCTTCGGCAGCACCTCGGCGAAGACGATGACCAGCACCGACATGCCGACGGTGGCGTAGATCACGCCGCTCTTGCCGAACAGGGCGGTCAGCACGCTGGTGGTGAAGGCGGAGGCGCCGATCGCCACGATGTTGTAGCCGATCAGCATGGCGCCGATGAAGCGCTCGCGAATCGCAAGGATGCGGTTGACGATCGCGGCTCGGGGGTCGCCTGCCTGCTCCAAGGCGTGCATCCGCGCCCGGGAGGCGGCCGTGAAGGCGGTCTCGGCTCCCGCGAAGAAGGCCGAGAGCAGGAGTGAGATCACCACGATGCTCGCGGCGAACCACAGGTCGATTTCGGTGTCCATTGGTCCCGTCAGGCCCGCCTCGAACGGCGATTCAGCCGCCCATATAGCGGTTCGTGCAGCTTATTGCGCGTCGGTCCGACGCACCGTCCACGTCGCCCAGTAGACCGGGCGGCCGTAGAGGCTCGACGTGTCGCGCCCCGAGGCGGTCGGCGCGAGTCGGTCGAGCCAGGTCAGGAAGCCGGCCTTGTTGGGGTAGATCGACGGGGTGTCGAGATTCCCTTGCGCGTCCGTCATCCAGAAATGCGCGCTCCGGTCGAAGCGGCCGCTGCCGTCGCCCCCCGAGCGCAGGCCCAGATAAGCGGGTGAGCGGCCCGCCTCCACCGGGTCGGCGTAGAGCTTGAGCGCGCCAATGCTGTCGAGGTTCAAGTCGGCGGTGTATTGCAGGCAGATATCGGCTACCGGGCCGCCCGGCGCGTTGGCCGGCCGCTGGCAGGTGTAGGACACCGCCCAGCGCTGCATCCCCTTGGCGCGCGCCACCCGCACGAGGCTCCCCGGCGGCAGGGGCCCGGCGAGCTTTTTTGCGACGGACCAGACCTTGGCTCCGGACAGGTCCTGGGCGGTGCGCAGATAGAGGGCCGTGCGGCGCTTCTCGGGGGCGAGGCCGCAATCCTCCGGCAGCACGTCCGTGTAGACGTAGTGATAGGTGCGCTCGACGATGCTGATCGAGCCCGCGAGCCCGTGGGTCTCGAAGGCCGGCGCCGTGCAGGCGGAGGCCACCGGCTTGCCGGCCTCGTCGATCACCGGCGTAGGACTGGGCGGGTCGCTCCGCCCGCGGCCGGTGCCGGCCTGGAACGGCGTCCAGCTCAACCCGTAGCCGTCGGCCTTCCGGGTCCGGATCTCGAAGCTCTGGAAGTCCAGGGTGCGGGCCTCGATCTGGACCCGGCGCCGGACGTCGGCCGGCCCCGGTCCGGCCTCCTCCGGCTCGGCCCGACGCCGCCCGCGCCGTTGGCGCGTCTGTGCCTCATCCTGCGTGGCAGCCACGCCCACCCGCTCCTGCCCGAGCAGGAAGACGTAGCTGTAGGCCTCGCCCGCCCAATCCCGGCCGGCGATGGCGATCGGGTCGCGCGGGCCGATGCCCTCGGCGGAGGGCGTCGGCTCGGACCAGCCGCGGGACCGCGTGCGCTCCTCGGGCAGATCGACCCAGAACCGGTCGGCCGAGGGCGGCAGCGTCGTCACCAGCGCCTCGAAGGTCCGGCCCGTGCGCAGCGACCCGCCGTCCCGGCTGTCCGTGGCGCGGCGTTCCGGGCAGGGCTCCTCGCGCCGGGACGCCACCGGGGTCTGGCCCTGGAAGACGGCCTGGATCGGCCCGGGCGCCTCGGTGCGGGGGAGCTTCAGGATCTGAACGCCGCGCACGAAGGCGCAGGGCGCGGGCGCGATCAGCACGCCCTCGGCCTCCGAGCCTTCGCGGCAGATCTCCAGGCCCCCGCCGCCCGTGACGTAGCAGCTCGGTGCGCTGCCCTCGAAGCCGGCCGGACGGGCCGTCGCGGTATCGGGTGCGAACAGGACGGATATCGCCACGCCGCCGAGGGCCGTCATCAGCGCGGTTACGCGCCGAGACCTGCAATCGTGGGCTCGAGGATCAACGGTATCGGCGGGCGATGGTCGGGCAGTCTTCTGAGAAACCACGATTATCGCCAGCTTTGGTCCGGTCATCGAAACGGTCGTGCAGGCTCTAACGCACGGTCCTCGGGCCGGAAAGGGGCGCGAACCACGCATGCACCGTTCCGATGAGGATGGGGCGAACCCCTTGCCCGCTCGCCCGTTGTCGCGGCTTGAGGGCCCCGCGGGCCCGATCGTCTCAGCGTCCGGAGAACAGCGCATGGATATCGCCGTCGAAACCGTCACCGACATCGTCATGCGGCTGCGGGCCATCGAGGTGAAAGAGGGCAACACCGATCCGGATTCGGGCTCGAACCCGATCGACGACGGGTCCACCGACGTCCTGATCTCCGGCACCGACGACGCCACGGAAGAAGAGGTCCGCGGCATGATCGCGGCGCTCGACGACGATGCCCGGGCGGAACTGCTGGCGCTGCTCTATATCGGGCGCGGCGACATGGAGCCGGAAGAGTGGGGGGAGGCGGTCCGCTTCGCCCGGGAGCGCGAGGCTGCGGGCGACGGCGCCGTCAAGGAACTGCTGGGCTCGCCCGATGCCGGGGACCTGCTCGAGGAAGGCCTGGACGCGCTGGGGCTGAGCCCCGAGCTCCCGCAGGCCTGATCGACGCCATGGCGTCCCGCGTGAGCGCCCGCGTGCGCAGGGGCGCCGGCAAGGTGCTGCGTGTCCTCGTCCGGCCAGTTCGCCGGGCGCAGGGGCATGGCGGCAAGGGCCGCGGCGGCCTCGTGGTCGAGCCCTATCGCGGCTACGGCTCGCGGGAAGCGATTTTTTTGATCGGCCGGGTCTTCCGCCAGTCCCCCGGCATCCCGGGGGAGGATCCGGATTCCCTGCGGGCGCAGTGGCGCGACCTGCGCCGCCGCATATCCCGGCGCACGGTCGCGGGGGCTTGTGTCTCTGCCCGGTTCGGCGGGGACGCGGTGCGGGTCGAGACCGACCGGGACGGCTATTTCCGCGTGCATCTGCATCCGCGTAGCCCCCCGCTGGAGCCCGACGCGTGGCACGCGGTGCAGCTTGTCCTCGAAAGCAATCCGCCGATCCCGGCGGAGGGTGCAGTGTTCATCCCGCCGGGGAACTGCCGCTGCGTCGTGGTCAGCGACATCGACGACACGGTGATGCGCACCGGCGTCGCCAACAAGCTGAAGATGCTCTGGCGGCTCTTCGTGGAAGATGCCGAGAGCCGAGTCGCCTTCCCGGGCGTCGCCGCCCTGTACCGGGCCCTGCATGCCGGTGCCGGCGGCGCGGAGGGCAACCCGATGCTCTACGTCTCCCGCGCGCCCTGGGGTCTCTACGAGATGCTGTCGGAGTTCTTCCAGCGGCATGGCATCCCGGCGGGGCCGGTGCTGTTCCTGCGGGAATGGGGCCTGTCCTGGACGCATCCGCTGCCGCGCCGGGCGACCGACCACAAGCAGGCGCTGATCCGGCACATGCTCGATCTCTACCGGGACCTGCCCTTCGTGCTGATCGGCGACAGCGGCCAGCACGATCCAGAGGTCTACGCGCAGATCGTCGAGGAGAATCCCGGACGGGTTCTGGCGGTCTACATCCGCAACGTGTCGCGCAACGCCACCCGCATCGAGGAGATCGTGCGCCTCGCCGACGCCGTCGCCCGGGCGGGGTCGAGCCTCGTGCTTGCCGCCGACAGCGTCGCTATGGCCGAGCACGCCGCCGCGATCGGCCTGATCGCCCCCGGGGCCGTGGCCGGCGTCGCCGACGAGCATGCCGCCGACGCCGAGACCGGGCCGCGCCGGGAGACCGCCCGGATCACGCCGACCCCCGCCGGACCCGAGGCCCCGATCGCACGGGAGGCGATCGCCGAGGCTTTGGCGGGCGACGACAGCGTGCCGGCGACCCTGGTGGTCGAGCCGGAGGCCCCGGCGACGCTCCCGCGCCTCGACGCCTGAACTGCGGCCATGAACGTCATCCGGACCCCTGGTCCGGCTCGATCCGTCCCATACCCTGTGTCCACGCGCAGCCGGCGCCCGCCAAGACGGGGTCCGCAGACCGGGCTGCCGCACGAGGAACCGAGATGCGCCTGAGCCTGTCCGCGCTGCTGTTGATCGCCTGTGGCACCCAAGCGGCCTTCGGGCAGGCCGCACCCGCGCCTGCAGCGGGGGCCGATCGGCCCTTCGCGCAGCTGGAGGCCGAGATCGGGGCGGCCAACGCCGCGCCGGGTCCGCGGACGGCCCCGGCCAAAGTCATACCGGTGCCCGCCACGGTGAGCCCGCAATTCCGCACCGCCGTGGCGGCGCCCTACCGCGTGCCGGCCTGGAACGCGAACCCCCCGGACGCCGCGGCCTGGAAGGCGCTCATCGACAAGCTCGCCGCCGCCGGGGCCGCCACCCTCCCGGCCCTGCGCGAAAAGCTCGGCGTCACCAGCGAGGCCGCGGTGATCGGCGGCGTGAAGGCCTTCGTGATCCAGCCCCGGCAGATGCCCGAGGCCAACCGCAACCGGCTGCTCCTGAACATCCACGGGGGCGGCTACGTCTACAATCCCGGCGAGTCCGGCACGCTGGAGGCGATCCTGATGGCTGGCCTCGGCGGCTTCAAGGTGATCACGGTGGATTACCGGATGCCGCCCGACGCCCCCTACCCCGCCGCCATGGACGACGCGACCGCGGTCTGGCGCGCCATGCAGACCATGCAGAAGCCCCAGAACATGGCGGTGTTCGGCACCTCGACCGGCGGCGGCATGACCCTGGCCCTGATGCTCCGCGCCAAGGCCGAGGGGATCGCGCTGCCCGCCGCCATCGGCCTCGGCACGCCGTGGTCCGACATGACCGAGACCGGCGACAGCTACCGGACCAACGAATGGATCGACAACGTCCTCGTCAGCTATTCCGGCTACCTGACGCCCGCGGCCAAGCTTTACGCCAACGGTCGCGACCTGAAGGATCCGCAGCTCTCGCCGATCTACGGCGACTTCACCGGCCTCCCGCCCGCGCTCCTGATCACCGGCAGCCGGGACCTGTTCCTGTCGAACACCGTGCGCACCCACCGGAAGCTGCGCGCGGCCGGGATCGAGGCCTCCCTTCAGGTGTTCGAGGGGATGTCCCACGCCCAGTACCTGTTCACGCCGGATGCGCCCGAAACCAAGGAGGCCTTCGGCGAGATGGCCCGGTTCTTCGACGCCCATCTCGGCCGCTGATCGACGGTCCTCACGAAATGGTGCAATGCAGCATCGCGATTGGGAGGGTTCACATCCCGGTCGCGATGCCTAGGTTCGGACGCTCGCATGCTGGTCCATGCCTTGGAATCCGCTGGAGTCCATCCGTGCAAACCTACACCCTCGCGATCGCCGACGGCGTCCTGTTCGCCTGCCTGCCCGACGAGGCCGACATCTCGGCCGCGATCACCGACGCGACCGCCACCAATTACGGTTTCGGCCTTAGCCTCGATATCGTCCGGGGGGCGACCCTGACCAATGCGACAGGTCCAGAGGACGAGGTCGTCTGGCAGGAGAGCCCCGACAGCGAGTTGCTCGACGCCCAGGGTCGACGCTATCGCTATGCGGTCCGCCGCCCCTGCTGACGGGCTCGCATCGGCTCTGACGCAAAGACCCTCGCCAGTGCTACGCTCCGCCGATGGGGGCGGACACGATCAGCGCGGGGTTGAGAGGCGGCCTCGCCCGCTTCCTCGTTCTCTACGGCACGCTCTACGGGGCCTACGGCGTCCTCTCGCCGATCCTGCCGGGTTTCCTGGCGGCGCGCGGCCTGACTTCCGCTGAGATCGGACTGCTCCTCGCCGGGGCGGGTGCTCTGCGCCTCGTCATCGGTCCCCTGGTCGGATCCTGGGCCGACCGGCGGCAGGCCGCGCGCCCGATCCTGGCGGCGAGCCTCGCCGCGGCGGGCCTCGCCGTCCTGGCCCACCTGCCCGGCATCGGGTTCGCACAGCTCATCGGGCCGGGCCTCCTCTATGCGGCGGGCACCGCTGCCCCCGCCCCGCTCGCCGATGCCCTGGCGCTGGCGGCTGCGCGCGGCGGAGCGGCCTTCCAGTACGGCTGGATCCGCGGTGCCGGCTCGGCAGCCTTCATCGCCGCCACCATGGCGGCGGGCTGGTTGATCGCGGCCTTCGGTCTCTGCGCGGCGCTGTGGGCCAGCGGCGCCCTGTTTTTCGCCGCGTCTGCCGCGTCCCTGGCCCTGCCCGCCGGGCGGACGGTATCCGTGGCTGCCGAACCGCCCTGGCGCGGCTTCGCCGATCTCGTGGCGCTCCCGCGCTTCCGTCGGACGGTGCTGGCTGCTGCCCTGGTGATCGGCGCCCACGCCATGCATGACGGGTTCGCCATGATCCTGTGGCGCTCCGCCGGGATCCCGGCTGGGACCGCGGGCCTGCTCTGGTCGGTCTCGGTTGCGGCCGAAGTCCTCGTCTTCCTGCTGGTCGGCCCGCCCCTCCTAGCGCGGATCGGCCTCCCGGCCGGCATCGCGGTGGCGGCCTGCGCGGGGGCGCTGCGTTGGGCGGTGCTGGGTGCCACCGTCTGGGTGCCGCTCCTTGCCGCCGTCGAGGCGCTGCATGGCTTGAGCTTCGCGCTCCTGCACCTCGCCTGTCTCGGCCTGATCGAGGAGACCACGCCGCCGGAACGACGCGCCACTGCGCTCGCCCTCTACGGGACCCTCGGCCTCGGCCTGTCCGGTGTGCTCGCGACTTTGGCCTCCGGCTGGCTCTACGGTGCGTTCGGGGCGCCGGCCTTCTGGGCGATGGCGGGCCTGAGCCTTGCCGCCCTGCTCCTGGTGCCCGGCCTGCGGACGCGCTGAACCTGTGGTACGGACCCGGAACGGAGCCGCCGAAACGCCCTGATGCCGTCTGTCGCCGAGATCCTGATCCCGCTCGCCCTCGACACACCCTACAGCTACGTGGTGCCGGCCGGGCTCGAACTCGCCGCCGGCGACGTGGTCCAGGTGCCGCTGGGCCCACGCGAGATCGTCGGCGTCGTCTGGGGGCTGGCCGAGACCGCCGGCGGCTCGAACCTGCGGCCGGTGACAGGCCGCCTGCCCTATCCGCCCCTGTCGGAGCCGCTGCGTAGCCTCGTCGACTGGATCGCCCGCTACACGCTGGCGCCCAAGGGCTCGGCTCTGTCCATGGTGTTGCGCCTGCCCGACGAGGCCAACGCTGCCGAGACCATCCGGGTCGCAGTCCGCATCACCGACAAGCCCCCGTCCCGGCCCACCCCCGCCCGCACCAAGGTCCTGGCGGTCGCCGCCGACGGCGCCCTGCGCGGCAAGAGCGCGCTTGCCAAGGAGGCCGGGGTCTCCGTCTCGGTGGTGGACGGGCTGATCGATGACGGCGTCCTGGAGACCGTGGCGGTGGAGCCCGAGCCGGTCGCCCCACGGCCCGATCCCGAATTCCCGCGGACGCCGCTCTCCCCCGCGCAGGGCGGGGCCGTCGATGAGCTGCTGGAGGGCTTTCCGTGGCATCGGCCACCCGGCGCAGCGGAGGTGCCCGCCGACCTGCGGCCGGTCCTGCTGGAGGGCGTCACGGGCTCGGGCAAGACCGAGGTCTATTTCGAGGCGGTGGCGGCCTGCGTCCGGGCGGGGCTCCAGGCGCTGATCCTGATGCCCGAGATTGCCCTGACGGCGCAGTTCCTCGACCGGTTCGCGGCGCGGTTCGGGGTGCGGCCGGCGGCGTGGCACTCAGGCATCGGCGGTAAGCGCCGCGAGCGCCTGCGGGCCGCGGTCGCCGAGGGCGAGGCTTTGGTGGTGGTCGGTGCCCGCTCGGCCCTGTTCCTGCCCTTCGCGCGCCTCGGCCTGATCGTGGTCGATGAGGAGCACGAGACCGCCTACAAGCAGGAGGACGGTGTCCATTACCACGCCCGCGACATGGCGGTGGTGCGCGGGCGCCTCGAAGGCTGCCCGGTGGTGCTCACCTCCGCGACCCCCGCTATCGAGACGCGGGTGAACGCGGCGCGCGGCCGCTACCGGCACGTGCTCCTGCCAGAGCGCTTCGGCGGCCGGAAGATGCCCGATATTGCGGCGATCGACATGCGCCGGGACCAGCCCGAGCGCGGGCGCTTCCTCAGCCCGCCGCTGGTCAACGCGGTGAAGCACACCCTGGAGCGCGGCGAGCAGGCGCTGCTGTTCCTCAACCGGCGGGGCTATGCGCCGCTGACCCTGTGCCGGGCCTGCGGGCACCGCTACCAGTGCAAGAACTGCTCGACCTGGCTCGTGGAGCACCGCTTCCGCCGGGCACTCGTCTGCCACCAATGCGGCTACGCCGAGCGCCGGCCGGAGGCCTGCACCGAGTGCGGCACCTTCGACAACCTCACTGCCTGCGGCCCCGGCGTCGAGCGGATCGCCGAGGAGGCCGCCGAGGTGTTTCCGGGCCGGCGCATCGTCGTGCTGTCGAGCGACTTCCCCGGGGGGGCCGAGCGGCTGCGGCAGGAACTCGACGCGGTGGCGGCCGGGGAATGCGACGTCGTGATCGGCACGCAGCTCGTGGCCAAGGGCCACAACTTCCCGTTCCTGACCCTGGTCGGCGTGCTCGACGCCGATATCGGCCTGACCTCGGGCGATCCCCGGGCGGCGGAGCGCACCTTCCAGCTGCTCCAGCAGGTGACCGGCCGGGCCGGGCGCGGCGAGAAGCCCGGCCGGGCCCTGGTCCAGACCTATCAGCCGGATCACCCGGTGATCGCGGCGCTGCTGTCGGGGGATGCCGAGCGGTTCTACCAGGAGGAGATCCAGGCCCGCGAGGCGGCCGGCCTCCCGCCCTTCGGCCGGCTTGCGGCGCTGATCGTGTCGGCGAGCGACCGGGCCGTTGCCGAAGCGCACGGGCAGGCGCTTGCCCGCGCGGCCGATCCACCCGAGGGCGTGATGGTGCTGGGACCCGCCGAGGCGCCGCTCGCCCTGGTGCGGGGGCGCTACCGCTTCCGGTTGCTGGTGAAGACCGAGCGCAACGTCGATCTCCAAGGCTACCTACGAGCCTGGCTCGCCCGGGGCCCGAAGGTGCGCGGCAACGTCCGGGTCGCGATCGATGTCGACCCCCAGAGCTTTTTGTAGAAGACTCGGCTACACGAGCCCCAGGCCCTGGCCGGAGATCGGCGACGGGGCGCGGGCGATTCCCGGAGGAGCGATCAGTGCTGACCTACACCAAGACGCCGGATTCGAATGTCGCCGAGATCGTGGTCGACGGGAAGATTACCGACGAGGAGATGAACGCGGCGATGACCGCCATGAAGGCCGATCTCGACAAGGGCGGCAAGATCAAGCTGCTGGAGGACATCCGTGCCTTCGAGGGCATGGAGCCGGCGGCCTTCTTCAAGGATCCGCGCTTCGGCATCTCGATGATGAAGAGCATCAGCCACGTCGCCCTGGTTACGGACGCGCCCTGGTTGAAGGCGCTCGCCGAGACCTTCAACTTCGTCTCGCCGACCCAGATCAAGGTGTTCGAGCGCGCCCGGCTCGAAGACGCGCGCAATTGGCTCGCCGCGGCGGCCTGAGCGGGCTTACTCGGCCTGCGCGGTGCGGGTATCGCTGCGCCGCGCGGTCCAATGGCCGGAGCAGAGCGACGACACCTTCCAGGTGCCGGCGCCGGTTCCGGCCTGGAGCCGGCCCGTCCCGGTGCCGTTCGCCGAACCGTTGCTGACGCTCAAGCCCACGAGGCCGTCGGCGCCGACATGGCCGTTCACCCGGACGCCGGCGCTGCCGGAGACGAGCCGCACCTGCCCTTCGCGGATGGCGAGGGCATAGCTGTAGCGCGCGCTGCACAGCCCGCTTTCGGTCACCAGCTCCACCGACCACGTGCCGTTATGCGCGCCGGGTTCCGCGTAGGCGGAGGCACAGATCGGCAGGGACAGGCCGGCGGCGAGGGCCGCGATGGCGACGGATTTGATCATGCAGGGTCGTCTTTCAGCGATGCGTGCGCCGCGCCGGGCGACGCAGGGCAGCAGAGTCGTCGATTGAGGATGACTCCACGCTGAACGGCAGGCGCGGCAAGAATATGGCCGGTGGCGATGTCCGGCGAGATCAGATCTTATAGCCAAGTAGGGCCGGATAGTCGACCCGCGGCGAACCGATGCTTATCCGTAATCTGTGAGAGCGCAAAGCGTTGCTTGTGCTCGGGCGATCGGATCGGACCTGATTTCTGGCGGGCCTTTTCCCCTCCCCGCACGGGGGAGGAGTGAACACAGCGGCCACCTATGATTAGTGGTTCGCCCGCTTCTGGGAGAAACGCCGCAAGCGGCGCGCTTCTTCCCGGAACCACCTGGGTCAATCCACCAGCGGTCGTGCCTCTTCCGGCAGCATAATCGGGATGCCGTCGCGGATCGGGTAGGCGAGCTTGGCGGACCGACTGATCAGTTCCTGGCGGGCGGAATCATACTCCAGCGTGCCCTTGGTCAGCGGGCAGACCAGGATCTCCAGGAGCTTCGGGTCGACGCGGGTCGCCTCGACGGGGGCTGTCAGCTCGTTGCTCATCGTGCGTGAAACCTACTGCATCGTCGATTCGGGGCCTGCGCCGCGAACCAGTTCCATCTGGGTGACCGCGATCAGGATCTCCGCCCGGGTCTTCAGGTCGGGGGCCTCTAGCATCGCCTGCTTCTCTCGGACGCCGAACGGACTCATCATGCAGAGGGCGTTGACCAGCGCCTCGTCGGGCGCCTCGTCGATCCCCGCCCAATCCACCTTCAGATCGTTCGACTCCACGAAGTCGCGGAGCGCCTTGAGCACGCCCGCGCGGTCGACATGCTCCTCGCCTGCCCGGGGCCCGAAGTCCACCGCGAAGGCATCGTAGGAGACGTGGCAGCGCCGATAGAGGCTGGCGGAGGCCAATTCGCTCTCGACCCGGAAGCGGCTGATCCCGGTGAGCGAGATCAGGTAGCGCCCATCGCCGGTCTCGGCATATTGCGTGATCCGGCCGGCGCAGCCGACGCGGTAGAGCTTCGGATTCGCGCCGCCCGCATCCTCCGGATCAGGCTGGATCATTCCGATGATCCGGTCGGTCCGCATCGCATCGTTGACCATCGCCACATAGCGCGGCTCGAAGATGTTCAGCGGCATCTGCCCCCGCGGCAGCAGCAGGGCGCCCGAAAGGGGAAAGACCGGGATCACCGCAGGGCAATCCGCTGGGCTTTTGTAGCTCGCATGGGTGCTCATGGCGCCTCCCAGAGGGGCTGGAGCGGCGGCCCGATCGCCGTGCAATCGGGACACCACCCCAGGGCCGTGCTTTTGCGCGCTCTCTCACGCCGAACCGGGACCCACTTCGGCGGAGAGCGCTCTAATGGGTAGGCCGGAGCGCGAGCCGGCGCTTCACGAGAACAGAAGCGCCGAGAGCTTGCGACGTCCGCGGATCGTGTCGGGATCCATCACGCCCCAGGCCTCGAAGAATTGCAGGAGCTGCTTGCGCGCCCCGTCGTCGTTCCAGTCCTTGTCGCGCTTGCGCAGCTCGATCAGGTGATCGACCGCCTGTCCGCGCTCGCCCCGGGCGGCCAGCCCCAGGGCGAGGTCGAACCGCGCTTGATGGGCGTCCGGATCGGCCTCGACCGCCCGCTGCAGACCCGCGAGATCGCCGAGCGCGGCGGCCTGCTCGGCAAGTTCCAGGGCGGCGCGGATGCCGGCAAGGGCCGGGTCATTGGCCTTCGCCTCCGGAACCATTGCCAGCACCCGCTTGGCGTTCTCGACCTCGCCGGCATCGAGCTGCATCTTGGCAAGGCCCGCCAGCGCCGGGACGTTGTCGGGTTGCTGCTCCAGGATCGCCGCATAGATCTCGGAGGCGCCCGCGAGGTCGCCCTCCTCGATCAGAGCCGCCGCGTCTGCAAGCGCGGCCTCGATCGGATCCTGGACCGGTCCGGCCACGCGCCCGATCAGCTCCTTGATCTGGCTCTCCGGCACCGCGCCCATGAAGCCATCGACCGGCTGGCCCTTCTGGAAGACGATCACCGCCGGAATCGACTGGATGCCGAGCTGCCCCGCGATCGAGGGGTGCTCGTCGATGTTCATCTTCACCAGGGCAACCGCGCCTGCGGCCTCCTTGACGACCTTCTCCAGCACCGGCGTCAGCTGCTTGCAGGGTCCGCACCAGGGCGCCCAGAAATCGACCAGCACAGGCCGATGCATCGACTCCGCGAGCACGTCCTGACGGAAGCTCGCGGTGGTCGTGTCCTTGATCAGGGAGCCGGTATCGACGGCCGGCGGAGTGCCTCCGGCGAGGGTGTCGTTGAGCATCGGTCTGGCTTCGGAACCTTTTTGCTGGAGCCCCTTAAATGGGGCTTGCGAAGCCGTCTGACCAGTCCGGATCCGCCTCTCTCCTCAGCGTGCCGGTGCGGATGCCGGCGCGCCCGCTGCGGCTTTGGCGGCCGTCACGAAGGTTCCCGCGAAGGCGCGCCCGTCCGCCGCGCTCGCCTCGCAGGTGATTGCCGTGCGCCCCGGTTCCGGTGTGGAGAACCGGCAGGCGCCGATCGCCAGGGTCGGGGCGGCGTCCTTGCCGATGGTGACGACGTTGATCGGCTGCAGCGGATCGGTCTCTTCGGTGGCTTCCTGCTGGGCGCCGTTGCCGCTGAAGCTGAGCGTCTGGCCGTCCGTGGTGGTGAAGTCGAAGCTCGTGCGGTTGCGGCTGACCGCGTTGGTCAGGACGTTGCTGCAGGATGCGCTCAGATCCTGTGGGCCGATCACCAGTTTCTCGCAGGTCCCGTCGAGCCGCAAAGCCGCCTGGGCATGGGCGGAGGCGGGCAGGCTGGCGAGGGCGCAGAACAGGGCAAGGCGCAGACGAGTCGTCATGGCGTTTGGGGCATCCTCCGGTTGCACGCCGAATTAGGCCGCGTGCGCCGGCCGTCGAGGGCCATGAATTCGCGGATGGGCTTCAGGACGCCCGACGCGCACGCCAGATGCGGCTACGCCGCGAAGCGCAGAGCCCGATCGTTGGGCGCGGAAAAGTCGAGTTCCGGCCCGAGGGGCACGATCCCGGTCGGATTGATGGTCGGGTGGCTCTCGTAATAGTGCCGCTTGATATGCGTGAGGTTCACGGTCGGCGCGACGCCCGGGAGCGCGTAGAGGTCGCGCAGGTAGTTCGACAGGTTGGGATAATCCGCGATCCGGCGCCGGTTGCACTTGAAGTGGCCGACATAGACCGCATCGAACCGGACCAGGGTGGTGAACAGGCGGACATCCGCCTCTGTCAGCCGGTCACCACAGAGATAACGGCCGCCCTCGAGGCGCGCCTCCAGGGCGTCGAGTTCCGCGAACAGGGCCTCGAAGGCCTCGGCGTAAGCCGCCTGCGCGGTGGCGAAGCCTGCCTTGTAGACGCCGTTGTTCACCCGATCGTAGATGCGGGCGTTGAGCCCGTCGATCTCGGCGCGCAGGTCTTCGGGATAGAGATCGGGCCCGGTGCCCCCGAAGGCGCCGTTCAGCATCCGCAGGATCTCGGCGGATTCATTCGACACGATGGTGGCGCGCTGCCGGTCCCAGAGCACCGGCACGGTTACACGGCCGGTATAGGTCGGCTCCGCCGCCAGATAGACTTCGTACAGGCGCCGGGCGCCGTGGATCGGGTCTGGCGTCGCCCCTGGGGTGTCGCCGAACACCCATCCCTCCGCGCCCATATGCGGATCGACCACCGAGACGCCGATCGCCGATTCCAGACCCTTGAGAGCACGGCCGATCAGGGTGCGATGGGCCCAGGGGCAGGCCAGCGAGACGTAGAGATGATAGCGGCCCGGCTCGGGGGGAAAGCCGCCCGCCCCTGACGGCCCCGGCGACCCATCGGCCGTGACCCAGTTGCGGAAGCGCGAAGCCTTCCGCTCGAAACGGCCGCCCGTGGTGGCGGTATCGTACCATTGGTCGCGCCAGACGCCGTCTACAAGGAGGCCCATCGTCGTATCCCGTCCCGCGTTCCGTCGAGGAGCGATCTCACGCTCAGATGGGTCTCGCGGCGGTCGCGGGTAGACGACCCGCACGCGTCATCCCGTGTGCACTGCGTTCCCGCCGGCCCGCGAATTCTGCGCAAGGCAGGCTTGCACGTGCCCTTCTATTGCACTGCAACAAAATCCGGCATGCCTCCTTGACCCAGTTGCGGCCTGACCGGCCGCGTGACGCGTGTATGGAGGTGGAGTGATGTCGTTCGCGCTGGTGCCCGTCGCCGAGGCGGCCCTATTCACGTTCGGATGCTTGGTGATCCACACGCTGAGACGCCACGCGGACGTGGTCACGGCGACGCTGGCCTGCCTCGCCACCCTGCTGGTCCTCATGATCGGGATCGCCTGCGCGCCGGAATCCTTCGCCAAGTATCAGGCGGCCGGAATCAACGACTTCGCCCGCCTGGACACGGCGATCTACTGATCGGCGGCCCGCGGTTTCAGGCCCTCCTGCCGGATCTGCGCCAGCCGCCCGCCCGTCCCGCGCTGGCCCGCGACCGTAACGTCGAAATCGTCCTTCGGAACGCGTGCGAGGAACCGCTCGGCCACTTCGAACAGCAGGATGTCCGGGCGCACGCGCTCGACATAGGCCCAGTCGAGGCCCGACGACCAGACGAAGTGGACCTCGCAAAAGCTCTCCGCGAGGAGCCCGGTCAGCATGAACGGGTCGAAATGCGCGCAGGAATCGCCGAACAGGACGAGCCGGCGCGGATCGGCGGTCGGCGCGTCGTTCCGGTAGACGACATGGGCGCCGACATGCACCTCGCGGTCGCGCCCTGCCGCCTCGTAGGCGGCCAGCAGCGCGCCGGTCTCGACCCGGCGGGAATCGCGCTGCAGCCCGAACCGCTCGATGCGCTCCCGCGGCCGCTCGCGGAGCTTCTCGCCAAGATCCATCAGCTCGTCTGAGACGATCTTCGGGCGCGCGCCGATATCGGCGGGCGGGATGGCGCCGAGCATCCGCATGATCTCGCGATAGGCGAGCAGGCAGCCGTGCATGGTCCAGTGGGTGTCGGTGCGCAGGTAGAGGGGCACCGACCCGTTCCGGGCTGCCCGGAGCGGCGCAAGCAGATCGAGATAGGCGGGATGGCGGGCGAGAAGTCGGGCGAGGCGCCGCGTCGAGGCCCTGGCCGGGTCGTAGCGCAGGCCGTCGGTCCTGTCGTCGTAGACCGACAGCTTCTCCGGCACGATCACGTGCAGGCAGCGGATGCCGAGGCGCTCCGCGCGCCGGGCGCGGGCCCGGATCAGCCGTGCCCAGCTCCGCAGCAGCAGCCAATGCCGCAGGCCGCCGCGATAGCGGTCCAGGACGCGGTTGGTGCCCCCGATGAGAAACAACCAGCCGTCGCGGCCGACATGAACGCTCTCCCTGCCTGCAGACATGGCGGTGCTTTAGCCGCACTGTGGCCGGGCGACTAGGCCGGACCCGCTGCGTGCAGCCGCGCGTTCGACAAGGATGTCGTCCGCCCCCGCCCTGGCCCTCGAAGATCCTGTTGACGCGCCGCTCGGAGCGCCACGCCCGTCCCGCTTGTGGCACCCGCGCCGGGTCCTGGTGACGCCAGCGGCGCTGGACCATGCCCACGGCCGGGCGATGCTGGCGCGCGCCGAGGCGCTGGGCTTGGCCGTCGAGCGCTTGTCGGCCAACCGCCTGCCAAGCCCGCGCGAGCCGGATCCGCGCCGCGCCTACATGGCCGCCAAAGCCACCCTCGCGTTGACGGTGGCGCCGCCGACGAAGCTGCGGCTCCAGCCGATCCCGCCCTCAGCCGACTGGCGCTTCGACCTCGCCGAGGGTTGCCCGGCCCATTGCCAGTACTGCTATCTCGCGGGTTCGCTCCAGGGGCCGCCCGTGACCCGGGCCTACGCCAATCTCGACGCGATCCTCGCCAATCTCGAAGCCTATGCAGGGCGCGGCGCGGTGACCTCGGCCTCGGCCGAGCGGGCGCAGGAGGGCACCACCTTCGAGGCCTCCTGCTATACCGATCCGCTGGGCATCGAGCACCTGACCGGCTCGCTCTCGGCGGCGATCCGGCATTTCGGGGCCTGGACCGCGCCGGTGCAGCTGCGCTTCACCACGAAGTTCGCCGCGGTCGCGCCGCTCCTCGACCTGCCGCACAACCGGCGCACCCGCATCCGATTCTCCGTCAACGCCAGGCCGGCGGCCCGCTACGAAGGCGGTACCGACACCCTGGACGCGCGGCTTTCGGCGCTCGGACAGATGGCACGGGCGGGCTACCCCGTGGGACTGACGATCGCGCCGATCCTGCCCGTGCCGGATTGGGAGGCGGCCTATGCCGGGCTGATCCGGGACGCCGCCGATGCGCTCGCCGGGGCGCCGGATCTCGATCTCACCGCGGAACTCATCACCCACCGTTTCACCCCCGGCTCGAAGGCGGTTCTGCGCGGCTGGTATCCGGGCTCGGACCTGCCTCTCGACGAGGCCGAGCGCGTGGAAAAGCGCACCAAGTTCGGCTCGATCAAGCATGTCTTCCCGAAACCGCTGATGCAGGCGATGCGCCTTCATCTCACCGCCTGCCTCGCCCGCGACCTGCCGGCGGCGCGGGTCCTGTACTGGACCTGAGGCGTCAGGGCGCCATCTCGGCGGGATGCAAGACGCGGCCCCCCTGATCCTCACCCTCGCCTTCGACGAGGCCACCTTCGCGCGCTTCGACGGGGAGCGGCGGCGGTATTTCCCCGACACGTTGAACTTCATCCCGGCCCACGCGACGCTGTTCCACCACCTGCCCGGCGACCGGGAGCGCGGCGTCATCGAGACCGTCACGACGCTCGCCCGGGCGCTGCCCCCCCCGGAAGTCGCGGTGACGGGCGTTCGCTTCACCGGCCGCGGCGTCGCCTACGCGCTCGAATCCGAGGTTCTTGCGGGGTTCCGCAGCCGGCTCGCGCAGGCGTTCGAGCCGCATCTCACCGCGCAGGACCGGCAGGGCTGGCGCCCGCATGTGACGGTGCAGAACAAGGTGGACCCCGCGACCGCGCGGGCGCTCCATGCCGATCTCCAGGCCGGCTTCGCACCATTCCGCTTCACGGCTCCGGCGACGCTGCTCTGGCGTTACCTCAGGGGGCCGTGGGAGGACGTGGCCCGCCTGCCTTTCGGCGAGAATGCCTGATGGTTTCTGCCCCGCGCTCCGACGATGTTCGCCAATCTTCGCGGGTCTCCAGCCACGGTGACAGCGCGCGACAGGCCCCCTCTCCCGTGCGGGAGAGGGTTGGGGTGAGGGAGGAGATCTCACCGGATGACGCGTGCCATCAACGCGCGTCCCGACTGAGCTTTTTCCGGAACGGTCTCGCCCCTCACCCGGCTTTCTGCGAAAGCAGACCTCTCCCGCTCGGGAAAAGGGACCTCCGCCTCATCCTGAAGCTGCAAGGCCAATACCCAGCCGCCCGACCGATCGCCCGTTGCCCGGAGACCGCGCTGTGAAGGCCCCCGCCAACCTGCGGCACAACCGCCTGATCAAGCCCGCTACGGCGGTCTGGCTGCGGCTGCGCCTCAACGAGGTCGGGCCCCTCGTGGCGCTCCTCGGCCTGAGCATCCTGGGCTACGGCTTCTTCTACCTCGCCCACGAGGTCGGCGAGGGCTCGACCGCGGCCCTCGACCGCCGGATCCTGCTGGCCTTGCGCAACCCGGCCGACCTCGCCGATCCGATCGGGCCGCCCTGGCTCGAGGAGACGATGCGCGACATCACCGGGCTCGGCAGCGTCTTCACGGTTCTGTTCCTGACCTGCGCGGTGGCGGCCTATCTGGCGGTGTCCGGCCGGCGGCGGATCGGTCTCTACGTGCTCGCCGCGGTGGGCAGCGGCGAACTCGTCTCCACGGTGCTGAAGCTGTTCTACCAGCGGCCGCGGCCGGACCTCGTCCCGCACGGCATGGAGGTGTTCACGGCGAGCTTCCCCAGCGGCCACGCCACCATGTCGGCCATCGCCTATCTGACGCTCGCGACCCTCGTGGCGCGGGTCGAGCGGAACCGCCGCGCGAAGGCCCTGCTGCTCGGTCTGGGCGTGACCATAACCCTGCTGGTCGGGCTCAGCCGGATCTATCTCGGTGTCCACTGGCCGAGCGACGTGGTGGCCGGCTGGTGCATCGGCGCCGCCTGGGCCTGCCTGTGCTGGTTCGTCGCCCTCCAGCTGCAGCGCCGCGGCGAGGTCGAGGCGCCGGATCCGCCGCCCCCGGCGTGACGACACGTCCGTGCGCCGCGGGAAACAGCCTGGAACCTCGTGACGTTCTTGAGGTGGACGGGGCTGCGCTTGCCCCCTACCCCGGCGCCTCGGCGGCGCCGCTCCGATCAGCGACACGGCGAGGCCCATGGCGGACGACGATTCTCGGCTCTCTCGACGGACCCTTCTGGCCGCTGGCAGCGCCATCGCGGGCGTAGCGCTCGGCGGCAATGGTGCCCAGGCAGCCCCGCCCGCGCCCTCGGTCCCGGCCGATACCGGCGCGGTCCAGGGCGGCAAGGTGATGTTCCCGAACTGGCGCGGATCGGGCGACCGCCCACCAGCGCCGACCCCGGCCCCTCAGCCGCCAAGCCAGCGCGTCGGCTACTGCGTCATCGGCCTCGGGCGGCTCAGCCTCGACGAGATCCTTCCCGCCTTCGGCCAGACCAAGCGCTCGCGACTCGCCGCGGTGATGTCTGGCTCGCCCGAAAAGGCCAAGCTGGTGGCCCGCCAGTACGGCCTGCCGGAAGACGCGGTCTACGGCTACGACGAATGGGATCGGCTCAAGGCCAATCCCGATGTCCAGGCAATCTACGTGGTGACGCCGAACGGCGTGCACCGCGACAATGTCGTGGCGGCTGCCGCGGCCGGTAAGCAGGTGCTCTGCGAGAAGCCGATGGCGGTCTCCTCGCAGGAATGCCGCGACATGATCGCGGCTTGCGCCCAGGCCAACGTCAAGCTGATGATCGCCTATCGCTGCCAGTACGAGCCGCACAACCGCGCCGTCATCAGGCTTGCCCGGACCGGCGAATTCGGCAAGCCGAAGCTGATCCAGGCCTTCAACGGTCAGACCACCGGCCTGCCCGAGCAGTGGCGCCTGCGCAAGGCGCTGTCGGGTGGCGGCTCGCTGCCCGATATCGGGCTCTACTGCCTCAACACGACCCGCGCGGTGCTCGGCGAGGAGCCGGACCAGATCCAGGCGCAGATCCATTCGCCGCCTGACGATCCGAAATACCGCGAGGTCGAGGAGACGGTGAGCTTCACGATGCGCTTCCCCTCGGGCGTGATCGCGCAATGCCTGTCGAGCTACGGCGTCTACGAGGCGCGCAGCCTGACGCTTCACACCACCAACGCCTCGATCGATCTGCAGAACGCCTTTGCGTATGAAGGCCAGCGACTGTTCGTGGGCCACCGGGACGGCAAGAACGCCGCCCGGGACGAGCGCATCCTGAGCCCGAAGAACCAGTTCGCCCTGGAGATGGACCACTTCTCTCGGTGCATCCAGGAGAACCTGCGCCCGCGCACCCCCGGCGAGGAGGGGCTTCAGGATCAGGTTTTGATGGAGGCGATCTACGAGGCCGCCCGCACCGGTGGCCCGGTGAAGGTCGGGCCGCCGCAGGGCGCCGGCACCGGCCTCGACGTGACGCGCGGGCCGGAGCCGGAGGAGGCGGGCTGAGCAAGCCTCAGAACGGCAGCAGGATATCCACGATCTGCTGGCCGTAGCGCGGCTGCTGCACGTCGGTGATCTGGCCGCGGCCGCCATAGGCGATGCGGGCCTGGGCGATCTTGGCCGAGTCGATGGTGTTGTCGGATTCGATATCCTCCGGCCGGACCACGCCGGCCACAACCATCTCGCGGATCTCGAAATTGACCCGGATCTCCTGCTTGCCCTCGACCACGAGGTTGCCGTTGGGCAGCACCTGCGTGACCACCGCGGCGACGTTCGTCGTCACGGTCTCGGCGCGCTGAACCGATCCGGCGCCGTCATTGGCGGTCGCCGAGGTTGCGGAGAGCAGGGCCGAGCTGCCGACGCCGAAGGACTTGCCGACCGCGTTGTTCTCCAGCCCCAGGGCGTTCGGCAGGCCGAAGCTCTCGGTGTTGGCGCGGGACCGCTTGGTCTCGTTGCTGATATTGGCCTGATCGGTCACGTTGACCTTCACGGTCAGGATATCGCCGAGCCGGGCGGCGCGCTGGTCCTTGAAGAAGGCGCGCGAGCCCGTGCGCCACAACGAGTTCGGCGCGTAGGAGACCGGCTGCACGTCGGGCATCGGCATCCGCACCGGCTTGTAGCCGGGCTGCGTGGTCGGGTCCTCGATCGCCGAGAGCGCCGGGGTGGCGCCGACCTGAGAGAGCCGGTCGGCGGTGTTGCAGGCGCCGAGCGTGGCCGTGATCAGCACGGCGACGAGCGGCTTCAGGGCGATGCGAGGGGCCATCGGAATACTCTTGAACACGTGCGGAACGGGCGATCAGCGCAACGATGCGGTCGCCTGGATTGGTGCGGTGGCGGATGTCTGCTGCTGGGTCGCGGGGCCGGGGCCCACCGAGACCCGACCGGGGCCGATCACGGTCGCCTGCAGGACCTTCTGCGACGCGGTGTTGACGACGTTGACCACGGCGCCGAGGCGACCGCCCTGGTTGGCGAGGCCGCGCATCGCGAGGCTCACGCTCGGCGTCTCGTACACGATGGTCACGCTCTCGCCCCGGACGACGAGTTCGGGGGGCGCGGTATCGCCGAGGCGCAGGACCGTCCCGGCCGCCAGGGCGTGCTGGGCGACTTCGTTGGCGGCGGCGCTGGCGCTGGCCTGTGCGTCCGTCGGGACAGTCTCGCGCGGGCGGCGCTCCATCGCGAGGTCGCCGTCCTTCACCGTCTCGCCGCGGTCGAGGGACCGGGTCAGCACCGCCACCTCCCGCATCTCGAGGACAACGCCGGAGACGCGCAGCGAGGCCTGCCGCTCGCCGAGGCTGACGAGGCCGGCGATCCGCCGGGAGCGCGGATCGTAGGTGAGGTCGAGGGCCGCGGCCTGCCCCGCGAGATCGGCCGGCGCCAGCAGAGTCGGGCCCTCGCCGTCGAACCGGATCGAGAGGTTGGCCGGGGCGAGGCCGTAGCCGGTTTCCAGGCCACGCTTGAGCGCGGCCTCGATCTCCGGCGGCCCGATGCGGCGGGCGGCGCGCTGGACGGCGATCTGCATCCGGCCGCCGGTCTCCAGGCCGGTGAGGCCGAGCGCCGTCGCGGCGTCGACGATCCGGCGGCTCTGGATGGTCCCGGTCGCCCCGAGGGCCGGTGCGCGGAACAGCGGCCGCCCAGCGAGGCTGGCCGGTGCCCCCTCCACGAGATCGGCCAGCGTCAGCACGTCGCCGCGGGCGGTGACGTCGCCGCGCAGGCGCAGGCCGTCGGCCCGCGCCATCGCGGGAATCGCCAGCGCGCCGAGCGCCGCGAAGGCCAGCACGGCGAGCACCGTGCGGAGCACCACCGCCATACCGAGGGGCGCGACCCGCGGTCGGTGCCGGCGGAGGATCGGGCTGAGATCGCTCTCGTCCGCCGCGGTGCTGACCAGCGGCAGAACGGAAGCCTCGAAGGCGGTGTCGTGGTGCGGACCGGCATACATCGTCGGAAATCTCGGCGGCGCGCTTAGCTGCGGAACATCTGCGAGGCGGTGGACAGCATCTGGTCGGCGGCGGTGACGACCTTGGAGTTCATCTCGTAGGCGCGCTGCGCCGCGATCAGCGACGAGATCTCCGTGACCGCGTTGACGTTGGCCTCCTCCAGGTAGCTCTGCTGGAGATTGCCGAAGCCCTCGGTCCCCGGCAGGCTGCTGATCGCCGGGCCGGACGCCGCGGTCTCGATGAACAGGTTGTCGCCGATCGACTCGAGGCCGACCTTGTTGACGAAACGCGAGAGCTGGAACTGCCCGAGCGCCTGCGGCGCGGTCTGGCCCGGCAGGGTCGCCTGAACGGAACCGGTGGCGCTGATCGTCACCGCGGTCGCGGTCTGCGGCACGGTGATCGCCGGATCGAGCAGGTAGCCCTCGCGGGTGACGAGCTGGCCCGTGGCCGAGAGATCGAAGGAGCCGTCCCGGGTGTAGCCGGTGCGGCCGTCCGGCAGCGTCACCCGGAAGAAGCCCTCGCCGCGGATGGCGACGTCGTAATCCTTCTCGGTCGAGGTGAGCGTGCCCTGCGACATCACCCGGGCCGTCGAGGTGGTCTTCACACCCGAGCCGATGGCAAGCCCGGCGGGGAGCTGCGTGTTCTGCTCGGAGGTGGAGGTGCCGGCCCGGCGCAGGTTCTGGTAGAGCAGATCCTGGAAATGCACCTGCTGGCGCTTGTAGCCGGTGGTGCGCAGGTTCGCGATGTTGTTGGAGATGACCTGGACGTTCAGTTCCTGGGCCGCCATGCCGGTGGCGGCTGAGTAGAGGGCGCGCATCGCTCAGGCCCCCTTAGGCGACGTTGGCGAGGCGGCTGATCGCCGTGCCCCGCAATTCGTCGAGGCGCGAGATCATGCTCGACACCATGGCGTAGGAGCGGTTCACGTCCATCAGGCGGGTCATCTCGATCACCGGGCGGACGTTGGAGCGTTCCAGCGCCCCGGATTCGACGCGGCCCTCGAGACCGGCCGGGCGACCGGCCTCCCCCGAGGCGTAGAGGTTGCCGCCCTCGTTGGTGAGCTGCTGCGGGTTGGCGAAGGTGACGAGCTTGATCCGGCCGCGGATGCCGAGATTGGTCGAGACCGTGCCGTCGCTGCCGATGGCGAGGCCGGTCTCCTGCGCGTTGATGGTGATCGGGCCGCCGTCGCCCGCGACGGGGTAGCCGTCGCTGGTCACGAGCGTGCCCTGCGGATTGATCTCGAAGGCGCCGTTGCGGGTGTAGCGCTCGCCCTGGGGGGTCTGCACGGCGATGAAGGCCGAGCCCTTGACGGCGATGTTCAGCGGGTTGCCGGTCTGCTCGATCGGTCCCTGGCCGAGGTCGAGGGTGGTGCCCTGGTCGATGACATAGGAGAGCCGCCGGTCCGGCCGCGCGAAGGAATCCGCACTTGCCACCGGCATCAGGTACTCCTGGAAGCGGCTGCTGCGGGTCTTGAACCCGGTGGTCGACACGTTGGCCATGTTGTTGGCGATCACGTCCAGCTCGCGCTGGAGTGCCATCTGGCTCGACACGCCGACGAAGAGGGCATTCTGCATCGTGGACTCTGGGACTCGTCCGCCGCGGGGGCGGCAACAATCCATTCAGCATGCGCCGTGCCACCGGTGCCGAAACAGAATTCCTGCACAATGTGAATGATTTAGGTGATGATTCGGTTGCCCTGTCGGCAGGTCCCGGATGCGCGGCGGCAAACCTCGCCCGGCAGGAATTGCCCGCTTAACGGCGCGTTAACCCTGATGCTTCGATATCGGGGTGTACCCGGGCGCGGATACCCGCGGGAGAGCATTATTCCATGGCCAAGCAGCCCAAAAAGGCCTCCGCCGAGGAGGGCGAGGCCGGAGCCGCCGCTCCGAAGGGCAAGAAGAAGCTCATGATCATCGTGGCCGCCGCCGCCGTCCTGGTTCTGGGCGGCGGGGGCGCCTTCATGATGATGGGTCATGGCGGCGGCCACGGCGACGGCAAGGAAGCCGCCGAGGGCGGCCATGGGGGCGGTCACGGCGGCGGTCATGGAAGCGACGGCGCCGGGCCCGACAGCAAGAAGCCGGTGGTCTTCTTCGAGCTGCGCGAACTGCTCCTGAACCTCAGCCCGGACCTGCCGCAGGACAAGACCAAATACGCCAAGGTGCGGCTCTCCCTCGAATTGAAGGATGCCAAGGTCGAGGAGGAGGTGAAGCCGCTCATGCCCCGCGTCGAGGACGCGCTGCAGATCTACATGCGCGAGCTGCGCCCCAGCGACCTGACCGGCTCGGTGGGGCTGTTCCGGCTGCGCGAGGAACTGCTGCGCCGGGTCAACATCGCCCTCTACCCGGCCAAGGTCGAGGCCGTGCTGTTCAAGGACGTGATCGTCCAGTGACTCATTCCCTTCCCGTCACCGTTTCGGCGCGCCTCTGATGGATCCCGAGGACGAACTCCCCGAGGACGATTGGTCGGCGGCCCTGCTGGAGCAGGGTGCCGAGGGCGGCGATACCTCGCTCGCCGAGGAATGGGGCGCGGCGCTCGCCGAGCAGGGCACCACGCGCAACGCGGGCGACGTCGCCGCCGAATGGGCGACGATGATCGAGGACGGGGAGAGCGACAACCTCCCCGAACTCGCCGGCAACGACCGGGTGCT